>Ga0207692_10000470_pt1 | contig 14244 bp, 27 predicted proteins | sample LARL52metaG_FD_184345 | JGI IMG/M metagenome (GOLD analysis project Ga0207692, IMG submission 184345) | Corn, switchgrass and miscanthus rhizosphere microbial communities from Kellogg Biological Station, Michigan, USA - LAR L5-2 metaG... | ecosystem: Host-associated > Plants > Roots >...
TAACCTCATTACACACCCTGCACCACGTTATTATTTCGGTTTCTGTGCCGGTTTGAATGGTTGTTGGGTGGGTGCAAATCTTATTTAAGTTATTTTTCATACAAATCAATTATTTGCTGCCTCGTGATACTTGATACCATTCTGTTTTTAAAGTTGCTTAAACAGCCCGTATTGCTTAAATGGCATAAAGTATTACCGTGCCTTGTTTTCGGTATTTAAAGGTGTATTTTTCAACCTCTTTATCGCCCGACAATGTCAATATTTTTGCAATAAGTTTTTCAGCATTTTCATCGCCTATATACTTATGTAATTGTCGGTGCCTGACCAATATCCGGTGCCGATTATTCCAAAGTCGCTTGTCTTTTGGTTTGAAAACTATATTGAATGTGTTGCGGATATTCATATCAATTCCGGGTAATTAGCATAGCTCATTTCCTCTATACTATTATACATTTCAGATTTGCAATGTAGTTTATCTAAGTCTTTTACAGTTATCCCTAGCCGTAAAAAATCAATCCGTAGTATTATTGACGGTATGTCCCGTTTATACTGATTCATTACAAAACCAGTACAAAGTGTTCCGTCATTTTTATGACATCCGTATGATGCGCCCATGTAATCGGCATCTTTTGCTAATAGGTCTTTAAATTCTTCAATGCTCCAATGTTGTAATGGTGCATCTTTTCTATACGGGCAATTATTACAGGGGCTATGCTTGCAAAACCTTTTCATATAAACAATTCTGCATAAGTTAATAATAAGTTTCTCCGTTCCTGGTAAAAGTTACGCGGGAATAGTTCGGGGTATTCGTGGATACACATTGCGATCCATTGAATATCGGTAGCGCAATTTGTCGCATCCAATAGGTCGAGTATTTCGTCGGGGCGGTAGATCATGGGGTAATTGGCTTGTTGGTTTTAAATTCAGGCAATAATTGTAGGGGCTTTAAACAAAGTGTTTGGTAAAGGTTTTGCAATCTATGTACGCTATCAATATTAAATGCTGCCTTTAAATCTCCGGTGCTTTTAACATAACTAGCATACATAAAATTGCCGTCCCAAAAATCTTCATAAATGCATAAACCATCTTTCCACCACTGGCCATTAATATTAGCAACCTTATCACGCTTTAATTCATTTATAAAGCCTAATTTTTTAAGCCACGCAACACTAAGTTTAATTGGGCGGTGCATTGCTGCATACGTTGGTTTTTCAGCCATTAATTGAATATCAATTAAATCAATCTTATTTTCAAATGTTGGCGAACACGCTTGACTATCGCGGTAATATACATAGTTTCCCGGCATTAATCCGCTTTGTTCAAATGTGGCATATATACTACTTTTCATCCGTTCAACTCCTCCCTCAATTCATCAATCCTCCTATCAACCTCAACCAAAGGCGATACAACCACCTCAACAATAACAGAATTATTAACCTGCGATGCTTTGATGTTGTAGCCATGGATGATGCCCCATGCTTCGAGTTCGGCGGCTATCTTAGTGGCTGTTTGAGGCGTTAAGGTTAAGTATTCAATATAGCCATCGTGCATGGTTGGATATCTATGGCATTCCCTAGCGAAATCCCGCAGTATTTCATTGCCTCGTGGATAACTTTTACCTTTAATGGCGTATTGTTTTTGCTCTGCTTTCATAACTAATAAGTTGAGATTGTTCTGCCTTTTTTACCATTTGATTTAACATCATATATAATGCCATTACGAACCCTTATATTAATTGGCCTTATAAACTATTGTGTGGCTTGGTGATAGGTTTAGTGATGATATATAATTTACTGCAGCCTGCATATGGATTGTATCGCAGTTCTTTGCGAAGTCGTAGAGGGATTGGGTGTTTTGCATTTTAATGTGGTTTAATCTATCCAAAAACAATCTGAATCATGAGGTAATCCATCATAGATAACTTCTTCATCTGACTGTCGTAAATAAGTTATGTTTAAATCTCCATGTTGTGACGTAGGATGTTTTTCGTTGCAATTTTCGCACCTGCCATTTGACGAATAATTGCGGTAATCTTTGCACGTATAACAATATACCTTTGCCATTATTTCGGCGATTTAATAACCAGTGTACCGACTTTTTTAACTTCTTTGCGGATGTCGTAAAGTTGCTCATTAGCACAGGCGGCGTCCCGGCCATAAATTGTATTGATATACGTTATTTTATTTTCAGTTGGCTTACTTTCAGCATGCCAACTGCCAGGGTCTAAACTATACCGGATATTTGGCAGTACTTCCCAAACATCAATGCGCTGGCCTATTTGTAGGTTTGTGTTCATGGGATTAATTGATTTGAGGCAACCATTTGTCAACCCATTTAATAGCGGGTTGTATTGTTTTAAATATCTTTTCTTCTATAGATCGGCAATATCGCATAGATTCACAGCGTATAAATCCATCATCGTCTTTCCAAACATTCAAAGCGCCATTATCTCCGGCAGAAGTTGCAGCAAGTGAGTTGCGAAGTATAACCTCTATTTCTGAACCGATTTGAATAAAAAGGCAGTTTATTTGTCTGCCATCCGTGCCTTTAAGGCGTTCTAATGTTGCCATAATTCTAATTTTCTTTCACCTCAAAACCCCGCTCCGTAAATTAATACAGCCAGCAGGGCTTTGTAATATCATAAGTTATTCAGCAATCATTAACGCTCAATCATAATATATAAACCTCCTTTCAATTAGCCATCCGAATTTACGGGCTTTTTCTACTGCCAAAGGCTCAATTAAGAGCCATTAGCGAGTGTACCGCCCGAAGTATACAACTAGTGTTGATGGGTGTTTTTAATCCTCCAATTCATAATACCCGTACCCATCATCCAAACTAAACCGTGTGGTTAAGTCGCGATCTTCATCATCGCCAAAACCGCGATTACGATCCTGAAATTGATTAACCTGCGATAACTCAAAAGGTGTCATATCCTGTACGCTTTTAGGATTGCTTTGAGCAGGTAGGGTGGTGGGTGTGCATTGTGATCTCATGGCTTAAAAATCGGTTAATAGGTCAGATAGTTTGAATAACTCCTCATTATTTATAGAATAAACATATCCATTAAATATATACATCTTGTATCCCGATGTTTTTGCTAAAATCTGCACTTCTTTTTGCTGGTTGAATGAATGACATGTAAATATCAGTCTTATAAAACTTGGCTTCATCCACTTACTTATTTAACAATATAAAAATCTGATCAGCGGCCTCGTTATTGCGAATGGTGCCATTAAATCTGTAATTTAACAGCGTGTTTTTAACAGTGTTTGTGCCGTGCGACATCAGGTAAACAATGTTTGACTGGCTTAACTTAATCTGCTTGCCGTGCGTGGCTACAAATATATGAGCGAAGATTAGAAGAGTTTTCATAAAATCTTTTCGTTTTTGTTAAGTCAAAGATAACTACTTACTTTCACTTTCGCAAGTAAAAGAGAAAATAAAAGTTAATTATTTTGTAAATTGTTGATTATTAGTAACTATAATTTTTCTTTTGCCCACTTCAAGGCGCTCTCCATCGTATTCAACAAAGGTCGGCAACTCAATTATTGTTAGCTTTTTCATCTGGCTAATAGCCTGTGTTTTAATATCGCGCTCAACGGCGTATTGCTGGAATGTTTGTATCATAATTAATTTAATTGTAATGGTGTTGTATTTGCCGGTAAGTCTTTAATGTACTGATATAGTGTTTCTCCGCCACGGGTTATTGTATAAGGCAAGAATACTTCAGGCAACTCTGCTAATTCAGCATCTATTAGTGCCATTTGCGCCTCGACCCAATCTTTTAATATCCTCCATGCCACATTAGCGGCCTGATCTCGCGTTTTCATCCATGGCCGGATAGTGTTATTTTTTATTTTACCTATAGATTTATAAACGCCATCTATCCTACATGGTAATGAATAAAAAGCCACATTATCATGGATTGATAATACAAAAGTCAAATTAGTAGGAATCCCATCTGTATAATCAGTCGTTATTTTGGATGCGCCCTTTCTAACAAGTATTTTTTGAATTTCAGAGATACTTTGTTCTGATGAAATTTTACTTGTGTAATTCAATATAGCCATATTTTATATCTTACTTTTTCTTTCCAAAGATAAAGAATTAAGCAATTGTTTACAAACTTTTAAGACATTATATTTACATCCATGAAGAAACTCTTTATCTTTCTTTCCCTCCTGATCCCGATAGTGGTGTTTGGGCAGCAGAATACATTGCCGAGCGGGGCAACGGTTGCAGGTTCAGTAACTAACTACAAGGGCGGCACGGGGCTAACATCCAGGCTATCATTATACAATGGCGGTTATTGGTATCAGTTATTGACATTGCAGGATACCACATCTCTCTTAGCCACTAAATACTACGCAAGCCATTATTTTACGTTTAATAATGGATTAACTAACACAGCTGGCGTAGTGCAATTAGGTGGCCCATTATTATCCCCAACATTCATTAATGGCAATAATCAATTATTTTACATTGGCACCACAACTGGTTTTTTAGCACTTGGCCCTCATGCTGTGAGTTCAGGGTCAACCTTTAATAACGTTCAAACAAATTTTACCGCCGGTTCTTCAACAGGAGAAGTTTCACCGCGTATTTATATGCAACGTGTAAATTCTACAGGCGGTATTTCCTCAATAAATATAGATTCTGCGGGTGTTCATTTACGGGATGATTCATTAGGCCATGGCATTTTATATACTAAGATTAATTTCAGTACTTTAATAGATAGTTCTTTGGTTCCTAAAAAATATGTAGATCACAGAACAGATAGTGCAAGTAAATACAAAATTGATAGCCTTAATAATGCGATTCATAATAATGCTCAAACTGTTAATGGCGAGTGGACTTTTAATAGTGGAATTATTGTACCGAGTGGGCAAGATATAAGTACAGACAGATTGGATGTAGGTAATGGGGGGATATCACTGAATGGTTCGGGTAATTTAGACATGCATGATAGTCGCATTCTTAATTCGGGGCAAATACACATACAGGATGACTTAGGCGGCTCTAATCAACTGGGTATTGCATGGTCAGGGGGCGGAGCCACTATAGGTAACGCCACTTTAAACACAGGAATAACAATTAATTCTGATAGAGCAGCAAGTTTTGCGCATGGTAATTACGCTTATTCATCTGAAATTCCGACAACCCCCTCTGGTGGCTTTGCGGCGAATGATAGCACATTAAAAAAGAATAAAAATCTTTATGATGTTCCTAATAAAGCTACCGCCCGGACTAATTTAGGAGCTCAGCGTAGATTTATAACCAATGTTGATTCATTAGCTAAAGGGGACGGCGTGACAGATGATTATGCGGCAATTGCGGCTGTGATAGCAACTGGAAAGCCTATACAATTCACAGCTGGTAAACGATACAAAATATCAGCGGCTCTTAATCCATTACCCGGGCAATACATTGAAGGGAACCAAGCTTCATTGCTTATTAATCACACACACGGAATTAATCTTGCTGATTCGGTAATTGTAGATGGTCTTAGAATAACTGGCTCTGGTAAAGGGTCGCCGAATGTAAATGAAATAGGTTTTTACCAAAAGAAAGCAAAAGGGGTAAGGATAATTAACTGTATAACTGACTCAATGGCTTACCGTGGTTATTATGCCGATAGTACGGTTAATCAACCAGGGTCAGGTAATATAAATTATCGACCCTCGACAATAACAAATTCATTTTTCTACAATTCAGTAGCTGGTTATGTAACTGGAAAAAGAGGGGAATATGTTTATGTTAACGGTTGCGTGTTTGCTGGGAATGATACGGCTATGGTGAAAGGAGGTGGTAACAATCACGATAACGCAACGCAATTTGTATATAATGGAATTAATATTTTTTTAAAAAATGCAGGTGCAAATGATAGCCATTCTTCATCAAATGGAAGTGTTTTTAACCACCCAACGGGAACGGGCAACTATAATATAATCGCTGATAGCATTACTTATAATTATCAATTCAACAATTGTACAATGCTAGTAGGCCAGGTATTAGTAAAAAATAGCGGTAATATACAATTTACCGGCGGCCTTTATTCTCCAAAGTCGATTACCCAGGGCATTACCAATATTAATACAAAATTAAAAATGGTGAATGTAACGTTTATGGCGTCTACTCCGTATACCGAATCGGGGGGCGGTACGCATGACTTTACTAAAAACGTCCTTTCGTATAATAACATAACTGTTACCCCGACGCAGTTTTCGGCTGATAGTATTTTATATACTCTTAACCCCGCAACATCTTCAATAACCGCCAATACCTTAGCTACGGCAAGAAACATAAACGGGGTGGCTTTTAATGGATCGGCAAATATCACAGTACCCGCTGATTGGACCACGCTTTCAAATCTTCCAAAATTTGTTTCAGTTGATGGAAATAATCTAAATAATATAACTAACCTTTCAACGCCTGATTTAAATTTGTTAACAGGTACTCAATTCGCCTACTGTTCATCACCAACGAATGGACCGAGCGGCAATGGTTGGGTATCAGTTGCTCAAAAAGATGCGAATGTAATATTTGAAACATTTTTTAATACTACAGGATCAGAATTTTTCAGGGTAACCACTACTGGTAATGCTGGATGGGGAGCATGGAAAAAGATTTTAAATGATGGTACTGTAGTTTCAGTTGCACAAGGAGGCACAGGGGTTACGACTGCGACAGGCACCGGTTCAGTAGTACTTTCAACAAGTCCGTCATTAACGACACCAAATTTAAACGTAGCCACAATAACAAGTGTAAACAAGGTAGCTATTACGACACCTGCAACGAGCGCCACTTTAACCATAGCTAATGGAAAAACGTTAACATACAACAATAGTATAACAATTGCAGGGACAGACGCTACTACAATGACATTCCCGACCACATCTGCGAGTATAGCCCGTACCGATGCTGCACAAACATTTGTCGGAACAAATACGTTTCCAGGGCTAACATTGAGCGGATCGGTTAATTTATCTTCTGATAATGCCTATACTATAGGTGCGTCAGGGTCAAGGTTAGCGAGCCTTTTCGTAAGCAGGGCGAAACCGAATATATTGCAGATTAACACCACTGATATACAATTTCAAAATACATCGGGAACTATATTAGGTTCTTTCCTAGATTCGGACGGTTCGTTTCATTTAGGTTCAACAGCCACTAATGGGGAAAAATTACAGGTCGACGGAAATTTATCATTAACAACAGCTGGAAATAAAATAAAGATTGCTACCGGCTCAAATGCCAGCGTAGGCACTGCAACGTTATCAGGCGGTACTGTAACCGTAAATACAACCGCTGTTACCTCAAGCAGCAAGATATTTTTGACGCCGCAAACGACCGGGGCTTTAACAAATATTGGCGTTCCAACAGTAGGCACAATAGTAAACGGAACATCTTTTGTTATTAATAGTTCAAATGTTTTAGATACATCTAATGTAAACTGGTTTATAATTAATTAAAATATATCATGGAAAATAAAGAAATAGTAATTAAAGAATTAACTGATTTGGTAAAATTCAATCCCAATCATACAAGCCTCGTAAACGCCGTAATAGCGACCTTGGGGGATAAATGGAATAGTGAGGGAATGGAGGCTCAAACCGGTACGATATGCCCACAAGGTTACCATAAAGACGCTAATGGAGTTTGTGTACCTGATGTGGGACCATAAAATATGATGCGTTTAAATTTTTTCATATTATTTTTATATACCGCCTTTAATAACTTTTATTTATATGAGTTATTTTGGGGCGGTATGAATAATGCAATGATAAAGGGATTGTTTTATGCAGTTACTTTTTGCATAGGGTTATGGACGGTTGTGGATGAGATTTTAAAATATAAAGGACTTTGGAATTATCAAACCAATATTATTATAAAATTAAGCATTTATGCAAATTTTGCATTATTCGCTCTTACTCAACTTAATTTGATAACCAACGGTATATTATGCTTGTTTTTATTGAACAGCTTAGTATTTGCTATTTCACTATCAGTATTTCGTAATCTGAATAAATATGGCTACTTTAAATAAAAAAATGATGGCTTTACCTACACCTAATCCTAATGAGTTTGATGTCACTAAAATTGCTGAATTTATAGGCATACTCGTCACAATATTTTCTGCCTATCTTGTATGGATCAATAGATACTTTAAAAATAAAGATAGAGAGCGGGAGGCATTTATCCAGGCTATTACAGATAAAGCAGTTGATAGTAAATTAACAACCTATAAAACAGAATTTGCTGAATATAAAAAGGAATTCAGCGCCTTTAAAACAACAATGGAAACTCAAATGAACAGGTTTAATACTACTGTTTTAGATATTTTGGATGAAGTAAAAAAGTCATAATGTCCCCCTCTCTTAAAGACCTTACTGCAAAAGAAGTTGCTGAAAATAAAAGACGTGAACAGCGATTACAAACATCTATTTCCCAACTCGATGCTCAATTAAATACATGGAACAAAAATTGGGCATCTTTAAGAGTATTTGTTAAAAGATGGTGGCCTGTAGCAGTTGCTATTTTTGGAATAGTCATGGGCTTAATATATTTTGGTATGTGGTGGGTAAATAATGTTCAATCAAAGGCAGATGTTGAAAAGGTAGAGCAACGGTTGAATAAAAGGATTGATAGTTTGGTCAGGGTAAGGAAGTAAAAGCCCCGGACGGTTATTTCCAATTCCAAAAACAATTATCTAAATTTGGAGAAAAAAGGGAGTTATGAAAGCAGCCAAGCCATATATACCACCACACATGAGATCCAAATATAAGTTTATTTATATTGGTGGTGAATGGCATTTAATTTTTAAACATAAATCACTTACAGGATCGGTATTATAAATTAACTCCCATGCTTTACTTCATTATAATAATGCTCATATCTCTTTCAGTCATGTTTGCTATGGCTGTAAAAGGGAGTGGTAAATATCCGGATGACTTATGAATATAACCGAACTATTTAACTCAATCAGACAATTAGCCGGATCGCTAAGTCAAATTCAAGTCGATTCAATTAATGCCATTTTAGAGGCTTGTAATAAACATTCGGTTACTGATGAACATCAAGTCGCTTATATACTTGCTACGGCTTACCATGAGGCCAGATTTAAGCCTTTGAGGGAAATAGGGTTAGGTCACGGGCATTCTTATGGCGTTGCTGATAAAGATACGCTACAAACGTACTACGGTAGAGGGTTCACACAATTAACCTGGAAGTCAAATTATAAAACATTCGGTAAGATATTAAATATTGATTTAGTTAATCATCCTGATTTAGCATTGCAGATAGATTACGCAGCGGAAATAATTGTAATCGGGATGAAAGGCAGTTTATTTACTGGCAAGTCGCTGCACAATTATTTTACTGGGGCAACTAACGATCCTGTTAATGCGAGGCGTATAGTGAATGGTATTGACTGCGCTGAATTGATAGCCGGATATTATCAGAAAATACTTGCTGGCATTTTACACGCATAATTCCTATCTTTGTACTTCACGTCACGTACTAACGTACCGATAATTTATCAAACTATTTTAACAAAAACAGGCAACATGCGAGATGAAGCCTGTTTTGTTTTTATGGGGAAAGTTTTGTAGGTTTGTGAGGCCGTTAATTTAGGCGGTGTAAAAGCTTACCAGCGATGCCAAAAATTAGAACAGTAAAAATTACTGCGCATTGGGAAACCGAAACAAGAGATTTCGAAGTTGCAGTTATGTACAATTCAAAATATGGATTTTACATTGAAGTTCCCGAACCGTTACTGCCAGTTTCGGAATTTTTAACAGATGATGAAATAGCTAAGTATTCAGTCTCTTATGTCAGGGGTCAAAGCGTTTCAATTAATTGTAAAAATTCAGGAAATCCATGTGTTTTATGTGCCCTTGAAACCGATGCTTTGGATAAAGCAAAGTGGTTATTTACACATCTTGCCAAAAACTCAATTAAATTAAGAGACGTTATTATTGTTCACTTTGATGATAAAAGCGAAGATAGTAGATTTTCAAATAATGAAACAAATGCCGAACACCCTAAACAAGGCTTTACTTATGGCCTTTGCTATTGTGTTGAGGAACGTGTAGGTACAACTGGCGATTCTAAATATTACAGGTATATTCACGAACCGGCACAACAGTATTTTAAAGAGCAGAATTATAAAAGGGAATTGCGTCTTTATAATCAATTTATTGTGATAGATGATACACCCGAAAACAGGGAGTTATTAGAACATACATACCGACTTTATTCTGAACTTAAAAGCAAACTTAAATTATTCCTAACAGATAAAGATCAGCTACTTACTTTAATAGCCAATAACCAGAAACTAATCGGGTAGTTCCTTGGTAAGCTCTATTCGGTTTCTAAGCGCACCAATCATTAATTTGATTATGCGCTTTTTTTGTATAAATTTGGAATGTGAAAGGGGATGTACGCGATATAGGATAGCAACGATTAAGATATAAGTACCTATGGATTAGCTTATTTTTCAACAGACGAAAGCACCCCAAAATAAGCGGCCAACCCCCTAAAAAGAGTTGGCTTTTTTATTTATCAATAATTCTATTTACTTTTAGGAATGAAAAAATTAATCTTACCCCTATTACTGATTGCGTTTAATTTCATTCATGCTCAAACGCTGCCAAATTGTAAAGTAGATACAACCGGAGGCTATATAAGCATATTTGATACAATAAAATATAACCCGATTTGTAATTATGAATTGTTAACTAAAGCGCACCTGGATAACCATTCAGCAAACAACCGAGATACAATTAGTTTCTTTCCGCATAAAATAGACGTTTTATATAAAGGCTCTGGGTATAGCCGTGGTCATGTAATACCATTTGAAGACCTTGCCTATTCATACATTTCAGCAAAAGCCAGCATGAACGAAAAACGCAACCTGGCACCTCAGCCACAAAATGAAAATATAGGCACTAAATTAGCCTGTGAGGACACTTGTAGATTATTGGCTAATCAATTAGGCTCTGTTAATGTTTATGGCGGCACATGGGGGACTTATGGTAGTATGAAAGGCATAAATATTCCTGTTGCTTATTGGACCATTGCAATTGAGCCGAGTGGTAAAACACTTGTTTGGTGGTTGCCTACGCATGGTGCAGGAATTGGCTATCATGACTTACATAATTGCCATATTGCATACACTGAATTAGTAAAAAGAATTGGTTTTGACCCTGTAAAAATAGTGAACTAATGGATTTAAATAAAAACATCAAGCCAATATTAGCCCTCATTGTGGTTGTTTTGGGGTTTAGCTATTTCTACATGTGCTCAATCAGAGATATAAAACCCGACCCGCAAATATTAATTGCTGTAGTTAGCTCAATTGGTGTGGCTATAGGTTATTACTTTGGATCCAGCTCATCAAGTGCTAAAAAAGATGAAACCATAGCCGACAATCTAAGCAATTCTGTTGTAGATAAGGCGAACACAGTTAATGTAAAATAAAAAACATCCTCAGCCTTGCGCTTTGGATGTCCTACCTAAACTATCACATGAAGATTTTAAAAATCCGGGCTACCTGCCAATCACTGGACGGCGTTCCTAAAGCCAACTCGTGACTTGTGCCGCAAACAGTAGCAACGTTACTTTCGTGGTATCTGCCCTCCTGACCCGGATTTTATATTTTTATTTCGGCTTTATGAAATTGTTATAAACGTAAACCAAAATTGTTACCACATATCCCCACGGTGTATTTGGAGCAACCAATTGGCCTAATAGGTTAGCCATACCAGTCCAGAAGTTTGCCTTAGCGCCGATAGTCTGCAATGATGGCACATGCGACTGTATCGCTGATATAGTCCCCTGTAAAGTCGGATCAACCACGTCAATGGCCATCCCTAAATCTTTTGCAGCTGATGCAAGGTAAGTGTTTAACGTTGCAATATCAAAGGTCGGATATGCCTTCTTAATGGCATACACCAGGACATCAGGAGTTTCCGCAATATCTACCTTTAAAATCTGAACAATGCCGCTCACGATCTTTAAATCGGCCTGTATGGCTGGCTCCTGGCTTGCGAATAGTTTAGCCAATATCCCGGCTTCTTTGCCTACGAATAATACCGGGGCCTCTATTACTTTTTCGATTCCGGTAATTACCTTACCTATGCCTGTTTTTTGTTTAATAGGAGTTGCCGGGGTGGGAATTGGTGTTTCTTGTGTTGGGATGTTTTCTGTTGACATTTTTATTTGTTTTTAATTGTTAATGTTTCTTACCTAAAAAACCCATTCCGTATTCCAGAGATGGGTGCGCTTGCCGGGCTTCGATCAGGGATCACTTGGCTTATGGAGTATCCTGAAAGATTAAATATCATCATAATTGAAAGAATAACACCAAATGATAACTTCTTTTATAAACGTAAGATATGGCAATTTTTCATACTCTATTGATGATATATAATAGATAACAGTAAATACACAAAGTATTATGGGCATACATAAAGTTATTGATATATACCACCCGATTTGCCATATAAACTTTTTCATTCTCCATCCTCCCCTCTCAAATCAGGCCCGGCATAAACAGATCGGGTTGGTAGTATTTCAGAATGCAAAGTATCAGCCCCGTAATAGGGATAGGTGTCAACCTGGTAATAATGTGTGGTCTGTTTTGGCTTAGGTACCTGGTAGGCGATTTCAGCCTCCATTAACCCAATCAATGCCCCTGTTGTAACTACAATTAGGATGATGAATGCGATTTGATATTTTTTCATGATTTTTTGATTTTGCGTTTAAGTCGATTATTATATCGACAATTTCCAATTATAGTTATTACGCCCATTATAATTACAACACTGTACGCCAATGTGAAGCAAAGTGCCATGTAATATTCTTCTGCATGATAAGTTGGTTTCATTTCCTTCCAATTAAAGCATTAAACATAAGCCTTACCAATGTAGTAAAGCCGAAATATTTGAGGTAGTGTTTCATGGTTAAATTGATTTAGGTGGTGAGGGTAGTTCGTGCCAATATGAAACAGATTTTAATTTGTGACTACCTCCTGTTTCATATATATACCATTCATTATTAATATTAAGAAAGCCTATTTTATATTTACCACTAAAATCAACAAGTAATAATACTTCAAGTCCCAGTTCAGGCAACTTATCCTTAACACTTATCCATTCCCCTCCCTGCTCTTTTCCTTCCGCCTCTTTCATTATCTTATCTGTTACTGTAAAGGAAGTTGAGTCAGGAGGTATAACCGTGAATATTTGATTATCAATCTGCTTTAGGGGTAAAAATTGGCGAGTAGGTAAACCTACAATTAAAGAATCTCTATGAGTATCTTCATCAATCTCAAATTCCCAACTCATACCACGCGTAACACTATATTGCCAAACCACATCACCAAATATTTCAGCTGGATACTCCCCCAGTGCTAATGTTTCGTCTACTGAATAGGTGTGATCTTTGCATTCCTGTTCTATTTTTTGCCAATCCTTATATAAATAATCTCCCCAGCTTATCCCTTCTTCTTTACGTTGATAATAATGCGATTCTGTAGGTTTTCTGTTTGGATTTTTAGGCCTCGCTTTATGGTCGGCGCTTACTACCCATGTTTTTATGTCGGTGAAATTCATATTATATTTTCCTTTCTAATTTTCAAAAACCCTCAATTCCCTCTTCATCCACTTCAACTGAACATACAAATCAGGCTCCTGTGCCATAATTCGTTTTAATAGCTTAGCCCTGTCATTTAACAAATCTATTAACTCAAATGAGCATTTTAGTTTTGGGTTGAGGGATGGGGTCATGGTTGGTTGTTAATTAGGGTTAATAAATTATCAAGGACGGCAATCCTGCCTGTATTGGATTTATATGGTGCCATTCGGCATTTCTCACTTTCAATAATGGCTATTATCCTATTTCGCTCAACTTGTACAGGCGAAATATACTCCGACTCTGGATGAATTTTGCGATATACAATAACGGCATCAACTAAGCCAAAATAGCCATCGTCTTCGGGTTCATCATCCTGCACCAATTCAAACCTCTCGCAATCCTGATAGTAAGATAAATACCCTGTTAGCTTAATCGTATTTTTAGTGGCATCTTCCTCAAAGTCAAATACTGTGTATGTTTCGCCCACAACCAACTCACCGGCTATAGCCCAATTAGTTGCCTCGTCTGATATATCGTCAATCGATATACATCTAACTTTATCGCCCTTTTTGAATGTTTTCATTTTGATTGATTTAAATAGTT
>Ga0207692_10000473_pt1 | contig 14183 bp, 13 predicted proteins | sample LARL52metaG_FD_184345 | JGI IMG/M metagenome (GOLD analysis project Ga0207692, IMG submission 184345) | Corn, switchgrass and miscanthus rhizosphere microbial communities from Kellogg Biological Station, Michigan, USA - LAR L5-2 metaG... | ecosystem: Host-associated > Plants > Roots >...
CTACCTCGGGTAAATATCCGGCCAGCCCGGCGCTCCGTTCTGGGGTCGATGGGTTGCTCCTGCTGGGCTGGCACACCGGCCGTGATAGGCCAATCAGGTTATAGGGCCTAACATAGGCAGCCTTCATCGAGAAGATGATGAGCGGGCGGGCTTGTCTCAGCGGCGCTATTTCATCAGCCCTCTAACCCAAGGTTGTTACACGCATAGGTTGCACACGTACAGGTTGTGCAACTACAGGTAGCTGCATCACAAGATCGTGAGCTACTAGATGTGGTGTTCGGCCTCGATCGGGACGAATTCGTCCGAGAAACCGGCGGAGTTCTGCGGGATTGAGGTAAGTGCCCCTTGCGTAAACCCGGCCGGCACCGCTCCCTACCGATAATCTGTCCATGAAATCAAGCAACTCATAATGCACATTGACACGCTGGCTCAGCCTCGCCGGCTAAGCCATTGAAGTCATTGGTAATTCACGGTTTGTACCCACCGGCATACCCCCTGGGGGTATCGATGGGGTATGGGGGTACTCTCCTCGGGGGCTTACTGTCCGGGCGCACCCACCCGCTTCCACTCATTTCCCGCGTGCCGCCGGCCGACCGGACAGCCTTGCTAACGGCCGATCCAGCGCTCGATGGCGCGTATCTCGGCGGCGATGGCGGCGGCGGAGCGGACGCGCAACGGCGTGGCCGGGCCCGCCAGACGGCGGACTTCCAGCCGCGCTGGCGCGGAGCTCGGCGCGGCGGTGACGGCGGCGGCCTTCGGGCCCGGTTTGTTGGGCGGCCCGCAGCGTTCGCGTCGGCGGGCGCGGTATCGGCGTTGGCGTTCGAGGAAGCGTGCGGGATCGGCCAGATAGGCGCGACGGCGCGCCTCGCGGGCGTAGTGCGGGCCGCGTTTGGCGCGGCGGCGCGCTTCCGCCAGCAGCCAGCACGGCCGGCAATGGGCCCGCACGCCAGCACGGCTGGCGCGATCGATCGGAAAGGCGCTGAGCGGCTGCTCGACGCGGCAGGTGCGACAGACGCGTGTCGCCGGGGCGGCGGTCATGGGACGCTGTTGGTGACGTCGGCCGGCGCGTGTAGCGCGGGGTGCGGAGCGCAGCAGCCGACCAGCGCGAAGGCGACGACGACCAGCAGCAGGGGAACGAAGAGCGTGGTAATGAGGTAGCGCATGGGATATTTACCCATGCAGGCTGAGATAGCAGACGGTCGAATTGTTGAAGTCTGTCGCGACGAAATTGCCCGATGCCGGCGAGTAATCGACCGAGAAACAGCTAAACGATGGCTTACTGACGACAGTCCAGTTGATGCCATCCGGCGACCATTGCGCCCCGGTATTGCCAAATCCAAGTAAAACGAACTTGTCGCCGCCGAAACCGCACGTCCACAATCCGCTAGTACAGACCCTCGCCGTCCAGGTGTTGCCGTCAGGACTGGAAGCATAGGCGGTGCCAGTAGTCAGGGATGTACTGATCCAAATTCCGTTGCCATAGGCAAGCGATTGCCAACGCTGTGAGGATGGCAGTGTCACGTGCGTCCAAGTCAATCCGTCCGTGCTCCAGGCCGCGTGATTGTCCGAATTAAACCCACCACTGACGGCGACAAATCGGCCGTTGGCAAAGCTAATCGCTGACCAAATAGCGGCGGTGCTGAATGCGCGTTGCGTCCACGTAACGCCGTCCGGGCTGGTCGCATAGATGGTTGTAGCGACGCCGGACGTGCCCGCGCCATCTGGCACGGCGACGAACAAACCAGCCCCGTAAGCGACGCCACGCCACCAAGCAGAGACTGGCATGGTCTGCGCGGTCCAGGTGTTGCCGTCCGACGAGCTACACGCGAGTGTGCCGCCCGGCCGCACGCCGACCCACACACCATTTCCATAGGCCAGATTGATGGCGCCATTACCGGTGATCATTGTGCCACCGGCCGTCCATGTCGCGCCTTGATCGGTTGAGAAAACCGATTTCGAACTATTGGAATTAGGACTAGCGACGAATCGCCCGCCCCCATAGCGCACGCAGTACAGGTCTTGTGTGGCCGGAAGCGTCGTTGTTTGCCACGTCTTGCCGCCGGGCACGATCACCGTGCCGCCCATGCGGATAAGTCGGCGCAGACTCACTTAGAGTCCTTAGAAAGCATGTTGCCGCGCCACGTAGTTCCACCATCTGTGGTGTAGAAGCCTAAGATGTCGAGGCCGGCTGCTGTCAGCGATGGTGCGGTACCTCCCGCCCACTTCGCCCCGGCGAACCACGTGACTGTGGCGCTGCCACCATTGGTCAGTTCTAGTATGAACGACGGCACGCTCCCCGCCGAGGCGACATTTGAGACGGTCAATGTGGTTAAGCCGGAAATGGTTTTGGTAAACAGACTGCCGGCGCTCAGATCAATGTTGTTGGCGCCCATGGCGACGGCTGTTTCGACGGGGGATGCCGTGGTTTTGAGGACGCCGGGAACGGTGACACCTGCGGCGTTAATCGTCGCGACATCGACGGCGTTGACCACGAACACATGCGCCGCGTTGGTTGGTGCGACATAGTTCTGTCGGTTTAAAGTCACGTTCAGACCGTAGGTCGTGCTAAACAGCGCGATGTGTCGGCTTAGATCAGTGACACCGCCCGGCGCGACGGCAGATGCCGTACTGAGGCCGCGATTGAGGGACAACAGACCGGTGCTGCGGGTAATCCGCACAACTGGATTGACCAGCACGACGCCCGTATCGTCGTACGCGATCAGGTCGAGATCAGTGCCAGCGTTGCTGCCACCTTCGGCGGTTGCGTTGCCAACGAACCCCCAGCGCTGCAAGCCGGCGGAGAAGATGCGAAGACCGCGACCGGTTGCCGCCGGGCCGTCGGCATTGACGCCGGTGAGCGAGGTGATCGTGCCGTTATCGCCGATCGTCGTGACTACGGTCGGACTGGCGACGCTGCCGGTGCTCCACTTCAGACCGGCCGGCGAGCCGCTGTTATCGAAATACAGGTTTCTGTTGTTCGTGGCGACGAACCCTACGGCTTGCCCGCTGCCCACTCGCACGGCAGGGCCGGTGAATGTGCCCGACGTTAGATTGATGCCGATGGTGGTATTGGAAGTGACATTCAACCCGACGTTCGCGACCGACGCGCCGGTGACGGTTGTGCCATCGGTCAGTGTCGCGCCGCTCAAGGTTGGCCCGGTGGCAAGAACGTTGGCGCCGGTTCCAGTATTTGTCGTCGAAACAGGCACATAGGCCAACGGCAGCCCGGCCAGCACGGCGGGATCGTAGTCTGACACGAGGTCATCCGGCGTGCGCCGGCTGGACAGGTGCATCCGCACGTTATTCGGATGCACCCGGTAGGCGACGGGGGCGCGGAAGTTGACGACGTTGCGGACCGGATAGACGAAGACCGGCGTGCCGCCTAATGAACTGGCGAAGAAGCCGAACGCGGTGACGTCTTGGCCGGTGAGATCGGTGGTAGTGAACGACAGGGTATTGCCGATGCCGATCACCAGATCGTCGTGCGGCTCGCCAAAGGAGAACGGCAGCCGCGCATAACCGGTCGCGGTGGACTCGGTGAAGGTGGGCGCCGTGTAGCTGCCCAGCGCGAGGAAGCCGTCCCAGGCCATATCAGGTGTAAACCACGTGCACTGACATTTGCGACAGGGTCACCGCGCCGGTATCGGCAATCGCTATCCCGGTGCTGAGGCCATACCCCGTACCCGCTGCGAGGCGCCAACCGCAGGGGCCACAATCATAGATGACGGTGCCACCAGCCGGCACCAGAAGCGTCAGCACAGGTGTATCGGTCCCGACGACCGGCGCCGTATTTTTCGAATACAATTTGAAATAAGCCGCTGCGGCCCCACTATTACTGACGGCCAGACTGTTAATCGTCAAAGCCGTGGCCTTGATCAGAGTCGAATTGGTTGAGGCGGCGGAGATCGCATGATGGGTGGTGTTGGCGCCGACGGTGGCGGCTGGGGTGTTGTTGGTGACCAGGGTTGGCGCATTGACGAGATTGACGCCAATCGCTTTTTGGGCGTTATTGTCACCCCTGCCGGACGTGATTTCGACGCGATTTTCAAACCCATCGACCAGCAGAATCCGTGGGATGGTGACGACCGTATTGGTTGCCGGCCCGCCGTTGTTGCGGAACCGCATTAGCATTTTGTAGCAACGATTATCGTTGGGACATTGTGTTGACACGCGCGATCCGGTCGCCACCTTGCCGGCGAGACTATCGACCAGGGCAGTAGAAGCTATTACGTCTTCAGCATGATATTCGATGAAGCATTCTTGTGCGGTGGTCCACGCGGTGGCCACGCCAGTGCCGCCGGACGCGACCACGGGGGATGCATCGCCGACCGCTTCGCAATGGAATGCTGTGGTCGTGATACTGCCGCCAAATTCAACCCCGCCCCTGTTGTTGAAGTCGCCGGCCAAATTCGGATTGACGATTGGCGAACCTTCGCCATCGACTTCAACCAAGCCAATGAAAATCGAGTTTGCGACCAGTGCTTGTGACTTCGAAATAATCAGCATCAAGTCTTCCGCGCCGACGAAGCTTTTGACGCTGAGAAACCAAAGCTCATCGCCAGCGGTGGTTTGCATGTTGACGGTTAGTGCGGAGTTGCCGACGGAATAGGTCATCGCGGCATTGGTACCGCTGCCGATGCCCGGATAGCCGCCCTGCCAGACCACCCAGCGGCTGAGGTCTAAGGCAGACCCGCCGAAGTCGTCGTTCATTATTTCGCCAACGCTGGTTTGTATTTCGGCAAGTTTGCCGTTGGCGCCGAGATACTTGCTACTTCCTGGCTGGTGACCTACTGTCATGTGGAATACCTTAGTGGCGAGGGTGTTCGTATTTAGTGGCCCGATAAATACCCCTGTCGCCGCCTCATAGGATAGTTTCAATGGAAATCAATATCGACGCCAACAAACTGATGAACACCGGTGCCGTGCTGTTCGTGCCCTACGCCCACATCGACGAGGTGCGCGCCTCGATGTCGTTCAACGGCGTCAAGCTCAGCGAATTGGAACAGAGTGACGTCTTGGCAGGGTTTCTCGGCTGGTTCGACCCGACGGCGCAGAGCAACAGCCCAGTGATCAATCCAGAGGTCGCGCCAAAGAAAGCCGCCCCAGCCCCCACACCGACAGCCGCCAAGAAGGATTGATCCCAATGCCGATGATGCCCATGCCACCACCCAAGCGTCGTGGCCTGCCACCGATGGCCCCGGTGCCCCCTGGCCCGGTCCCCGGCGCACCGCCTGCCGTCGGCTATGCCGCTGGCGGCGAAGTCGATGACCCACGCGATATGGTCGATCCACGCTCGCCGCCGCCGGACGTCGATATGCCGCAGATGGCCCAGCGGCCCGACGTTCCCGACTTCCAGGGCGGAGCTCCGGCCCGCAACTTCAACCCAGCGGTGCTGGCACCGTTGCTTGAGGCGTTGCGCCGCTCGCAGGCGAATCAACTGACGGCCGGGCGATTCCCGATGGCGCCGCCGACGGCGATGGGCCCGCGCTAAATATCGCCACGTCGCGCCCACCACAGCGCGACAAGAGTCAGCCGATATCCGCCCGCATACCACGGGACGGTTCCGCGCATTGCCTCATCCCGCCCGTGCATCGGCCCGCGCACACCACGCTCTGAGCCAGCGGTAAAGAGAATCAACCTTTAGCACAGGAGTACTGGCAATGGCCCAGTATAGTGACCTGTCGGTTCTTGATGGTTTAGTCAAGCGCGTTTATGGTCGCGGCGTCCATCAAGCTGTACCCGACAATGTTAAGATGTTTTTCGACCTGCTCCCCTTTGCGCCGAATCAGGAAAGGCTAGGTAGTCTTTTTGTCGAAGCCGTAAATATGTCGATCGAGCAAGGAGTGACCCGTAGCTCAGGGACAGCCGGCGTCGTTACGATGAACAACAGCATTGCAAGCGTAACGAAGCAGTGCACCGTCGATGCCGCTGCGATCAATTAAGGTCGCGTCATCTAGCAATGGATGAATGATAACGCTGTGAACTCAGGGAACATCCCGCAAGGGACAATCCTGATCCAAGCCCCGCAAGGGGAAGGAGCAACGACCATCCCCGCAGGGGGAGTAGGCTCAAGCGAGCCGAAGCGCAGCGCAGCCCAACCGGGCTGATGATATGGTCTTCTCTGGCAGGCAACTGTCAGCGGTTCTCGAAAGAGAACGGTATCGGGACTAGCGAACCGATATGAAAACAAAGGTATTTTGCAGGTCGTCATATCGTGGGATCTCGTCGCTAAGGCGCGTCAGCCGAACAGCGCCCAATCCTTCGAAAATAGCCTTACGGCGGCCGTCGATAATGTTTTGCTTTCGCATCGTAGGCACCAAACGGCAGATATGTTGTATGGCGGTACTGAATTGGCCGTGATCGGCACCGGCGCAACTTCGTCAACCCAGACCATCACCAAGGCATCGTGTGCCCCGTCGTTGTGGTATGGCAATAATAACGCATTGTACGACATCTTTGATCCGACGCTTACCACCAAGCGGAACGCGAGCCCGCTCAGTCTGTCGAGCTATCAGGTCGATCCGACTGGCACGAGCCGCACACTGACCTTCGGCGCAAGTGTCACGACAACTACGAATGACGTCGTAACGTTCGCTTCGACCGTGGCTGGACAGGCGTATATCACGCCGCCGGGACTATCGTATGTCGCGGGCCTCACGGGCGGCACGTTGTTTGGCCTCAGCCAGACGACCTACCCGACCTTCCAGGCGACGCAGTACGACGCCGGGAACGCCGCCCTGACGATGGCAGCCATCGACAAGGCGACCATCCTGCCGCTGATTCGCGGTTACAGCGGGAAGATGAAGCTTCTGATTCACCCGCTGACGTTCGCCAATATCGCCCAAGAGGAAGTCGCCCGCATCAATCTAGTGGGCAGTCAAGTCGAGGGCGGCGTGCGTGTCGGTTACGATACGATCCGCTTCACCACGTCGGCCGGGGCAAGTGTAGAATGCGCTCCTAGCGGCTGGGTGAAAGAAGGCGAGGGATGGGTAGTGCCCCAAGATGGCTCCTGCAAAAGAATAGGTGCAGAAGATATCAAGTTGGGTGGCCCCGCAGACCCCTCGGCGACTTGGAGGCGTATTGAAGGACAGACCGGCTATTCTTTGCCGACTTACAGCCTTCAGGCGTTCTTCACGCCGGAACCCTGGAAATTAGTAAAGATCAAGAACATCGTGAACTCTTAATACTTGCTAGTCCAACGAAGTGAAAGCCCCGCAAGGGGCTTTCATCGTAAATAGCCATGCATTCCCGAAGGATTCCCCCATGCCCGCGATTTCTGCCTTGCTCGACGCCTTGAAGCGCTCTGAATCGAAATTCGGTGTCGGCAAAGACGATGAAGATGAGGCCGGCGAGCCGATCGCTGCGAAATTGTCGATTCTTCATGCGAAACCGGTCGATGGCAGCGATCCGGACGCCGATGGCGACACCGATCCGACGGCCGACGCCCCAGACGACACCGCAGACAGCGATTCTGGCGAAGATGCTGAGCAGAACGCGGCGATTGTCAGTGCCTTGCAGGACCAATACCCGCAAATCTACAGCAAGCTGCTGAAAAGCGTGTCGCAGCCCAGCGATGACCAAGGCGATGGCGCTGACATGGGATCGAGTCTCAGCGACGACGACCTCAAGGGCATGATGGGCTGAGCCGATGACGGTACTGGTCAACTTCAATAACACTGGATACCTGATCCCGTCGGTTGGCGAGACGGGGTGGGGGCAGGTGCTGACGAATTACCTCGCCGACCTCGGGGCCAACACGCTGACCACCACCAACACAGCGAATGTCAGCAACAAGACGATCAGCTTGCTGAATGGCAGTGTCGCCGCGCCGTCGTTGAATTTTGCGAGCTCGACGAATACCGGCATGTATTCCCCCTCGACCGGCCTGCTGAACCTCGCCAGCAATGGCGTGGATCGCTTGAAGATCGACGGCAGCGGCAACATCACGGTGACCGGGGCGCTGGCGGTCACCGGCGCGGTCACGGCCGCATCACTTGTCGGCTCGCTGACCAACGCGACGCTTACCAATCCCACGGTCAGCGGTGGTACGTTGACCAATCCGGCGATCACCGGCGGCACCCACGCCAGTGCGGCGATTACCGGCGGTAGTATCGCCAGTGCGGCGATCAGTGGCGGTACTATTGCGAATGCGACGATCACCAACGGTTCTATTACCACTGCTACGATCACGTCCCCGACGCTCACGGGCACCATCTCCGGCAATGTCACCGCCACCGGCTCGATCAATGCCAGTGTCGGCCTGTCGAATACACAGTCCGGATTGGCGCAGTTTATGAGCGCCGACGCCAACTTAGGTTATCTGTCCATCGGCGCTGGATGGGCGTGGCGATTCGACAGAGTCCAGGGTAACATGTCCTGGAATAACAGCGCCGGCACACCGCTTGAAGGCTGGAATGCCGGTGGCCACTGGTTTTGCGGCGATCAGTTCTATGCTATAACTGCCAACGCCAGTCAGCGGATTTTCGCTTTTGCGAACACCTGGTACTGGCTATGGGCCACTGGCACGGGCGATCTGTCCTGGAATCAGGGCGGCCTCGGCCTCGGCTTCATGTTTCGCGTCTCGGACGGGTTGTCGTACAGCGCAAGAGGACCCGGTGGTGGCAATGGCGCGTACTCCAATATTTCAGACGCTGGCGTCAAAACGGATTTGCGCGAGGCCGAACACGGACTGACGCATGTCTGCGCGTTGACGCCACAGCGCTATCGCCGCACGACATCGGCGACGCCGGATCGCGAGGAAATTGGCTTCACCGCGCAAGACGTTCAGAAGTCGATCCCCGAGGCGGTGCACAACATCGGCACGACCGAGAAGCCGTTGCTTGCCATGCAGCTTGATCCGGTGGTCGCAGCGCTGGTTAATGCCGTCAAAGAACTTGCCGGCGAGATCGCGGAGTTGAAGCGTGGCGCCAAAACCTAAGCCACCGAAGCCGCCCAAGCCAAAGCCACCGAAGCCCCGGCCACCGGATTCGAGCCAGCAGCCTGAGAATGGCAAACCGATCAAACCGGCGGCAAAGCCGGATGGGATATCCGAAGCGGTAGCGTCGATTATCTGGCGGATGCGAGCACTCAAGACACAAGCGGAAATTCATCGCGCTTTTGCTAAAGCCATCGCCGCCTTGATTCGAGAAGGCCGACTCGACGGAATCGCCGGGTTAGTCGTCGAGGTCGGGCGAGAAACGAACCGCTATGGGTGAGCCGTCAGCCCTTGCCGCGTGACTTCGTCCATTCCGACCAATTCATGTAACCCTGCTGCGAATCGGCGCCATTTCCCGACTTCAAACCGACTGATTCCCGCGTCGCCTTCCGGCGTGGTTGTGCCGTTGGCGCTGTCGCCGGCTGTAAGTTCATCTTTGCTTCATCGAGCCGTTTCTTGACGTATTCGGCGACCGCCGAAGCCGTCGGCGTCTGCCCACGTTCGATTGCGGCGCGCCAGACTGAGATAATCTGCTCGCGCACGAACGGCGCATCAGGCAGGCCAACCAGCGCGATCGCCTTCGGCACTTCCACAGCGATGTGCTCGCTCCATCGAGCGACGGCGTATTCATGCTCGCGCGTCTGTTCCGCCTTGGAGCGTTCTTCCGCCTCGCGTTGCAGCTTGCTCACCAGCTTCTCGTTATCCACGGCCCGACGCTGCTCGGGGCTCATTTTTTGGTAGTTGTAGAGTTGAATGGCGCGCTTGACGACGGCTTCATCGAATTCTTTGCCGACGCCGAGATAGTCGGCAGCGAACGACGCAATCGTGTCGATGTCACATGCCTTGACCACGCCTAGAAGCTGGCGCACAGCGTTCTGCTGGCCGGTCAGTTGCTCTTGCAACTGGCGAGCCGCTTGCACTTCTTGTTTGGCCTGTTCGAGACGCTGCTGGGTTGCATGATAAAGCTGCGCTGCCTTTTTGATTTCTTCGTAAGTTTGCTCGATTTCTCGACCGTTGACCTTGAGCTTGTCCTTGCTGGGCACGCCATCGGGCTGTTCGCCACGGGCCTCATCGGCATCTGAGGTATCGGCGATATCGGGAGCATCGTCCTCTAGCCCGAGATTGCGAACGGCATCGGTGAATTGATTGTCGCCAGCATCGGCGGCTGGCGGTGGGGAAGTCGTGTCAGACATGGTCCTAGTCCTGTGTTGGGGTGTCTAAGGCTGCCGTAGTTGTGGCGACAGCCGGCTATTTACCAGCCGTAAATAGAACTATCATGCTAACCACCTCGACCATCGTGCAGTTGTGCGCCAAGACGGCGGCACTCTCTAGCAATCAGGCCGGTCTGACGACCGCCGACTTCTTGGCCCTTGGCGATTTGGTCGTCAGCACCCTCGCATCTGAGATCATGGCCGCGCGGGAAGAGCATTTGATTTTTTCTGAAACTATTCCGGTGACCATCGGCAATCCAATGGTTCGCATCCCGTATCGCGCCTTGAACGGCATCGTGCGCCACTTGTGGTATGAAGATGGCTCAGGCAGCCGGCAGCGCCTGTGGCCGCGTTCGATCGAGCAGATGGACGACTATTCGGTGAATTCCAGCGGCAGCCCTGACAGTTTTTATGTGATGGGCAATTATTTGGCCATGTTGCCTACCCCAGATCGCAATGGCAATCTGATCGTCGCCTATCCTTTCCGCCCCAGCAGCCTGACGGATGCCAGCAACGCCCAGCAGATCAGCGCGATCGTCGGCAACACGATCACCGTGCCGAACATCCCGGCGTCTTGGGTCAGTGGGGCCCAATTCGATGTGATCGACCATAAGGCCGGCAACGCAATCCTCGGCTACGACTTGATCGGCTCGATTAGCGCCAGCACCATAACCTTCCCGCGTGTGGTGCCGAACATGCAGATCGGCAACTTCATCGCACCCGCCGGCTTCACGCCGGTGCCAATGCTGCCCGAAGAAGCACATAACCTACTTCTTGAACAGATAGTTCTACGCATTGAGATTATCCGGGGCAATGCTCAGCGCATAAAAAATTCAGCTTCTATTGTGCAAGATGCCCGCCGGGCATTCGATGGATTGCTGGCCAATCGTATCATCAGCAAACCCCACGCGGCAGGCGGCACTTCACCGCATCTGCCACGCGGTTTGAGGCCGTATTAATGGCTCAGATCGTCAGCCATAAGTGGGTCAGAGGTTTAAATCTTAATAGCAATCCATACGTCTATACACCGGGCAAAGACCCTTACGGCGGCGCATCGAACGCCTGTCTGATAGCAGATGAATGCATTCTGACCAGGGCTCGAATGGTGGGAAACCGGAAGGGATTCGATTACCATCAGAAGAACACGCCGGCGCCGGTCGATGCAATGTTCGAATATCAATCGCAGATGATCGAGCATCAGTCTGACGCTACCATGTGGTACGCCGACCCAGTCACCGGCAGCCGCAGCCAACTGTCCGGCACCTACACCGCCCTGCCAAATCACCGGGTTGAGGCGTCTGTTGCGCGCGGTTCACTGTTCTTCACCAGCACCGCCGGCATCTGGAAGATGGATGCCTACAACACCACGCCGATCCGTGCCGGGTTGACCAAGGGTCTCGATACCCGTGTGACCTCAGTCGGCACCGGCAGCGGTTTCATGGGCGGCTTTACGAAGTGTGCGTATCGAATTAGCTGGCGCAGAACTGATGCACAAAACCAGCTTATTCGATCAGATGTCTCGAATTCAGTTGTGGCCACCAACGCGACCCGCCAGACGCTTGTCAGCTTAACCTCGGCGACCGGCACGGCGACCGCCACCACCCCGCTGGCGCACGGTTACAGCAGCGGCGATCTGGTGCTGATCAGCGGTGCGGTGCAAACGCAATATAACGGCAACTTCACCATCACCTCGACCGGCACCACCACCTTCACGTATGTCGTTTCCGGCTCCCCCGCGACCCCGGCGACCACCACCACGGCATTGACCTGCGAGAAGGCGATGAACGTGTCGATTGCGACCACCGTGCCTTGGGATGTCGGCGTGAATGACTATGTGGAAATTTGGCGCACGGTGACCAAAGATGCCGGCACGCCAGACCCCGGCGATGAAATGTATCTGGTCAGTGCGGTGAAAAATGCGGTGGCGGCAGGCGGGGTCTACACGTACGTCGATAGCACGCCCGATGCAGTCATCACGTCCAACACGGCTTTGTACACAAACAGCACCCAGGAAGGCATCACCCAAAACAACGGTCGCCCACCTGTTTGCTACACGCTGGTTAATTACAAAGACTATGAACTTTATGGCTGCACGGCGATCGATCATCAGCAGAACCTGACGATGTTGGCCTCGGTCAGCTTCGTCAACGGCACCACAAGGTTTATCATCAATGACAGCACCGGCTCGCGCACCTACACCGCGCAGGCCGCCGAGAACACGGCGACGCAGAGCTTTCAGCTTTACACGGGCGGTGCCAGCCCCAGCTTCAATATCGAGATGACCACCCGCTCGCTGATCCACGTCATTAACTGCGACAGCGGTGGGCGGTGGTACGCCGAGTACACTTCGTCCGCCACGAGCTCTCCAGGGGGTCTGCGAATCTGGGCCCGCAGTCCATTGACTGGCGCGTTTTGGCTGACATGCGACAGCACCACCACAGGCAATCAGTTTCTGCCAACGATTCCGACGAGTGGTACTACACAAATTTCCAGCAATGATCAGCGCAACAATCGACTCTACTACTCGAAAGTCAGCCAGCCGGAATGTGTGCCATCGTTAAACTATATCGATGTCGGCCGGTCCGATCAGAAAATTTTACGTCTTGTCGCGATCCGGGACGCCGCATTCGTGATCAGCGAAGGCGGCGTCTACTTCTTGAGCGGCCTCACGGCACCGTTCACTTTGGTCGAGCTTGACAGCACCTGTCGCTGCGTTGCCGAAGCCACGGTCAGGATGCATAACAACACCGTGCTGATGTTATCAAATCAAGGCGTCGTCGGCATCAGTCTGAGCGGCGTCACGGTGATCTCAGTCGATATTGAGCCCGTCATCATGCAGCAGGCGCTGTTACTGCCCAACTTGGCGACGGTGGCATTCGCCACCGCACACGAATCCGCCCGGCATTATTATCTGTTTCTGCCAACCACTCCGAGTGATACGGTGGCGACGCAGGCATATGTCTATCACAGCGTGCAGCAGGAATGGTGCCGCTGGCGTAAAAAAGGACGGATTGGGATAGTTCTAAACAGCAACTACACTCTGTACCTATCATCTGGACTCGAATCTTGCGTACTTAAACAAAGAAACTCAGGTGATCAAACAGACTTCAGTGATGAAGAACAGCCGATCACCGTGGTCAGCCAGACCAACTCAACGGTGTCGCTGACCTGGGCCAATACGCTGTTCGTGCCGACAGCCGGGGTGTCGTTGCATCAGGGCGGGGCGGTGGCAAAAGTTCTAAGTGTAACGCAGACCAGCCCAACCGCTTGGCAGATGGTGATCGATCGCAACACCGTCTTTAGCCCTGGCGCGGCAACCGCCCGCATGCCGATCTACGCGCATTTGAGGCTGTCACCCAACGTCCTTGGCGAAGCCGGCCTCGTGAAGACGATTTACGGGGTCAGCTATCTGATGCAGTACAACACTGTGTCCACTGCCACAATAGAACTAGCTACCAATGAAGCGCCTATCCTGAACACCTACACCATCAGCCGCAGTCTGTCTGGCGGCTGGGGCGCCAGCCACTGGGGCATGACCGCCTGGGGCGATGTCGTATCCGAAGTGCAGGACATCCCCTTCATGGTCGATTGTCCCATTCCCGACATGACTGGCGAAGCGGTGAATACCGGCTGGCTGCACAACGTCAGCCAGGAGCAGTTCATCTTGGCGCAAGTGTCGATCATCTGGGATCAGCTTGTCGAACTTGAGGTCACTGCGTGAAGATTCGGCCCCTCAAGCGTTTCTTGCAGGATGACTATCGTTCGGCACCGCAATGGTTCTTCGACTTCTTGGGCAGCTTGAACCAAGCGGTCGATACGCTGAACCCGGCATTGCAGAACGGCCTCGATCTCGATAACAACATGACCGCTGAACGCCAGCAGGTGACGGTGACGCATAACGTGCCGATCACCGTGCGGATGCGCCGCATCGGCACCACACCACGGCTGGTTCGCTTGGGCTATGCCGCCGGCTATGTCGGCACGGCCAACGTCACCGCCTACAAGTCGGACGGCGGGGTGACCGTCACCGTGCCGGT
>Ga0207692_10000474_pt1 | contig 14172 bp, 12 predicted proteins | sample LARL52metaG_FD_184345 | JGI IMG/M metagenome (GOLD analysis project Ga0207692, IMG submission 184345) | Corn, switchgrass and miscanthus rhizosphere microbial communities from Kellogg Biological Station, Michigan, USA - LAR L5-2 metaG... | ecosystem: Host-associated > Plants > Roots >...
TTTTTTTATTTTTTTTTTTTTTTTGGATTCATTTTTTTTTTTTGCGTTCTTAGATTTTCTTGTTTTGATTTTTTTTTGTTTTACTTTAGTTTTGAATTTATTTTTTTGTTGATATTTTTCTTTTTGGCGGGGTGGGGTTATAGATTGGAGCGGGTTCAGGCTTCTTTTTATATGGTTTTTTATACATTAGTTGTTTCTTTTCCTTTTTTGATTTATTTGAGTGTATTTGGTTTGGAGACTTTTAGAATTGGGTTTTTTTCTTTTATACCGGTGGATTCCTATTGATGGTTTTTCGTTCTTCTTGTTTTTCTTGTGAAATTACCCATTTATGGGGTTCATCTTTGGCTTCCTAAGGCTCATGTGGAGGCCCCAGTTTCTGGTTCTATGGTATTGGCTGGTGTTTTATTGAAACTTGGGGGGTATGGCATTTTACGTTTCTTTAATTTTTCCGTTCTTTTTGGGATTTATTCTGGGTATTTGTTTTCTATGGGGCTAGTTGGAGGATTAATTAGCTGTTTTCTTTGTTTTCGTCAGGTGGATTTAAAAGCTTTAGTAGCGTACTCTTCGGTTTGTCACATGGGTATGTATCTCTGTGGGTCAAGTTCTTTCAGAGGATTTGGAATGGAAGGGGGAATTTTTATAATAGTGGCTCATGGTTTTTGTTCTTCTTGTCTTTTTTATATTTTGTATGTGGTGTATAAACGGTTCCACACACGTAGTATTAGAATTTTGAAGGGGTGTCTTTATTTGTTTAGGATGATTGGTTTATTTTGATTTTTTTTTTGTATCCTTAATATGGGTGTGCCTCCCTTTTTTTCTTTTTTTTCTGAGATTTATATCATTTCTGGGAGAATGACTTATTATTTCTTTTCTATTTTTTTGTTGGGGTTTCTTCTTTTTTTCGCTGGAGTCTATAATATTTATTTATTTGTCTTTGTTTGTCATGGGTTTTCTATGTTGGAAGGATTCATATTCTTTCTTTCTATACGTGAGATTTTGGTATTTGTTGGTCATTTGATACCTTTATTCTATCTTACTTTTATCTTTTGATTTTTTTAGTCTTAAAGTTTAAATTGAATAATTGATTGTGGTTCTTTAGGAGATGTGGCTATTACTGCTTTTTTTGAGAATAGGTGGATTTTTTGTTTTTTATATTTTTTTGATTGTTATGTTTCTTTATTTGTTTGGTATAGGTGGTGTTATGTTAGATCTATTTTTGTTTTCTTTTTTGGGGGTGGATTTTTCTTTAACTTTGATTTTTGATTTTTTGTCTTTTGGTTTTTTTGGTTGTGTGTCTTTGGTTTCTTCATTGGTTTTTTTTTATAGTGTTTTTTATATGGCGGGAACCGTTGACATACGACGATTTGGTGGTTTGGTTGTTTTATTTGTAGCTTCCATGTTTATTTTGGTTTTTTCTGGTAATTTTATTTTTACTATGATTGGTTGGGATGGTTTGGGGCTAGTTTCGTTTTGTTTGGTGATTTTTTATAGTAACTTTTCTAGTTTGGAGTCAGGCTTGGTGACTGTTTTTAGGAATCGCATTGGAGATGCGTTTTTTTTACTTTCGTTTTTTTTCTTTTTTAGGGGAGGTTACTTTGGAGTTGACCTATTTTCTTATTTATTTTTGGGTGTTTTTTTATTGTTTATTTTTTTTGGTGCTATCACTAAAAGTGCTCAAGTTCCTTTTTCGGCTTGATTGCCGGCCGCTATGGCAGCCCCAACCCCTGTTTCTTCTTTAGTTCATTCTTCTACGCTTGTGACTGCGGGGGTTTATGTTCTGATTCGTTTTAACTATGTTTTTTTTTCTTTTTTAAAAGGGTTTTGTGTGATTTTTTTTATTTTTACAATAGTTTTAGCTGGTGGTATCGCATGTTTAGAGGGTGACCTAAAAAAAATTGTTGCTATATCTACTCTTAGTCAGTTAGGTCTTATACTTTTTATTGTTTGTATTGGTTCTTGAACTCTTTCTTTTATTCATATAGTTATTCATGCTTTTTTTAAAAGTATACTATTCTTGGGAACTGGTTCTTTGATGTCTCAGTTAAGAGGGGGGCAGGATTCCCGTTTTTTTGGGGGGGGGAGATTTTCTTTTGCAGGATTTGTTTATTTTGTTGTAAGATGTCTTTGTTTGGCTGGGTTTCCTTTTTTTATTGGATTTTACTCTAAAGATTTGATTATTTTGGGGTCCTCTTTTTTTGGTGGGAGTCTATTATTTTTTTTGTTTTTGGTTGGTTGTATTTTTACTGTATGCTATAGATTACGTTTGATTTATCTTTCTTACTTTTCTTTGGTTAAGGGTCCAGCTTACCTTTTTATGGTTGAAGACTGAATTTTTTTCTTTCCTGTCAGGATGTTGTTTTTTATAGGATGGGTTCTTGGTGGAGTTTTTTATTATTTTTTTTCTGGTGGGTTTCTCTTTTTTTTCTTCTTCGATTTTATTAAGGGTTTAGTTATTATTTTATTGGGAGTTTCGTTTTTTTTTCTTCTTAGGTGAGTTTATAAATTCTATTTCTTTTTGGCTTCCATTTCTTTTTTACGTTGAATTAGCTCTAGCGGTTTGAGTTTTGTCGGGAAGTTTTTATTTTGGGGGGCTTTTGACAAGACTTGAATAGAATACTTTGGAGGTTCTGGGGTTTACAGAATTCTTTCTTTCTCTAACAAATTTCTATTTATTTTTGATTATGTTGGAGTGGGTTTGTTGATTTTTTATTCTGGTTTAATATATTTTTGATTTTTTTAAACTTTTGAAGTTAATTTAACGTTAGTTTTGAAGGAACTGAAGATTTAATTAAGTACTCTTTATTGTCTTAACAGTGAAAATGTTATATTTTATGTAAACTATGAGAGTGTAGCTATTGCTTTTAGATGGTTAGCGGCCCTCTTTTTCACTCTTAAATTTTTATCTTTAAGTTCTAAGCTTAATGCATTTGTTTATGCTATGTTTAATTTAACAAAATTCTATAAATCTTAAATTTATTGCATTGATGTATGCTATAGTTAATGGCTAGGGCTTCAAGCTTTTAAATCTTGCAAAGATTATTTTCCTATCCAATTAGATCACTTGATTTTGCCTTTTTGTAATTCGTAAATTAATCCAATAACTAAGATTCTTAGAAATGCTGCCATCAAAAGACTTTTCTTTAGTATCTCTGATTCTATCGGGAAGGATAACACTATGGAAATTTCAATATCAAAGATTAAAAATAAAATGGCAATAAAAAAGAATTGAAATGAAAATGGCATATGCGGAGGGGACACTGGGTTAAGGCCGCATTCAATTTCTCTTCATTTTTCTTTTGATTCTTTTATTTTTATTTGAGTTATTTGTATGATTAGAACTAATGCCATTATTACTGTTAGTGTAATTATTCATACCATTGAGATTTTTATTTTTCATTATTTCTTTTTAATTGGAAATTAAATGTACTTTTAATACTTTACGAAAAAGCTCCTCATCAGTAAAGTATGGAGTATAGAAATAATCATACTACATCTACAAAATGTCAGTACCAAGCTGCGCATTCAAATCCAATAATATGTTGTTGGGAGTTAATCATTTTTTTAAATCGAAGCAGTGAAATTAATAAAAAGATGGAACCAATAATTACGTGTAAGCCATGGAACCCAGTTGCTATGAAAAAAGTGGAGCCGAAAGATGAATCTGCTATACAAAATGGGGCTTCCTTGTATTCGAAACCTTGAAACAGTGTAAAAATCATTCCTAGGGTGATGGTTAGAATTAGGGCGTTTTTGGCTTTATTAAAATTTTTGTTAAGTATTTCATGGTGAGACCAGGTAATGGACACTCCTGAAGACAAAAGCAAAATGGTGTTTAATAGTGGAATTCTTATAGGATTAAAAGAATTAATTTGTGAGGGAGGCCAAGCCTGACCTAACTCAATGTTAGGTGAAATGCTTCTGTGGAAAAAAGCTCAAAAAAATGACACGAAGAAAAATACTTCTGATGAGATGAATAAAATCATTCCTGTTTTCAGTCCATTTATAACTATGAATGAATGGTGCCCTTGATTTGAAGCTTCTCGATGGATGTCTCGTCACCATACGTAGGCTGCCAAACATGTTAAAATTAAAGAAGTCCTCATAAAGTTTATATTTTTTTTATTAATTAAGATTAGGCCAGATAGCACTAAAGTCAGAGCTCTGTTGGATGCTAGTAAAGGTCAAGGTCTTTGTTCCACTAAGTGAAATGGATTTATTTTTTGATTCATTATTTTAATTCTGTTGTGTAGAGAGTAATTAATGTTATGAACACATAGGCTTGGATGCAAGCTACCGCTGATTCTAAAATAGTTAAAATTAAGGGAGCGGAGGATGCTAAAATAACACTAGTTGGATGTAATGAAACCAAAGCATTCCCAAGAAGGGTTATCAGAAGGTGGCCTGCAATTAAGTTAGCTGTCAACCGAACACAAAGAGTGATTGGACGGATGATGTTTCTGGTTAGTTCAATGGCTACTATGAATATCATTAAGGCTGGTGGGGTACCTTGAGGTAACAGATGTGCTAGCATGTGTTTTGTGTTTTTTATCCACCCAAACATTACAACAGTTAACCAAAACAGTAGAGAAATGGGTAGAGTCACTGTTAGATGTGAAGTTGGGGAAAAAATTTGTGGATACAATGCTAAAAAATTTATTAGCAAAATAGAGAAAAATACTGTTATAATTATTAATTCTGTCCTTTTTTCGGTGTCCCCTAGGGAGAATTTTACTTCTTTTTTTAATGTTGCAATAATTTTAGAATAAAATTTTCTGATAGAATTTTTAATTTTTCATGTGGATATAGAAATTAGTGAGACGGATATAAATAAAATAAATCATGATATTTTTAAAATTGAGGATCTTGGGTCAAACACGGAAAATAGATTATTTATCATTTGATAAAAAGTTCTTTTTTGTTTAGCTTAATTTTTTTAATACTTACATTTTGAAGCTTGGGTGAGTTTCTTAAATTTATTAAAAGAATCAGTATTAAAACAAAGTAAATTAAGATTCATCTGATTGGACTTATTTGAGGCACCCAGACTTTTCGACTTTGATTTTGACATTATCATGTTCTTTTTTAAACTAAAGTCTGTTTAATTAGTTTCTATTTTCTTGATGAATTCTCTTGTTGTTAAAACTTGAATTAAAATAGGTATAAATGAATGGTTCGTACCGCAAATTTCAGAGCATTGCCCTGTGAATAGACCAAGTCGTTTGGAGAATAGAAATGTTTGATTTAATCGTCCTGGAAGGGCATCGACTTTCACTCCCATAGTCGGAACAGTTCAGGAGTGGATTACATCTAGGGATGTAATTAGCATTCGTGCAAATAAATTAACTGGCATGTATATAATTTCCCTGGTTTTGAGTAGTCGAAGGGTATTGGAATTTTCTATGAAATTATCAGTTTCATTGGAGTTAATAGAAGAGTACTCGTATGATCAATATCACTGGTGGCCTGTCACTTTAATAGTTAGGTTTGGAGATTTTGTATCTTCTATTAGGTATAGGGTCTTTAATGATGGGACAGCAATGAAGATTAAAAATAAAGATGGAACAATAGTTCAAATAGTTTCAATTTCTTGGCCTTCTATAACAAATTTGTTGAATTTTTTCCTTTTTATTAACGAAAGCACCAAGTGAAGAGTTAAAATGGTGATTAAGATTAAGATAATTATTGAGTGATCGTGAAAGAACAGAACATGTTCTATTGAAGGAGAGGAATTGTCCTGAAAAGATAAAGCTATTCATTGAGGCATTAGTTATTTAGTGTTAATTAAAACTGTTTGATTGAAGGTGTGTTCCGAAATTGGGGACATGTTTATTCATTCAGTTGAAGAAGAAATAGAGTTTCTTCTTAATCACGATCGAGATGAGGAAAGTCTTTCTCAAATAATTCACATGAATAAAATTACGGATAGGAATGAGATTAAGGATCCTAAAGATGACACTACATTTCATATTGTGAATGCATCCGGATAATCGGAGTAGCGGCGAGGTATTCCATTTAATCCTAAAAAATGTTGCGGGAAAAATGTTAGATTTACTCCAATAAATATAGATATAAATTGAATTTTTAACAATTTCGGATTTATGTTCATGTTGAACAAAAGAGGTAACCAGTGAGTGGCTCCGGCTATTACTGCAAACACAGCCCCCATGGATAGTACATAATGAAAGTGAGCAACAACGTAATAAGTATCATGTAAAACAATGTCAATTGAGGAATTGGATAGAACAACTCCTGTCAGACCTCCCACAGTAAATAAAAAAACGAATCCAATAGCTCAGTACATAGGAGCATCTATGGACAAGTAAGATCCATTCATAGTAGCCAATCATCTGAATACTTTAACTCCGGTAGGAATGGCAATAATTATTGTGGCAGCTGTAAAATATGCACGAGTGTCTACGTCTATACCTACTGTAAATATATGGTGTGCTCACACAATGAATCCTAGGAATCCGATTGATACTATGGCGTAAATCATTCCTAACGAACCGAAAGGTTCTTTTTTACCTGAATAGAATCTAATGATATGAGAAATTATTCCAAACCCAGGTAAAATTAAAATGTATACTTCAGGATGACCAAAAAATCAAAATAAATGTTGATATAGGATAGGGTCCCCTCCCCCCGAGGGGTCAAAAAAGGATGTGTTAAAGTTGCGATCGGTGAGTAGCATAGTGATCGCTCCAGCTAAGACCGGAAGTGACAAGAGCAATAAGACAGCCGTAATTAAAATGGACCAGACAAATAGGGGGATAGAGTCTAAGGTGATAGAGGTTGAACGCATATTTATAATAGTAGTAATGAAATTGATAGCTCCCAAGATAGAAGAAGCACCTGCTAAATGTAATCTAAAAATGGCCAAGTCTACAGAAATTCCTGAATGGAACAAATTATTTGCTAGAGGGGGATAAACGGTTCACCCAGTCCCAGCTCCCAGTCCAGCAAAAGCGGAGGATGACAGAAGAGTGAGCGAAGGGGGCAGCAACCAAAATCTTATATTATTTATTCGGGGGAACGCTATGTCTTGCGCTCCAATTATTATTGGAACTAGCCAGTTCCCAAACCCCCCAATCATAACAGGTATCACCATAAAGAAAATTATAACGAAGGCATGTGCTGTAACGATTGTGTTGTAAATTTGGTCGTTATCTATTAAGGATCCAGGCTGTCCTAACTCAAGTCGAATCAGAGCTCTGAGGGCTGACCCAAGGAGCCCAGCTCAAGCCCCAAAAATAAAGTATAAAGTTCCGATGTCTTTGTGGTTTGTCGAATATATTCATCGCGTGGGTAAAGCTACATAGCAAATCTTTCCACCGGGTCTGGGAAAGTTTTGCTATGTATAAATCTTATAGATCAATCTCGTTCTACAGTTCAAATTGAATCAACTGGTTAATGCTTATTAAAACTAAGTGTTTATCTCAGCTAATCAAATAACGTCAGTAAATCAAGATACAACGTCAATCCCCCAGAATAAAAATGAAAGAAACGTAGCTAAAAAGTTAAATTTAAAATAAATGCCCCATCTCTCTAGAACTAAGTGTCAGTGACAAAGATTAAATCATAACAGAAATAATTAATCATAGCAATGAAAAGCCCCCCACACTTCCTGACCCGGCAGGCTTGTGGGAGCCTTTTTATAAACTGTATTAAATTCAATAACTTACGTTTTTCATATTTAGTAAAACCCGTTCCGGGTTTTACTAAAGTTCAGTAAAAAAATGTCCATTTTTTAATAAATCTGTGCTATAGCACAAAATTCTATAAAGGGGGGGCCGATTAATATATGAAAACGTCGTAAGGGACTCCGATGGGCAACTCAACAAAAAGATCGAAGAGGTTTGAGCCTCCAATTTTAAAAAAAAACAAAAAATTGGAGGCTTATAAATATTATATGGTGGGGGGCGGGGTGGTGGTTTTGTGACCTGCGGATGCTTTGAGTGTTTAAAAGACACTTAGTTTTTATAACTTAAGCTCACAGCTCTTTTCAAACAGGTCGAAACTGTTTATTTTTCGCTAAAATAAAGTCTAGAAATGGGCATCCCTTTGTTAAGGGGAAGGTTTGATTTTATTTCATTTAATTGTAGTTGTTCTTTTTTTGGTTTTTTATTTTTATAAGAAGGTTCTTTTTTTAATAATTAAGTTTACTTGTAAGTTTGTGTTAATAATTTTTAGTTAATGTTGTGCCAGCATCTGCGGTCACACTGCGATTTTTAAAAATCTAGTATTCTTCTAAGTTTTGATGCTCGATCTTCCTTTTTAGGTGAAATTATTTTTCGGACCGAAAAATTGTTGGGGGACGTAACTTTTGGGGGACTATGGATTAGACACCCTATTACCTGTGGGTTGAGGTTAAGTATTAAATCATTATGTTTAAAACTTTAGGAATTTGGCGGTTTTCAATATTGATAGAGGAACCTGTAGCTTAATGGCTAACCCACAATGAGTTTTGCTTTTTCTTTTTTTTGTATATCGCTGTTTGTTTTCTTTTGAGAGAATTTCATTTTTATTAATTTGAATTCTGGCCATGGTGCAGAGTATGGAAAAGTTGCTATGGGTTACTTTAGGTCTATCTTGTAATAATTCGAGGATGAAAGGATTTATTGGTAAATTTATAAATTTAAGTATTAATTGAGGTATTGATTGAAGAAGTACATATCGCCCGTCGCTCTTTTTATAGATAAGTCGTAACAAAGTAGGAGAATTGGAAGATTCTTCTTGTTAGGGTGATTTACGTTCTTAATTACGGTAAGAATTTTTGTATCCTATTTTAATTTTATTTAGTTTGAATTGTTATCTTTTTTTGATAATTTGGAAGTGACTTAAATTTGTCTGTAATGATGAAATTAATAATTTTTGGTTACCTTTTGTATAAGGCTGAGTATAGATTAGACGAGAATGTTTATTTGCATAGATTTTATATTGATCTTTACTCAAGTTTTTTAGTTTTAACTACGGTCTTATTTGGGTAAAGAAGTGAGATGCTAACAGTTTTTTGTATCTGTATCTTTTCTATCTAAGGGTTATCTTTAGGAGATATTGTTAAGTTTGAATAATGTCATGTAGTTTTAAAAGTTTACAGAGGTGTAATAAACTTGATTTTTTGTAAAACAAATTTATGCATATATTTTTAAATTAGTATAATTATTCAATTAGTAGGATTAGTCAGGACAACTGTGATTTTAATTTGGTTGTCAAAACACTTTCTTTGGTGAACTGTGTAAAGGGAAGAACTGTTTATCAAAATCATCATTTTTTGATAAAAATAACCCCTGCCCGGTGAAGGTTAACGGCCGTGGTATTTTGACCATGCTAAGGTAGCGAAATCATTAGCTTTTTAATTGTAAGCTTGCATGAATGGGGTTTTCTTTCTTTTTAGGTAATTTGAATATACTTAATTTATATTTTTGTTGAAAATAACAAAGTGTCCATTTAGACGAGAAGACCCTAAAATTTTAACTTTTAGAGTTTGATTGGGGCAACAATTTTTTTGAAATAGTAATTATTTTTATTTTTATTTGAACTTTTGTTAAGGATAAATGGCTAAAATACTTTAGGGATAACAGCATAATCATTTTAAAGAGTGCTTATTAATAAAATGGTTTGTGACCTCGATGTTGGATTAAAATTCCCTTTTAATGAAGGAGTTAATAGGGTAAGACTGTTCGTCTTATAAAATTTTACATGATCTGAGTTCAAGTCGGCGTGAGCCAGACTGGTTTTTATCTAGTGGATTGTGTAATTTATTCTAGTACGAAAGGACCGGATAGAACAAATATTTTTGTGACGTTTAATGTATACTTTTAAGAATTTTAGGACAGTCATAGTGATTTTGGCTTTGGGAGTCATAGGTGTTATCCTTTATGGTGAGTTATTAAAATAAAGTTGTAACCTTTGTTAGTATCGTCTATGAATAGGTGTTTGGCACGACGTTTTTTGGTGATGTAGGTTTTTTCATAGGATTGAAGTGTTCTATTCTATCAAAATAGTCCTTTGTTCAGGCATGCCCTATAGACTAGGATGATGAAAATTGGGGTCATGATTATTGCTGCTATAATTCTAAATTTTATATTACTTGACGTTTTTGTTTGGGAAATTTTTTCGTTAAAAATTTGAGGAGCCATGCGTAAATAGATATAGAAATTAATAGCACTAGAGATTAGTAAGACAGTGGTCACCGTGAGAAGGCCTGTCTTTAAATTTTCTGTGAATACCATTCATTTTGCTAAAAATCCTAGTATTGGGGGGATTCCAGCCAGGTTTCCCAGAATCATCAACATAATTACTTTGTTGGAGCTAATTTTTTCGATTTGAGTATTTATCTTTAATATGTTCTTTATAGCAAACATGATAATTAAAACAGAAGTTCAATATATTAGACAAAACAAAAAAAAGATTTTCATGCTTACTATAATTCTTACTATCATTCATCTCAGATTAAAAATAGATGAGAAAGCTATAATTTCGATAATTAATTTTTTGTTTATTTGAGAAATACTTCCCACAAAGGCGGAGAGTACCAAAAAAATCATAATAATATTTTTTAGTAAAAATATTAAAAAGTACGTGGGGGCCAATTTTTGTCAGGTTATAAGCGTGATGTTGTTAGTTAGTTTGGAGTTTTTCGTTACTGAAATAAATCACTGATGGAAAGGAGAAGCTGCCAATTTAATCATAATTGCTATTATTCTGAGTATCAAAAAAATTGTGTTATTATTTTCTTTTCTGACTAATAGCCCTAGCACTAATATTGAGGATGAGACGGATTGAATAATAAAATATTTTATGGCTATCTCAGATCTTGAGAACGTTTTTTGTTTATCTTTTAATCTTATCAGAGAACATAAACATATGGTGTTTAGCTCTAAAAAAATTCAAACAAACAGTCACGAATTAATTATGAGACAGAGAATCGGAGTTGAAATAATTCCGAGTCACCTGAGATTTATGTTTATTTCTATATTACTCAAATTGCAAATTTGAAATTGATGAAATAAAGTTGTAATTTTCATGTTTTGAAGACATGTAGTTTGGATAACTTAAAACTTTCAACAACAAATAAGTTCTAGGAATTATGAATACCTAAGCTTAATTAAGCTTTTCTTGTTATTATTAAAATTTCCCAGTTTTTAAACTGACTGGGAAATTTCTATTTTTGTAGATTTTTTGTTCTTGTTAGTTGGTGTTCTTTTAGGAGTTGCTTTTTTTACTCTCTTTGAGCGTAAGATTCTTGGATATATCCATTTTCGTAAGGGTCCTACTAAAGTTTTTTACTTTGGCTTATTTCAACCTATCGCAGATGCTTTAAAGCTATTTTCTAAAGAGGTATTTAAAGGTAATCGGGTAGTTTATTATTTTTTTATTTTGGGTCCATTGATCGGGTTGTTTCTTATGATCATTCTTTGGGGGATTTACGGAGGTTACTGAGGAGTCTTTGGAAGAATTTATTCTATTATTTATTTTTTTTGTTTTCTTAGGCTTGGGGTTTATTTTTTGTTGTTCAGGGGTTGAGGTGGAAGTAGAAAATATTCTTTGGTGGGGGGCTATCGGGCGGTCTCTCAAACTGTTTCTTATGAGGTTAGTATAATTTTTTTTGTTTTGGTTTTTGTTTATTTTGTTGGTTCTTATGATCTTTTTTTTCTGAGTCTGTTTCAGTTTAATTTTTGATTTGTTTTTTTGAGGCTTCCTTTTTTTTTCTCTTGAATTTATGTATGTTTAGCTGAAAGCAATCGTACTCCTTTTGATTTTTCGGAAGGGGAATCAGAACTAGTCTCTGGTTTTAATATTGAGTACAGAAGAGGAGTGTTTTCTCTTATTTTTATTTGTGAGTATGGAATGATAATTTTTATTGGATTTTTGAGGATTTTGATTTTTTTGGGTAGGAGTAGGTATCTAATTAAGTTAGGTATGTTTTGTTTTTTTTACGTTTGAGTTCGTTGTACGTTTCCTCGTTACCGTTATATGGATTTAATGGATGTGGCTTGGGGTTTAATTCTTCCTCTTTCCCTTTCTGTTCTTTTTCTTTTTTGCGTTCTTTACTTTTAGCTTTCTAGAAAAAATTCTTTATTAGGCTTTCAAGGCCTTGTGAAGAAAGCATATTGATACGATCAGGGAAAAGTAAACGATTGTGTAAATTTGTCCGATGCCTTCAAAAGGTCTCTCTACGGTTTTTGCTCCAATTCAGGTTAGAACTAAAGTTCTTGAAATAAACAATCATAGAATTAGTTTTTTTTTTGTGTTAAATTTTGTTGATTTTCCTTTTTTTACAATTAGAATGGATAGAATCAGAATGGATCCGGCTAATGCCACGACACCTCCTAGTTTTGAGGGAATTGAACGTAATACTACATAAGCAAATAGAAAATACCATTCGGGTTGAATGTGCAAAGGAGCCATTAAGGGATTGGCGGGGTTGAAATTTTCAGCGTCTCCTAAAAGATTTGGTGAATTTGATACTATTATTATTATTAGGATTATGATTATAATTATTGTTATTGAGTCTTTGGCTGAGAATAGCGGGTGAAATTTGACTTTGTCTAGATTTGTTAAGGTGTTATTTGGATTGGAGGATCCATTTTCGTGTAGAAGAATCAAGTGGATCAGTATTATGGCTAGGATTACTATGGGTAATAAAAAGTGAAGTGAAAAAAATCGGTTTAGAGTAGGTTGAGAAACCGAAGGCCCTCCTCAAATCCATACTACTAGGTCTGTTCCTAAGATTGGAATTGCTGAAAGCACTCCTGTAATTACTGTGGCTCCTCAGAATGATATTTGCCCCCATGGGAGAATGTATCCTAAAAAAGCAGTTGCTATTGTTACTAGCATGATCATGACTCCTGATATTCATACTTTTTCTTTATTCCCGGGAGAAGAAAAGTATACACCTCGCATGGTGTGTGTATATATTAAAATGAAAAACAAGGAGGCACCATTTATGTGAATTATTCGTGTGAATCATCCGTTTATGTTGTCTCGCATAATTATTGTTATTACTGAAAATGAGGTATTTGTGTCTGCTGAGTATATTATTGATAAGATTAGCCCTGAAACAATTTGTAGAGTTAGTGTTATTCCTAGTAGGAAGCCTATATTTCATATAATTGAGATTGAGGATGGGGTGGGAAGGTCTAGAAGGGATGCCTTTAATATTCTTAGAATTGGATTTTTTTTTATTTCTTGGTTTTTCATTAAAATGATGAAAATATGGATTGGTTCGGGTGGTGACTTTGGTTGGAGACGAATACTATTGTCATGATTAGAATGATTCCTATAGTTATTATGAAAGATTGAGAAGAAAATAGTTTTATTGTTAAAGTTTCTTTTTTTTTTGGTTGATTTGTAGATATGGCGGTAATAATTAGAATTCTTATAAATATTCATCTTTTTTTGGTTTTTGACGTTTCATTGGATGCTGTGGATGAGGTATAAAGGAACAGCGTTATTATTCCTGAGGAAAATGTTAAGATCATCACGAAGGCCATTCATCTTGAAATGGTTAGTTTGAAGATGGAGATAGATAGAATCAGTGAGATGACAAGGATTGAGAAGGAAACGTTAAATGGATTCAGAGTTTTTGCCATTATTGTTGGAATTACTAGTATGAGTATGTTTATGTTTCTCTTTGGCCTTTTGATTTACAAAATCAATGTTCATGAATTAACTTTTGAGAATTGATTTTTGGGTTGTGTTTGATCTTGTTTGGATTTTTTATTATTTTTTTGTTTGGGGTTCATTACATGATTGTTTTATTGCTTTTAGAGTTGATTTTGTTGGGAGTTTTTTTGTTTTTATGTGTTGGGAATTTTAGTGGGTTTGGTATTCAAATGTTATTTCTTTTTTTATTAATTATGGTTTGCATAGGAGGTTATGGAATTTCTTTGTTGATTTCTTCTATTCGATTTTTAGGGCGTGATTTTTCTGTAGGGAATTTTATTTTTTAATATGGGTTTGGGATTAATTTTTTTGTTTAGCATTTTTGTGGGATTTTTTGATTATTTTTATTTTTTTTTTGTTTTTCCTATTTTTTTGATTTGTTTAATTTTTAGATGGGGGGATTGAAGATTTTTTGGTTTTTTATTTTTCGACGGGTTGGGGTTTTTCTTAATTTTTCTTAGAGTGTTGATTTTTTTATTTTGCATTTTTTCCAGTTTAGTAGAG
>Ga0207692_10000476_pt1 | contig 14143 bp, 8 predicted proteins | sample LARL52metaG_FD_184345 | JGI IMG/M metagenome (GOLD analysis project Ga0207692, IMG submission 184345) | Corn, switchgrass and miscanthus rhizosphere microbial communities from Kellogg Biological Station, Michigan, USA - LAR L5-2 metaG... | ecosystem: Host-associated > Plants > Roots >...
CTGAACAAGGCCGCCAAGGAGGGCATCACCGCCGAGTGGTGCACCTACGCCGACGCGCCGTACGCGATCACCGACCAGATCCGGTCGATCTCGGCGGAATGGGTGGCGGACAAGGGTCTGCCCGAGATGGGCTTCACCCTCGGCGGCCTGGAGGAGCTGACCGGCGAGGGTGTGCGGTGCCTGCTCGCGATCGACGCGGACCGCACCGTGCACGGCATCACCAGTTGGCTGCCGGTCTACGCCGACGGCGAGGTCGTCGGCTACACGCTCGACTTCATGCGCCGCCGCGCCAACGGTTTCCGGGGCACGATGGAGTTCCTGATCGCCTCGGCCGCACTGGAGCTCAAGACCGAGGGAGCCCGGTTCCTGAGCCTGTCCGGCGCCCCGCTCGCCCGGCTGGACCGCGGTGAACACCCCGGCCTGCTGCAACGGGTTCTGGACGTCACCGGACAGGTGATGGAACCGGTCTACGGGTTCCGCTCGCTGTTCGCGTTCAAGGCCAAGTTCCAGCCGACCTACCGCCCGATGTACATGGCCTACCCGGACGCCGCCGCGCTTCCCCGCATCGCCAACGCGGTCAGCCGCGCCTACCTGCCCCACGTCACCCCGCGCCAGGGACTCCGCCTCGCCGTCAAGATGATCGCCCGCTCGTGACCGGCCACAGTGGACCGACCGGTCGGCTCCCGAGATCCGGCCGGTCGGCGGGGTCGGCACCTCGACCTGACGGATGGCCTGCCACCTGACCGGACCGGGACAGTGTTCGCATGACTAAGATGCCACCACCGCAGGACGCTGCGGCTGCGCCGGAGACGTCGTCCCAGACGCCGGCGCCGACCGAACCAGCCCCGTCGATGGGGCGGCTGGTCGGCGTCGACCTGGCTCGCGCGCTGGCCGTGTTCGGCATGTACGTCGTGCACCTCGGCCCGTCGGTGACCAACGCGAGCGGCGTCGGCGCCTGGGTGCGCCACGTGACGGAGGGCCGTTCGTCGGCCCTGTTCGCCACGCTGGCCGGGTTCTCGCTGATGCTGATCGCCGGTCGCCTGGAACCGAAGACCGGTGTGGCCGGACGGCAGGCCAAAGCCCGGATCGCGATCCGGGCCGCGGTGCTGCTCGTCCTGGGCACTGTGATGATCAATTTCTACGGGGACGTGGTGATCCTCGCCTCCTACGGGCTCTTCTTCCTGCTGGCCCTGCCACTGGTGCGCCTGAGCGCCAGGACACTCGCGATCATCGCGGCCGGGATCGCCGTCGTCGGACCGGTGGTGGCCTTCGGCCTCAGGTCCCTGATCACCGAGCCGGTCAAGGCTGCCTTCAAGGCCTACGACCCGCTCGCCCAGCTCGGCGGCGCGGGACTGCTGGACCTCGTGCTCACCGGCTTCTACCCCGCGCTCCCCTGGATGGCGTTCATCATCGCCGGCATGGCACTGGGCAGGCTGGACGTGTCCTCCGGCGCCGTGCGAAAGCGGCTGGCCGTGTTCGGACCCGCCCTCGCCGTCTTCGCCTACGGCACCTCCTGGCTGCTGGCTCAGCTGTTCGACGGCGTCCGGGAAGCCGCGGACATGCAGTCCGCCAGGGGACCCGGTGGGGGTGGGGACAAGGCCGCGGGGCTCAAGGACCTCGGCTCCGCGGCCGACATGATGCCGCCCAGCGGTGGCAGTGACATGCTGCCGCCCAGCGGGGCCGGATCGGCCTGGTCGTTGCTGACGTCAGGACCGCACAGCGGAATGCCGTTCGACGTCATCGGCTGCGTGGGCGTCGCGATCAGCGTGATCGTGTTCGCGATGATGGCGGTCGACCGCCTGCCGCTGCTGCAGCGCCTGGCCGCACCGGTCATCGCCGTGGGCACCATGTCCCTGACCGCCTACGTCGGCCACTTCCTGCTCTCGTCCCAGATGTCCGGGTCCGGCGTGACCGCCGGGGCCGAGTCCCAGACGTCCTGGACGCCGGTGCTCATGTTCGTCTTCGGCGCCATGGCGTTCGCCTTCGTCTGGTCCCGCTTCTTCAGCAGGGGACCGCTGGAGTACCTGCTCAACCTCGCCACGAAGCCGGCGAAGTACCTCCGCTGACACACCCCGCCGACCGGCTGGCCGAAACCTGCCGGTCGGCGACCAGGGCCTGCCAGTTCTCGGATGGCGCTCCCTCGTCGGCCATGACAACACTGCACGTGTGAAGCGTCCACAGAGGAGAGTGACATGATCCGGGCGGTCGTCGACGACGAGGAACCCGTGCGAACCGGGTTCCGCCTCATCCCTGAGGCGGCTGGGCACGTCCTCGCCGGCGTCGCACGGTGAAGGACCACGTGAGCGCCGTCCTCACCAAGCTGCGCGCGGGCAGCGGGGTCCAGGTGGCGCAGGGAGCCGGTACGAGTCCCCTCCCGTCCAGCCGGCTCGTCGACGTCGCGGTGCTCGTGGCCGTCGTGGTCGAGGGAGCGCTGACCACGATCTCCGAGAACGCCCCGTACGGGGTCGTCACGGTCGCGATCGCCGTGCTCGCCCTCCTGGTGCGCGAACGCCTGCCGCTGGCCGCCTTCCTGGCGACCCTGCCCGCGGTGCTGTTCCCCGGCACGATCGCTCCGGCGATCATCGCCCTCTACGTGGTGTCCAGCCGCTGCCGCGACTGGTGGTTGCTCGCGGGGTGCGGGCTCCTCGCCACGGCCGGTTTCGTCTTCCCGATGTCGGAGTTCGCTCCGTCGATCTGGGATTCCCACACGCTGCTCGGCGTCATCTACGCCATGATGACCGCGTTCGCACCGATCCTCCTCGGCCAGTTCCTGCGCTCCCAGCGCGAGCTGGCGCTGCGGCTGGGCGAGGTCAAGGAGGCGCGGGAGCACGAACGGCGGCTCGACGCGCAGGCGATCCTCGCGCGAGAACGCAACCAGCTCGCCCGCGAGATGCACGACGTCGTCTCCCACCAGGTGAGCCTGATCGCCGTGCAGGCGAGCGCGCTCATGGTCAGCACCCCGGACCCGAACGCCAGGCAGGCGGCCGAGAACGTCCGGCAGCTGTCGGTGAACACCCTCGACGAGCTGCGCCACATGGTGAACCTGCTGCGCGACTCGGGCACACCCTCGATCGAGCTCACCCCGCAGCCCACCCTGACCGATCTCGAACGCCTCATCGGCAACAGCGCGATCGACGCGCGGCTGGTCGGCGTCGTGCCGGAAGGGCTGGAACCGCCCGTGCAACGGGCGATCTACCGCACCGTCCAGGAAGCGCTGACCAACGTGCGCAAGCACGCGCCCGGCGCCGCCGCCACCATCGAGATCAGCCGCGACGACACCGACCTCACCGTCACCGTCACCAACACCCGCCCGACCCGGCCGAACCTCGCCCTGCCCAGCGCCCACCACGGACTCGTGGGCCTGCGGGAACGAGCCGCGCTGCTGAGCGGAACGCTCCACACCGGCTCCACCCCCGACGGCGGGTTCCGGCTGCGGCTGCGGCTACCGGCCACGACGCACGGGACGACGGCCCATCGGCCAACGGCTGAGACCCGACAGCCGGCCACGACATCGGGGAGCAACGAGTGAATGGAGTCTGGGCCGTGAGACAAGACCAGCAGGGGCTGACCGCGGCCGAGGTGGCGCACCGGATCGAGCTCGGCCAGACCAACGACGTTCCCGCGAAGGCCGGCCGCAGCACCTGGGAGATCGTGCGGTCCAACGTCTTCACCAGGATCAACGCGGTGTTCGCGGTGCTCGCGGCGATCGTGTTCTCGACCGGGCACCTGCTGGACGGCCTGTTCGCGGGCCTGATCGTCGCCAACAGCGTGGTCGGGATCGTGCAGGAGCTGCGCGCCAAGCGAACCCTGGACCGGCTGGCGATCGTCGGGCAGGTGAAGCCGCGGGTCCGGCGGGACGGCGTGACCGTCGAGCTCGCCCCGCACGAGGTCGTGCTCGACGACGTGATCGAGATGGGTCCCGGCGACCAGATCGTCGTGGACGGTGTCGTCGTGGCGGAGACCTCGCTGGAGGTGGACGAGTCGTTGCTGACCGGCGAGTCCGACCCGGTGGTCAAGAAGACGGGCGATCCGGTGCTCTCGGGCAGCTTCGTCGCCTCCGGCAGCGGCGCCTACCGGGCGACGAAGGTCGGCCGCGAGGCCTACGCGGCCGAACTGGCCGAGCAGGCCGGCAAGTTCACCCTGGTCGACTCCGAGCTGCGCAACGGCATCGACAAGATCCTCAAGTTCATCACCTACCTGCTGATCCCCGCGGGCGCGCTGTCGATCTACAACCAGATCTCCGGCGCCCAGCCGCTGCCGGACGCTCTGCGCGGCATGGTCGCCGCGCTGGTGCCGATGGTGCCGGAAGGACTGATCCTGATGACGTCGATCGCCTTCGCGGTCGGCGTGGTGCGGCTGGGCAAACGGCAGTGCCTGGTCAACGAGCTGCCCGCGATCGAAGGTCTGGCCAGGGTCGACGTGGTGTGCGCCGACAAGACCGGCACGCTCACCGAGAACGCGATGCGGGTCGCGGAGCTGCGGGTCGTCGACGGCGACGAGGAAACGGCCGTACGGGCCCTCGCGGCGCTGGCCGCCGCCGACCCGCGGCCCAACGCGAGCCTGCAGGCCATCGCCGAGGCCCACCCGCAGGCACCGCACTGGCGCGTCGAGGGCGTCGTGCCGTTCTCCTCGGCGCGCAAGTGGAGCGGAGCCGAGTTCGGCGCCGACGGGAACTGGGTGCTCGGAGCGCCCGACGTGCTGCTCGACCCCGCACCGGTGCGTGCGGAGGCCGAACGGCTGGGCGCGCAGGGACTGCGCGTGCTGCTGCTGGGCCGCACCGACCACCCGCTCCGGCAGCTGGAGCGGCCGCAGGCCCTCAAGCCGGTCGCCCTGGTCGTGCTGGAACAGCGGGTCCGCCCGGACGCCGGGGACACCTTGACGTACTTCGCCGAGCAGGGCGTGGCGGTGAAGGTGATCTCCGGCGACAACGCGGTGTCGGTGGGCGCGGTGGCGAGCACGCTGGGACTGCCGGACGGGGACCGCCCTGTCGACGCCCGCACGTTCGCCGACGACCCCGGTGCCCTCGCCGCGGCGGTGGAGCGGAGCACCGTGTTCGGCAGGGTCACGCCGGCGCAGAAGAGGGAGATGGTCGGCGCTCTCCAGTCGTCCGGGCACACCGTCGCGATGACCGGCGACGGCGTCAACGACGTGCTGGCGCTCAAGGACGCCGACATCGGCGTGGCCATGGGTGCCGGCAGCCCGGCCACCCGGTCGGTCGCCCAGATCGTGTTGCTGGACAACAAGTTCGCCACCCTGCCGCACGTGGTCGCCGAAGGCAGGCGCGTCATCGGCAACATCGAACGAGTGGCCAACCTCTTCCTCACCAAGACCGTCTACTCGGTGCTGCTGGCGCTGCTGGTCGGCATCCCGGGACTGATCGGGCTCGAAGCACTGCCCTACCCGTTCCTCCCCCGGCACGTCACGATCGTCGGCTGGTTCACCATCGGCCTGCCCGCGTTCGCGCTGTCGCTGGCGCCCAACCTCGAACGCGCCCGCAGCGGGTTCGTCGGGCGCGTGATGCGCACGGCCGTACCCGCGGGTGTGGTGATCGCGGCGGCGTCCTTCACCTGCTACGTGCTGACCTACCAGGGAGCGACGTCGACCGCGACGGAGAAACTGCAGGCGAGCACGGCGGCGTTGATCACCCTCATCGCCATCGCGCTGTGGGTGCTGGGCATCGTCGCCCGGCCCTACCAGTGGTGGAAGATCGCGCTGATCGGTCTCATGGTCACGTTGTCGTCGCTGATGTTCCTGCTGCCGATCACCCGGTCGCTGTTCCTGCTCGACCTCGGCAACGGCGCCACGATCGCGGTCGCCATCGCCTGCGCCACCGCGGGAATCGCGCTCCTCGAAGCGGGCTGGTGGCTGGACGGCCGGCTGCGCGGCAGGAACCAGGCGGCCTGATCGCCCGCAGCAACCCGGTTGTCGCGCAGCGAGTCCACTTCGGACTCGTTGCGCGGCTTCACGAAATCGCGGCAGTTCGGCCATCCGGAGGGTCCTCGGCAGCCGGATGGGGGTAGCCGCACGGCCTGGGTTCACGGGAGAGTGGTTCGCGGATGAGGTGTCCCACCGCGATTCCCGCCTCGTGCGGCACGGTGGTGGAGGCCTGGCCGAGTTCCCGCGTCAGCCTGCCGGTCCTGTCCGGCCGGACGTGGCGCCGGCCCCTCGTCACGCTGGTTTTCGAGACAGCGACCGTCAACGACGACGGTTGGCCGATCACTCTCTCTCCGAGGTTGGTTCGTGAAAACGAGAGTTCTGCATGCCCTCCGGCACGACGTGCCGGCGTCCCTGGTGGTTTTCCTGGTCGCGGTCCCGCTCTCGCTGGGGATCGCGCTGGCCTCCGGCGCCCCGGTGGTGGCCGGGCTGATCGCCGCGGTCGTCGGCGGGATCGTGGCCGGCGCGCTCGGCGGCTCGGTCATGCAGGTGAGCGGGCCCGCCGCGGGCCTGACCGTCGTCATGGCGCAGACGATCGCCACGTTCGGCTGGGCGACGACGTGTGCGATCACCGTGGCCGCGGGCGTCCTGCAGATGCTGTTCGGGTTCTCCCGCGTCGCCCGAGCCGCCCTGGTCGTCGCACCCGCGATCGTGCACGGCATGCTCGCCGGCATCGGCGTGACCATCGTCCTGGGCCAGCTGCACGTGATCCTCGGCGGCACCGCGCAGAGCTCCGCGCTGAAGAACCTGGCGGAGCTGCCGGGACAGGTGGTGGGCCACCACAGCGCCGCGACCCTGATCGGCCTGCTCACCCTGGCACTGCTCATCGGCTGGCCGTACCTTCCCCAGGCCGTACGACGGGTGCCAGGACCGCTGGCCGCGATCGCGATCGCCACCGCGGTGTCCGTGGTCGCGGGCATCTCCCTGCCGCGGGTCAACCTCCCCGGTGATCTCCTGAAGCTCCAGTTCGTCCCGCAGCTGCCCTCTGGTGACTGGCAGGGCTTCGCACTCGCCGTGGTCACCATCGCCGTGGTCGCGAGCGTGGAGAGCCTGCTGTCGGCCGTCGCGGTCGACAAGCTGCACAACGGTGAGCGCGCCAACCTGGACCGAGAGCTGATCGGTCAGGGCGCCGCGAACGTCGTCTCCGGCGCCATCGGCGGACTGCCCGTCACCGGCGTGATCGTCCGCAGCTCCACCAACGTCACCGCCGGCGCGAAAACCCGCGCTTCCGCGGTCCTGCACGGCGTGTGGGTGCTGGTCTTCGTGGTCGCGCTCGGCGGCCTCATCCAGAACATCCCGCTCGCCGCGCTGGCCGGCCTGCTGGTGCACGTCGGCGCGAAGCTGGTGAACCCCGGTCACATCCGGCAGGTGCGCGCCCACGGCGACCTGAGCATCTACCTCGTGACGCTGGCCGGTGTCGTCGCTCTCGACCTCCTCAAGGGAGTGCTGGCCGGGATCGCCCTGGCGCTGCTGCTCATGCTGCGCCGCGCGCTGTGGTCGGGCGTTCACCTCGAACGTGACGGCAGCCAGTGGCGGGTTGTGGTCGAGGGCGTCCTGACGTTCTTGTCGGTGCCCCGCCTGAGCAAGGTGCTCGCCGAGGTCCCCGAAGGCGCCACCGTGAAGCTGGAGCTCGTGGTCGACTACCTGGACCACGCCGCGTTCGAGGCGTTGTCGAACTGGCAGCAGGCGCACGAGAACTCGGGCGGCACCGTCGTCGTCGACGAGATCGGTCACCCGTGGTTCGCCAACGGCAAGGAAGGCAGCCCGACCCACAACCGGGTCGACGCGGCGCGGGCGCTGCCCCGCTGGCTCGCGCCGTGGTCGAACTGGCAGGCGAACACCGTGCCGTCCCGCGGCGAGGAGGCCGACGCGACGCTGCACGGGGTCGGCGAGTTCCACCGGCGGACCGCCCCGCTGCTGAAGGACACGCTCAGCGCGCTCGCGGACGGCCAGAGCCCGCCGACCCTGTTCATCACGTGCGGTGACGCGCGGATCGTGCCGAACGTGATCACCACGAGCGGCCCGGGAGACCTGTTCACCGTGCGGAACATCGGAAACCTGGTCCCCGCCGGACAGGCCGACGGCTCCATGAACGCCGCCGTCGAGTTCGCCGTCGGCGTGCTCGGTGTCCGCGAGATCGTGGTGTGCGGCCACTCCGGCTGCGGAGCGATGAAGGCCGTGACCGAGGACAGCCAGGACCTCGCGGCACCGCTGCGCGACTGGCTCCGCCACGCCGAACCCAGCAAGCGACGCGAGGGCAAGGTGACCGCCGACCGCTCCGCCCCCGCCGCGGAGGCCGATCGGCTGGCACTGCACAACGTTCTCCAGCAACTCGACCACCTCCGGCACTACCCGCAGGTGGCCGAGGCGGAAGCGCGGGGCGAGCTCACCCTCACCGGAATGTACTTCGACATCGGCTCCGCCCGGGTATCGCTCTGGGACAGCCGATCCGGAGACTTCGTCCCCGCCGGCGTCACGGCATCGGCCACTCGGTGACGGAGAACCGGCCGAGCCGCTCGTAGCGGTGATCGAGGTCCGCGACGTCGTCCCGTCGCGGACCTCGAGGTGGACGCGCCGGATTGAACCCGCGGGCACCAACGCGATGAGGCCCGGTCGGTGGTGTTCGCGTGATGATCGCGATGGGATTCTCTGCTGGGAGAGGATGACGCGGTCACCGGATCACGTCAGCACCCCCTGCCGGGAAGGACGTGGCCGTGATCCGTCGCCTGCTGCTCGTCGCCGTCACCGTGTTCGGAGCCGTGGTCATGCCCGCCGGTCAGCGCAGGCGACTCCGGCGTGCAGGAGCGGGTACGCGTGCCTGTACCAGTGGTGGGCGGACCGCGAGCACACGGTCTTCAACGGGTTCCGGTCGATCGACTGCCAGGGTGCCGTGGTCAGTTCGGGCCGCCTCTCCGGATTCCTGGAGGTCGACCAGGCGCGCTGCAACGCCTTCTGATCCGACGCGCGGCCGGCCTGCTGCCACGAGCTTCAGGCTTGCGGCGGGTGGGAGAACACGGCGCAGCGGAGCTCCGCGGTGTGGTGGCCCTCGCCGATGCGCAGCCACAGGTGCTCAGGGCCCGGCAGCATCTCGGAGAGGTCGAACGAGTCGTGTGGCGCTGCGGCTCGCAACTGGCGGAAGAACTGGCGCACCAGGATCGGGGACGACCAGTCCACGTAGATCGGCTTAGGTTCGTGGGCGAACTTGGCGAACACGTGCTGGGGCAGGTCGTGCCGCTGAGTCAGGAGTCTTGCCGCCAGGAACGACTTGGCGTCGCCCGTTCGCCACTTGCGCGGGAGGGTGACGCCCACCGAGTCGCAGCGGATCCGCCAGCGGCGTCTGGTGAGCACCACCCGGCCTGAGCGGAAGCGCGGGAGGTGCGCTCGGTCCAGGTCTGCCAGCACGCCGCCTCCCAGCGTGCGGGGGAAGCAGAAGACCGCCAGCGGGTCGTGGCGGATCGTGCCCGCCCCGGAGAGGGAGGCCAGCAGGCGAATCCGGCCCGGGACGGCGTTGCTGCGCAGGTCGACCCGGTTGTCGTGCGCCACCAGGTACAGGTCTTGGGGGCGCAGCACGTCGGCTCGGTCCTTCCTCGACCTGCCCGCGATCTCCAGGTCCGGCAGGGGCAGGCGGGCCTGCGCGGAGATCTTCGAGGTGTGGCTGCGCACGATGTCCACGAGGACTTCGTCGTCGTCGACGATGCCGCGATAGCCCGCCATGATCTCGTCGACCAGTTCGGGGGCGCGGTCGGCGAGGAACGGTGCGAACGGGCCGTGGGTGAGGAGGTCGCGCACGGCGTGCGCGTCGCCGATCACGCCGAAGAAGTCACCGGCGGCGAAGCGGGACGGGTCGGTGGCGCCCAGCATCACGTCCGGGTTGCACACGGCGGCCGGGCCGGACGGGTAGTGGGACAGCACACCGCGCAGGACCTCCGGTGCCACGTCGACCTCCGGCGACTCACCGTCCCAATGGGACAGCAGTACGTCGGCCAGGTGTTCCTCCGCGGCCTTGACCTCGTCGTCGACCTCGTCGCAGAGTTCGCCGATCTCGTCGCGGTCGGCGATGAACCGCTGGTAGACCTGGCCCAGCGGCACCTCCGCGCCCTCGCCGAACGACGAACGCAGCCATTCGCGCAGCAGTGCGCGTTCGCGGGCCATCCGCACTCGGGAGCCGAGCAGCAGCGCGTCGTAGACACCGCTCAGTTCGCCGCTCACGAAGTCGTGGACTTCCCTGCCCACCGACACGTCACGCACTCGGCTCACCGCGTCCTCGTACAGCACCGCGCGGTCGGCGTAGTGGCGGCCACCGCTTCTCGCCGCGGCCTCGCCGGTCGTGTGCTGGAAGAAGTCGTTGATCTCGTGGAGGATCTCCGCGCGGAGATCGGGTTCGGCGCCGGCGAACTCGGTCAGCAGGCCGTCGAGCCGGTCGACGGGGGCGAGGTCGGCACCGTGCTCCTGGAGCAGCCCGCGCAGGCCCGCCGGTGACGTCTCACCGACCGGAAGCTCCGGCCCGAGGTGCAGCAGACCCTTGGCCGCCAGGCCGTCCAGCACGTGTTCGAACCGCGCCGCCGGCCACCTGACCGTCCACTCGGAACGGAGCTCGGCGACGGTGCGCGCCCCGTCCGCCAGCTCCAGCAGCGAGCACTCCTCCTCGTCGAGGTCGTGGGCCTCCACCAGTTCGAGGTGCCAGGGATACGGCAGGCCCGGCCGGTCTTCGAAGGCGAACCGGAGCACCCGGTTCCCGTCGTGGAACGACATCGGGCACGCTCGCGGCCGGAGGTGGTCCGCCTCGAACCCCCGTACCAGAGCGGTGGAGGCCCAATGGGACAGGAACGCGGTGCGCTCCACGTCCTCTCCGAGCGACCAGCGCAGGCCTGCCCCGTCCCGGTGCGCGCGGCCGATCCCGAACGGGCCGAAGTGGGAGTTGGTCTCGTTCTTGGTGGTGATGCGCTGCAGGTACATCGCGAGCAGGTCGGTCATCTTGCGCGTGTGGGCGTCGGATGACCGGTCCGCCGACAGCAGCCAGTTCCGGAAGACCGTGAACACGGACGCGTTGGACAGCAACAACGTCTGCTGCCGCCACGGCTCCCCGAAGAGCCGCACCAGGTGCGCGCGCGAGGCGGACATCGCCTCGGCGTGGGCCGTCTCGCACGCCCTCAGCAGGTCGTCGAGCCGATCGACCGCACTCCCGTACTCCGCCAGTACGCTCCGCGCCTAGACCGGGTGGCTGGGCTGCGCGGTCTCGGCTCCCAGGCCGCCGAGAGGCTTCAGCATGCCCGCGCCGGGGGACACCCCCGGCGCGCGGACACCGTGCGCGCGGAAGGACTCCTTGAGCTCACCGGCTTTGGCCGCGGCGTCACGCCACGCGGCGATCAGTTCGTCGTACCGGGTGAGGAGGCCGCTGAACCGCACCCCGTCGAGGTCCTCCACCGGATAACCGGCGTGGCGCAGCAGCACGGTCGGGACGAGGTCCCACCCACCGTCAGGAGGAGAAGACGGCACAACGCACCTCGCTCGTGTATCGGCGGCCATCACTGGTGAGCCACAGGTCGTCGGGTCCTGGCAACATCTCGCTGAAGACGACGGTCCCGCTGCTGGTGCGGGCCAGCCGGAACAGCTGGCGCACCAGCAACGGGGAGGTGAAGTCGACGTAGATCGGCTTCGGTTCGCCCGGCAGCTTCGCGAACACGCACCGCGGCAGCCCGCGCTTTTCGCGCAGACCGGCCGCGGCGAACATCTCGGCGGCGCCCTCCCGCTTGGTGACACCGCCCGGTCCGGTGCCCGTCAGCTCGGCGGCGTCCACGAACCACCGCTCCCGCTGGAACACGACGCGGCCGGAACGCAACCGCGGCAGGTGGGCGCGGCCGTCACCGCGGATCGTCATCCCGCCGAAGTGACGCGGGAACGAGAACGCGGCGAGCGGGTCGCGGGCGATGCTCGGACCGGACGCCGGTGGCGCGAGCAACCTGATCCGCTGCCCGGAGCGGGCGTGCCAGAGCCCGACGCGGCCGCCACTCGCCGTCACGTGCAGCTCGGCCGGTGAGAACACCGATCGCCGGTCCTTGCCTGAACGCCCGAAGAACTCGACGTCGGCAATCGGGTAGGTCAGCTGGGCGTCGGTCTTGTCCAGGTGCACCCGGACGACGTCGCAGAGCACCTCGCCGGGCTCGAGCAGGCCCTGGTAGAGCCGCACCATCTCGTCGACCACGCCCGGCGCGCGCTCCCCGACCATCGGCGCGACACTGCCGTGCGTCAGCAGCTCCCGCATCGCGTGGCAGTCCCCGACCACGGCCAGGAAGTCACCCGCGTCGAGCGCCTCGGCACTGGACGCCGCCAGCATCACGTCGGGGTTGCAGACGGCGGGCGGCGTCCGGGGGTGCAGGGCGAGCAACGCGTCGATGTCTTCGCGCGGCACCAAGAGCTCATGGTCACCGGCCGGGGATCCGGCGAGCATCGTGGCGACCATGTCGTCGTCCACGCCCGCGATCTCGGCGTCGACCTCGGCGCAGCGCGCGGCGATCTGCCCGCGATCGGCGGTGAACCGCCGGTAGAAGTCGACCAACGGCACCGCGCGGTCTTCGCCGAACGTCGACGACACCCAGTCCGCGAGCAACGCCTGTTCCCTGCGCATGCGCAGCCGCGGCCCCACGAGCACGATGTCGTACAGAGGAGCCAGCTCCGTCTCGATGAACCGGATCAGCTCTCCTCCGGCGACCAGACCCGCGGTGGGCGCGTGGCACTCCTCGAAGAGCACGGCGCGGTCCGCGTAGTGCCGGCCCGCGTGCCGAGTGGCACCGGTGCCGGTCAGCTCCTCGAAGGCGGTCTTCAGCTCGGTGAGCACCTCGACCCGCCGCTCGTGCGGGGCGCGGCCGAACTCGTCGACGAGACCGCTGAACCGGTCGAGCTCCTCGTGCCCCGAGGGCAGCTGGGCCCGCAGCCCGCGCAGCGGATCCGCCTCGCCGAGCACCGGCTCGAACCGGGCGACGATCAGGTCTGCGGCGCGGAGCTCCGCCACGACGCGGTCGAGCTCGGCCCGGTCCCCCGGCCACTCCCGCGCCAGCTCGGCGAGCGTCCTGCTGCCGTCGGCGCGGTCGAACACCCACCGCTCACCGCTGCCGAGCTCTCGCCGGCACTGCTCGCCGAAGCTCCAGTCGGCGGTGAAACCGGTGTTCGTCGTCGACGCGTACAGGTGCACCACGTCGTCGTCGAGCAACGCCAGCGGGCGGCGCCGGGGCCGGACGGCGTCACGCAGCTCCGGCCGTTCGCTCAGCACCCTGCCGATCTCCTCCGCGGCCCAGTGGCTGAGGTACGGGTGCCGTGAGATCTCCGCGGCGGTCCACGACAACCCCGTGGCCGCCGGGTCGAACCGGCCGACCGAGATCGGGCCGAAGTGGGCGTGCGTCTCGTTCTTCGTGGTGAGGCGCTGCAGGTACATCGTCAGCATGTCCGTGACGCGACGCGACCTGCGGTCCTGCCTGCCGTCCCGTGATCCGTCCAGCCACCGGCTGAACTGGTCGAACTGCGCGTCGTTGGACAGCAGCAGCACCTCACGCAGCGCGACGTCCTCGCGGAACAGCGACGCGACGTAGTCCCGGTGCGCGTAAGAGGTCTTCTCGCAGTCCGCGGCGAACGAGTCCCAGTCCGCCCGCAGCTGCGCGGCGTGCTCGGAGTACTCGCGCAACGCCGTCGCCGTGCGGTCGTCCACCGCCTCGGTGGCACTGGACAGCAGCGCGCCGGGCAACGGCAGGAGCTGTCCCACCAGCGGCATGACCTTGCCCGCCAACGGAATCCCGGCGAGCAACGCGCGGACGCCACCGGCCAGCACACCCAGCTCGGTCTCCGCCACCTTCAACCGGTGAACGGCTTCGACGATCCCCGGCACCCGCAGCGGATCCAGCAGGTCGATCGGGAAACCCGTCTGCCGCAACATGAACACGGATGCCAGGTGCCATCCGTTCTCCTCACGCACGCCAACCATCTCCGTTTCTCGGCAGCACCGGCTCGTGCCGGGTTCCGGTCAGGCCGGCGGGGAGCAACCCCGCGGCGCGCACCGCCCCGGAACCACCGGACGTGAGCGCGACGGTGTGGCCACCGGCGAGCTGCGCGCCGCCGAGCAGGTGGTCGTCGTTCAGCGCCATGCCACCAGCCCTCCTCCAGCACCCGTTCCCGCGATCGGTGACAGTCGAGCGGGAGCGGCCCAGCCTGCTCACCAGCG
>Ga0207692_10000480_pt1 | contig 14087 bp, 11 predicted proteins | sample LARL52metaG_FD_184345 | JGI IMG/M metagenome (GOLD analysis project Ga0207692, IMG submission 184345) | Corn, switchgrass and miscanthus rhizosphere microbial communities from Kellogg Biological Station, Michigan, USA - LAR L5-2 metaG... | ecosystem: Host-associated > Plants > Roots >...
TCCTCCCTGCCGAATAGGGCGCAGTTCCGTTTGGACCTCTGGCCTGGCTTGAGGCGCACAGATTGCCGGTTCGGTCTCGTGAGGCCGTCAACATCAGGCGTCTGACACCTCCTCGCGATGGTCACCGCAGATCATGCACCCACGGACGCGGACCGTGCATCGTTATACCTTCATTGACCTGCTCACGCCATCAGCCCTGGTAGCTCAGAGCTGTACGCTGTCAGCTCATCCAGCACCCGCAGCTGGCCCAGCAACCCAACTGGCCTTGCGGCCCCTTTGGGAAGCCTCTGCGGGTCTGCTTGACGGGTTGACGGCGGACAGGACGGGCAACGCTGGCTTCCCCCAAGGTTCAAACGATTCTCCGAATTTAAGATCGCTCGACAAGGCCAATTAGGCGCGCATGCTCCTTTTTGAGCGCCTGAAAGGTGTCCATCACATCTTTGGCAAATGCTTCTGGCCAAATAATCTTGGAATGCCAAGAATATTCGAACCCCTCCTGCTTCCATCGCAAATGTGTGACACGCCATGAATTGTAATGGTCTAGAAATTCAATATAAGAGCCTGGAATGCTTTCTCCGTCAATTAGATGTGAGTTGCCTGACAACAATGCTTGAATAGCAGCATTTCGTGGCATAAAATCGTTATCTACCCAGAATAGCCATTGCGAGAGCTCTTGCGTCGAAAGTTCTTCTCCGGTCGTAAACGGCGTCCGACCAAATGTTGATATAAGATCAAGGGCGGATGCCCTGCCTTCAATAATAAAAAAGGCGAGTGGTCCATACAGCTGTTTCAGTTGGGCCTCGATGTGAGCAAGGCGACTGATAAGACGCTGCCTCTTGAGGGCGGCCTTCGATGAAAGAAGGTAGTTGACTAGCCAACCGACTGCAGACACTAGGCCAGCAATTACGGCGATAACAACAGCAATATTCATTTCAGCCTTACGATTCTCACAACCAATGATTTCAATACAGATGATACCGCGAGCGATATCTATAAGACAGCTTCTCAGCGAAGCTAACCAACATTCCTCGCGTCATCGCCACGCAGAACGAGTCTTCTTTGCTGTCGGTGTCAAGTGGTTGTCTGGGGTTTGTTCGAAGCGGTCGTGAGGTGCCCGGCCGGGCGCTGACGTGCTCGGTTCGGCTGACTTGGGGCGCGACCTGCGGTGGCGCCGGGCCGTATGGTGGTGGCAGGCCCGGGAGTGGCTTGCCCGAAGAGCCGCGGTCAAGACCATGCCTGGCCCGCGCGAGACGACTTTCACGCCGCCGGGGCTGTGGCACGGCTGCAGGAAACTCAGAGGAAACGGATAGACCCAGTCCACGTTACCGTTGTAGGTGAGGCGTATAGCGATCATGGCGGGTCGAGAGCGTCTGCCGAGAGAACCGGCGGGTCAGATGCGCGAATCTGGTGGAAGCAGCACAGGGCACAATCGCGAGACAACAGGCCCGGCAAACGATTACCCCGTCACCGAGGGCCGCAGCCCCGCCCCCCCGCCGCTGACCGACCACACCCAGGGCCGCAGCCCCGCACCCCCGCCGCTGACCGACCACACCCAGGGCCGCAGCCCAGCCCCGCCTCACCCTCCGGAAGGTGCATCGAAGGCGGGGCAAAGCGAGCCGGTCTCACTGCCGGGCCAGGGTCCGCCAGCTGCCGGTTAGACGCGGCACAGGCGCGTGAGCTTGGCTGATAAGGAAGAGATCGTCGCGCTGGCTGCCTGGACCGTCCGTTGGCTACAACAACTCGGTGCACTCAGAAAGCCCCGGGCGCCGCCGTCTTGCGAGATTGTGCGAACGCCGAATACAAGCAATCGTTCTTCTTGTCGGCCCGGCCAATCCAGGCCGCGGCCGGGCGGGCTGATCTGCTGGCCGAATGCGCTGGCCTAGCGCTCGGGCTTCGGCGACAGCGGCCAAGACGCCGTCCGGTACTGGCAAATCGCCGAACTGTGCATCCCCCGGGAGCTGCCGGGATCGCTCGGTGCCCATAGGAGGGGAGCAGGCCGCGGGGGATAATCGCCACATGGTGGAGGACATCGCGCGGGAACGGGCCATCTATCAAGCGCTCAAGGCGGCCGACGAAGTCGCTGCGGCCCTTCAGGCACACCTGATCGAAGAGCACCAGGCTGATCCGGAGCGCGCCGCGGCGCAGAGCACCTCCACCAACTCGCTTAAGCTCCTGCGGCAGGCTCGCGAGCGTCTCGGCCACGGACTGCGAGCCGTCGAGGCCGGCGGCATCGGTGAGTCTGACGGGATCTCTTTGCGCAACCCATGACCCAGCAGGCGCACCTGGTGACATGCCGATCGGCGGCCTTTGGCTGTGTGCCGCCGTTCGCTCTTCGCGAGGTGGCAAGCAGCCTTGGCGCCGGCGCCGTCCCCTGCCGGTGGGTCAGCCGGTGACCCTGACGTTTTCCGCCTGGGGCCCCTTCTGGCCCTGGGTGATGTCGAACTCGACCTTCTGACCTTCCTCCAGGCTGCGGTAGCCGCCACCGGTGATCGAGCTGAAGTGCACGAACACGTCCGGGCCACCCTCGACCGCGATGAAACCGTAGCCCTTGTCGCCGTTGAACCACTTCACAGTGCCCTGCGCCATCTCGACCTCTTGATTAGGGATGCGGCTTGATTAGGGATGCGGCGCCCCCCGTCACGGCCGCGGGCCCGCGTTCGCCACTTGCTGCTGGCCAGCCTGCCACGGAAACGCACCGGAGGGTGTAAACCGTACGTCCGGCCAGCTGCCGGCATGGCGCCGAAATGTGCCCATTGCCAACGAGGATCGTCTTGTCGTACCTGATACTTTAGGTACAACGATCAAGCTCAGCTTCCTGCTGGGCCCGCTCGCTTGGCGCCAACGGGCTACAGCCAGCGGGGCAGGTGCTGCCACCTATATAAGGCCGGCCGTCGCGACGCGCCTCGAGACCCGCTGGCCCCCGGGCTTCTGGTTTGGCGGGCCGACTCCGTGTCGTTACAGCCAGCCGAGGGCCGGGCGGCCAGCCACGGAATGTGAGCGCAGCCGGGCTCTCTTGGCACTCGCAGGCACGCCTGCCGACTCTGCGCCGACCGCCGCCAAGGCCTGGCGTTGCTCGTTGGCCTGCGGGTCGAGAGCGAAATCTGGAGCTCGGGGTTGTTCATCTGGATGCCGGGGAACTGCCGGATGCCCACTGTGCGGTGAGGCGCCGGGCGCGCGCAGCGAACGCGGTTGCCCCTTTGCTCTCGTAGAGGTCGATGGCACGTTGTGCCTGCTCTTCGGCTCCCGTGGGGTTGCCTGTTAGGTACATGATTTCTGCGAGATACAGCGCAGTGTCGCCCGGGTTCCTCGGGTCCTCTGAGGTTCTGGCCAGGCGATCGGCTTGTTCGGCCAGAGTCAGCGCCGCGCTGGCCTCGCCCTTGCGGGCGAGCAGTCTGGATTGCACGCCGAGGCCGAACACCTGTGTTGCGAGGTCGTCGCTGCTGCCCAGCTCCAGGGCGCGAAGCGCCCATTGCTCGGCCTCCTCGTAACGACCGAGCGCATAGAGCGTTTCGGCAAGCTCGCCCGCCTCTGTGGACTGCACGGCGCGTTCACCGAGCCGGTCCAGTTGCTCGCAGCCCTGCCTGGCGTTGCGCTCGGCCGCGGCATCATCGCCGGCGAGCATCTCGATTTCCCACGCGGTTTGCATGGCGTAGGCCGCGGACAGCGTCAGACCGCGCTCGTTCATCTGGCCGATGCTCTCGGCCAGCACCGAGCGTGCCTCGTCGAAGCGCTCGAGTTCTGCCAGCAGGGCAGCTCTTCGCCACTCGAGCTCAGGTTGGTAGGTGACACTTTGCGCTTCTGCGTCATCTATCCATTGCAGTGCCTGACTGCGAGGAGTGGGCCCCAGGTAGATGGCCGCTGCGGCCATCGCACGAATGCTGGTCTCAAACCACAGGTCGCCTGCTTGCCTTGCATGCTGCATCGCCCGGGTGAATGCCGCGAACGCGGCGGCATTTCGGCAGGGGTAGTAGTCGACGTAGCCGGCCGCGTGCTCCAGGGCGGCCAGAGCAGCTGCGTCGCCGTCTTGCTTGATGGCTGGCCGCGCCTCCTCCACTAGGGCACGCAGCTCCGCGAGCTTCTGTTCCGGATCCAGATTTACCCGCCACCTGGATCCCGCCAGCCGCGCCCTCAGCTCACCCACCCGGTTACCCGCAGCGGAACACTCATCGGCGATCCGGTCCGCGCGCGAGATCGCATCGTCGAGCCTGCCGGACTCCCCGAGCCCGCGGATTAGGCTTTCCTGCAGGGGGAGATTCGCCTGCCGCGGCGGGAGCAGTGCTTCGGCGCGTTCCAGCAAGTTCAGCGCGGCCCCGGTGTCGACGCGGTCCAGGGCACGGCGGCCTGCGGCGTCGAGGTGGGCTGCCGCGTCTACCGCCACCCGACGGGCCTTGTCCCCCGCCGGGCCGAGCTCGCACCAGTAACGGAACGCCTGTTCCAGGTGGTAGCCGACGAGCTCGTCCAGCTCGACAAGGCCAGTGCCGCGTTCCTCCAGCCACCTGGCGAAGCACTCGTGCAGCTCCGCACGGTCTGCCTTGGCCAGCGCCTCATACGCGGCGTCGCGGATCAGTAGATGCCGGAACTGGAACGCGTCCTCGCCCGGGAGAACGGCACGATCCGGGCGCAGCAGATCCTTCTGGACGAGCGCCATCAGCCGCCCGGGAACGTTTGATTCCTCTGGCGCCATGACCTGCACGGTGCCCTGATGGAACGACTGTCCTTCGACCGATCCACACTCCAGCACGGTGCGCTCCTCGGGCAGGAGCTGATCCAGCCGCGCGGCGAGCAGCGCCTGGATGGTTGGCGGGACGACCAGGTCGCGGCTGCCCAACTCGCCCAGCAGCGCGAGCATCTCTTCAACAAATAGCGGGTTGCCAGCCGCGGTCGTCTGCACGCGTTCTCGCAGCTGTGGATCGAGGTGGCTGCCAACGGGCACGAGTTCGTCTATGAGTGCAGCGGTCTCGCCAGGCTTGAGCGGTTCGAGGAGCAAAGTAGTGGCGTTCAGCTTGCCGCCGCCCCAGCCTGGCCGCCGCTCGAGCAGTTCGGGCCGCGCTAGGCAGAGAATCAGAATGGGCACGTCGCGGCTGAAATCCGCGACGTGCTCGATCAGATCAAGTAGGGCCGGGTCACCCCAATGCAGATCATCGAACACGACGACGAGAGGTGCAGGGCCGGCGCAGCTCTCGAACAGCTTGCGAACGGCCCATGCGATCTCGGGCGGCGACGTTACGGCTGCCTGCTCACCGAGCAGCACATTGATCGCGGCAGCCACTTTGACGTTGCGCGCCATCAGCACTGCGGCGTCGGTACTGCCGTGTTCGGTATCGAGCAACTGCTTGACAATCGAGACGACCGGCCAGTACGTGATGCCCTGCCCGTAGGACAGGCAGCGGCCGGTCAGCACCCTGGCATTGATGCCGCGCAGAAACTCCGCTGTCAGCCGGGATTTGCCAACCCCGGCCGTGCCAAGAACAGTGAACAGGCCGCAGGAGCGCTCGCCCACTACATTCGCGAACCCGTCGCCGAGCACCCGCAGCTGACGGTGGCGGCCCACCAGCGGCGCCCGGGCCAGGCGAGCCCTCGGATCTATGTCACTGCGGACCTGCAACAGCCGGTAAGCGGTGACCGGCAGGCTCTTGCCTTTCAGCCGGAGCGGCTCGAGCGGTTCTGCGGTCACCGCGCCGCGCACCAGCCGCCACGTCTGCGGACCCATGATGATCTCGCCCGGGGCAGCCGCCTGCTCCAGGCGCGCAGCCAGATTGACCGCATCGCCAGTCGCCAGCCTCTCCTCGGTGCCGGTGATCACCTGCCCTGTGTTCACGCCGGTGCGGACGCTCAACGAGGCTCCAAAGTCGGCCTCCAGCTCCCGGTTGAGCACCGCAATATCCTCGCGCAGCCCGGCTGCAGCACGTACCGCCCGCAACGCATCGTCCTCGTGCAGCACAGGAACACCGAAGACGGCCATCACCGCATCTCCGATGAACTTCTCCACCGTGCCGCCATGATGCTCGATCACCCTCCGGGCAGCATCGAAGTACCGGCGCATGACCTGCCGGAAGCTCTCCGGATCCAGCAGCTCCCCCAGAGCCGTCGACCCAGTCACGTCGCAGAACAGCACCGACACCGTCTTGCGCCTCTGGCGAGACCCGAGCGCTGCCAAAGCCGCGCCACACTCGTTGCAAAACCTTGCATCCTGCGGGTTCGCCCGGCCGCAGGTGAGGCAGACCTTCACACAAGCAGGCTAAGCCAGGCCCTGTAAATGCGGCAGACAAGGCCCTGACGCGCCCGGCGCCGGCCACCTTCCTCCCCGAAAGCGGCTTGCCCGACCGTCTCACGCCGATGAGAGTGCGTTTCTGCTTCAGCGCGTCATCTTTCCCCTGAGCCACCCGGCGGCCGGATGCCGCTCGTGCGTTAGGTCTTCCACCACTCTGGGGAGGTCGTAAGGAGCGGTTCGGCGCTCCACTGTGTAGCCGGTGCTCGTCGCTTCGAGTACAGCCCAACCACGCCTGATCGTCTGGGGTGCGCCGCAGATTGACTGGCCCCGGGTTGACCACATGGCAGCCATTGACCCTGCGCTCGCCGGGTCGTGAGTGTGCCCACAAACACGAGATCAGCCTGGTCACCCGTGAAGCCAACGGCTGCGAGTTCGGCGTCGCTCTGTTCGGGACGCAGACCGGGCCCGTCGTCGCTCCCGGGTGATGCATGGACCAGCAGGACGCGACTCCCGTCCGGAGCGTCGTCCGGCGCTCCAACGGGAGCCTGCGAGCCACTCGCCGTGGCCGCTCCCGACCAGACAACCCCGTGTCCAGGCGAATGGCTCACGCGCATCACCCAGCACCCGAAACTCCTCGGGACTGGTGGGGCGGTCGATGGGCGGGATCATCCCTGTCATGTCTCCGGTCATGACGTACCTGTCTGCATTGCCGCGGACGCAAACCAGGTGTGACATCTGTCGTAGCCGCGCAACAACTTCGACCGGCCTTGGCCCATGAGCGACGAGATCGCCCATGCACCAGAAGGTGTCGATCCCCTTATCCTTGGCGGCCCGCAAGACCGCATACAAGGCGATGACGTTGCCGTGAACGTCGGAGAACACCGCCACACGCACGCACACAGATTTGTCGGCGGCACGTGAATTCACGCGCCGTTGACAAGATTAAGCACGCGACGCACGCTCATCGGCTACCGGGCGTCTCCCCCTGCTCGCAGCATGAATCGCCCGGCGAGTCCGGGTACCCGGCGCCGGGCCATTCCCGGCCGCCCGCCGGGCCCGCACATCGAGCTAGGCCAGCCACAGTGCCGCGAGGATCAGCAGCGCGGCACGCCCTTGGCGCAGCAGGGTTGCCGTGAAGGCCGCGGTCACCGTTGAGTTGTTGACCTGAGCCATACAGGTCAGTCCGGGCATGACGTTACCCGCTTTGGGTGCGGGAGGGTGGCCGTCCCCGCGCGGTCACCCTCCCGGGTCGGGCCGCTGGTTCAGCCGCCGTTAAAGGGGGCGACCAGCGGGTTGGTGCTGGAGTACAGGCCAGCGGGGTTGGGGTACCAGATCCACACGTGCATCGTGGTCAGGCCGGGATGCCAGAAGCTGAACTTGGACCCGGTCTTGGGATTGGTTTTCGAGCAGGTCTTGGAATTCTGGTCCGGGATGAACGTGCCGTCCTTGTAGTGGCAGGCCGCCGGGAAAAAGCCGAACGTCGCGTTCGGCAGCGGCGGGGTCTTGGGCATCGACGGGAAGACCCACTCCAGGGCGCCGAGCTGCCAAGTGTTCCCGTGGTGTTCGTAGACCAGGATCTGCGGCTTGGTGATGGTGAATCCCTGGATGCCGGGGTTCATGTAGTGAATCCCCATGTCCGGCATCATCGGGGTGATGACCTGGTAGCCGTCGGCCTTGGCCCGGGCCAGGTTCGTGGCGTACTTCGCAGTGGCCAGCCGTGCCTGGGCAAGCTGATGGGTGAGGGTGGGACCTGCCACCGTGGCGGTCATGGGCGCTGGAGCGGCTGTGGTACCGCCCGGCGCGGCGCCGGCCACGGCCGGCCCGGGGGGATCGACAACCTTGGGCTGAGCCCATGCCGGGACGAGCCACAGGAGGGCTGCCGCGACCACCGCGGCAATGCCGCCGAGCCGCACCATGTATTTTGTTCGCATTGTTATTCTCCTTGCTAGGAACCTTCCTGGACCTGGTAGATCTGGTCGGCTACCAGGGCGTGGGCCGCTCGGTGCACGCTGGCGGCGGCCTCCGCCGAGGGCGCTTCGACCAGGCAGAACACCCGCCCGGCCGGCTCGTTAACCCAGTACCGTAGGTAGCGCACGTCGTAGGCGGCCTGCGTTTGCAGGTCGGCGAGATGAGCCTTGGCGACGTCTTCCATCGCCACGCCGCCGTCGATCTGGTGGACATCCATGAAAAGCGGCACTGGCCGCCTCCCTCCGGTCGCTGGAATCGTCGCAATGACCGTAGGCAGGCCAGGTCAGCTGGGTAATCGGGAGAAATGCCGGGCTTTGGCCGCGGCGGTGCCTAGGTTCGGCCGGGGAAGTGCCTAGCTTTCGGCCCCGATGCCCATCCGGGCGGCCTCGCGGGCCGCCTCCGTCCGGGACGAGACACCGATCTTGGACAGCACGGCGGAGACGTGATGGTCCACCGTCCGCTCGGAGATGACCAGGCGCCGGGAGATCTCCCGGTTGGGCAGGCCCTCCGAAAGCAGCGCCAAGACCTCTTGCTCGCGGGCTGTCAGCCCGGCCGGAGCGGCCCGCGTCGCCGCGCGGGGCCCGCGCGGGATCGCCCGCAGCCCTAGTTCTTTCATCCGCCGCCGGGCCGCCGCCGCGGTTGCCCGGGCGCCGAGATCGTCGAGGGTTTTGAGGGCCTCCCGCAGCGCGGCCTCATCCGGCGAGCCCAGTCTGACCACGGCGGCATCGTATGGCCTGGCAAGCTGGTCCCACGCCGCGGCCGCCCCGCGCCAGTCGCCCGCCATCTCCCGGGCGAACGGCTCCGGCAGGCCGGCCAGCGGCTCCGGCAGCCCGGCCGGGGGACCGGCCGCCGCCCGCAGCCTCGGCAGCCAGATGACCAGCGACCCGGAGAGCCACGGATCGGGGTGCCCGACCGCCCGGTCGTAGGCCGCCATGACCTCCTGCGTCGCGGGCCCGGGCTGCCCCGCGACCCAGCTCAGCTCCGCCCGCGCCGTCCGCACCGGGACGATCCACTGCGGCTCGCCGGACCCCTCGGCCAGCGCGAGCGCCTCGTCCAGCAGGTCCCACGCCCCGGCTTCGCTGCGGCGCCCGCGGATCGTGCCCAGGACCCGCAGCGGGTTGATCCGGTTGACCGGCGAGATGCCGCGTGCCCCCAGCATCCGGGTGCAGACCTCCGCCGCCTCGTCCCAGCGCCCGACTAGCAGCAGGGCGCAGGCTCGCCAGCCCAGCAGGCACAGGCTGAACACGCCGAGTTCGCGGTCCTCGCAGTAGGCCATGCCCGCGGCGTAGTAGCGTTCGGCGTCCTCGAACTTGTGCAACCGGGCAGCGGCCTCCTGCAAACTGGAGTAAGCGCGGCCGGCCGCTTCCTGCAGGCGTGCGTCCAGCGCGATCCGCAGCGCCTGCTCGATGGTGCCCGTTCCGTCCCGGCCCCGAGCAGCCATCGCGAGCCCGAGCGCGTTCAGGGCGTAACTCACCAGGCCGGGCTCGTGCAGCCGGTCACCGAGCGCCCGCGCCTTGCCGACGGCTGCGGCACTGTCGTCCACCCGCCCCTGGTTCAGGTACGACGCGCCGAGGCTCGCGTACGCCCAGGCCAGCTCCAGACCGGGAGGCAGGGCTTGGAGGACCCGGACGGCTTCGGCGGCGGCCCGGCCGGACTCCCCGCCGCGGCACAGCCGCCACAGCGTGGCAGACAGCCTGCGCAGATCCTCGCCGAGGTTCCGCTGGTCACCAAGCTCCCGCCGCAGCTCAAGCGCGACGCTCAGCGCGCGCTCCGCCTCCTCCCAGCGGTCGAGCAGCGCGTACTCGCCCGCCATGCCTTCGTGCAGCGCCGCCAGGCCCGGCCGGTCAGCTTCGCCGGCGAACCGCAACGCCCGCTCGAACTGGGCCGCCGCCTCGCGATGTGCGCCCAGGCCGGAGGACCGCCGGGCCGCTCCCGGCGCGTGCCGCAGCACAGCAGCGCGGTCCCCCGCGCCGTCGGCGTGGTGCGCGAGCAGCGCTGGATCGGCGTCGCGACGCTGCTCCAGCTCCGCGAGCAGCCGCGCGTGCAGTTCCGCCTTGCGGTGCGGCGCGATCGAGGTCTCCACCGCAATCCGGACCAGCTCGTGCCGGAACCGCAGGCCCGTCCCGTCGGGAACCAGGATCCCGGTCGTCACGCACTCATCGACCGCGGCGAAGGAGCCCGCCAGGACCGACGACAGCAGCGCCCGGTTCACCCGCGTCCCGATCACCGCCGCGGCCTCCACCATCTGGCGGGTGCCCGGACTGGACCGGGCCAGCCGCGCCCCCACCGCGTCGCGGACCGTGGGGGGCACCGATGGCCATCCGCTCGCCAGGATCTCGCTCACGTAGAACGGGTTGCCGCCGGTGACCCGGTAGAGTTCCCCGGCGTCCACGTCCCGGTCCACCGCGAGTGCCCTGACCGCATCCTGTGACAACGGCGGCAGCCGCATCCGCCGGGTGGCGCTCTGGGTGGCGAGGTTGCCGAGGACGACGCGGAGCGGATGATCGTCGCCCAGCTCATCGTCCCGGTAGGTGGCCAGCAGCAGCACGCTCATCCGGCCCAGCCGCCGTCCGAGGAAGCTCAGCAGGTCGATCGTGGCCTCGTCGGCCCAGTGGACGTCCTCGACCACGACCACGGTCAAGGTGCCGGGCGCGTGGATCTCGGCCAGGAAGGCCGCGAACAATCGGTCCCTGTGCGCCCCCTGGCGGCACAGGGCGTCGAGTTCCCCGCCGACCTGTGCACCGATGTCGAACAGCGGGCCCAGCGGACGGGGGGTCAGCAGCCCGTCGCAGGCACCCCACAGCCAGCGGGCACCCTTCGTATGCTGCTGGAACGTCTCCACAAGCGCGGTCTTCCCGATTCCCGACTCGCCCGACACCAGGACCAGCCGACCGTCGCCCAGCCTCGCCGCGCCGGCATACTCGGCCAGCGTGTGCATAAACGACGTCCGCTCCAGCAGCTCCATGACTTGAATTCCCCAGTCCCTAGCAACGATGGTGGCCCGCTCGCGGGCCCGTGGCAAGGCACCGGCCGCCGCCGGGCCGCGACCAGGCCCTGGTCGCCCGGCCTAGGCTGGCGGCGAGCAGACCGGCAGGAGGGGGCGATGGCTGTCGAGGTTGACCAGGCCGTGCCGATGTGGCCGATCAGGCCTTCTCGGTCCGGTCGGCGCAGGTGCGCCGGGCCAGGCAGGCCAGCCGGCGCGCCCGGGACAAGCCACGAGCTGGCGGTGCTGCGGCACGACCAGGTGGCGCCGCTGATCAGGCACCCGAAGCTGCGGCAGGGGAGCAGGCTGTTGCCCGCTCATCACGGCGTCACCTCCGCGCCATCTGCCGGCTGGTGGGCGAACTGGGTGCTCGACAAGGAGGGCGAGGAACACCAGCGGCTGCGCCGACCGCTGAACCCTGCGTTCTCCCGGCGGATCATCGACCGGTTGCGGCCCCGCCCCGGCCGGTGCCCCACCGGCCTGGCCCCGCCATGGCCGCCCTGCGCGGTTCCCTATCGCCCAGAACACCCCCCGTTATGCGCAATGACGGTGGCAAGACCTCTGACTAGAGAACCGTGCATAACGAGTCGGTTATACATGCGGGCACGCCGCTCTGCCGCCGTCTTAGCATGGACCGTCAGCAGGTGGCGGAGGTGGCCTGATGGACCTCAGATCGTCGCCGGGGTGGCTGGTGGTCCTGGTCGGCGTGGCTCTGGCTGTGGTGGCCTGCGGTAGCCAGGCGCCGCCGGTCAGCCAGGGCAAACACGCCGCAGCCGCGGGACCCAAGATCCGCTATGCGGATTTCGGCGGCTACCGGCTGGCTTATGAGTGCGCGGGGACGGGACGGCCCACTGTCATCTTGGAGGCCGGGTACACCGCGTCGGGGATTGACACCTACGGGCCGACGATCCTGCCGGCGCTGGCCCGGCGCAACCGAGTGTGTACCTACGACCGCGCCGGTGACGGGCTCAGTGGTGCCCGCCCGGCCTCCGTCCGCCCACTCACCGGGGCCACGCAGGCAAGGGAACTGCACACCCTGCTTGAGGCGGTCCACGCCGGCCCGCCGTATGTCCTGGTCGGCCACTCCTATGGCGGGATGATCACCCGGGAGTTCGCGGCGCTGTACCGCCACCAGGTGGCCGGGATGGTGCTGCTGGACGCCTCGAGCGAGCCAGAGGTCGCTGTGTATGACCGGCTGCACGCTGGGCCGTGGATCGATGGGACAGTCCAGCCCGCGCCGAACCAGCGGATCGACATCCACGCCACCGTGCACGAGCTCAAACGATCACCGCGGCTGGGCCAGATGCCCCTGATCGTGATCACCGCAGGCATCCTCCAGGACCGCTGCCTGAGAACGGTCCCCGGGCTCGAGGCCAAGGCCCAGACCCGGCTCGCTTCCCTGTCGGCTGACTCCATCCATGTCCTGGACCGCGGGGTCGGTCACCTCATCCCAGCGCTGGACTCGCGGGTCGCCATCGCCGCCGCCCAGGCCGTGCTGTCGGCCGCGGCCGGCGGGCATGCGCTCGCCCCATGCGCACAGGACTTCCGCTCGGTCCCGGCCGCCGAATGCCTGCGCCGCGGACAGCTGGGCCAGCAGCGGATATGACATCCGCTAAGCGGCCATCATCAGCACAACGGCGCTGTTCACGCCGAGCTTTCAAGGACGCGGGGACACTGGCCAGGCTCGTTGGGCCGCTCTGGCCAGCACCTCCGCACATCAAGCACATCCGGTGTCTCCCAGATGCCCGCCGGTGTTGGTTCGGCAGCCCCGATCGACCAGATCTGCGCGCGTCAGCTGATGAGCATCGAGGTCACCCTGGCCGTGCATCACGGCGGTTCTTGGCCATCTTTGGAGCTCACCGTCAGTGACTTCAGCCGGAGTGCCCGGATGTGGCCGGGCGCCGCGGCCCTCGGTCTGGCTCGTTCTGGCCTGCGGTCATGACGTGGTCGCCCACCCTGCGCAGCCGTCCCTGGCGGATGAGGTCGTCCACGAGCGTGTCTGTCCAATACCACTGCCAGGAGAACCAGCGCCGCAGCTCAGGCTCGGGCGCGGCGACTGATGCGCGCACGCCCGCGGCGAGCAGGTCCTTGAGCGCCTGGCTGGGGTTTGTATCTGTCCCGCCGGTCCCCGGGTAGGCCTGGTCCCAGCGCATCAGCTCACTCGAATGCTGGTGTCCTCCGCCGGCGGTCACCTGCAGCGAGCGCGAGATGATCGCGCCGCACCGCTCCAGCGGTGCGCGCAGCGACTTCAGCTCCTGCCGCTTGAGCCCGAGCTCGGTGCGCAGGTCCTCGATGCTGGATGGTCCCGCGGCGGCGAGATGATCCAGCAGCCGGGCCCAGCCGCGGTCCGCAGCGCGCATGCGTTCGATCTCCGCCCGGCAGATCGGGTCGAGCAGGCGCGCCACCTCCCCCGTCACGATCACGTTCTTGCCGCGGTGGACCGCGGTGACCAGGTGGCCGCGCCCAGAGAGCTCGCCGAACCATGGCCATTTCGTCGCTGGCCACGTGGCGAAGCCGGGGCTGCCGATCTTGTACGGATCCTCATGGCACGCCTCATACAGGCTCGGCAGCGCGCAGTCCGCCGTGCGCGTCAGCAGCCCGCGGTCGCGCAGGAACGCATCCGCCTCCTCCAGTGACCGCAACGCCCGGTCAGGCGTCAAGCGGCACTGGAACGCCCGCCGCTCCCGCAGCTCGGTCAGCGACTCCACGCTGCCATCCTCCCCCGGCAGGCACCCGAGCGGTCCAGTCATGCTGCCCTGTCCGGCGGCCTGAGGTGTGGGCGAGCTCACCGGCTATCGCGACGCAACAACAGAACAGCCTGATCTGGGCGACCGTCATCATGGACGCTCCTGACGTCATCCCCGTCCATAAGGCGGGTCGGCGCGTGTTCCCTCGAACCTGCTCCCGCTGAGTGTGACGGTCCCA
>Ga0207692_10000481_pt1 | contig 14083 bp, 9 predicted proteins | sample LARL52metaG_FD_184345 | JGI IMG/M metagenome (GOLD analysis project Ga0207692, IMG submission 184345) | Corn, switchgrass and miscanthus rhizosphere microbial communities from Kellogg Biological Station, Michigan, USA - LAR L5-2 metaG... | ecosystem: Host-associated > Plants > Roots >...
CGCCCCATGCTCACTCCTGTCCGCATCGGCCCGGAACCGTGCACGGTCCAGTTTGGGAATGGCTCTGGCGGGCCGGGAGGGCGTCGCCTTCTCCACCAGCCCGGCCACGTTCGCGACGGTGCCCGCCTCGAAGAAGTCCACCAGCTCCAGCTCCACGTGGCAGGCCGCGTGGATCCGGTGCAGGATCCGCACGGCGAGCAGCGAATGCCCGCCGAGGTCGAAGAAGTCGTCGTGCACGCCGAGGTCCTCGGTCTCCAGCAGTTCCGCCCAGATCCCCGCGATCACGCGCTCGGCCTCGGTCCGTGCGGACACCTTGTCCGGTCGCGGTTCCGCCGGTGCCGCCTGCCGCGGCTCGCCGTCGCCCGCGGGCGCGATGAACTCCAGCGCGCCGGTGGTGGTCCGCCGAGCCCGGATCCCGGTCGCGTACAACCGCGTGCCCGATCCGTTGGGATCCGGCACGAAGCACTCGGCCGTGCGACCGGGGTTTCCGGCGAACCCCTCGCCCGCCTCGGATCCGCTGACGAACAGCTGCCCGGCGACGCCCACGGGCACCTCGGCCAGCGACCGGTCCAGCAGGTGCACGCGGCCGGTCCGATCCTGGTGTTCCGCCGGGGCCAACGGCAATGTCCACACCGGACACCCGGCGTCTGCCGTCCCGGCGCGCAGAACTTCGCGCAACGCTTCCACCAGCCGCCGGGCCGAGGACTCCGTCAGCACGTCCGCGGCGAACTCCGCGAAGCCGGTCAGTCCGCCGTCCGCCGCGGGCGAGAGCTCGATCTCCAGCTCGAACTTGGCGGTACCGGTGTGCACCGGGAGCACGTCCAGGCTGATCCCGGGCAGCTGGGCCGTGGCCGCTGGGGTGTTGTGCAGCACCAGCAGGTGCCGGACGATCGGTGAGCGGCCCAGCGCGTCCCGGTCCGGCCGGACGATCTTGACCAGCTGGTCGAACGGCAGGTCCTGGTGGGCGTAGGCGTCGAGGCACGTCCGGCGCACCGCGCCGAGCAACTCCCGGAAGGTCAGGGAGGCACGCACGTCCATCCGCAGCGCCAGGGTGTTCACGAAGAACCCGACGAGCCCTTCGAGCTCCGTCCTGGTCCGCGCGGCGACGGCGGTCCCCCACACCACGTCCGCGCGGTCCGCCCACCGCGACAGCACCACCGCCCACGCCGCGGCCAGCACCATGTACAGCGTGGCGCCTTCGGCCTCACCCAGCCGCCGCATGCCGTCGACGAGGTCCGCCGGCAGGGTCACCGGCACGTTCCCGCCCGAGAACGGCCGTTCGGGTCCAGGCACCCCGTCGGGCGGCAACGCGAACGGGCGCACACCGGCGAGCTGCGTGCGCCAGTACTCGACCTGCCCGGCGAGCGCGTCGCCCGAGACGTGATCCCGGTGCCACGCGGCGAAGTCCGCGTAGCTGATCGGCAGTGGCCGCAACGCCGGTTGCTCTCCGGCGCGCAAGGCGCCGTACACGACGGCGAACTCGTCCGCGAGGATCCCGAGGGACCAGCCGTCCACCACGATGTGGTGCACGCACAGCACCAGGTACCACTCGGCCGGGCCGACCCGGAACAGCACGGGTCGCAACAGGCTCGGACCGGCCAGGTCGAACGGCCGGTCGCAGGCGAGCCTGACCTCGTCCCACAGCTCGTCCTCGGCGACCTCGCGGACCGGCAGTTCGACCGCGACCCTCTCCTGAGGATGCACGACCTGAACGACACCGCCGCCGGCGTCGAGCTCCAGCCCGGTGCGCAGCGCCTCGTGCCTGCCGACCAGAAACCGGACCGCGTCCCGCAGCACGGCCAGGTCGAGCTCGCCGCGCATCCTGAGCGCACCGGCCACCACGTACAGCGAGCTGCCGGGATTCATCTTCTCGAAGAAGAAAAGCCGTTCCTGGGCGTGGGAGGCCGGGCCGCGCGTCTTCCCGTCCGGGCGGCGCGGGATCGGCGCGGGCGCGGCGCCGACCCCCGCCTCGTCCAGTCGCCGCTGGAGCAGTCGGTACTGGTCAGCAGAGAGTGATCCAGGAGCCAAAACGCCGGCACCTCCCCTGTGGTGGCGACGAACGCCGCAGCCGAGCAGTCACGTGATCACGTTTGCCCCGCCGGGCACCGCCAACAAGTCGGTGAGTCCCCCGACAGCGCAGGACTTCAGCGCCGGCCGAGCGACTCGTCGACCACGCGCAGCACCGCTTCGGCGGCGTTCAGCAGGTACATGTGCTCGCCAGGCAGCTCCCGCGACGTGAAGCCGCGGCTCGTCGCCTTCGCCCACTCGCCGGCCAGCTCGGCGGAGACCAGAGCGTCGTGCGTTCCCCGGATCGCGGTGATCGGGGCCGCCAGCGGAAGATCGGTGCTGGGCCGGTAGTTCTCGTGCATCTCCACGTCCGCGCGCAACGTGGGCAGCACCATCCGGCGCACCTCCGGGTCGGCCAGTGCGGCGTCCCGGTGCCCGGCGAGCTCGGCGACCCGGTCAGCGAACTCGTCGTCGGGCAGCCCGGTGGCCCGCCGCGCGCGTTGCGTCCACGGTCCCGGTGAACCGCTGACGACCAGGCTCACCACCTCGGCCCGCGCGGTGCCCGCCAGCAGGTGGCCCAGTTCGTAGGCGAGGACGGCGCCGAGGCTGTGCCCGAAGAGCGCGACCGGGCCGCCTTCCCCGATCCGGTCCAGGATCTCCGGCAGCACGCCGCGGGCCGCCAGGTGGACGTCCCGGTACGGCTCCTCCCGGATCCGCCGCTCACGGCCGGGCAACCGCACCGGAACGATCTCCAGGCCGGCCGGGGCCACGGCGCGCCACGACCGGAAGAACGCACTGCCGCTGCCCGCGAAAGGCACGCACACCAACGGAATGACACTCATCAGGCCCTCGTCCCGTCCTGCATCTCGCTGCGCACCTGCTCGTCGGACAGGGCACTCACCTCGAGCACGAGCTCGGCCACCGCGTCCACGTCGACGCCTTCGGCGGCACCGAGCTGCCGCAGGTGGGCCGCGAGCGCGCGGACCGTTCGCGCCGCCAGGAAACCCGGGATGTCCAGCCTGACGCGGAACAGCTCCCTGATCCTCGACACCGCCTGCGTGGCCAGCAGCGAATGACCGCCCAGCTCGAAGAAGTCGTCCAGCGCACCGGTCCTCGGCACCGCGAGCAGCCCGGTCCACAGCTCGGCGAGCACCTGCTCCAACGGCCCGGCGGGCGGCACGTACGCGCTCCGCGCGCTGCCCGCCCCCGGCTCCGGCAGCGCCGCGCGGTTCAGCTTTCCGCTGGGCAGCAGGGGAAGCCGGTCCAGCACGACGTAGGCCGACGGCACCATGTGGTCGGGCAGGCGTTCGGCGAGGTGGGCACGCAGCTCGGTGGCCGACGGGTGATCGTCACCACGCGGTGTCACGTAGGCCGCCAGCCTGCGCTCGCCGACGGAGTCCGTGTAGGCCAGCACCACCGGTTCGTTCACGCCGGGATGGCTCGCCAGCGCGTTCTCGATCTCCCCCAGCTCGATCCGGAACCCCCGGATCTTCACCTGGAGGTCGAGCCGGCCGAGGAAGTCCAGGTCCCCGTTGGACAGGAAGCGGGCGTGGTCGCCGGTGCCGTACATGCGGCCACCCGGCTCGGGGCTGAACGGGTCCGGCACGAACCGCTCGGCGGTCAGCCCGGGACGCCGCCAGTAACCGCGGCCGGGACCGGCTCCGCCGACGAACAGCTCTCCCGCCACCCCGATCGGGACCGGCTCGCCGTGCTCGTCGAGGACGTAGAGCCGGTGGTTGGGCAGCGGCCTGCCCCACGGCACCCCGGCCGGGCTCCTCCCGGTCACCGGGTGGGACGTGCTGCAGTAGGACACCTCGGTCATGCCCGCGAGGTTGAGCAGGCGCACACCGGGCACCAGCTCGGCCAGCCGGCCGGGCAGGGCGGGCGGCATCCGGTCGCCGCCGAGACCGACCACCCGCAGCGCGACGCCGGCCATGCCCTGCCGCCCGTACGTGTGGTTCACCAGCATGTCGAGCAACGCCGGCGCCGAGCTCCACGCGGTCACCCGCTGCCGCCGCAGCAACTCCAGCAGCTGCTCGGGGTCGGTGGTCTCGATGTCGCCGGGCACGACGACCGTCGCGCCCGCGGCCAGCGTGCCGAAGACCTCGTAGACGGACATGTCGTAGTTCAGCGAGGAGATCGCCAGCATCCGGTCCGCGGGCTCCAGCCCGTAGGCGCCGTTCACGCCGTGCAGCGTGTTGGCGACCCGGCCGTGCTCGTTCGCCGAGCCCTTGGGACGGCCGGTGGAACCCGAGGTGTAGATGACGTAGGCGAGGTTGGCTTCGGTGACGACGGGCACGGGACGCTCGGCCGGGTACTCCGCCAGGCGGGCGGCTTCCGCGTCGAGGCACACCAGCCGCGGACCGGGGACGTCGTCGCTCACCCGCATGCGGTCGGCGTCGGCCACCGACGAGTGGGTCAGTACGAGCGCCGCCCCGGCATCCTCGGCCATGTAGGCGACCCGTTGGCGGGGATAGCCCGGATCGAGGGGCACGTAGCCCGCGCCGGCCTTCAGGATGCCGAGCACCGCGACGATCATCAGCTCCGAGCGCGGCAGCGAGACCCCGACCAGTTGCTCCGGCCCGACTCCCTCAGCGCGCAGGAACCAGGCGAGCCGGTTCGCTCGTTCGTCCAGTTCGCGATAGGTCAGCGCGCGGTCGCCGAACACCACCGCCAGGGCCTCGGGCGCGCGGTCGGCCTGCCGTTCGAAAAGTCCGTGCAGGGTGCCCGTGGTCCGCGCCGGTGCCGCCGAACCGCCACCGCTGAACTCGGCCACCATGCGGGCGCGCTCCTGTTCGGTGGCCATGGGCAACCGCGAGATCCGGGTGTCCGGTTCTCGCAGCCCGGCCGCCAGCAACAGGCCGAACGCCGACATCATCCGCCGCACGGTGCCGGCTTCGAACAGGTCGAGGCTGAACTCGGCGCGACCGGCGATGCCGCCGTCCGCGTCCGGCACGAGGTCCAGGGAGAGGTCGAACTTGGTCGACTCCGTCCGCAGGTCCAGCACGTCCACCCGCACGCCGGGGAGTTCGAGCGCGGACATGGGCACGTTCCGCAGCACCAGCAGGGTCTGCACCAGCGGGACGGTGCCCGCCGACCGCTCGGCGGCCGTCTCGGCGACCATCCTCTCGAACGGCAGGTCCTGGTTGGCGTACGCGGCGAGGCAGGTCGCACGGGCCGCCCGGACCAGCTCGCGGAAGGTCGGATCGCCCGAGGTGTCCAGGCGCAGCGGGAGGGTGTTCACGAAGAACCCGACCAGCGGCTCGACGTCGACGTGCACGCGGTTGGCGATCGGCGAACCGATGACCATCTCCGGCTGGCCGCTCCACCGCCGCAGCAGCAGGGCGTACGCGGCGAGCAGCACCATGTACTGCGTGGCCTGCTCGGTTTCGGCCAGCTGCTCCACGGCGCGGACGGTGTCCTTGTCCAGGTTGAGCGGAACCGACGCGCCGTGCGAGGTGCGCACTGCGGGACGAGGCTTGTCCGCGGGCAGTTCCAGCACGGGCGCGCCCTGGAGATGTTCACGCCAGTACGCCAGCTGACCGTTGTCCGGCCGGCTTCGCTGCCAGACCGCGAAATCCGCGTACTGCACGGTCAGCTCCGGCAGGGGCGACGGCTCGTCGGCCACGTACGCCTGGTACAGCGTCGTCAGCTCGTGCTGCAGCACACCGAGCGACCAGCCGTCCGAGACGATGTGGTGCATGCTCAGCAGCAGCACGTGCTCGTCGTCGGCGACCCGCAGCACGCAGGCCCTGATCAGCGGACCGCGGGCGAGGTCGAACGGCAGCCTGACCTCCTGCTGGTAGCGCTCGCGCACCTCGGCTTCCGCGGCCTTCCTGGACGGCGCGTCCAGGTGCACCAGCGGAATGGTCAACGGCTCCGCGGGGTGCACCACCTGGCCGGGCAGGCCGTCCCGTTCGGCGAACGTCGTCCGCAGCACCTCGTGCCTGCGCACGATCTCGTCGAGTGACCGGCGCAGCGCGCCGACGTCCAACCGGCCGGTGAACCGCACCGCCGCCGGCACGACGTACGCCACCGACCCCGGATCGGCCTGGTCCAGGTACCACAGCCGTTCCTGCGCGAACGAGCACGGCAGCGGGTCGTTCGTCCGCGCCACGGCCGGAATGCCCGCCGCCGCCGCGGCCCGGCGCGCCAGCTCCGCGCCCACCAGCATCCGCTTCTCCGGTGTCAGGCCACGCAGAACCTCTTCCAGGTCGTCGTCCCCCGCGTCGTCCTTTGCGCCGTACTCGCCCACCACGTCTGCCATTCACGCAGAATCGGGTGCGCGCGGCCGTGCGGGGAAGACGGGGATTCTCCCGACTCCCGCAGGTCAGATCGAACCGGCGACCGCGGCCATTCGGTCCACTGTGGCCAGTTGGTCGGCCAGCAGCGCGGTCGTCCGCCCGGCCAGGGCGCGGCCCGCGGTGGCCGGGTCGTCGCGGCCGGTGGCGACGATGATGCGGACGGCGGACCAGTGGTGGGCGATCCGGTCGACCTCACGGGCGAGCTTGAGCAGCGCGGGCTCGCCGAGGCGACGCGCGGCCGCGGCCAGGTAGTCGCCGTGCAGGCCGGTCACGGCGAGAGCGACACCGGCCACGACGAACACCTCGTCGACGACCGACGCGTCACCGTCGGTGAGGCGAGCGGCCGCTTGGCGCAGAAAGCGTTGCAGGCCAGGGAGACCGCGGTGGTCGGACGCGCCGTCGGCCACGCCTTCGAAGCCGGTCAGGTTCGCCGCCATGATCTCGCGGAGGCGTTCGCGGGAGGCCGGACCGGTGCAGCCCGTCACGGTCACGTCCAGCCAGCGGTTGCCGATGGGGTTGGCCGTGAAGAACATGTCGCGGCTGTGCCGGACGGGGTTGGCCGAGTCACGGGCCGCGGTCAGCGCCTCGATCGGGATCTCGCCCCGGAAGCGCGGCGGCACCGGGTCGCACACCGACACCGTGCCACGGGCGTCGTCGAACCCGTACACCACCAGCAGGTGGTTGGTGTGCACGTCCTGGTAGGCCGGGCGGAACGGGAGGAAGTAGTTGTCCGCGGCCACCGCGACGGGTGTGCCCGTCAGCAACCGGGCCCGCACCTCGTCCCAGCCCTGTTCGGGCGAGGACGGCGTGTGCCACGCGGACGCCACGTCGTGGTACGGCGCGAGACTCGCGAACAACGATCCCTGCCAGCACGGGAAGTAGTACTCCTCGCGGCGCACGTCGCCACCGCGGTAGTCGAAACCCCACGCCGCGCCCAGCAGGTCCAGCGGGTCCGCGCCGTAGAAACCGAGCAGCACGCCCGCGGTGGCGTGCAGGCAGTGACCGAGGTCGTGACGCCAGTGCGAGACGCCCGGTAGCGAGATCTTCATTCGGCCGCCTGCAGGGTGAGGGCGAAGACATGCAACGCGGGGTTGTCCGGCAGGACGAGCGCGACGACGTCCGACGGGACCGTCAGCGGCACGCGTTGCGCCCAGATGCTCGGCGACATCGTCCGTTGCACGTGCCGGGGATAGTGCAGGTGCCGGCAGCGGAACGCGAGCACCTCGCCGAACCGGGGCTCGGTCTGCGGCCAGAAGTCGGACAGGCGCAGCCACTGCCCGCGCACCGAGCCGTCGGAGTGGTGGACCTCCAGCAGGTCCTCGGTCCGACGTTCGGCTGCTCCGAGCACGTGCACCCAGTCCCAGCGGCCGGGCGGGACCTCGACGCGCTGACCGCGGCAGCGGACGTTGTCCGCGCCCGCGACCGGGAACAGGAACGGCACCTCGCCGACCGCGGTCGTGCCACCGGCGGGCGGCAGCTCGCCCGCGGGAAAGCTGTTGCCCCAGATGTTGAAACCGCCGCCGTCCAGCCCGGCCGTCCCGGTCAGCCCGGTGTTGTTCAGGTGCGGCGCGAGGGAGATCGGTCGCATCACGTCAGCACCGTCCCCAGCAGGCGGACGCCCGGCAGCGCCGGCAGTTCCACGGCGAGCAGCTCATCGCGCCGGGGTACCCCGATCCTGGCGATCGAGCTGCCGGGCAGGGAGCGCAGGAACTCCGGATCGACGGCGTCGCGGTAGTGCAGCCACGCGGTCGCTTCCTCGACCGGCACCGACAGGTCGAGGTGGATCCAGTCGTACCGGCCGGGCACGACCTGGAGGATCCTGCCGTCCAGCGGCAGGTCGCACGGGCTGAACGTGAGCCGGACGGCGGTCATGCCGGGTTCACGTCGACGAGGAGCATGTCCCGCACCGTGCGTCCACCGGCCGGGTCGAGGATCGAGATCGGCGACGCCTCGTGCCAGACGGCGGTGTCGTCGACCAGCACGGACTCCAGCGGGTCCCGCAGGGTGAAGCGGACGTCCGGCAGGCCGTCGCGGTAGATCGCCGACTCCCCGCCCGCGCTGTTCTCGCGGCGCACCAGGTGCATGCCGACGAACGAGTGCCCGTCGCGGTGCCGTCCCTCGGGGGTGGGCAGCCCGGGTTCGCCCGCCACGGCCACGATCCGGATCAGGTGCAGGCCCACCGTCCACTCCGGACTGGACCGGATCCGCGCCGCGAGCGCGAGGTCGGTCGTGACGAGCTCGCGCAGGCAGAGGTTGTCCAGGAACGCGGACTCGATCGGGGCGAACAGGCGATCGTTCGACCGCCACATCGGGATGCCGTCCTGCCGGAACGCCGTGTGCGGCAACGGTGTCAGGTCGAATCCCGCACCGGAGGGCACGGCGGCCAGCCTGCCGTACCGGCGGTACCGGTAGCTGCCGCCGTCGACCAGCGCGCCGTCCAGGACGAGGTCCTCCCACCCGGCGCGGAACTCCGCGAACGCGGTGCCGCCGGTGTCGACCGGGAAGTCCTGGCCGGACAACCGGACGAAGCCCTCGCCGGCCAGGCCCGTGACGAGGTCCGCCGTGGCGAGCCCGGATGTGCGAACGTTCTCGGGCACTGGCCCTCCTTGGTGGTCGGCTTGCTGCTCGGCCCGGATCCGGGCGCGATGGGACTCCTCGGGCGGTGCTGCGGACGTCACCGCGACGGCACCTCCAGGGCCGCCAGGACGTCGGCGCGCAGCTGGGCGAGCATCACCTCGGGAGTGTCGCGAGGGAAGAAATGGCCGCCGTCGAAGACGAGGACGCGCGCGTCACCTTCGGTCTCCGCCAGCCACGCGTCCGCTTCGTCGTCGCCCACCAGCGGATCCGCCGCCCCGCGGTACACCCGCAGCATGCAGCGCAACGGCGGCAGCGGTTCCGGTTCGAAGGCGTTGACCAGCGCGAGATCCGCACGCAGGATCGGCAGGAAGTACTCCAGGAACAACGGATCGAGCGAGGACTGCGAGGGCAGGCCCTCGGAACGGGTGATCAGCTCGCGCAGGCCTTCGTCCGTGGTCTCGCTGCGCCATCTCGGCGAGCGCTGGCGAGTGGGCGCCGCGGCCGCGGCCACGACCAGGCCCTGCGGCGGCCGTGGCAGCCTGCGGCACAGCTCCCAGCCGACGATGCCGCCCATGCTGTGGCCGAACACCACCAGCGGCAGGTCGTCGAGGCCCGCCGTCTCGGTGACCAAAGTGGACACCAGACCGGCCATGTCCGGCACCAGCGGCTCCAGGCTCCGCGCGCCGCGGCCGGGCAGCTCCACCGCGACGACCTCGACGTCGGGCCCCAGGATCGCGGGCCACCGCCGGTAGAGCTGAGCGGAACCGCCACCGGGCGGTAAGCACAACAACCTCGCCTTTGCCCGCCCGGGTGGCGAGAAGCGCCGCAGCCATTCCGTCACACGTCGAGATTCACGCGGTCCGGGTACCCGGACAAGTCGGTGACGTCCCCGACAAGGGCCTCAGAGCTCGAACTCTCCCGGCGCGAGGCTGCGGGCGAGGCAGAACTCGTTGCCCTCCGGGTCCGCCAGCGTCACCCAGGAACGGCCGTCACCCTGTCCAACGTCCACTTTGGACGCACCGAGCGCGAGCAGCCGGTCCAGTTCGGCCCGCTGGTCGCTGTCGATCGGGGTGATCTCGAAGTGCACCCGGTTCTTGGCGCCGCTCTTGGCTTCCGGCACGCGGACGAAGACCATGCTCGGCACGGCGGGCCCACGGCGCAGGTCGGCGAGACGTTCCTCGTCCGGCGCCTCGGGGTCGGGGCCGATCTCGACGACCTCGCCGTTCTTGTCGTCGTAGAGGACGTATCCCAGTGCGCCGCACCAGAACTCGGCCAGCCGTCGCGGGTCCACGCTGTCGATGGTCGCCCATTCCAGCCTGCTCGTCATGCACAACGCCCTTCTCCGTACGAACTTCCCGAGATCACCATCTCATGAAGCTCAGGCCGGCTTCAGGGTGAGGTGCTGTTTCGCGGCCGCCGCCACGGCTTCCCGGCTGAACGGCCACGCGGTGGTCTCGCCACGCCGCCACAACGGCAGCTGGTCGTCGTAGTGCGCGGCGAAGGCGTGGCCGGACGCGCCGGTGAGGTTGACCCACCGGGACGCGTCCGGATCGGCCCAGTCCACGACCATCCGCATGGACGGCACCCAGTTCACCTCGTAGCTCTTCTTGGCGTTCCAGCCGGTCGCGTTCACCGTGGCGGGTCCGCCCGCGACACCGTCCGCCCCGCGGTTGAGCAGCCACTGGAGCGGCGCGGGGCCGGTGCCCAGGGTCTGGTTCTGCACCGTCAGCCGGTGCAGGTCGCCCCACTTCCACGCCGCCGGGTCGCCGCCGAGCCGCTCGCGCAGCTCCTTGTTCGCGTCGTTCATGGCCGTGCTCAGCACGGCGTCCCTGCCGTTGACGCCGCGCTTGGCGTTGTGCCAGAAGTCGTCGTCGGGGCGCTCCAGCAGGTCGCGGACGACCTCGAACCACTGGCCACCGCCGTCCACGTCGACCTTGGGCGCGGCGTTCGTGAGCCTGTCCAGGAACATCAGCTGCAACAGGTTGCGCCACACGGCGTTGAAGTAGGCGGCCGCGGCGGAGTCGGCCGGTTGGGTGTAGTCCCAGCCGCGCAACAGGTCCCGCGCCCTGGCCGTGTCCCCCTCGACCTGCGCCTTGAGCAGGTACGGGGTGAGGTTGGCGGCGTTGGCGTTGCGGGTGTCGAGCTGGATCCGCTGCATCGCCGCCGCGTCCAGCCTGCCGCCCTGCTTGATCAGGTCGGTGATCCGCTGGCTGCGGTTGCCGTCACCCCAGTCCTTGGTGATCAGGTACGGGTAGGAGGGGTCGGTCACGGCGTTGTTGGCGTTGACGAAGTACCCGTCGGCCGGATCCAGCGCGCTGGGCAGCTTCTCGAACGGGACGTACCCGGACCACTCGGTCTCGCTCGTCCAGCCGGGCACCGGGAAACGTCCCTCGCCCTGCCGCCGGATCGGGATGAGACCGGGCACCTGGAAACCGATGTGCCCCGCGCGGTCGGCGTAGAGCATGTTCTGCGACGGCGCCGCGAACAGGGACGCGGCCTCGCGGAAGGAGCTCCAGTCGTGGGCGACGGCCAGCCCGAACACCGCGTCGACGGTCCGCGACGGCTGCAGCGCGGTCCACTTGAGCGCCACCGCGTACTCACCGGGTTCCACGCCGGGCTCGCGGCCCTGTGTGCCGACGGCCTTCAGCCGGTCCATCACGTCGGACATCAGCGGGCCGTGCCCGGTCGACCGGACCGTGATCGTCCGAGGTGCGCCCCCTGCCACCTTGATGACTTCCTCCCTGCTCTCCAGGGGTTTGCGCACGCCGTCGTACTCGTAGGTGGTGCCGCTGACGCGTTCCAGGTACAGGTACGACGGCGCCGGGTCGAGGTTCGTCAGCCCCCAGGAGACGTCGCGGTTGTGACCGATGATCACGCCGGGCATGCCGGAGAACGTGAAGCCGCTGACGTCGAACGGGCAGTCCTGGCCGACCGAACGGCAGTGCAGGCCCATCTGGTACCAGATGCTCGGCATCTGCGGTCCGAGGTGGGGATCGTTGGCCAGCAACGGTTTGCCGGACGCGGTGAGCTTGCCGGACACCACCCAGGCGTTGGACCCGATGCCCTTGCCGCGTGGCCCGAGAACGCCGTCGAGGGAGCTCGCGGCGTCGGCCGCGCTGTCCACGGCCGCCGCGATGCCGGCCTTCTCGTCACGTCCGGCGCCCTGCGGCACGGTCGCGTCCGCCGGCACGCTCGGTTCCCAGCGGCTGAAGTCGTACTCCGGGAACAGCCGCGCCACGACGTCCGCGGGCAGGCTCGCGGACAGCATCGCGTGCCTGGCCTGGTAGGTGATCGTGCCGCTGAGGTCCCAGGCCATCGCCTTGAGCCAGGCCACCGAGTCCACCGGTGTCCACTTCTCCGGCGTGTAGCCCGGCGTGATCAGCCCGAGGACCGCGTACTCCACGCTCAACGCCGAACCGGTGTGGCCGGCCAGGTAGGCGTTCACGCCGTCGGCGTAGGCCTGCAGGTGGTCGCGCGTGCTCGCCGAGAGCATCCCGTACTCCTGCTCGGCGACCCGGCGCCAGCCCATCGTCCGCACGGTCGCGTCGACCGCCACCTGGTCCTCGCCGAACAGCTCGGCGAGACGCCCCGCCGTGATGTGGCGGCGGACGTCCATCTCCCAGAACCGGTCCTGCGCGTGCGTGTACCCCTGCGCCAGGAACAGGTCGTGGGAGTTGTCCGCGTAGACCTGCGGCACGCCGTACTGGTCGCGCAGCACTTCGACCGGTGCGCGCAGACCCGGCACGGCGAGCTCGCCGTCGGTGGCCGGGAAGGAGTGCCGGACCGTCCACGTGACGAACAGACCGGCGGCGGACGCCACCACTACCAGCACCACCACGAGACACCACGCGGTGACGCGCAGCCGTCGCGGCCACTTCGATCTCGCCCGCGCCCGCGGGACGGCCTCGGTCACGGTGCCCGGAGTGCTCGACACATCTACCACTCGTGGAGCATGGCGGCGTTCGCGCGCCGGGCCAAGAGAGGGGTTCTCCCGACTTAACCCGCGTACGCGCAGGCGGCAGGCTCGCGGAGTGGTTACCGACACCGCCGTGCGCACCGGAGCCGGCCGCGACTTCCGCCTGTTCTGGACCGGCGACGTGGTGTCGCAGTTCGGCTCCCGGATCACCGAGTTCGTGCTGCCCCTGCTCGTCGTGACCACTTTGGACGGATCGGGCACGCAGGTCGGCCTGCTGCAGGGCCTGTACCTGTGCCCGTTCTTCCTGTTGCCGCTGCTGGCGGGTGTCTGGCTGGAGCGGCGGACCAAGCGGCCGGTGATGATCGCCGCGGACCTCGTCCGGTTCGTGCTCGTGATGGCCGTGCCGGTGCTGGCCCTGTTCGGCCTGCTGACGCTGCCGCTGCTCTACGTGATCGCGGTGGCCGGCGGCACGATGACGGTCGTCCACGACATCGCGGCGACCAGCTACCTGCCGCTGCTCGTCGAGGGCGAGGTGCTCGCGTCGGCCAACAGCGGGATCCTCGCCGGCCAGGCCGCCGGCGCGACCGGCGGGCCCGGCCTCGCGGGCTGGCTCAGCGCCCTGTTCGGCCCGGCCGCGACGCTCGTGTTCGACGGGTTGTCGTACCTGGCCTCGGCGAACGCGCTGCTGCTGATCCGCCACCGCGAGCAGGTCCCTCCCCGGCCGCGGCGCGAGCTGAGGCGCGAACTGGTCGAAGGGCTCCGGGCGGTGCTGCGCAACCCGCCGGTCCGGGCGCTCGCCGTCCACGCCGGGATCTACAACGCGGCCACCGCGATGACGACCGTGGCGTTCCTGGTCCACTTCGTGCGCGGCCTCGGGCACAGCTCGGCCGCGTACGGCCTGATCATGGTGTGCGGCGGGCTCGGCGGCATCTCCGGCGCGCTGGCCACGCCCGCGTTGATCAGGCGCCTGGGCTACGGGCGCTCGATGCTGGTCGTGCTCGTGTTCTCCACGTGGTCGTACTTCCTGCTGCCGCTGGCCGGCGGCGGTCAGGTGGACGTGGTGCTGTGCGGGCTGGCCTACTTCCTCGGCTCGGCCGGGGCGGCGGGCGGGACCGTGGTCGCGCTGACCGTGCGGCAGAAGACCACGCCGGCCGAGCTGCTCGCGCGGATGAACGCGAGCTACCGGCTGTTCGCGTTCGGCATGCTGTCGCTGGGTTCGGTGGCCGCGGGGTTCCTGGTCGACGGGATCGGCGCGCGAACCACGCTGTTCGTCACGCCG
>Ga0207692_10000487_pt1 | contig 14002 bp, 15 predicted proteins | sample LARL52metaG_FD_184345 | JGI IMG/M metagenome (GOLD analysis project Ga0207692, IMG submission 184345) | Corn, switchgrass and miscanthus rhizosphere microbial communities from Kellogg Biological Station, Michigan, USA - LAR L5-2 metaG... | ecosystem: Host-associated > Plants > Roots >...
GGATTCACTTCCTGCCGGATGGTGACGTGCTGCACCCCACGCTCGCGGAAGATCCCGGCAAGAATTCCTCGTCCAGAGCCGTACATGGAATCCACCGCAACTTTGAACTTGGCTTTGCCGATCAAATCCATGTCGGCAAAGCGGCAGACGGCAGCGACATACGGCGTCTTCAGGTCAGATTCTTCTACCGCAGCTTTCGTACCTTGCGGCATGGCGCCGGCTCGCAACTCTTCCTCCACTTTCTTCATGATGGCCGGAGTGGCCGAGCCACCAAACTTTCCCTTGAACTTCATTCCGTTCCAATTCCAGGGATTGTGGCTGGAAGTGACCATCACTCCGCCCGCGGCGCCGTTCGCTTTCACCGCATAAGAGACGGCTGGCGTGGGTGTGTAATCATTTGCGAGCTTCACCGGAATGCCCGCCGCGGCAATCACTTCCGCTGCCACCTGCGCTGCGCGCTGCGAGGCGAAGCGTGTGTCATAGCCGACAAACACTCCCCGCTTCGCATCCTCGTATTTCAAAACGTAAGAAGTGATCGCGCCCGCGACTCGTCGCACATTATCGAAAGTGAAGTCGTCCGCAATGATGCCGCGCCAGCCGTCGGTGCCGAACTTGATTTCCTGAGCCATGAAAAATCGTCGTTAGCCGTTGGTCGTTGCGCCGTTAGTTATCTCTTAAGAGACATTGCTGTTACTCGCCGGCCAACGACCAACGACTATCGACCAACGACACGACCGCCTAACGACCTATGTCAGTTTATGCAGCTTCTTTTCATCCAGATGTTTCACCACTTTACCCACGTCCTGCGCATGCTGACGGGTGGTAATCAGTAACGCGTCGTCTGTTTCGACAACCACCAGGTCGCTCACTCCTACAGCCGCGACGAACTTTCCCGGCGCATGCACGTAATTGCCGCGGGCGTTCAATATGAAAACCGCGGACGCATTGATCAGATTTCCCTCGGGTGGATTGCTCTTCGCCGTGTGATGCTCGTGCAGCGCAGTCCAGGATCCCAGGTCGTTCCAGCCAAAATCCGCCGGGAGACAGAAGAGGTTGCTGGCGCGCTCCCCTTTGGCTGAGCGCGGTTCCAGCACGGCGTAGTCAATGCTGATGTTCTCGCACTTGGGATAAAGTTTGCGGAACGTCGCGGCAAACCGTCGCGTGCCGAAAGTTGCGGCGATCTCTTCGAGGATGGGTGCGGTCTTAGGAAGATGCTCGCGCAGAGCATTCGCGAGCGTGCGGGCGCTCCACAAAAACATTCCGCTGTTCCAGAAATAATTCCCCGCGGCAACGAATGTGGCGGCCTTCTCCGCGTTCGGCTTCTCGGTGAAACGGCACACTCGCAGCGCGTTGCCGCTAAACGTGCTGCCGGCCTCAATGTAGCCATAGCCGGTTTCAGCGCGATTCGGACGGATGCCCAGTACCACGATATTTTCGCCCGCCGCCGCAATCTCAACGCCGCGTTCAATGGCCGTGCGATACGCCGCTTCGTCGGCGATCACATGGTCCGACGGAAACATGCCAATGACCGCATCAGGATTTTCACGCAACAGAAGAAAAGCCGCGAGGCCAATGGCAGGAGCAGTGTTGCGTCCGATTGGTTCGGCCAAAACTTGTTCCTTCGGGAGCTTCGGAAGCTGTTTCAGGATTTCAGGACGAAGATCGTCGTTACTGATAATCCAAAATTGTTTCGCAGCAGCCAGCGGCATCAGTCTCGCCACGGTCTGCTGCATCATGGTGTGCTTGCCATCGAGCACCAGCAACTGCTTGGCCCGCTTCTTCCGGCTCAAGGGCCAGAAGCGCGTGCCCCGGCCGCCAGCCAGTATCACGGGATAGAAATTTGAATTCTTTGCCAAATAGGATTCCAGTTCTTACATTCGGGTTTCTGGTTCGGGCAAGATCGCCCCTGGTACTCGCGCTCTCAGCAATTCCAGCGTCCACTGCGGACGAAGGGAGAACTTCGCAACGCACGCAGGAACAACCACCGCGTCTCCTTTAGCAAACGTGACCGCTTCCGCGCCCGGGGCGGATACTACCCCGCATCCCTCCACTGCGACCAGGATCTGCGCGGAGGTCTTACCGGACTCGTCGCGTGTGTTCAGTTCCTGCTCGTCTTTCATCTCCAGCATGTCGACAACAAAATAAGGCGCGGCCACCAGCGTACCCCGGCGGCTTTTGCTGCCGGGCACTTGCGCCGGCGCAGGCCGCACAACTTTTCCCGAGGCAACCTTCTCTTTTACCGCTGCCAGTCCCTCTTTCAGGTGCAACTCGCGTGGCCGCCCATAATCATACAGACGGTAAGTGGTATCGGATTGCTGCTGGGTTTCGACAATCACGGAGCCCGGCCCCAGTGTATGCACGGTTCCCCCGGCAACATAAATCATGTCGCCGGTGTAGACGTTCAGCCAGTTGAGCAACTCCTCAGCGCGCTTTTCCTGGATGGCCTTTTCCAGCTGCGCGACGCTCACGCCAGATTTTAATCCCAGCGCAATCTGCGAGCCGGTTTTTGCATGCGCCACATACCAGCATTCCGTTTTCCCCCACGGCTGTTGCACGCGGCGTGCCTGCTCGTCATCGGGATGAACCTGCACCGACAGCTTCTCATGCGGAAAGAGAAACTTGAGGAGCAGGGGAAACCGCCGCGCGTCGCGGGCGGCCTCGCCCACCAGTTCCCGCTGATATTGTTCGCTGACCTGTGCCAGCGTTTGTCCCGCAAGCGGGCCATTGGCCACTTTGCAGTGGTCGCCGGTGAGCCAGGCCTCCCCAATTTTTTCCTCGAACTTACGATTGGGATAAATCGGCGACAGGTCGAGCGTACCCCACGGACGCGGGTCGAAGGCAGGAAGCATTAAAAATGGATAAAGATTGCTCATGGATTAAGTCGCATAAAAAAGGCCGTTCGCGAACGGACGGCCTTATCCGATTCTAAGTAGCAATCCGCAACTCTTGGTCACAACAAATGTTAAAGCGCGGCAAAAAACTTGCGCATGCGTTCCAGTCCGCGATCTAACTCCGCCTTCGTAGTCGCGTAAGAAACGCGGATGTGCTCACCGGTGCCGAATCCTTCTCCCGGCACGGTCGCCACGTGCGCCTCTCGCAGCAACCGTCCTGCCACGTCTGACGCCGACTTGACGCCGCTTCGCCCCAGGAACGCCGAAATGTTCGGGTAAGCGTAGAACGCACCCTCCGGCAGCGTGCACGTCACACCCGGTATCGAGCGCAAGCCCTTAACGACATGGTCGCGCAACTGAATGTATTCGCGCCGCATTTGCTCCACGCACTCCTGCGGCCCCTTCAGCGCAGCCACAGCAGCCTTCTGCACAATCGAGGTCGGATTCGAAGTGGACTGGCTTTGCAGCTTCGACATCGCGCTTACGATCGCCGCCGGACCAAGCGCGTAGCCGAGTCGCCAGCCTGTCATCGCATAAGTCTTCGACAACGAACCCAGAACGACTATGCGCTCCTTGAATTCACGCAGTGACCCCACTGAAAAATTCTTGCCCGTGTAATTCAGGTAGACATAGCACTCGTCCGAGAGCACCCAGATTCCGCGTTCGTGCGCCAGGCGAACCACTTCCGTCAAGTCTTCCGCGCTCATCACCGCGCCGGAGGGGTTCGACGGCGAATTCAGGATGATGACCTTCGTCCGCGGCGTGATCAGGTTCGCGACCATCTCAGCCGTGACGCGGAAGCCCTGAGCCTCGTCCGATTCAAGCAATACGCACTCGCCGCCGGCGTAACGAACGATGTCCTTAAACGAAACCCAGTAAGGCACCGGCAAGATCACTTCGTCGCCGTGATCGACGAGAACTTGAATCGCATTAAACAGCGCATGCTTCCCGCCCGTTGATCCGATGACCTCTTCGCGGCGGTAGTCGGAATCAAAGTCGACCGCGTGACGGTGCACGATCGCATCGCGCAACTCCGGCGTGCCCGGCACCGCCGTATATTTTGTGAAGTTGCCCTGGATGGCGGCGATGGCTGCTTCCTTGATGTGCTGCGGCGTGGCAAAATGCGGCTCGCCAGCGCCGAAATCCACCACGTCAACGCCCTGCGCGCGCAGTTTGTCGGCCTCGGCCACTACGGCCATGGTTGCCGAGGGCTGAATGCGATTGATCCGGTCGGTGAGTTTCAGGGCTTCGCTGGTCGCGGTAGTCATGCCTTCTTTTTCCTCTTCTTTTCTTTTCTGGCGAACTCTTTTCGATCCAGGACTTCGCTCATGCGCGCATCGCGCAACTTGTAGGCGGGATCGAGCTTTTCTTTCAACTTCTGCTCCACAACCTCCGGCACCAGTCCCTTCACCGGTCCTCCCGCTTGCGCGACTTCCCGCACCAGGCGCGAGCTGACATAAGAGTATTTATCGGCCGGCATCATGAAGACGGTCTCCAACGTGGGCTCGAGCTTGCGGTTCATCAGCGCCATCTGCAGTTCGTATTCGTAGTCGCTGATGGCCCTGATCCCGCGCAAGATGCAAGTCGCCTCCAGTGATTTCGCGTACTCCACCATCAGGCCATCAAACGTGTCGATGCGCACATTTTTCAGGTGAGCCGTAAGCTCCCGCAGCATCTCCAGCCGCTCGGCCACGCTGAACATCGGACTCTTCTCCGAGTTCCGCAGAATGGCGACCACCAATTCCTCAAAAATCTTCGCCCCCCGCTCGATCAGATCGAGGTGCCCGTTCGTGGTCGGATCAAACGACCCGGGATAGATAGCGAGACCTTTGTGCAATCGTCCTCACAAGAACGGCGGGCTGAATAGACGATTCTATGCGGGCGGGAGTACGAATGGCAATCGGCGGGGCTGATCTTCTCTAGCGCTCTGGACACGAGCAGAATGCCGCCATGACTGCACTTCCTCGCTACTTCGTCCCAACCGGACTCACCAAAGCCTTTATCGTTTCACTTCTCAGACTGGCGGTATGAAGGGTTGGTGCATAAGGGCCGACAGGTTTGGGACGGTCAACTGGGCATCCAATTAAACCAAACGAAGCGAGTAAAAATTCCGTGTTCCACGCTGCCCCTTTTAGTTCCATGGTTATAACGCCCGAGCGACGCAGCTTTGTGAGTTTAAAAGGTCCACCCCAATATTGGATTACTCCACCGTCCGTCACTTCACAATCGGTGCAATCTATACCATCGAGCTTGAGCGCGTAGTCAGAGCCGTTGGCAACCATTTGGTTAGCCGCTATGAGGGGGCGAGTCGAAACCACAGGCGCGGCCCCCTGAACGTCGATCAGTAGCGTCTGGGCCGGCGACATCTGCGAGAAGACGGACGTACTCTTCCCCAGAAAGAGCATGGCCATTGCGCCGAGGACAAACCATACAGCCCCAGATAGTGGATTCTTCATAGTCACCTGGTAGAAGAAGTTCCGGGCTCGGACAGCGAACGCGCGGACTAAAGCTCTGATGCCTACTTCGCATACAGGCCCAGCCATCTCCTATCGACGAGCTGCTACCGGCACTTTCGCATTGTCAGCGCCAGCGCTGCCAGGCATAGTAGTCACCCGGGCGCCGGTCGACTGTGATGTCTGCGCCTGCCCAATTGCAGGTTGCGCCTGCGCCGGACTCGCGATCAACCCCAGGGCCTTACGCACCTCCGCATCCAGCTTGGCCATAGTGTCTTTGTTGTCCTTGAGGAACTGCCGCGCATTCTCGCGGCCCTGGCCGATGCGTTCGCCCTTATAGCTAAACCAGGAGCCGGATTTTTCGAGGATGTTGTTGTTTACCGCGATATCGATCAGATCACCTTCGCGTGAGATGCCTTCGCCGTAGAGAATGTCGAACTCGGCCTCGCGAAAAGGCGCAGCCACTTTATTCTTTACCACTTTTACGCGGGTGCGCGAGCCGGTGACTACGTCGCCGTCTTTGATCGCAGCGATGCGGCGAATATCGACGCGCACCGACGAATAAAACTTCAGAGCCCGGCCGCCGGTCGTAGTTTCGGGATTGCCGAACATCACGCCGATTTTCTCTCGTATTTGATTAATAAAGATCAGGCAGGTGCGCGATTTTGAAACCGTTCCCGTCAGCTTGCGCAGCGCCTGCGACATCAGCCGCGCCTGCAGGCCCATATGGCTGTCTCCCATTTCGCCGTCGAGTTCGGCCTTCGGCACCAGAGCCGCCACCGAATCGACCACCAGCACGTCGATGGCATTCGAGCGCACCAGCGCTTCCGTGATCTCAAGCGCCTGCTCGCCGTAGTCCGGCTGCGAAACCAACAGGTTGTCCACATCTACGCCCAGCTTCTTGGCGTAGCCGGGATCGAGCGCGTGCTCTGCGTCCACAAACGCGGCCATGCCGCCGGTTTTCTGTGCTTCGGCAATCACCTGCAGAGTGATGGTGGTCTTGCCGGAAGACTCTGGCCCAAACACTTCCACCACGCGCCCGCGCGGAAAGCCGCCCACACCCAGCGCGGCGTCAAACGAGATCGCGCCGGTCGAGATCACCGAGATGGGGACGATCGCCTCCTTCGACCCCAGCCGCATGATCGACCCTTTGCCAAACTGCTTCTCTATTTGTGAAACCGCCAACTCGATTGCCTTGCCCCGTTCATCCGCCATGGGAGTATGGCTCCTTTTAAGATCGCCGCTGTAAAGTGGAAACGAATCTGGCCGGATTATACATACATAATGAAGCGAATAAAAGGCGAATCTTGATAATAAACAGTGGATAACGTTCCGAAATGGGCACCGACTATGTGGCGCGGGCACTCTTCCCCGCGAAATCTATCCACGAAGGCGAACGATGTGGGCGGCAATCCACTCGTGAATCACTCCGAAGCGGAACTTGCCTTGTTCCATCGCCCTAATTATGAACTGGTGAGCGGCTTTGTCGCTTACATCCAAGTCGAAACTGTTCACCAGCAGAAACGTGTGCATCGCCGCAAACCCCACCCGTTTGTTGCCGTCCACAAAGGCATGGTTATTGACCAGCGACTCCAGCAGCGCGGCCGCCTCCTCGCTGATGTCGTTGTAGTAACCCGTTTGTGGGCGGAAAACCGCGGCCTCCAACAATCCCTGATCGCGCAGTCCGTGCGCGCCGCCGTATTCCTCAATCTGGTGATGGTGAATAGCCATGACTTCAGCCACGGTCAGGTAGACGCGCTCGGCCATTTACTTGGCCAGTTTCTTATACAACTCACGATACTTCTCGTTGGAGCGGCGATAGGCGGCCATCACCTCAGGCCTCACCATGCGCTGCGACGGGACCACATTGTGCAGGTAGTGCTCCAACGCCCGCTCCAGCACAAACCGCTGCGACTGCCCGTTCTCCTTGGCCACGGAGACGAGCTCTTGATAGAGCTTGGCGTCGATTTCTGGTGCGATCTTGACGCTGCGGGGCATGGTGGCTTTGAGTAAATTCTAGCTCTGCGGACTGGCAGGATCAAGATAAATCTAGAGGATGCTAGGGATCGCGGATATATTGAATCAGCGCTCAAGTGCAACGGCCAGGAAATACCGTTCCCCGTCGTGCCATGGTTCCTACCTCTGCAGCAAGTCCACCGGCGCCGTAACATCGTGCACCCGAAAATACTTGGCCAGCGCCGGATACTTCCGCGCTACCGCCTCGTACATCGCATAGGCCACGTTGCGGTAGGAAACGTGCCCCGCCGGCGTTGTGCGCAGTTCGGAGATGTACACGGCCTCGGCGAAGTCCATTTTGAACAGGGCACGCTTGCGATAGGCCAGCGGAATTGCGTACTGCGAATTTTCCTCCGCCTCAGGTGTGTTGCGCGCGGCGAGCTTCTCAATCGCTGTCTGCACGCGGCGCATGGCGGCATCGTAGCGTCCGCGCATGCCGGCGTCCTCCACATCGAGCAGCATCTCGTAGCCGTGCTGCGTGGTAAACCCCTGCATCACCTGGATGCAGCGCCGGTGGCGGTGCATGTCGCGGAAGCCGCCAATATCCATAAGAATGTCGAAGCGGAACTGCTGCCCGGCGCGGAATCCGCGCAGCATTTCGTCGTGCTTGCCCCGATGCCGCAGGCCCAGGTCGATGATCTCCCGCCGGAAGCGCTCGCCTGAAACCTGCAGCGCCTGCCGGACTTGCCGGTAAGAGTGGTGGCAGTGTTCGTAAAGTAAAGTGGTCGCGATCTCAACTTCGAGCGGTTCCTCGTCGAGCAGATCGACAATCGCCTTCGACGGCGCGACCGCCTCGCTCTTCATCAGTTCGCGCGTCGCCTGCCGCAGCTCGCGCCGCGTCTCCATCTCATACGGATTCGGATCCGCATACTTCACCAGCGTAGGCGCGACGCGAACCTCGTGCAGCAATTCCGTTTCCGCCCGTGCGCCCAACTCAGAATTCACCGCCCGAATCTCCTCCACTAATTTCGTCAAAGATTCGGCATTCACGTTGTAGGCGGCCGAAGTCGCCGCTTTCTTCAACGACGCGCCAAGCGCACGCACTTCTTTGTGCGTATGCGACAGCAGATGCGCAACCTGGATTTCCAAGGTCCGCGCATTGACGATCTCCCCCAGCGAAGTATTCGTCGCCAGCGGCAACAAATAGCGCGTGATGTCGAAGGCCCGTGCCTTTAGCGTGCGCTCATACTGCTCCTGCTTCATCTCCGCCGGTTTGGGCGTGATGTTAATGAGGTGCTGCGTCATGTGCGCCGAAAGCGCTTCATATTCAGCAAACAGAAAATCCAGCGTCTCGCAGTAGAGCCCCCTCGCCTCGCTGTCGCTCCCGAAATCCGGAACGTAGTAACCACCCTTCTTAAAATCCTGATAGCGCGTCGAGCGCTCCTGCCCGTCCCAACGCTGCTCATCGGCGACTTCAATCGCCGCCAAAATCGAAAGCCGCTCAACCGCCAGAGCAATATGCGCCAGGTCGGCAATCGAGCGGTGCCCGTACTGAAAATAAAACGTGTTGAGAAATTTCTCCGCCTTCTGTGTGCTGATCTCGCGCAACGACTCCTTCATCGACAGCGCCGAGCGCGAATACTTCGCCATGGCGTAGGCCTGAATCTCCGGCTCCACGCCGTACACGGCGAAGACCTCCGTGGAAGGCGCTTCCGCCGTCAGTTGTTCAGGGGCGGCAGGATTCTCCCCAGCCGAAGCCCGCTGCGGCGACCGGTGCCCGGAGCCGGACGAGGCCGAATCTGCTGTGGATGATTTTGGGTTGGAAGGCTCGGGCATGGCGACCACTTCATTGACCGCAATCTGTGACATGGGAGTGTATCGAATGTTAATCGGCGCAGGAGCATTGCGCAACGCGTTTCACCGGACGAATTACCGCCGACTGTGGATATCCTGAGCCTTTGCCCTACACTGGTGCGTGGATCAGGCCCTTCATCACGCCAACCATCGACCCTGGCCCTTGCCCTCTGGCCCCTGGGTGATGAAGCAGATCTGGCACGATCTGCTTTTTGCCCACTGGCCAATTCCCGCTGCGGTCATGCGGCCTCTGGTCCCTGAGCAAATTGCAGTTCGACACCTTCGACGGTCACGGCTGGATCGGAGTCATCCCTTTTCACATGAGTGGGATTCGTGCGCGGGGTTTGCCTCCAATCCCGGGCCTGTCGCGCTTTCCTGAACTGAATGTCCGTACTTATGTGACGTATGGCGGCAAGCCGGGTGTTTATTTCTTCAGCCTCGATGCCGCCAACCGGCCCGCGGTGTGGGCGGCGCGCCGGTTCTATGATCTGCCTTACTTTCATGCGGCGATGAACGCTGAATTGCGCGACGGCGACATTCACTACTCATCACGACGCCATGCTTCTACGGCACAACTGCAGGCAAGATATCGCCCCACCGGCGCAGTTCAACTCGCCGCGAACAGCTCAATCGAGCACTGGTTCACTGAACGCTATTGCCTCTACACCATTCATCGCAATCAGGTCTACCGCTGCGAAATTCACCACCAGCCGTGGCCCCTGCAACCCGCCGAGTCCGAATTCGAAATCAATACCATGGCGGAGGCTGCCAATGTCTCTCTGCCCGCGAGCGCGCCCCTTCTGCAGTTTGCCAAGAGGATCGAGGTCTTGATCTGGCCGCTGCGGCGCGCAGAATCGACGCAGCGGCGGGTATAATTCCACGTTCCAACATAAAGCCGTAGCAATCTTCAAGACTTGCAGGATTTCTGGAGAATCTCATGTCCCTTTCCGGACGGGTGGCGTTCGTCACCGGCGCATCGCGAGGCATTGGCCGCGCCTGCGCGCTGAAGCTCGCCAAAGAAGGCGCCGCAGTTGCCGTCGCGGCCCGCAATGAAGAAAAGCTCAAAGAACTGGTCAACGAAATCACCGCTGCCGGTGGCAAGGCGGCGGCCTTCGCCCTCGACGTTACCGACGAAGAGCAAGTCAAATCCGCCATGAAAGCCGCCATCGCCCAGTTCGCCAGGATCGATATCCTGGTCAACAACGCCGGCATCACCCGCGACCAACTCGTGATGCGCATGAAGCGCGCCGATTGGGACGCCGTGCTGCAAACCAATCTCACCTCGGCCTACCTCTGCACCCAGGCTGTCACCAGCTCCATGCTCAAACAGCGCTGGGGACGCATCATTAACATCACCAGCGTGTTTGGTCAGATGGGACAGGCGGGCCAGGCCAACTACGCGGCGTCAAAGGCCGGACTGATTGGCCTGACCATGGCCATTGCCCGCGAACTGGGTTCGCGCAACATTACTTGCAACGCCGTCGCACCCGGCTTCATCGAAACCGCCATGACGGAAGCACTCGGCGAAGAGTTCAAGCAGTCCGCCGCCAAACAGATTCCGTTAGGCCGCGTCGGCTCGGTAGAAGATGTCGCCAGCGCCGTTGCTTTCCTTGCCTCCGATGAGGCGTCTTACATTACCGGTCACGTGTTAAACGTGAACGGCGGCATGCTGATGGGTTGAGACCTTCAACCGCCGAGTACGCAGAGAACGCAGAGAAGAAAATGAAGGCTGGGTCGCACGGAAGACCAAATCCCGAAATTCCCTCGGCGTTCTCAGCGTCCACGGCGGTAAAAAGCCTTTCGATTTATCAAGCCGAATCCCCCTTGCAAATCGCCCAGGCCCGCGAACTATTTCTGGAGTACGCTCAGTCCCTCGGCTTCAGCCTGTGTTTCCAAAACTTCGACAAAGAACTTGCCGGACTCCCCGGCGACTATGCCCCGCCCAAGGGCCGCCTTCTGCTTGCCGAATCTGACGGCCAAACCGTGGGCTGCGTCGCGCTGCACAAACTCGACACCGACATTTGCGAGATGAAGCGCCTCTACTTGCGTCCGCAGTTTCGCGGCAAAGGCTTAGGGAAAGAATTGGCGGAGCGCATCATCGCCGAGGCGCGACAGACTGGATACCGGCGCATTCGCCTCGACACCGTAGAACCTGTAATGAAAGACGCAGTGGCCATGTATCGCAAGCTCGGGTTCAAAGAGATTGCTCCGTACCGTCCCAACCCGAATCCCGGAACTTTGTATCTGGAACTGGTTCTTTAGCTTGAGATTTCTAGAAAGGATTTCGCGATGACCAGAGCATTCGCTGCTGCCGCACTTCTGTTGGCTTCAGGGATCGCCCCCGCCCAGTCCCCCAAGCCCGGAGTCGTCAAAACACTCTCCGACGTAAAATTCGAGGGCCACGATACCAAGTGCCTGCAATCCGCGACCGAAACCGGCGACCCTTCCACCGGACCGTCCACGCTGATTCTGAAAGCCGCCCCAAAATGCGAAGTGAAGTGGCATTACCACACCGCAGAAGAGCAATTGATCGTGACCCGCGGCAGCCTGCTCACAGAAATGGAAGGCATGCCGGCCGCCACCCTCGAGGCCGGCGGCTTCGCCATGATGCCCGGCAAAGTGAAGCATCGCTTTTCCTGCCAGTCGAAAACGGAGTGCATCCTGTTCGTCAGTTTCGACCGGAAATATGACATCGTCTGGGTGAAGGACGATTCGCATCCGGCGCCCCCGTCAAAGTAATATATGAGTCTTACCGGTGCGAATCGGCCGGAGATTTCTGGAGCGGGCACCATGAAACGTATCGCTTGTTTCCTTTTCTTCTTCCTCTTTACGATCTGCCTTTTTACGACCGGCTCGTTCGCCGCGGACGGAAAATCCGTCTCCTACAAAAGCGGCGATGAAACCGTGCAGGCCATGCTCTACACCCTTAGCGGCAAAGGCCCCTTCCCTGCCATTATCGTCATCCACGAGTGGTGGGGCCTGAATGACTGGGTCAAAGAACAAGCCTCGAAGCTGGCCGACCAGGGTTACGAAGCCTTGGCCATCGACCTGTACCGCGGCAAAGTCGCCACCACGCCTGACATGGCACACGAAATCATGCGCGGCGTTCCCGAGGACCGCGCCAAGCGCGACCTGCACGCGGCTTTTGAGTTTCTGCAGTCCCAGCCCAGCGTGAAGAAGAATCGCATTGGCGCAATCGGATGGTGCATGGGTGGCGGCTATTCGCTCGATGTGGCGCTCCAGGAACCCACGCTCGCCGCGGACGTCATCAACTACGGACATCTCGCCACCGATACCGCGGCCCTCAAAAAAATCAACGCTCCCATCCTCGGCTTGTTCGGCGGCCAGGATCAAGGCATTCCGCCCGCCGACGTGAAAAAGTTCGGCGAAACGCTGGATAAAATGGGCAAGAAAATCGAGATCAAGATTTACGACGACGCTGGCCACGCCTTCGAAAATCCCAATAACAAGACTGGATACCGCGCGGACGATGCCGCCGACGCCTGGAAGCGAACTTTAGATTTTCTCTCTGCAAATTTGAAGAAGTAGCCGGCCCTTTGCCGCGGGCACTTGGCAGCGGGGCTCAAATCGTTGCTTATACAGCGTCTAAGCATCCTCTGGACCGGCTCTTTGACTTGCACTTATTTTATGGCACTAATTTCCACTTGCCAGAAAATCCCGATCTGGTTACTATGTCGCATCTGCAATGCTCCCCCAGATCAACATCGGCGAGACCATTCGGAACTACCGGCTGCAAAAAGGCATGTCCCAGGGAGACATTGAAAAGCGCACCGGCCTGCTGCGTTGTTATCTTTCGCGCGTAGAAAACGGCCACACCATTCCGTCGCTCGACACTCTTTCTAAGATCGCCGGCGCCATGGAGATCGCGCTCTCGCAATTCTTCTCCGAATCCGGCCACAACAACGGCTCCAAAGGACTGCCTCAACTCTCTGACGACGAAGTCCGCTTCCTCAGCCAGGTCCGCCGCTACGCCGCCAACCTCAATGACAGCGACCGCAAGCTGGTCCTCGCCATGGTCAAGAAGATGGCGGCGAATTCGAAATAAAGAGGGCTTCTAGCTCCTGGCCTCTAGCTCAACCTAGCATCTGCTAGGAACCACGCTCCGATCACAAAAGCAGCTCAACCGCGAACTCCCGTAGATACGTCGTCGCCGAATTCCGTAGCAATTAGCTAGCGGCTAGAAGCTAGTAGCTAGAAGCCGCCCCTTACTTTCGTACCATGACCTCCGGTGACCAGAGGGTACCTCGCCCCCGCTCGCTCTTGTCACTACACTGTTGCCTGGAGATCACGAGTGACCACGGATGAAGAGTTAACTATTCTCGAGTCGCAACTGCGGCGGCTAAAAATCGAGTACGAAGTTTTTTTCAGCAACCCGACCAAACGGCCGCCCACCGACATCGAGTGGAAGGTGCTCTCCCTGCTGCGCAAATTTTCCGATGGCGGGCGCATGAGCTTCTCGCAGCGCTTCCGCTACAACGAAATGGCGCAGCGTTATGCCATCTACAGCGACCTGTGGCGCAAGAAGTCGCGCATCCGCGAGGAAGGCTACCGCCGCCCGCAAGATGCGCTGCTCTCCGTGCAGGGCGTTCGGCCGGAAGAGGAGCACAAGCCGGCGCATCCCGTCTACGGCCTTAGCCATGCCGCGACAGCAGGCGCTGGCCACGGCGACACGCCAGTCACTACCTCCCAACCCGTCACCCTCCACACCGCCAAAGACAAAGAGCGCGAGCAAGTCGAGCGATTGTACAACACCCTGGTCGCCGCGAAAAAGAAGGCGGGAGAAAACGTCTCCGGAAATCTCAACTCCTTCTCTACCTTCGTGCGCAA
>Ga0207692_10000488_pt1 | contig 13997 bp, 14 predicted proteins | sample LARL52metaG_FD_184345 | JGI IMG/M metagenome (GOLD analysis project Ga0207692, IMG submission 184345) | Corn, switchgrass and miscanthus rhizosphere microbial communities from Kellogg Biological Station, Michigan, USA - LAR L5-2 metaG... | ecosystem: Host-associated > Plants > Roots >...
GCTCTCTTGACTCCCCTCCCCCGTGCGGGGAGGGGTCGGGGGTGGGGGAGCGCACCTCCGGTGCTGCCACAACTTCAACCAAGTTCTTCACTCCGAAATCATCGACGTCATTCCGGGGCGGCTCGAAGAGCCGAACCCGGAATCTCGAGATTCCGGGTTCGCGCTGCGCGCGTCCCGGAATGACCAAAACAAAAAACAGATGGCCGGGACGAAGCCCGGCCATTGTGAAGTTGCAGCCGCTATGACCGAGACCAATCAGGCGGTCTTTTCTTCCAGCTCAAGCCCGTGCTCGAGAATGTCGAGACCCGGATCGATCAGCTCGCCGCGGAGCAGCGCGAGCGGCGCCTTGTGGTAGAGCTTGAAGTCGTTGAAGGGGTCGGTGACGATCTTCGTCATCCACACGAGGCCGGTCTCGACGTCCTTGATGAAGAACAGGTGCACGGTGCGGAACAGGAGGCCGCCGATGCCCACCACCAGCCAGATTTTTGCGACCTGCCGCATGAAATCCGCCGACGTGGCCCAGGGCTTGACCAGGCCGAACAGCGTCGGATCGAAATAGAGCACGACAGGCGAAGCCGCCCAGATCGACATCAGCACCACCTTGCGGCGCAGATTGTAGCCGACCTTGATGTCTTCCTTGTGCTCATGGGTCGCGTGGTTGATGTGGTCGTAACCCCTGGGCTCGAAGAAGAAGTGCCCGGCCTGGCGCGACGTCATCGAGACCAGCCAGCCGATCAGCGCGGAGACCACCGGGTCGAAGAACATGTAGACATAGCCGATCATGAAACTGATGGCGCTGACGAAATGAAGGCTCTGGTTGATCCGGCTGTGATGATAGTAGCGGTGATCGTCCCAGCGCTGGATCCGCAACTGCTCCAGGAAGTTCTTGATCATGTGAGTCCCCAAAATGAGATGGGATGGCGATACAGCGATTCGATGTAAGGCATGTGACATCATGATAATGACACATGCCGTTCACCTTCGATACGAGAGAGAAGCGAGCGGCCTGCCGCTCAAGTCGGATTGTAGGGTGGGCAAAGGCGCGCTTGCGCCGTGCCCACCAAATCGTCAGATCACTCTGGCCGGTGGGCACGCTTCGCTTTGCCCACGCTACGCAAACGAGCCCGCGCCGATCAGGCGGCGGCGGCCATCTCGGTCTTGCGGATGCGGACCAGCGAGAAATGGCCGAGCGGCGGCACCAGGCGGCGCTCGACCAATTCCATGTCAGGCGCGCTCGCCAGCCAGTTCAGATAGCGTGACCAGGCGAATTCGGCGGTGCGGAAACCGAGTGGCCGCACCACCGGCTGCAGCCGCTGTTCGATGAAGCGGCGCATGCCGGCATCCGCGCTGACCCGGGTCAGAATGATCAGCTCGCCGCCGGGACGCAGCACGCGCGCGAACTCGTGCAGCGCGGCCTCCGGATTGGGCACCGCGGTGACGACATATTGCGCCATCACCACGTCGAACGAATTGTCCGGGAATTCGAGCTTTTCGGCGTCCATCACCGCGAGCCCCTCGACATTCTTCAGGCGGAGCTCGTCGACCCGATGCCTGGCTTTCTTCAGCATGGCCTCCGAGATGTCGGTGCCGAAGATGCGCAAGTGCGGCGCATATTGCGGCAACGAAATTCCGGTGCCGACGCCGACCTCCAGCACGCGGCCACCGATCTTGTTGGTCGCCGAGATCGCCGCCTTGCGGCCTTTGCTGAACACGCCACCGAACACGAGGTCATAGACGGGAGCCCAGCGGTCATAGGCCTGCTCGACCGTCTCGCGATCGAAGTCCAACTCCGTGGTCCCGTCAAGCTTCATGATCTCTGCCATCTTCACTCTCATTCTCTCAAGTGTTGTTAACGCCCGGGGCTTTGCGACGTTCGGACAAGATCGGCCGCCCGGCGGCTTGTGCGGCCAGCGAACAGCGCACCCGACTGCAATCGGCTCAAATTGCCGACGAACTGCCGCGCGCTGTTTTCCCAGGAATGTTCCAGCGCAAAACTGCGGCAGGCCTCGCGCGATCGCCCGAGCGCGCGCAGGCAGGCGCTGCGCAGGTCGGAATCGATCGCGCCGATCGGACGATCAGCAATCACGTCGAGCGGACCGGTAACCGGAAACGCCGCGACCGGCACCCCGCAGGCCAGCGCTTCCAGCTGCACCACGCCGAACGTGTCGGTGAGGCTGGGGAAGACGAAGACGTCGCCTGCGGCGATATGGGAGGCGAGGTCCCTGCCCTTCTTCTCGCCGAGGAAGATCGCGCGCGGATAGCGCCGCTCCAGCGCGGCGCGCTGCGGCCCGTCGCCGATCACGACCTTCGACCCCGGCAGGTCGAGCGACAGGAACGCATCGAGATTCTTTTCGACCGCGACGCGGCCGACGGTCAGGAAGATCGGCCGCGGCAGGTCGAGCGTCGCCGGCTCGTCGGGCCGGAACAGCTCGGTGTCGACGCCGCGCGTCCAGAAGCCGAGCTTCCTGAAGCCGCGCTGGCCGAGCTCCTGGCGCAACGAATTGGTCGCCACCATGATCGTCGCGGAGGCGGAATGGAAGTGACGCATCACGGCATAGCCGACCGCCGTAGGAATGCCGGTGCGCACCGAGACATATTCGGGAAAGCGCGTCGTGTAGGAGGTGGTGAAGGCGAGCTTGTGCCGCAGGCAACAGCCACGCACCGCCCATCCGATCGGGCCTTCGGTCGCGATATGGATCGCCTCCGGTGCCGCCGCCTCGATGCGCCCTGCGATCTCGCGCCGGTTCGGCAGTGCAAGCCGCAAGCCCGGATAGGTCGGCAAGGCGAAAGAAGGAAAACCTTCCGGCGTCAGGAACTCGATCTCGGCACCGAGCGTTGTGGCAGCGCGCGCCAGTGAAGTCAGCGTGCGCACGACACCGTTGACCTGCGGGTGCCAGGCATCGGTCGCGATCAATATCCGCATCAAGCGAGCCTTGAGTTGAGAATGATTCCTTGAGTGAGGACGTTAAGAACAGGGATATTTCAAACGTGTGACGTCATCGAAATGTCGAGGATTCTTTTTCGGGGATTTCGCGCCGGGCATGTCGCGAAACCGTCATGAAACAATCCTTAACGCGACGAAGCCGTTTTCCTGTTCCCGCGCAAGCGTCCCGAAACCTGTTGCAGCTAGGGGTTTAGTCAAGGAAGCGCAGCAAGCGCTCACGGCGACCAAAACAGGGGGACGACGCATGCTGAAGCTCACCTCGGCCAAGTTCAATTCCAGCTATCTGTTCGGTCTTGGCGCGTTCGCGATCGGCGCGCTGGCGTTTTCCTCGCCCGCGCTCGCCGCGCCGCCGACACAGCTGTTTCCATTTTTCCTGGTACCGCCCGCACAATACGAGCAGGTCAATGCGCCGCCGCAGCTCCAGGCCGCGCCGAGCGATGACGACGGCACCGTGTATGAGATGCCGGCGCGGCTGCGCCGCCAGGTCGTGAACTATCCGACCCGCGAGGCCGCCGGCACCGTGATCATCGACACGCCCAACACCTATCTCTATTACGTGCTCGGCGGCGGACAGGCGATCCGCTACGGCATCGGCGTCGGCCGCGACGGTTTTACCTGGTCGGGCGTGCAGACGGTGACCAAGAAAGCCGAGTGGCCAGACTGGACGCCGCCGCCGGAAATGATCGCGCGCCAGCCCTATCTGCCACGGCACATGGCCGGCGGCCCGGGCAATCCGCTCGGTGCGCGCGCGATGTATCTCGGCGGCACGGTGTACCGCATTCACGGCACCAACGCGCCGGAGACGATCGGTACTCACGTCTCCTCTGGCTGCATCCGCCTCACCAATGAGGACGTCAGCGATCTCTATTCGCGCGTCAATCTCGGCACCAAGGTGGTCGTGATGCCGATGGAACGGCGCGCGGACCTGAGCACCAGCGTCCGCTAACCGGCCTCGGTTTCGACACGGAACGGCCCCCGCTCACGGGGGTCGTTTTGTTTCGAAATATTGCTATTTCTCGCTATCCACAGGGAACGCGCTGCCCCAGGCTCGACTGAAGGGTGAATGCGCGCGCGTTAAGTCTCCAGGCTTTTTACGGGCGGAAAAGCGACCGCCGCGACCCCTCCGCCCGTACTGGCGCAGTGCCAATCCGCCCTGTAGACTCAAGCGCTTGAACCAACGTCCGAGAGCAAGTCCGAGATCAGGCCCGGGGAGACGATGCAGTTGCCGACCTGGCTCAGCAAATTGCTGACGCCACCGCAAAGGATCAGAACCTGGCTGGAAACGCGTCCGCGGCCGGCGCCGCCGGATGACGAGTACGCGAGCGAGGAGCTGCCGGCCTCCGCAGCAGACGATGATCTCCCGCCGTCGCGGTTGCGGGAAATCCTGTCACTGCCGGCGGTGCGCGAGCCGGAGGCAGAGGAGAAACCGGAGGCAGGTCTCGAGCCGCCGAGCCGGCTCAGGGAAATCCTGGCGCGGTCCTCGGCGCTCGGCGCGCGACTGGCGCCCCCGGGGCGGCTCCGGGAGCTGCTGCAACCAAGGACGCGGCCTCAAGCGATGCTGTTCGGTGGCATCGCCATGACGATCGGGCTTGGGGTGTCGTTCTATCTGGGCCTGAAGATCATCGATCTGTTCTCTTCGGGCGGCACGACAGGGCCAGCGCTGACGGAGCTTCCGCCGCTGCCGCCGGCCTCGCGCAGTTCTGTCATCATTGCCCCGGTTTCGGTTTCGCTCAGCGCCATCCGCAACGTGGCCGAACGCAACACGCCGCGCGATTTCGTCGGCAAGGCCACCAACCCGGTCTCGCGCGTGCTGCAGAACGCCGATATCGGCTGGACCGCGACGCGCGGCCCGATCAGGGCCGCCGGCAGCGACGACACGCTGTCGCTGATCACGCCGATCACGGGCAAGCTGAACGTCACCGGCTCGCTGTCGTCGAAGGCCACCGGCCAGCTCGGCGAGGCGCTCGGCAGCCTGCTCGGTCCCAATGCCGCCAAGCAGATCGGCAGCGTCAACATCAAGCAGCTCAATGCCAGCGCCGAGATCAAGGGCAACGTCATCATCACATCGCGGCCGCGGCTGGCCGCCGCCTGGCACCTGGAGCCGAATTTCGGCGCGCAGGTCAATCTCGGCGACACCAACGTCCTGGTCGCCGGCGCCAAGGTCAGCGTGCCGGCGCAGATCAAGCCGGTCATCGACAAGACGGTCGGCGAACAGCTCAATGCGATCGGTGAGCGGATCCGCAACGATTCGACCCTGCTGAAGAACGCGCGGGTGCAATGGGAGAAGGCTTGCCGCTCGCTGCCGCTGCAGGGCGCCACGGCGTCGCTGCCGGCGCTGTGGCTCGAGGTGAAGCCGATCCGCGCCATCGCAGCGCAGCCGCGTGTCGACGCCCTGGCCGTCACATTGACCATCGGGATCGAGGCCGAGACCCGCATCACGCCGGAGCTGACCAAGCCGGAGTGCCCGTTCCCGGACAGGATCAGCATCATCCCGCCGACCCAGGGCGGCGTCTCCATCGGCGTGCCGATCGACCTGCCCTTTGCCGACGTCAACAAGATCATCGCGGCGCAGCTCGTGGGGCACACCTTTCCCGAGGACGGCTCGGGCCCGGTCGAGGTCTATGTGAAGAGCGCGAACCTCGCCGCGTCCGGCGAGCGGCTGCTGATCTCGCTGAACGTGAAGGCGCACGAGAAGAAGAGCTTCTTCAGCCTCGGCGCTGAGGCGACCATCCATATCTGGGGTGTGCCCGTGCTCGATCAGGAGCAGCAGGTGCTGCGGCTGATCAATGTGCAGCTTGCCGTCGAATCGGAGGCCGCGTTCGGGCTGCTCGGTGCGGCGGCGCGCGCGGTGGTGCCGCATCTGCAGCAGGCGATCTATCAGAAGGCGACGATCGACCTGAAACCGTTCGCGAAGAATGCGCGCGCCAAGATCGCGCAGGCGATCTCGGACTTCCAGAAGGACGACGACGGCGTTCATGTCGACGCCGAGATCACCAATCTCCGCCTCGCCGACATCGCCTTCGATTCCAAGACGCTGCGCGTGATCGCGGAAGCCGCCGGCGACATCAACGTCTCCGTGAGCAAGCTGCCGGAGTTGTAGCGCGCTCTCTCGCTCCCCTCCCGCTTGCGGGGAGGAGTCGGGGGGTCTAACGAGCACGGTGCCGCCGTGCTCCCCCACCCCAGCCCTCCCCCGCAAGCGGGAGAGGGAGCGCACCTCCGATGCGGCTCAAGATCAGCCTTGACTCGGCCCGCGCTTCTCAACTCTTGTAGTCGATCAGCAGCGACGAGGACTGCGAGCTGCTGCCGGAGTTGCCGCTCGAATTGTACGACGACGACGTTGACGACGTCGAATTCTGCAAGAACTGGATGATCTGCTGCAGCAGGTCTGCCGCGGAGGTCGTCGAGCTTGAGGATGAGCTGCTCGAGTCGCTCGATGACGAATCATCCGACGGCGGCGGCCCGGGGGGCGGGCCGCCGGCCCCGCCAGGGCCGCCCGCAAACGCCGCCTTGAAAACGCCCTTCAGCTCGCTCGCCTGATCGCTGGTGAGCTTGCCGGAGGACACTTCGTTCGAGATCAGGCTGTCGATCTTCGACTGCATGTCGGTGGGCGAGGATTGCGAGCCGCCCGCCGACGAGCCCGATGCACCGCTCTTCAGCGCGGTATCGATATCCGTCAGCGCAGACGAGAGCGCAGTCTCGTCGGATGAACTGATCGCGCCGGAAGAGACCTCCGACTGCAATTCCGCCTGCAGCTTCTGTAGCGGCGACTGGTAGCTGGTACTCGAGAGTGACGAGATGGTCATGGTGGTCCCCATGGAGTTCGCGCGTCAAATCCCGCAGACGATAGGATTTTGCGGCTTAATGAGAGCTTGCCGCGCCTGTTACTGTGGGTTGCACGCCATTTCGCCGCGGCGGCTAGAAACAGTCGGAAACAAAAATCCTTGTTGTCGCCTCAGGGATCATGACAACTAAAGGCATGAATCAAGCACCACCGAACATTCTGGTCGTCGAGGACGACCGCGAGACTCGGGCGCTGATCGCAAAATACCTGCGCAGCCATGCCTGCAACGTGTCGACCGCGACCGACGGCCGCGAGATGGCGCGCACCATGAACGATCACCGCGTCGACCTCGTGATCCTCGACGTGATGCTGCCGGGCGAGGACGGCCTCAGCCTGTGCCGCAAGCTGCGCGCCGAATCGCAGGTGCCGATCATCATGCTGACGGCGCGCGGCGAGGACGTCGATCGCATCCTCGGGCTCGAAATGGGGGCCGACGACTACCTCGCCAAGCCGTTCAATCCGCGCGAACTTCTGGCCCGGATCAACGCGGTGCTGCGCCGCCAGGCCGTGGCGCGCACCGCCAGCGCGACCGAAGGCGCGACCGCGCTGTCGTTCCATGGCTGGCGGATCGATTTCCGCCTGCGCGAACTGCGCAACCCCGACGGCGCGCGGGTGGCGATGACGAGTGCGGAGTTCGACCTGCTGCGCGCCTTCTGCGAACGGCCGGGCCGCGTGCTGTCGCGCGACAGCCTGCTCGACCTGACCCAGGGGCGCAACGCTGGATCGTTCGAGCGCTCCATCGACGTGCTGGTCAGCCGGATCCGCCGCAAGATCGAGCCCGATCCGCAGGAAGCCAGCCTGATCAAGACGGTGCGCTCCGGCGGTTATGTGTTCACGCCGCATGTCGAGGTGATTTCGACTGGTGGCAAGACCAGATTTTGAAACTGCATTGATCGTACATTCGTATTTTATGCTCGCTTGAGGCTTCTCGCATGAAGTTCCAGCCATGAGGCTCTTCGGTTTTCTGAACCTGCGCGGAATCGGCGGACAGATCGCGGCGCTCGTGGTCGCCTCGATGGTCGGCCTGCAACTGGTCTTCACGGCGACGTTCCTGCTGCATCGGCCGGATCGGCCGGAGTTCGGCGGCGAAGACAGCGCGGCGCAGCTCGCAAGTTCCGCGCAACTGCTCGGCACCGCGCCGGCGGCCGAGCGGCCGCGGCTCATGGCGGACATCGCCCACGCCTTTCCGCAGCTCGACATCCGCGATCTCGCAGCCGACGCCGTGCCGACGACGACCGCATTCCGGGAGGAGCGCTGGCCGCCCCAGTTCCACCATCTGCGGCACCTTGGCCGCGGCTATCGGGCGTTCCCGCTGGCGCCGCTGAGCGATCCCAGTCACAGGGTCGGCGTCATGCTTCCGGACGGGACCGCGATCTCCGGCGTCGTCTCGGCGGACCGGCCGCCGCCGCCGTTCTGGCGCAGCCCCTGGATGACCACGCTGATGTTCGCGGTCGTCAGCATCACCCTGCTCGGGCTGTGGGCGGCGCGCGCCCTGACCCGACCGCTGTCGTCGTTTGCCAGGGCCGCCGAGAGCTTTTCCATCGATCGTGACGCCGCCCCGCTGCCCGAGCGCGGACCGGAAGAGGTCCGCTCGCTCGCCAAGGCGCTCAACCGCATGCGCAAGCGCATCACCGACCTGATCGACGACCGCACGCGGATGCTGGCCGCGATCAGTCACGACCTGCGCACGCCGATCACCCGCATGCGGCTGCGCAGCGAATTCATCGAGGACGAGATTCAGCGCAGCCGCATGCTCGCCGATCTCGACCAGATGCGCTCGATGCTGGAGAGCGTGCTGTCGTTCCTGCGCGACGGGCGCAGGCTCGAGCAGATGACGCTGGTCGATGTGGCAAGCACGCTGCAGCTCGTCGCCGACCAGTTCGCCGACATGGGACACAAGGTCGCCTATGCCGGCCCCGGGCACGCGATGGCCACGGCGCGCCCCGATGATCTCTTGCGCACCGTCACCAACATCGTCGAGAACGCGGTGCGGTTCGGCGGCGAGGTCACGATCCGCCTCACGGTGGCGGCCGACGGCATGACCGTCGATATCGAGGACGACGGCCCGGGCATTTCCGACGGCGACAAGGGCGACATGCTGGAGCCGTTCGTGCGCGGCGACGACGCGCGCAACATGGACGAGGCGACCGGCTTCGGCCTCGGGCTATCGATCGCGCGCGCGATCGTCACGGCACATGGCGGAAAACTGTCGCTGCATGACCGGCAGCCGCGCGGACTGATGGTGCGCATGGAACTGCCGGTGCGCCAGCACGGCCAGCGCGCGGCCGCCTGAGAAAAAGCGAAATCTCTAGGCCGCGAGCGCGTCCTGATCGCTGTCCTCGAAGATCGCGACCGCCTCGAAGCGGTAGTCGCAGACGAGGCAGTGCCAGAGATAGCGGGTGCGGCTCGCTTCGCTCTCGATCCATTCGGGAACGCCGATCGGTTCGCCGCACTGAGCGCAGGGATTCTGCCTTGGCAAGGAGCCAAAATCCGTTCTGGCCATGGTCCACTCCCTGAAATGTCTGTCGATGTTTTCTTGGAAAACGGAACAGATTGTTGTTGGGCACAGACTGTCGCGCAGCCTCCGTTAAAGACATATTCTTGTCGTTTCAATGGCGAAGGGCGCCGCAAGCCGCCCGCCAGAACGCCGCCGATCGACGCGGATCCTGCCACATTGTTGCCTTGCGAATGCGCGAATCGGGGATTCGTCGGCGCGACCGCGCCACACCTCACGCGTGCCCCGGGACTGTCCTCACATGAAACGCTCCCTCTCGCTGACATTGCTGGCCTTGGCGACCTTGGCGACACTGCTGTTTCCCGCCGTCGCATCGGCTGGTCACGACCAGATCGATGCCCTCGTCCGCGCCTACGCGGAGGCCAACAACGTGCCGGAAGCGCTGGTGCATCGGGTGATCCAGCGCGAGAGCCGCTACCAGCCGGGGCTGGTCGGACGCGGCGGCTGTATCGGACTGATGCAAATCAAGCTCGCGACCGCCCGGAGCCTCGGCTACACCGGCGACGCCGCCGGCCTGCGCGATCCGGATACCAATCTCACCTACGGGATCAAATACCTCGCCGGCGCCTTTCGGGCCGCCAACGGCGACCATGGCCGCGCCATGCATTATTATGCGGGCGGCTATTACTACGCCGCAAAGCGGCAGCGGCTGCTCCACGCCCGGGCCGAGCAGCGGCTCTGATTGGCTAACCTCCTCGTTCGGTTCGAATTAGCCGGCCCGCCATCCGCCTGGGCCGGGGCACGGCCTGCAACAAAGCTGTCACATTGACAGTGCGCCGCATCTGCCTAAATTACCACCGTTCCGAGGGGAGCTCCGAGGAGGAGCTGAGATACCGCATGCACCGGCCGAATCGCCGGAGACCGCGGTGACCCTTTGAACCTGATCCGGGTCATGCCGGCGAAGGGACAGGGATGTACCAGTTTAGGAAGCCGCGGAGGGAGTCCTCCGTCACCATCATCGGCGCAGGCATTGCCGGCGCCTGGCAGGCCCTGCTGTTCGCGCAGGCCGGCCACGACGTCACCTTGCATGAGCAGGGCGCCGCCGACCTGACGCGCTCCACCAGCCACTGGGCCGGCGGCATGCTCGCCCCCTGGTGCGAGGCCGAGGTCGCCGAACCGGTCATCTTGCGGCTCGGCCTGCGTTCGCTCGACCTGTGGCGACGTGAGCTGCCCGACACGCCGTTCAATGGTTCGCTGGTCGTGGCCCATGCCCGCGAGCGCGCCGATTTCGAGCGGTTTGCGAAAATGACCTCGAACCACCGGCGGCTCGACGCGGCTGGTCTCGCCGCGCTCGAGCCTTCGCTGGAAGGGCGTTTTCGCGACGCGCTGTTCTTTGCCGATGAAGGTCATGTCGAGCCGCGCCGGGTGCTGCCGAAACTGCACGAAAAGATCATCGCGGCCGGCGGGACCATCCATTTCAACAGCGAGGTGACGGCATCCGACGTCGATGGCCTCGTGATCGACTGCCGCGGACTCTTTGCACGCGATGCGCAGCCCGAGCTGCGCGGCGTCAAGGGCGAGATGATCCTGATCGAGAGTGGCGAAGTGGAGCTCCAGCGCCCGGTGCGGCTGATCCATCCGCGCTGGCCGCTCTACGTGATCCCGCGCGAGAAAAACCTGTTCATGCTGGGCGCGACCTCGATCGAGACCGAGGACACCGGAGTTTCGGTCCGCTCCGCGCTCGAGCTGCTCGGCGCCGCCTATGCCGTGCACCCGGCCTTTGCCGAAGCGCGCATTCTCGAATTCGGCTCCGGCCTCCGGCCCGCCTTTCCCGACAATCTGCCGCGAATCGCGATCGATGGCGAGACCATCGCCGTGAACGGCCTCTATCGCCACGGCTTCCTGATCGCGCCCGCGCTCGCCGAACTGACGCTGGGCTTCGTCGCGCGCGGCCAGATCGACAATGAGGTGATGCAATGCGGGTGAGGGTCAATGGCGAGGAGCGCGAGATTGCCGCCGCGAGCCTGCAGGCGCTGCTCGCCGAGCTCGACTATGAAGGCTCGCATTTCGCGATCGCGGTGAATTACGACGTGGTGCCGAAGAGCGAGTGGGCCGCGCGGCCCTTGAGCAGCGGCGACGAGATCGAGATCATCACCCCACGGCAGGGAGGGTGACAAAGCGTGAGAAAGACAATGCTGGCGCAACACCTTCAGCTGGCATCGCCCGGCTTGCCGCCTTCGCGAAAGCTTCGGCGAGCCCTTGAACTCGTGGCCGCGCCGGAGCCTCTTGGCGGAGGCGGGACCGGGCGATCCAGTACGCCGCGGCTTCTCGGCTCAAGCTCAGGCACTCTGGAATACTGGATCCCCACTTTCGCGGGGATGACAAGCTCAATCGGGGAGACACGATCCCAATGCTGACCTTTTACGGCAAGCAATTCTCCTCCCGCCTCCTGATCGGCACGGCGCTGTATCCCTCGCCCGCGATCATGCAGAACGCGATCCGTGCCTCTGGCGCAGAGATCGTCACAGTATCGCTGCGCCGCGAGGCCGCCGGCGGCAAGAGCGGCGATGCGTTCTGGTCGCTGATCCGCGAACTCGGCGTCACGGTGCTGCCGAACACCGCCGGCTGCCGCAGTGTGCGCGAGGCGGTGACCACCGCAAAACTTGCGCGCGAATTGTTCGGCACAAGCTGGATCAAGCTCGAAGTGATTGCCGACAACGACACGCTGCAACCCGACGTGGTCGGACTGGTCGAGGCCGCCACCATCCTGATCAAGGACGGCTTTGAGGTGTTCCCCTATTGCACTGAAGATCTCTCGGTGGCGACGCGGCTGGTCGATGCCGGCTGCAAGGTGGTGATGCCCTGGGCGGCGCCGATCGGCTCGGCCCGCGGCATCATCAACCGCGACGCGCTGAAGCTGTTGCGCGACCGCCTGCCCGATATCACCTTGGTCGTCGATGCCGGGATCGGTGCGCCGAGCCACGCCGCGCACGCGCTCGAACTCGGCTATGACGCGGTGCTGCTCAACACCGCGGTCGCCAAGGCCAAAAATCCCGTCGCGATGGCGGGCGCGTTCCGATCAGGCGTCGAGGCCGGGCGCGCGGCCTTCGAGGCCGGGCTGATGGACGCGCGCGATTTCGCCTCTCCTTCCACTCCAGTCGTCGGGACCCCGTTCTGGCATGCCGTATCCTGATCGCTTCTATCCCGTCGTCGACAGTCTTGCCTGGGTCGAGCGCCTGACAAAGCTCGGCGTCGGCACAGTGCAGTTGCGCGCCAAAAACCTGAACGACGGCGAGGCGCTGCAGATCGTGGCGGATGCGCTGGAGCTGACCAGGGGCACGCGCACCAAGCTCGTGGTCAATGATTACTGGCGCGCCGCGATCGTCGCCGGCGCAAAATATCTGCATCTCGGCCAGGAGGATCTCGCGGAGGCCGATCTCGCCGCGATCCGCGAGGCCGGCCTGTCGCTCGGCATCTCCACCCATGACGACGCGGAGCTTGCGACGGCGCTGGCCGCAAAACCGGACTATGTCGCGCTCGGTCCGATCTTCCCGACCACGCTGAAGGCGATGCGTTTTGCTCCGCAGGGCGTTCCAAAGATCACCGAATGGAAGCAACGCGTCGGCAGCATTCCACTGGTCGCGATCGGCGGCATCAAGCGCGAGCAGGCCGCCGAGATCTTTGCCGCCGGCGCCGATTCGATCGCGGTCGTCTCCGACGTCACCCAGAACGCCGATCCCGACGCGCGGGTGCGCGCCTGGCTCGAGACTGAGGCGGAGGCCGCGTGATGCTGAACACTCATTCCAGTCATTGCGAGCGAAGCGAAGCAATCCAGAGTCTTTCCGCGGGAACGGTCTGGATTGCTTCGTCGCTTTCGCTCCTCGCAATGTCGGCAAACCAACGTCCGGACTACAAAGAATAAGGAGGATCCCATGAACATTCGCCCCAATCCCGAGACCACGCTGCCCGCCGTCACCACCGGACCGCTCGCCTCCTCGCGAAAAGTCTTCGCTAGCCCCGAGGCCGCGCCGGAGCTCAAGGTGCCGCTGCGCGAGATCATCCTCAGTGAAGGCGCGGGCGAGCCGAACGTTGTGGTCTACGACACTTCGGGCCCCTACACCGATCCGCAAGCGACGATCGACGTCAACGCCGGCCTGCCGCGCCATCGCACCGCCTGGGTTCTGGAGCGCGGGGGCGTCGAGCAGTATCAGGGCCGCATCATCAAGCCCGAGGACAACGGCAACGTCTCCACCGACAAGGCGGCGCGCGCCTTCTCCGCCTATCACAATCCGCTTCGCGGCCGCGACGGCCACATGGTGACGCAGCTCGAATATGCGCGGGCTGGCATCATCACCAAGGAAATGATCTACGTCGCCGAGCGCGAGAATCTTGGCCGGAAAAAGATGCTGGAGCGCGCCGAAGCCGCGCTGGCCGACGGCGAAAGCTTTGGCGCCGACGTCCCCGCCTTCATCACGCCGGAGTTCGTGCGTTCCGAGATCGCGCGCGGCCGCGCCATCATCCCCTCCAACATCAATCACGCCGAGCTCGAGCCGATGATCATCGGCCGCAATTTCCTGGTGAAGATCAACGCCAATATTGGCAACTCGGCGGTGACCTCCTCGGTCGAGGAAGAGGTCGACAAGATGGTGTGGGCGATCCGCTGGGGCGCCGACACCGTGATGGACCTCTCCACCGGCCGCAACATCCACACCACGCGCGAATGGATTCTGCGCAACGCGCCGGTGCCGATCGGCACC
>Ga0207692_10000492_pt1 | contig 13973 bp, 26 predicted proteins | sample LARL52metaG_FD_184345 | JGI IMG/M metagenome (GOLD analysis project Ga0207692, IMG submission 184345) | Corn, switchgrass and miscanthus rhizosphere microbial communities from Kellogg Biological Station, Michigan, USA - LAR L5-2 metaG... | ecosystem: Host-associated > Plants > Roots >...
CTGGCCCAGCTGCATCATCATCAGCAGCCACTGCCTCGCCATGGCCTCGTCGTGGTAGCGGATCGAGCCCACCACGTCCGTCTGGGCCGCGCGAGCGATCTCAACCTTGGCACCGAACGGCACAGCGCCACCGCTGTTCTCGCCAATCTTGAAGTCACGCATCATCTGGTGCATCTTGTCGATTTCGCCAGCATTAGCTCCAGGCGGTGCCTGTGCCCAAGGAACGCCACCAGCCTTTTCGTGGTTGATGACGTCGATCCGCATGAGGCGATCCTTCAGCAACCAGTTCTTGTAGCAGTCACGGAATGCGCTGCGTCCGACCCAGCTACCATCTTCCTGCTCCCAGACGTATGCTACGAGACGATCCACCGGGATGATCGGCATCTGAATCGGAACGCCGCCCCAAGCACCGCTGATGTTCTGTTCGATGTAGAGCAGGCCACCCTGGCTATCGACGCCAATCATGTAGATGGTCTGGTTCGGGCGCTCAGCGAGCTTGCCTAGAGTCCAAAGACCATCCTGGTCGATGAACCCCACCTGCTCAAAGTAGGCGTGTCCGAACTTGAGGGCACCACGGAGCGCGAGCCGAAGGTGGTCATGGAAGTTGAACCTGCCCTTGGCGCGGCGGATCGGCTTGGTGTCCTTCTCACCCTGCACCGGTAACGCAAGATCATGCGCAAGCCGATGAACTATTTCATCCCTGGCCCCGTTCGGGATCAGGTGCCAGCCAAAGTGCATCAGAGGCAGTGTCGTGCCCTTATAAAGAGCAGATAGCTGCGAGTCAGTCTGCATCTGATTGAACACCCATGTTGACATGGGCCACTTCAGTTCTGGGACGTACTCCATGGAGTCGATGAACTGAGTCCATGGTGCCATGCCCGCAGGACTAAGCGTGCCCTGGAGGACAACGCCAAGCTCGCTCGTTGGCGGAGCACTAGTCTGCCTAGGCACGGCAGCTGGCATTGTCCCCCTGGCACGCGGCATTACTTGCTCCTACCCGGTGCCCCGACGCTGCGCGACGGGTAGTTGGGGAAGACAGGCGTGGCGGTGTTCGTGCCACTGACACCGGACTTGCTGATCTTGACACCGACGCGCGGAACGCCGGTGCCCTTGCCAGACTTGCTGGCGCCTCTGAGTCCGCTCTTGCGTGCCATTACGGACCAACCTTCGGCGTCATCTGTGCGGCCATCTGCGGGCCGATGTGCGGAGCAAGAGCCTTGACACGCGACGAACGCAGGTATGCGTCCACGACCTTGAGCACTGCGGCTACAACCGTGCCGCAGATGGCGAGGATTTTCTGGCTGGTAGCATCGCTCATCCATCCCCAGGCGACTGCCTGGGTGACGGCGAAGATGATCACGGCCATGACCTGCGCCGGAGTGATGTCAGGCAGCTTGCCGGTGATGAAACTCAGCATCAGGCAAACCTCCGAACTGCATAGATGGGATAGAAGTTGTACGGCTCGTTGTTCGGATGTCCGGCGAATCCGTGGCTGATGCCGTATCCCTGTCCGTTGTTCCAGTACGTGTACGCCACAAACATGTGGCTGTTGACGCCATCAGGCCCGTCCACGAAGACTGCATCACCAGGGGCAATCTGGTCAGGGTTGACTGCATTCCCATAGTGAACCAGCGTGTAAGTGTCACCCTGATGCTGCGACTCGGGGATGGCGCTTGTGAAACCTGCCGAGAGCAAGCAGCGCGTGTAGAAGAATGAACAGTCACTCTTCTGAGGGATGAGGGGGAATAGGACATCGGGCAACGGTCTGTCTGCCACGTATGGCAGCCAGTAGTCCTGCGCCCAGCGCGCTGCTTGCGCGATCCGATGTCCACCACCGCCCAGATGGTCGCCGTAGTGCATCGCCAGCCGGAATCTCTGGCCAGCTGACATGTGCGGCACTAGAAGATTGTGAACACGGAGACCAAGAACGTTCTGGGGGTCGATCCCGTGTGCCTTACCAAGCCGCTCGACTGCCTCCCAGGTGTTCTGTGCGTACTCGCCTGCACGGAGATTGTCCCACTTGGCGAACCCGAGGCTAACGAGCACTTCCTGGTAGACCTTGACATCGTCACCGATCTCAAGTGGCTTCCCAGGGACTAGCTTTCGTGACATTGGTGCGTACAATGTGTGCTCCTCACATCGCTCTTGTCAGAACGTCCGAGGCAATGCCACCTTCCATCAACTCGAACGATCCGCTGAGTTCTACGATGCTGTAGATTGCAGCATCCGCCCGGTTCGGGCTTTTGAGTCCTCTCTTGCGCATGTCCTCCTTGCTCTCGACGCAGATGCGACCACTGAGGTCTGCATACCAGCGTGGGCGCTGAAGCTCCTCAGCAAGTTCAGTGTCCTCGGGGTCAAGGTCGATGAGTCCGTCTTCCATCAACTTCCTCATCATCCACCACGACTCCGAACGACGGTTGTTGAACTTCTGGGGATTGAATGCTCGCTCGCTGCCCTGGAAGGGTGCTACCTGCACGCCGCGCTCACGTAGCCGGTCATACACGCCGGCACCCAATCCGATGATGTCGATCACGGCGGGGATGTCAATTGGGTAGTAGCGGGTGAAGTGATCGTATGCCTTGTTGGCTGTGCGCATGGTGTCCATTTGTGCCCAGGAGTCTATCAGCCGGATCTGACCGCCACGGTTGTGGTAGATGACGGTCTTGTCCTCACCCTGGCGACTGACATCCATGCCGAATCGACCATGCTCGATGCCAGGCAGATCGAGCGCGTGTGCGCGCATGATCATCGCTGGGCTGATGACTGCGACGTCACTCTCGTCCGGCCACTCGGCTTTGACCTTGCTGATGAACAGGTTCGACTCTTCGCCCCATTCCTGCTTGCGCTCTTCCACCCACTGCGGAGTCACTAGCTCAGCTGCCACTTCGGGCGGCACCGGCTCACCAGTGAAGTTTGGAGTATCGTAGGCAGGAATCGTGATCACATTGTAAAGTGATCCGGGCCGACACTTGAGCCTGAACTCAGAACTCGGGTCATCTGGGTTGCCGATGGCCAGCACTCGTGAGTCGTCGTTCGTGACAATACTGTTGATCGCGTTCCAGAGAGCCATAGGGACACCGCATGCCTCGTCCAGTAGGGCCAGGACATAGCGGGCGTGGATACCTTGGAAACTTGTCTCGTCGTAGTCTTGCGGCTTTCGCCCGATGGCAATGAGTTCCTCCATGTCCTTACCCTCGCCCATGTACCAATGACACTCAAGCGTGATCCTTCCAGGCAGCTTCGCCTTGTTGTGGACGCGGCGGATGTAGCGCCAGAGGATCGCTTGCACCTGGTGCCAAGACGGAGCAGTTGTCAGAACGAATGCTGACCCCAGCGGGTGCACTTCGGGGTCGAGCCACCATGCGGCAATACGGCTAGCGATGAAACTCTTGCCAGGGCCGTGACAGGACTCGACCGCAGTGTATTTGTTGTCCCTGACAGACTCGCAGATTTCCTTCTGCTTGGACCAAAGGTGTTCTCCGAGCTTCTGCTCCACGTACACGACAGGGTCTTGCAGGTATGGCGACGGCTTCGGATCAAAGTACCGCATGGCCGCATCAGCAGTGCCGACCGGCAGCCCGCCCATGTTGGTAAACTCTGCTAGAGGATTACCCATCGTGTTTTGCTTCATCTTTCAGGCTCTTGATCTCTTTGAGGGCATCATCCAAGCGACTATTCACCAGCACATGAATCTCCTGAATCTTTCTTTTTGCTAGCCACCAGGTGACCAGAACGGCCGCAATTGTAGCCGCTGCTGAGATGATCGCGGCTTCGACTGCTGGACTCATCAATCACCTAGAAGCCTTAGGTAGTGCTTCGATGTCTTCCTTACTGACCGGACGCTGACTCTCCAGCAGAATCAGGTGCTTGCGTACAATGTACGGTGCCTGCTTTTTCTGCTCCGTCGTCAAGTTGAGGTCGTCGAGGACGCCCTTCATGAAACGCGCCAGAACTTCGCCATACATCTCGGCGAGTTTGATGGCCCTCTCTGCGAGGCCCAGGCTGATCGCGTCACGGCTGAACTTGAACAGCCGATATTGTGCTTCCTTGCGCTCACGGACAAACAGGTTCATCTGCTTGCCGATGACAGTGTTCTCGATCCAATCTTCCTTGTCTAGCTTGGCAATCTGCTCACTGAGCCATTGAACCTCGCCGGCACTGATGCGAATGCACCAGATGATCGCTTCGACGGGGTTCATCTCGATGGGGCAGCCCATGAGCCGTGCCTCGGACATCGCAGCTGATTTGACGTGGGTCGGCGCGTTGCCTCCATGGAACTTACAGCGGCCAATGCCGTAGTGAGTTGTCCCAAAACCCGCAGGCTGCTTACAGCGACCATTATTGCGGCGGTTCTTAGCTCCACACTTGCCCGAAACCGCTGCCTGCCGTGCTACACCTTGCTTGCGTGATGCTAGCGGCTTCTGTTGTGCAGCTTGCCGCTTCTTTTCACTCAATGCTGGAATCGACTGCGCAACAGCCCGAGCTTCAGGGCTGAGCTTTTTGTGGCCTTTGGGACTGTTGGCTGCTCCAGTCTTCTTTGGCATCAGATTGGACGCTCCGGTGGCACGATGGTCCACTTGAGGTCTCCAACTCGACGCCGATCCCACCTGTTCCAGAAGTTCTCCTCAACCTGGAAGGTAAACAGCGGAGTTGAAGCAGCACCAGGGCCAACTTCTACATCGACCCAGTTATCGCCACGCGCCCACTTGACTTTGGGTGGGACAGGACGCACATCGTAGTTCATTGACATGGTGCGTGGAAGGATACCCGCGCGTGCGAGCGGGTGCCCTCCCTGGCATGCAAGGAGTGGTGCTAGCGAGTTCTACGCGCGCGAGCGCGCGGGCGCGATGCTTGCTGCTTCATGGTGGTGCTCAAATACAGAGCAATATGCCGCCAAGCATCGTTCTGGTGTGGCTTCCCTGACTTGTGAACGCCATAGGTCTTGAGTCGGGCATCCGTTGCGAAACTCTTGGCCTGCGCCGGCATCTGGAAGTGAAGCAGGATCGGGCCAGCTGGTCCGAGCTCGTGCCTTTCCCATTCATGGAGTTGCCCCGTTCGGTATCCCCAGAGTCCCCATCCGATCCGTGCCGAAATGAGTGGATCCTTACCGGCCCTTGCTGATACTTCTCGATGAGTTGTGAGCGAAAAGTCCTCAACGACCTGGTGAACTGAGTACGGGCTGATGCCGAGTCTGAACACACAATCATGATAAAATCTGCGCCATCGCTTTCCAATAGCAACAATCTGAGCGCGAGCAGATCCTGACTCAGATCCCCACCCCGGTACATAGACGCCCTTGATTGCCTCTTCAACGGTCTTCGCCTCCTTGTCGAACACGCCCCAGGCGATACCAGTTGTGCCACCGGGGTCTACCCCCATGACACCGATCAAGTTATCCATGGCGATGCACCCAGAGATAGTAGCAACACCAAACGATTCCCCAGCCTAACAGAGCCTCGACCCACCCAGACCAATCTGACCAGTTACGTGTGATCCAATGAAATGATCCGTCCTCGACCGTCGCACCTAGTGCGTATCCGAGCATGAATATCCCAAACTTGTTCATACAAACCCCGCAGTTAGTGAGTGTGCTTGAATTGCTGAGCGTGCAGCTTACATGCCTTGTGAACTGTGCCAGGGATAGGAACTTGACCTGGCCGGTAGAACGGTGGCGTGCAGTACATACAGCGATTATGCCACCAGTTGTGCATGACGACCAGCCAGGTGATGAAAACTGGTATGGATGTGATCCACTGGAGCCATCCCGATCCACTGAAGATCCACCAGGGCGTGATGATCATAGGTTTCCGGCCCTCACGCAATCGACTTCCAGAGCGCGTAGGCGATCCCGAACGCGACAGCAACCACGAGGACGTTGAACCCGAAGCGCCACAGAGTCACTTGGCCTCCTGGTTTCCGGCCCGGCCAGCCAACAACGCCTCGACCACCGCGCGGGCCTCGTCTCGTTCTCGCCGCGTCTCGTCACGCTCGCGGATCACGTTTGCCAAGGCTCTTCGGCAACCGTCGAGGTCTTCCAGGCAGGCATCTCGTTCTCGCCGCGTCTCGTCCAGCCAGCCGAGCAGATCCTCCACCGCAAGCACCATTCGACGCGACCAGCCTTCTTTTGGCACTTCGCGGATCAACGCACGGATTTCGGCTTCGCGCGGCTCCATCACGAACCCGCCTCAGCCGCACGCTCTTTCAGGTCAGCGAGATACGGGTTCTTGAACCCAGCATCGTCCGCTACCTCACGCCACGACAGGCCCGCGTCAAGCAACCTGAGCGCGAGCGTGTTCCGTGCTTCCCGCGCCTGTGCGAGTTGTAGCGACAGTTGGCGGCACTTAGCCGACCGGGCGCGTAGAGCGGCACGATCCTCCTGCACGCTCATGCTGGTTCTTTCGGTGTCGGATCGGGGGATCACCTGCAAACCATCGATGTACAGAGTCTCGACCTCACCCTTACTGTACAATATCTGGCACTCATGCCACTTGCTGTCCTCCAGTGTATTGAAGAACGTTTGGATGAGCTTCTCTTTGTCGGTCATGAGTTCAGGCCAAACTTCTCGCGTGCTTCTTCGATCTGCTCATCGGTCATGTGCTGCCAATCTGGCTCGCCGGGGTAACGCCCGTTGTCTTGTGGGTGGAACTTGACCTGATAATCATACTGTGCCTGCTCTGCCTTACTTAGCATGCTGCTCCTTCCGAAAACCCTCAACAGGGGTGATCGTGTTTGCGTTAGATGCGCGGAGTGAACCCGCCTGCTACCCGATCATGTGGCAACAGCGGGGCACTTCGCTGCTCGCGCTCGCCACGACGATTAGAGAGAGCATCATCGCCAAGACCAGCATTGCTGCCAGCCTGCGGATCATCATCACCTCCTTCCTCATGTAGCTCGCAGTCGATCCACGTGCCATCGACCAGGATTCTGTGCAGAAATGGGTCGTGGTCCATGTCTCTCCTAACCGTTCGTGAGTGCTTTCAGATCCGCTTCGAGTTGTGCCTGGTTGAAGCGCGGGTGACTGACCTCGACGCTGTCCACGATTCCCCACGCTTCCTCGCAGTATTTGACCAGAAATGCGTCCGACATGTGGATATTCATGCCCCAGGTCTTGACTACAAACCCTTCCGAGTCAAAACCACGCACGAGAACGCAGTGACCGCCCCAACTGCCTGGCTGGCTAGTGGCCGGGTCGCTGACAACGTCCCAAAAGCCGTTTCCGGTCTGTGCCTGGGCGCTGAGCGGCATTGCAAGGCCCAGAGTTGCCGTTCCTAGCTCGTACACGGCCGTGCGTAGCTTCGCTGGATCGCAATTGCCGTTTGCATCCATGGCGACCTCGCCAAATGCGAAAATTGTCTCCGGTTTCTGGCTGTAATGGACCGGCCAGCCGTTCACGCGCCAGTCATTGAGCGCATCCTGGACCACAAGGCCAGTGTCGTTGGCGTCACCGGGCTGTTGGCACCCAGTCAGCGCCTTGTAGGTGCTGATTGCGTCGTTTTCATGGATGTTGACGTGGAATCCGCGCTCCGCGAACTCGTATCGTTGAGCTGCATTGGCCCGAGCGGCAATGACGCAGTCGCCATACTCAGTATTGCCCCAAGTGTATGGGACAAATGCCGCCTGCATGCTGCGGTCGAAGTCGAAATGGTCAGGACTTGCCGGGCTGTCCGCGAAGTAGGACATCAACTGGAGCCTCGGCTTGTTCTGATCGTGCGGCTGGCGACCCAGCTTGTATACCACGTGCTCGTCACCCATCATACCTCCAATCGATCAAGGATACGTGTCAGCTTTGTATTCTTGTCCGAGACGTGCATGGCTGCTTCGTAGATGCGTGTCGCTAGCTCCACGAGTGGTGTCGCCATCTCGCTCGCGGACGGCATCTCCTGTGGTTCTGGCAGTCGCAAGACTGGACCGAGACGGTTCTCCAGCTCATCGACCGCAACAGTAAGAGCAGCTAGGCCGTCTTCAAGACTCGCTAGCTGTTGTGCTACTTGAGAGTTGCTCCCAAATGACGACTTCGGCATCGCCATCGGCTGCTCCATCAAACTCATCTTGCCTCCCCCGCAGTAGGAGATTGGTGGGGATACCCCTGCGGTAGATACCCCCACCGCGACAGAGAGTCTAGCGCGCTACGCGGGCGAACGCGACCACCGGCGTACTAGACACCACTCTACGACCATGCCGGCCGCAAAGCTCAAAACCATGCACGACCCGATCCCGATTCCGAGCCACATGATCATCCCCTTGGTACATACAGGTCGCCCCTGTATCGGTTGACTAGATCAAAGTCGCTGGCTGGTGCGTTCTCAATCAGGTATAGGCTAATGCCCTTCGTCAGCCCATACTGTTGCGCCAGCTTGCACCTACCCAGGAACATATCGAGGTCGGCATCTTCGAGGCCAGTGACCTCGCCGGTGCCATGAACGTAGCTGAGCGGTACGGCACGCTTGTTCTTGGCTTTGCTGTCGAGCAGGTTGTCAGATGTACCTCCTGGTCCACTGAGCCACTTCATGTTCGCCACCGGGTCTGTCCAGGTGCTGCCTGCGTACCTTGGCGCGATGTACCATTGCGGCAGAACCCGAATGCCCAGGGCATGCGCGCTCAGCCAAAGGCCCGGTGCCTCACCCTCGATGCGTCCGTTCCAGACCACGCTGTCGTTGAGCTGGTTGGTGCTGATGCCGACAGTGTTCGGCAAAAACCGTTTGGCAATCTCTTTCGTCAGCCTGGCAAGCTTCGTGTTGCCGACAACTGCATCCTCACAGTCAAAGATCGCCAGCGTCAGGCCCCAGGCCTTGTGCAGATTGCATGTGTCGTCGGCAAATGTCTCGGGGTCGTCGCCGAAGTAGTTGTACCAGCCGCAAGCCGCGATGCCTCTCTTGGCGAGTTCTGCCTTCATCGTTGGCATGACGTCCTGGTTGTGCTCCGCGTTCGCGCTGTCGTTGTACAGCACAAAGCAGATCCAGCTGCCTCCTGCTGCCTGAAACCTATCAAGTGCGTCACTGCCGAGGTTGGGGGCATTTGCACAGAACGCACCTAGTCCTTGCCAGAGTGTCATCTCTTCTTGCGCCTCCTAACTTTCTTTGGGAGTTTGCCCTTGTTATTGAAGTGGTGCTTCTTGGCCCAGGCTTTGCCAAAACGGGCGTAAATAAAGCCTCTCTGTCTCTGTGATCTCGCCGGCAATGTTCACCTCCTCATGTGCCGAGATTGGTTCGCCACAGCAGATGCACACGTCACTGTTGAGAAAGATCGTGCCGCCGGGTGGCGCTTGGTCACAGATCACGACTGGTATCATTTGACCTCCCCGCAGTTGTGACAGATCCAAGAACCGTCGGTCATGGCCCACATGTCGTAGTGCCCACAGTCGGGACACTTGCATAGGTGCCGGTGTAGCAATGCCCAGAGCTTTCTCACGCACCCTCCTTCGGTCGGGGGTCTATCGTACCTATGATTCAACTATTTCGCTAGGGCGTTCGGCGGAGTACCCGGACCAATGCCCGACGATGATAGAGTACACGCTCAGGACGACGATCCATGTGATCGACTGCCTCAATAGGTAGCTCACTGGTAGGCCAACCACGATCCAGAAGATCATCAAAGCGGCGTGTATTCTGCGTCCTACTTTGGGTGTCATATTGAACCTCCGTTCCCTCGACTATTGGCGGTGTTGCGGGGTAGAAAACAGGGTTGAAATACCAGTGATCTTGTGCCATGCTTCTATCGTATCTGCACGGGTCGGTGTCTAGGGGGTTCACGTGTCGCCCCCGCGCATACGGGCGCCTACGCGCGTACACGTATAGGCATTGCGGCGGCTGAGTAACCCAACTTTAGCCATCTAAGGCTATTGCATCGCGCGTATACGCGCGGGGGCGAGACGTTTCAGCGTAGATCGTCTGACAGTACGTAGGCGAGGATTTATCTCAACTTTGAAGGCAACTTTTGCATGGTATTTCAACGGAAAACGCCTGGAAACAACGTGAATTAGTTGTGCAAGGCCTGTTTTTCGTGTATCAATAGATTTTCTGAGGGTTTAGTCCGATTTTCGGCTCTACATAAGGGTTTGAACAGGTTCGATTGGGTGCACAATGGCGTGTTTTCATGGAAAAGTTGTGGCAAATAGGCTATTTTTTGCAAAAATCTTGCGGAGTACCGCTCCCGCCAATCCCACTTTGGCCTTATTTCTTTTGGACGCTCTCCACAACCGGAATTGCGGTTCCTACGTCGAAAAAACCCCGTATTTCCAGGCCTTTCTCACTCGCCTCCGGCTCGCGTACCTCAGCCCTACCGGAAACGTACCCGAGCGCGCCGATACCTCAGAAATCTCGAGAGCGCGTTATTGCGGTACGTCCGCCGTTTTCGGGTAGACTCCGCGTAGCGGCTAGAGGGACTTAGGCGAGCGGGTAGCTCCGACCGGGCCTCTAGCGCGCGAGCCGGACGCGAAGAGCGCGAGGCGGCGGAGAGTCCGATCCCTCCGAGCGGTAACGCGCGAAGCTAGTACGCGCGTCCGCCTCTCCGCTAGCGCGGCGTCTCGCGCGTCCCTAGCGTCCGAGACGCGGGCGCCTATAGCGGCGACGAACCCGCGACGCTACGGGCCGAGAGGGGCGCTACGGGACGCGAGAACGACCTTAGACCTCCGCCGAAACGGGCCGGACTCCGAGCGTAACTACCCTCCTCCTACGGTACGGGCGTCCGAGGCTTACGGCTTCGGGCGTACCGTCGGGCGTCGTCCTACGGGCGTCGTCGGACGGTACGCGGATCGACTGATCCGGGCCAAACCGAAGGAGAGAGAAATGGCTACTAAGAAGACCCCTAAGCTCCGCAAAGGCGAGAGCGTTTACGCGGGCGTTGTCTACCCGACGACCAACCGCGACGAAGTATTCCGGCTCCGCTACGCGGCTGGACTCGTCGCCATCGCGCCGATCGAGAAGCCGAACGTCAATCTCGTCCGAAGCCTCAAGAACGCGGGATTCCGGAACGAAGAGATCGCAGCCGCCATCTCGGCCGGAACGGGAACGAAGACCAGCTCCAACACGGTCAAAAGTTACTTCGGGAAGCGCGGGCCGGTCTACTCCGGACGCGGAACGAAGGCTATCGGTACGGGCGCTCTCAAGGCGCGCGCGGCCGCGTAGTTAGTAGGAGGGGCGACCAGAAATCGCCCCATCCTAGTAGCTACGCTATACGCTACTAACCAAAGGAGGGTCAATGGCTAAGCACCCAAAGGTCAAGCGCGGGAAGGTTAGCGCCAAGTCCGCGCGATCCGCCGGAAGGTCGAGAGACCCAATGGCAGGGCCGGGGAATACCCATGACTATGGAAGGTACGGTACTCCCCAATGCGATTACGTCGATGGTACAGACACGTTCCTCCATCGCCGCCGGACTAGAAAAACTCCCAATGGGCCGGCGGGTTCCAAGTATATGGTCAAAATCCGGATCGGCGAAAGATGCCAGAACGAAGCCTTGGTAAGTCGCCCCGGATTCCATCGCTGCGCCCAACATCTTTCCAAGTAACGAGGGTTCCGGTGACCAATTAGATAGATAGTTGGTCGCCGAAACCCCCGGATTACCAGGGGAAATCCAAAGGAGGGTCATGGACGCGAATGAACTCATCGCCGAGCTTCATAAGCTCCGAGTTCGCGCCAATCAGATCGAGTCAACCATGTCGTGCCTGACTCCCAATGAGGACGAGAGGCCAATGCTCTACACTCGATGGGAAGTCGGCATGGAAGCCTGCGGCCAACAGTTCCACCACATTCAAGATCTGATCCGCAAATTGACACCAGAGCGTGTCTAATGGGCAGGGCCGGCAACGGCCCCACCTGGTATACACGCCAAAGGAGGGTACATGGAAGCACCGGTCAAAATCCATGATCTGATGGATGAGATCCGGGTCTACCTCGAAATGGTGGATCTCATCAACCCGAAGGCGCACTGCCCAAAGTGTAATGCCTTCATCCCCCGCGATCTGATCGCCATGGATCGCTGCGCCAACTGCACACCAAGCAGGTAGCTGCGGGTGGGGCCAACACAATGGCCTCGCTCGGAACTACCACCAAGGAGGGTAACGATGGGATTGGATCGAACGACTGAGTTCATCCTGATCCTAGCCAACTACGATCCCGTGGAGGCCAAGAAGATCCAGAGCCAACATGATAATGGGATCGACGTTTTGGACCAACTCTATGAAGAGCTGTCCATCCACGACGAGTTGGCTGCGGAGGAATACGCCAATGGCCCTCGATGAACGCGAGTTCCATGCGGAGCTTGTCAAGACCGCCGAGTACATCGCAAACGACATCAAAGGCGATTGGCCGAACGCCAACGTCGAGTACGACCTGTCCATGATCTGGCTGCCAGCCTCCAAGAAATGGCTAGGCAGGATCAAGATGGGCGACGGTATGGTGTGGAATCTGATGGAGAAAGACGGATTTGACACCTGCGACGAAGGAGACTCCAAGCTTTGGTCTGTCTAGCGGTTGGGGCTACCTAAGCCCCATCCGGTATACAGTCAATACCAACCGAAGGAGGGTACCAACATGGGAGAGCCTGCCCTGATGGCAAGGGTCAAGGTGGGAGACAAGGTAGCCGATGGTTACCTCGTCGAAGACATTGACGATGGGGCAACCTGGTGGATCTCGTCAACGGCATGGGCGCAGAACTGGACGCGACCCAACGAAGGCCGAGAGTATTGGACGTATGATGACGAACTGCTCATCTACGCCGATGACAAGGTCGATGTTGAGAACGTCAAGCTGATGGAGTTCTGGCAGATGATCAAGGCATGTGAAGCCAACCTCTATCCCAAGCTGGAGTTCCCGGCGTCACCATGTCCCAACAACTACTCGATGACAGACGTGATGGACTGGTCAGACTTCCGCGAGCTGTCAACGTTCCGCGAGTTCGCCATCGTCTCCACCGAGATGGGCAACGATGTCGAGGAAGCAGCCAAGCGTCTCGCGCTGGCACTCGCCATCCTCACGTATGGCACCGAGGTCGTCGGCTACTAGTCAACGAACGATGGTGTGCATGGCACCTAGTTGACCAGCGAGTCGCGTTGAACTAGCCCCAACGCGGCTCGGTGTTCAACATGAACACTAACCAACCGAAGGAGGGTACATGATCAAGGCCATCTACACGGTCTGGGTCGTCTGCGAGAATCAAGAGCAGGCAGATCAGGTCATGGGCGAACGTCTTGGGCCCGAGGAAGACTACGGGTTCGAGTACCAGCTCGACTATGAGCACAGCCAGACGGATGACCAAACCTTCTACATCCACATGCACGAAGTGTGGCAAGAGAAGGGTGGTCCAGAAGAGGGCGGTTGGTGGTACGATGCCGGCAAGCCTGTCGAGAGCTGGCACGTGCTCAAGTTCGATGACGAGAACACTGCCACCTTGATCTGCCGAACGCTCAACGAGCAGGAGCACAAGAGGCGTGAGACGGAGCCACATCCGTACCACAGCGTGCTCTCTGGTCAATCGACGTTCTACCAGTACAGCGTCGAGGAGTACCCGACACCCAGGCCTTTCCCAAGCGATCGGCCGCACTACGAATGATAGCGGTTGCCCCAGGTAACGCTGGGGCTTCCGGTGTCATCAACCGAAGGAGGGTACAATGGACGAACAGCGATACATCTTCGCTGTCTACGTCGTTGCTCCCGATGAGGAGTCTGCGCGCGGTCTCATGCGCATGGCTACCAACGTCGGCGAGAACTTCGATGGAGGCGAGAGCTTCGTTGACGAGTGGAAGCTCATCAAGGAAGCAGGCTTCAGCGGTGAGCTGTTCTGCACCGTGGAGTTGGCATGAAGCTCCTTATCGTCCCCAAGCCGAATCCGAAACTCCAAGCCGAGATTGACCGGCTCAACGAGATTCGGAAGTCTGTGAGGTTCAAATGAGCGACGAAGACATCGACAAGTTGATCGAGATGTGTGCCTACACCAAGGCAGACTACATCATCGGCTGCATCGCGCTCCTCGTCCCGATT
>Ga0207692_10000495_pt1 | contig 13938 bp, 8 predicted proteins | sample LARL52metaG_FD_184345 | JGI IMG/M metagenome (GOLD analysis project Ga0207692, IMG submission 184345) | Corn, switchgrass and miscanthus rhizosphere microbial communities from Kellogg Biological Station, Michigan, USA - LAR L5-2 metaG... | ecosystem: Host-associated > Plants > Roots >...
CGGACGACCGAGGCCGAGCCCACCATGCAGTCCCTGCACGACCCCGTCCGGGGTGGCGCCCAGGCCTTCCCGACCTCGCTCGACCCCTTCACCTGCACCTGCGGGGAACTGAGCGAGTTCGCCGCCGCCGCGCTCGCACTCGGCGTCCGCTACCTGGGCGTCTGCTGCGGCGCGGCGCCGCACCACATCCGCGCCGTAGCCGAGGCGGCCGGCCACACCCCGTCGGCCTCACGCTATTCCCCCGACATGTCCCGACACTCGTTCCTCGGCAGCGCGCCCGGCATCACCCCGTCCTACCAGGACTACGCCTCCCAGCTATAGCCGCGGATACCCCAGCGGGTCGGCCCGGGTCCCGGGTCGGCAACCGGCACAACTTCACATCGCGCCGGCCGATAATCGAACATTGTGGGTCAAAACACCCCCTACCAGGGGGTTTTCGGCCCACGATGAGGGGAGGGGCCAGGCGTGCCGCCACAGGAAGCGACTCTTTTAACTCGGGACGGGGGTCCGGGCAGAACGTCGCTTCAATGGTCAGGCCGCTATAGGTAACGCCAGACCGCCATAGGTCACAAAGCCTCGACCGGAACGGCTCGTGCGGTCCGCAGCGCCTCCTCGGCCGCGACCGCTACTGCCAGTGTGGCCGCCGCGTCGCCCGGCGCGCAGGCCACCGCGCCCGGGTCGCGGTCACGGACCGCGTCCAGGAAGCAGCGCACGGACCGCCCGAACGGGTGGGCCGCCGCGCGCAGGGAGACCGGCTCGCCCCGGCTTACGCCCGACAAAGTGAAGTCCGGATCGAGAGCCAGCCGCAGCGTCGCCTCGGACGCGACGATGTCCAGGCCGTAAGAGCCCGGCTGGCCGGCCCGGGTCCAGGCGATCACCACGGCCGCCAGCGCGCCCGAGGCGAGCGAGAGCAGGAGAGTAAGAGCGTCGTCGATGTCCCCGGCCTCGTCCGCGCCGCGGGCCAGCCTGATCCGCGACGCCGCGGCCTGCACCGCCACCACCTCGCCCGCTACCGCCCGGATCAGGTCCAGGTGATGGCTGCCGCGCTCGAGCAGGTTGCCGCCGCCCGCGCGCATGTCGGTGAACCACGGCCGGCTCTGCGTCGGCCCGATGCTGGTCCCGGCCAGCAGGCCGATCTGCTGGCCCGCGAGCAGGTCAGGCAGCCCGCGCAGCAGGTCGAGCGCGTGCCACTGGTACCCGACCGCGCAGACAGTACCGGCCGCCGCGGCCGCGGCCGCCACGATCTCGGCTGCATCCTCCGAAGTCCGCGCGATCGGCTTCTCCAGGTACACCGGCAGCCCGGAACCCAGCGCGGCGACCGCGGGCTCCCGGTGGGCCTGCGGCGGGGTGCACACGAACAGCGCCCCGAGGTCCTCCCGGTCCAGCATGTCGCGCCAGTCCGCGTACGTCCGCGCGCCGGTGCCGGAGGCCAGGTCCGCCGCGCGCCCGGCATCGGTATCGCACACCGCCGCCAACTCAACCCCCGCCGCGTCGGCCAGCACCCGCCGGTGCTCCTGTGCGATCCAGCCCGCGCCGACGATACCCACCCGGACAGTGCTCACGACAGACTCAGCTCCACGGGAACGGCGAATGGCTCACCGGGTGCAGCTCACCCGCCTCGTACCGGCCGAACCTGAACGGCTCGAGCAGCCCCTGCTGCTCCCCGAGAAGCTCCCTGGCCACCAGGGCCCCGACCCCGATCATCTTGAACCCGTGATTGGAGTCGGCGATGACGTACGCGTTCTGCCGGAAGACGTCGAACACGGGGAAGCTGTCCGGGGTGAACGCGCCGATCCCGCCGGTGGGCTCGTGCCGGTACAGCGGACGCTTGCCCTGGAACCGCTTGTGGCAGTGCGCGAGCCCCGACGTCCACATCCGCACGAAGTCGTCGGTCACCGTGAACTCAGGGCTCTCCGGGCCGTACGGGTCGATGGCCACGTCCCCGGCGGGCTTGCCCACCACGTACGGCGAGGCGCCGCCCTGCAGCCCGGCGAAGTTGAAGTCCGGCTTGTAGTAGATGCCCCACAGCTGGTCGGTGATCAGCTCACCGGTGACGTCGTCAAGCAGCGGCGCGTCGGAGTCCACGTGGGTCACCGGCGGGAAGCCGCCCCCGTTGTCGGTGAACTCGGACGGCTCGATCCCCAGCGTGCCCTCCTGCAGCGCCCAGTACGTCCACATCGGCCGGTCGACGCCGCCGGTCCCGCCCGGCCCGGCCACGGTAATCGTCGAGGGCAGCTCCAGCCACGCCCACAGGTCGCGGATCCACGGCCCGGCCGCGATCACCACCTGGTCGCACGCGACCGTGCCCTGGTCGGTTTCGACCGCGGTCACCGCGCCCCCGGAAAGCCCGAACCCGGTGACCCGGACGCCGGAGACGATCTGGACTCCCTCTGCTTCCGCCTTCGCCGCCAGGCCGCGGACGGCGCGGATGTTGTTCGCGTATCCGCCCTTCTTCTCGTGCAGCACGATGGTGCTCCCGGGCGCCTGCCAGTCCTCGAACAGGCCGAGCAGGTACCGCTGGCAGTCGTTCGTCCCCTCGACGAGCACGGACGGGTAGCCGATGGCCCGCTGCTCGGCGTAGATCTGCGCCACGTCCTGCGCCATCGCCTCCGGCGCGATCTGCAGGAAGCCGACGGGGTGGTAGGAGAAGGCCTCGGGGTCGCTTTCCCACACGGACACCGAGTGCGCCATCAGCTCGCGCATCGCGGGCTGGAAGTAGTTGTTGCGGACGGTCCCGCAGGCAATCCCCGACGCGCCCGCGCCCGGCCCCCGCTTGTCGAGCACCACGATGTCCTCGCCCCCGCCGAGCCCGCGCGCTCGCAGCTCCCTGGCCAGGTGCCAGGCCGTGGACAGGCCGTGAACACCCGCGCCGACGATGACGTACCGGCTGTGCGTGCCGATCATGGCACCTGCCTTTCGACCCACGGTGCGGTCAGCACCGTAATCACGCTACCGGCAGGAAGCCAGGCTGCATACGAGGCCGCCAGAGTCGTCAGCCGACGGTATTCCCGGTCTCGGGGCTGGCGTCGTCGCCGAGCAGGCCGATCTGCAGGACCCCGAATTCCTGGGTGGCTACCACCGGTATGAGCGGGAACTCGGGCTCGAGCAGCTCACGCACGAGCGACCGGACCGGCACCGATCTGACCGCCAGGCTCAGCCCGTCCGGGGAACTCGCCAGCTGATGCCGCACGGCTGCCGAGATGATCTCGCCGCGCGGGTCACCGGACGAGCCTGCCGCGGCTTCCGGTTTCGCCGCCAGCTCGCTCAGCTCGGGGCCGAGCATGAACAGCGTCCCGAGCTGCCCGACCAGGGTGGATTCTTGAAGCATCTCGTTCGACCGCTGCCGCAGGTACGAGACGACGGCACGCGGGTCGGGGTAGGAGTCGATGGCCGGCTTGGGCGTGATCGCCGCGGAGGCGTTGAACCGGACCGCGTCCGTGCCGTCGCCGACGATGCCGAAGTCCAGGGCGTGCTCGAGGATCGTCTTCAGGCTCTGCGTCGGTACCTGCTCGCGGAACAGATCACGGCCGACGGCCGTGATCCACTCCATGGGATAACTGTCCAGGATGGCGTCGACGAGATCCGGGCAGGCGAACCTCAGCTGCTTGAATCGCTCTTCGACCACGCTCATGCACATGAACCAGCCGCGGTGGGTGCGAAGCTCCGACTCGAGGCAGGCGGCGACGGCCTGCACGGGATCGTGGTCCGGCAGCCGGACCGGCAGGGTCACCAGGCTGTTCAGGCCGAAGGCGACGGTCCGCGGCGGCAGTTCGGGGTCCTCGGTGAACATGAAGTCAGGGAAGAGCGCGCCCGACTCGGCATAGAGCCTCTCGCGGATGCCCGCGAACACGTCGTCGGGCACCGTCTCCTGCGTCGTGAGCCAGCGCAGGGTCGGGCCGCTGAGGCGGATATGCACGGCATCGAGGCGCAACTCGTTGATGATCCGCTCGGCGATATAGGACGGTGGCACGGCGTCGAACTGCCCGTCGGCCAGGAGACGGGCCACCGTGCCGGTGTCCCCGATGCTCACTCCAGCGTCGAGCACCGGTATCAGCACCTCACGCAACCACGATGCCGCGAGCGCCCCGCCGAGCCCGGGTCCCGGTGGGTCGGCCGGGCCGGCCGGTCCTGTCCGGCCGAGGATGTCCGCGTAGAAACCAGTCTGCTCGTCCCCGAGCAGCATCGACGGCCGACGGTGAACCGCTCCCGAGCAGTACCCGGCGATTCCCGTCCCGATGAGCTCGGCCGGGAGTTCGGCCAGCGACCAGCAGTCAGGTCCGGCGAGCCGGTGCAGGATCTCGGTTACCTGCTCGCGCGGCACGCGGCCAGGCTGGCCGTGCACCCGCAGGCTGAGGTCCTCGGCGGTGTCCAGGCTGGCCTGCAGCTCGACCGCCGGTCGGCCAGGGATCCCGAGCGCCTGGAGGTGACGCCGGACCGAATCGGCTACCTGCCGTCGCGCCGTATCGAGCAGGGCCGCCCGCTCGATACGGCGCCAGCTGTGCCCGCCCATCTCGACCCGCACGGGAACGACGGGCTCCTCGCCCGGTATCCGGGCGTTCAAGCCCCGGCGAAAGGTCTCAAACAACGATGGCCGGTGCTCCGGATTCTGCGTCTCGCTCATCCAGTTCCTCCTCACACAGCACGCTCAAGTGGGGAAACTCCGCGCAGACCAGCCGCCAGACGAACGGGCGCAGCGTGCCGTTCCGCACCACGAGCGTCGTCTGGTTCCCGGCGCTGGCGTCCTGGACGACGGCGCCGATGCGGCTGAGCAGCCCGGCGGTCTCATGGCGGGGCAGCTGCCAGAAGACTGGCTCGGTCACGTGCAGGCCGGCCGCCAGGGCATCCTCGACCGGCTGGGGTAGCAGCACGTGGCGGGTCGGCCGCGAGTTGCCAGGCAGCACCGGACGCATCTGCAGCCGGACAGCGGCGGCCAGCCGCATCACGCTGGTGCTCGGCAGCACTGGGCGCATCGCTCTCAGCACCACGGCCGGCTGGGTGAGCGGCACCCCTTCACGCACGAGAAGCTGGAGCACCCGGCTGAGCAGCACCCGGGCCGAGCGATCGGGCAGCACGACGCGGGCGAGCTCAGACACGTCTTCTGGGGAGCTGTCGAGCCAGGCCTGAATGTCATCGACGCCGATGAAAGAAGCGAGGTTACGGCGGACGGCCGCCTCGAGGTGCCGGAGCACGAAATCGAGCGGCGAGCATTGCTCGAGGCCAGCCGGCGATGTGTGGTGATCGCTGACCCAGACGCCCCCGCGGCCCGATAGCGGATCACGGTCCTGGCGGCCGGGCAGCGGCTGACCAGCATCCGGGGACAGGACGAAGCGCTGACCGGCCGGGACGGAACCCGAGGTCACCAGGGTGGCATCGATCAGGATCAGGAAGCGGCCGCGGTCCTGCCCGTCCAGCACGCGTACCCCAGGCACCCGGATTCCCGAGTCGCGCTCGACCCGCCGCTGAAGCTCGGCCAGGGCGTCCCCCAGTGCCGCTTCCCCGGCAAGATCGGCCGGTTTCAGGCCGGGGCCTATCGACAGCGCCAGCGGGGTGGTCATCGGGAACCTCGTGACCTCATCGGCCGCGAGCCGGTACAGCCGCGACAGGTCGAGCCGCCCGATGAACGCGTCCAGGACGGACTGCTCGGCCGCCCCTGGCTCGTACCTATCCTTGAGCCTGCGCAGGCCGTCCACGAGCTTCCAGTACTGCGCGGGCGTTCGCAGGAAGAGCTTCTCGACCCGGCCGAAGTCGTCCGCGCGCTTCTGCGGCTCGGAATCCGCCACGACCTGTCCGAGGTGCCGGTAGACGGCCTCGTCGTCGGACTGCGTCAGCGCCGCGAAGCCAGCCCGCAGGGCCAGGCCGGCCGTGATGGCGGCCGTGGGGCCGAAGTGCTCCCGGGCTGGCTCCAGGAGAGTCTCGTAGCGCTCCCTGGCCGCCGCGATCTCGCCGTTCCCGGCGGCTTCATCGGCCTTGTCCTGGAGGTGGCTGATGGCGCGGGCCAGCCCGATCTCGGCTTCCGCGAGTGACGCGCGCGGTACGAGCATCAGGTAGCGGCCGAGGGCTTCCTCCCACTGCCCGGCGGCGGCGGCATTGTCGGCCAGCCTGGCCTGCGTGGCCAGCCACCGGGCGGAATCCGCCGGCGCGCCCTCGGCGGCGCCGCGAACCTCGTCGCCGGCGCTGGGCACCGAGCGGGACAAGGTGTCATGAACCTGCCCGATCAGCCCGTGCACCCGGGCCAGAGCCGCCTGCGCCGGCCCGGGATCCGGGCGGCGGGCCAGGATGTACGCCAGCTCTTCGAGGTCGAAGCCGAGCAGGTGTTCGAGCTGCCCGGCGTTGCTCAGCAACCCGATGCCATGTTCCAGGGCCTGAAAGCCCGTGGCGATGTCGTCGCGGTCCTGATCACCACGGGCGAGCAACACCTGTCCGAGTCCCAGCCACAGCTCATGAACGTCGACCGGGCGCTTCTCGATGGCGTCCTGGAGTATGCGAGCGGCCTCGTCATACTGGCCGAGCAGGTAGCCCGCCGTCGCTACGTTCTGCGGCCGCCACAGCACGGCTTGCGGGGTATCGCGATTGTCCCAGAGGTATCGGTAGTCGGCGTCTGACTCCTGGCGCTGGCCCAGTCGGCGATGGCACAGCCCTCGGAGCGCACGGTAGTCATCGTCATCAGGAACCGCCTCGACTACGCGCTCAGCCAACTCGAGGGCCTGCTCGGCTTGCCCGGTATGGAGCTGGATGTACGCCTTGAGGGCTAGCGGCCATACTTCCTCGGCCAGCTCGAGCCGTCGGCTGATCGTTTCTTCGGCCTCGCGGTACCGGCCGACGGTGGCCAGCACCATCGATCGCTGCTCCAGCCCGGCGAGATCGGCCGGATCGATTGACAAGGCCCGCTCGGTGGCGCTCAGCGCATTCTCGAAGTTATTGAGCGCGTGGTGATACATGCCGAGAAATGCCCAGGCGGTCGCATAGTCCGGGGCGAGGAGAAGCGCGCATTCTATGAATACCAGGGCTTCCCACAGGATGCCTTCATCCCTGCTCAGCAGCCAGCGCTGCTGGTTAAGCAGGGCCCGGCCGAGATAGACCCACGCCATGTCGGCGGCCGGGCGCCGCACCGCCCGGCCCGCGTCCCAGTGCTGCTTGCTCTGCTGGACCAGCGCGGCGTCCACGAAGGGGGCCGATTTCTGGTAGCTGAGAACGCGCAGGACCTCAGAAAGCTGCCAGTGCGCCGACGCGTGCTGCGGATTAAGCTCGCACGCCTTTTCCAGCAAGGGCCGGGCCGTCGCTACCTTGTCCAGCCAGTTGTATCGCTGGCCGGCCTCGAAATACGAATCGGCCGCGTCCTGGAAACGGCCGAGGGACTCGAGTATCTCGGCCCGGTCCTTTAGTGCCCGGCGGTCGGGATAGACGTCACTCCACCGGACGCCGAGTTCGAGCGCCCGGTCGATCGCCGCCAGCGCCGGTTCTGGCTGCTTTTTCTTCTGCAGCCGACGGGCTAGCTGCCAGTACAGGCCGGCCGGGGCCGGCGCGAGCAGCAGCCCGAACCTGGGCTCCTCGCCGGCCTCGTCGATCGCGTCGTCGTAGAGGTCGAGCGCCCGGTGCCAGTTCTCTTGGTCTTCGCAGATCATGGCCAAGCCGATGTAGCCGTCGGGGAGTCGCGGAGACAACCGGATAGCGCGCGTGGCGTGCTCGTAGGCCTGGTCGAGTTCGCCGCCGACCCGCAGGCACTCGCCCAGCGCCGCCGCCGGGCGCCCGTCGTCGGGAGCCAGGGCGGCTGCTTGCTCGATCCACCCGCGGGCGACGATCACATTCGACAGCTCGTAGAGGTGGATGCGGCCGAGGAACACGAGCAGCATGACGCGGTTCGCCGCATCGGCCGCCGCCCCGCCTTCCCCGGCCAGCATCTCCAGGGTCTGCACCGCATCCCGGTAGCGCCGCTCGTCCAGGGCGGCGGCGCCGGTTCTCAGTGCCTCCACGCCGTCGGGATTCGGCCAGTCGTTCATGGTCATCTGGCGGCAGACGTCGAACCGGGAGGCAGCGAGCGCCTCCACGTACGTCTCGATCCAGCAGCGCCGGCCTTCTTCGGCGCTGATCGCGAACGCTTCCCCGACCTCCCGGTGCCTGACCTGCCACCACACGTCGCCGAAGCGCTCTCGTTCGATCCAGGCCGTCTCGGCCAGCACGGCCGCGTCCAGCATCCCCTGCAGCACCGCCCGCCCGGCGTCCAGGTCGCGTAGCAGCGATCTCACCTGCTGCTCGAGCTCGTCGTAGTCAGCGGCCCGGTTCAGCAGCGTGAGCATGCCGGTCAGGACCCTCCGCCCGATCTTGCTGATCGGCTGATCGCTCACCCCGTCCTTGGTCCGCGCGACGATCTGCTGAATGTCGCGCCGCACGGATGGCGGCGGCTCACTTGCTGGTGTCATCGCTACCGCCGCTCAGCGTCTCGAGCATGGCCAGGTACATAGGCCCGCGCTCGCTTATGTAGGGGTCCAGCTTCATGTGCTGGCGCACCCGCTGCTCGTTCTTGGCCATATCGTCGGACCAGTTGGTGCTCTCTATCCAGGCTTCCAGTTCCCGGATATCCCGTTCGCTGGTCACCTTGGACCACGCGGCGTTCGTGAGGCGCTGTTTGATCCCCAGCCCGTCCCTCGCGGTCGCGCGCGTGGATACCTGGTGCGGGTCGATCTTTCCTTCACTCGGGATCTCCGGCGCCTCTGCCACCAGGCGACCGTTCGTGCTCTGCATGTAGAGCACCGGCGTGCCGATGAGCCGGTCGTCGTTGAGACGGCTGTGCATATCCCAGCGCGAGGCTTGCACGATGTGGTCGATCTCGTCGCCCGCGGCCAGCCGGGTGTAGAAGGTAGCGGTGAACCTGCTGGCGGCCACCGCCGACATCGGGTACTGCATGGCCAGCACGGCCTGGATCCCGGCCTCGATGAGCTCGGGCGCCAGCCGTTCGAAGCTGGCCGCGAAGTCGACCGGGTCCATCTCGCACAGATGCAGGACCACGAGTTTCGGGAGATTCTCCTCCGTTTTCCCCCTGGTGAGCAGCTCGACCACCCGCTGGGGGTCATACCACTGCAGGGTGCCATTTGCCCCGGGTAGCTCGATCTCCCCCCGCATGCGACCCGCGCTGTCCCTTATGTGCCGGGCATGGCCGATGATGTGAACGACATGCGGATCGCCCTTCAGCTCTTCGTCGATCGTGTCGACGTTCCAGTCCTCGACAATGCGGATATCGAGGCGCTCGCCACCTTCCTGTCCGTCCTTGAGCCCGCGTATTGACCGGAGGACTTCCGCGCGCTGCTTCATGTGCTCCTGCTGCTCCAGAGCCTCGTTTTCCGGAACGCACATGATGAACAGCACCCGCAACGGCGGAGCGACGACTTGCATGGTGTACCGGCCGCGAGGAAGGACACGATTCAGCACGAGCTGGGTAGCAGTGGCCAGGTAGAAGGATGTGCCCCGATCGTTACTCAGGTAAAGAAACTCCCACGGCAGCGCCGCCAGCTCGCTCGAATCCTCGGCAAAATTCAGCATGACGCGCAGCGATTGTTTCGCCGCCAATGCTTCTTGATAGGACGTCGTGAAGCCCTTGCCGACATCCCCGGCGAACACGATCTCATAGAGGTGCTCGCCGAGCACGCGGAACGTATCCAGGACCGGGAACTCCTTGGTCCTCGACCCGATCTCAGAGACGATATTCCACCGGCTGAGCCACTGCTGGAGCAGGCGCACCGTCTCCAGCCTGAGCGGATCATCGCCGAGGTCGGCGCTTCCCTTGGGTATATCGCTCGCGGTATCCGTCTCGAGGGTCGCCGTGGCCCGGCCGTTGGTCACCCGCACTTGCAGTTCATAGGTCATGGCTCGTCATTCCTTGCCGTGGGCCTGGGCATCGTCCGGTGGCCGGATAAGCGCGTCGCGGCTGTAGAGGTAGATCACCGGGACGCCGAGCAGCCGCGGATCGTCGGCGCTCGCGTCGCCGGGCCTGGTGATGCGCCAGCGCCCTTCCTGAACCGCCTCGTCGATCGGCGCACCCGCGGCGAGCTGGCGGTAGAAGGCGGTGCTGAAATCGATCGCCACCCGGTTGGTCACGGCGTACTGCATGGCGATGACGCACTGGACGCCATTGCGGATCAGCTGCGGGGCCATGCCGGCGAAGTTCGCCCGGTAATCCACCCGCCCGCCGTCGCAGGAGTGCAGGACGACGAGCCGGGGGACGACCCGCGAGTGCTGGAGGATCTCCACGAACAGCCGGTCGGTTACCCACCGGGTGCCCCCGTCGTCGCCGAGCAGCGCGATGCGGCCTTCCTCGGTCGCCTGGTCGTAGTCGCCGTGTCCCATGAAATGAAGGATGTGCGGCTTTCCTGACGTGAGCGCGCGTTCCAGGTCGTCGAGCGTGGGGTCGCGCAGGGTGTCCACCACGATGGGCAGCCGGGTCGCGAGGCGGTTGATCTCGTCGAGCACCGGCTCCGAGACCACCTCGCCGAGGGCCGGGTCATCGGGCTGCGAGACGATCGTCAGCAGCCGGAGCGGAGTGTCCTCGGGGGTGAAGGCGCGCTGTCCCGTCTCCAGCCGTATGTAGCGGCACAAGATCAGGCGCGGATCGGTGGCGAGGAAGAAACCCGGGCGCCCGGCCCGGTCCGGGGAGTAGAGGTACTCCCAGGGCACGGCGGGCAGATGCCGGAACTGATCCGATCCGTCGGCCGCGAATTCGAGCCGCAGGCGAAGGCGGTCATCCGGGCCGAGCTCGCGCAGCGTCCGGTCCATGAAGTCACCGACGTCGCCGTCGAGCAGCATGCGGTGCAGGAGCCGGCCGATGACCGTGATCTCGTCCCGGCGCCATATCCGGTCGCGCTCACTGAGCCACCGCTCGAACAGCCGGATGAGGTCGGCCTCGAGGCCGGAAGACTCGATCCGCCTGGGTCCAGCGGGCGCGTCATCGTCGCGACGGGCCTCCACCCGGCCCTCGCTCGTCACCGAGACCACGATGTCCCTGATCGCCAATACTCCTCCTTCACCGGCCAGCCGCCGCCGTCAAGGTCAAAGGTCAAAGGTGACGACGACGCCGGCCTGCCCGTCCGGCGGGAACCGCGTCGCGTATCGGTGCCGGGCCCGAAGGCCGGCCGCGTCCCAGATTCCGGTCAGCTCGGTCCGGTAGTTGAAGACGAGCTCGGCGTCATCCGGTGCGTCCAGCACCACCCGCGCGACGGCCGCGGCGTCCGGATGCCGGAAGTGCCGGCCGTCGGTCGAGAACAGGTAGTGGCGGGCGGGCAGCAACCGGATGAGGGCCGCGGTGACGTTGTTCTGGCTGCCGTGATGCGGGATCTTCATGGCATCGAGTTCCAGCCGCGTGACCTCGCGTTCCGCCAGCAGCCGGCGGACCGCGGGAACCAGCGTCTGGGGAGCCGCGTCGCCGGTCAGCAGGAGCCTTCGGTCGGCGATCTCGGCCAGAAAGCTGATGCTGCTCGCGTTGGTGACGGACCCGTCGAGGTCCGCTGGGGTCGCGGCGATGCGGGCCACGTCGAGCTCCGGTGCGCCGAGGTAGGAGTCCAGTGCGGTCAGGCGGCGGCGGTGCTCGAGCAGTTCGAGCGCAGCCCTGGTCGAGCCGGGAGCGAGCCCGGCCCGCCGGATCTCCCGCTCCCATACCTGGCGAAGCCGGAGAAGCTCAGCCCGGCCCGGCGTGAGGATCGTCAGCCGCAGTCCGCCCGCGAGCTCGGCGACCGGCAGCGAAGCGGCCGGGCCGGCTTGTACCGGACCGCCGCCGAAGGTCGCGTTCCAGGCCAGTTCGCGGGTCTCGATGATCGCGCTCAGCATCTCGCCCTGCGCCGCGCCGAGTTCGTCCTTCGGCAGCTGCCGGTATCCGTTGAACCAGATGTCCCCGAAGGTCACCCCGAGGTCTTTGTCGTTGAGCAGCTTCAGTACGCCCTCGATGTGGTCCGCGTCGACATGGGTCATAACGAGCAGCTCGAAAGAACGCCGCGGCGGGGAAAGCAGCTTAATGCGCTCGGCCAAGTGACCATACGACGAGGCCGGGCCGCCGTCTATCAGGATCCGGTGATCAGCCGCCGGGCTGCCGTACTCGATCAGAATCGAGTCACCGTGCCCAGCCGGCAGCAACTCTATCCGCAGCTTGCCGGCGGTCGGCTCAGACACCTCATCGCACCCCCCAGTCGTTTAACGCTCATCCCCGCCAAGTGGGATACCAGGCTGCCGCCTGACAGGGCATTGCCACTCTACATCGTTCTTCTTGTCTATATCCAGCTAATTCCAGGGCCGCGTCTCACGGGAATTGTAGACTGCATACGGGCGATCGGCGCCAGTAGACACTAAATAGCACGGTTATGCTTTCTTCGCGATCAAGACCCCAGGTAGATCCGAGTGAGAGGTGCAAGGAAACCTATGGGTCGCTAGTGACTGGAGAAGCGTGGGCGCGGGAAAGTCATTGGTGGCATCATGGCAAATCTAGGAGGGGAGGCAAGAGGTATGGCCCGAATAGGTATCGCTTTGTCCGGCGGCGGCCATCGCGCGACGATCTGGGGTATCGGAGTGCTGCTCTACCTGGCCGATGCCGGGCGGCAGCATGATGTCGGCGTCATCGCGTCGGTTTCGGGCGGTTCCATCGCTAACGGCGTCGTGGCCCACGAAATGGATTACGCCACCGCCAGCGCCGACGATGTGCGGGAACGGCTCCGGCCAGTGCTTCGGCATGTGGCCTACACGGGTCTGTTCTTCTGGGGCCCGCGTACCAATGCCTACGTAATCACGGTCTTCGTGCCTCGGGCTCGGTTTGCTCGGGTTCATCTCCGGCCTGGTCATGGCGTTCATCGGTGGCATCGGAATCGCTTCTGGCGTCGTCCTGGTCATCGCGCTCGCTGTCTTGGCGGTGGGCGTGACGGTCTTTTCCAGGCGCAGCGCGGTGGTAGATCCGGCACTCGCCCGCACGCACTTCAGCCGCGACGGCAAGCCCACCAGTCTGGCAGCTGTCGCCCGCTCGCTCGACCACGTGATGTGCGCCACCGAACTGCAGAGCGGGGAGCACTTCTACTTTGCGCCGAGCTTTCTTTATTCCTACCGCTTTGGCCGCGGCCAGCCCGCCGGCCTCCAGTTGTCAACCGCCGTTCAGGCCTCGGCCTGCCTCCCGGGGGCATTCGCCGCCCGGCGGCTGCCAACGGCGCCTTATTCGTTCCAGCGCAGCCCGTCGATCACCGAACCAGCGGCGATCCCGGGTCAGATGCTGCTGACCGACGGTGGCGTCTATGACAACATGGCCGATCAGTGGCTCGATGGCCTGGCCGCCAGGGTGAGCGCGAACGCCGGGCTCCGGGTAAGAACGTCGAGCGTGGACGAAATGGTCGTGGTCAATAGCTCGGCGGCCCCGCCGTGGATCCCCGTGTCGGCCAGTTGGCTGCCGGTCCGCAACGAGCTGAATACGGTCTTGCGGGTCAAGGACGTCCAGTACGCTGTATCGACCAGCAGGCGGCGGCATCAGCTGGTGACCGGCTGGGAGGCGGCGGCCAGTTCCGGACGCGGCGTTCTGGGGGCACTCGTGCACATCGCCCAGTCGCCTTTCGAGGTTCCCGATGCCTTCGCGACGGTCTTCGAGGCGTGGACCAGGCGCGGCATCACGTTCATCAGTAGCTTCGGCATGACCGAGGTCTCCGGCGGCTTTGCCATGATCACCCCGGCGGCCGAGGCCGCCAGGCGGCTCGGCACCGCGGGCCGCCCGTGCCTGTACAGCGAGGCCAAGATCGGCCGGGAGGACGGCGGCGACGCTCCCGGCGTCCTGGAGTGCGCCGCCTACGGGGTGCCGGACGAGAAGTGGGTCAAGGCCGTTGCGGCGTCGGTCGTGCTCGCTCCCTGCTCCGGCCACGACCAGGACTCGATCAGGAACGACCTGCGTGCCCGCATCGCCGCCTACAAGATCCCCAAGCAAATCGAGTT
>Ga0207692_10000496_pt1 | contig 13923 bp, 9 predicted proteins | sample LARL52metaG_FD_184345 | JGI IMG/M metagenome (GOLD analysis project Ga0207692, IMG submission 184345) | Corn, switchgrass and miscanthus rhizosphere microbial communities from Kellogg Biological Station, Michigan, USA - LAR L5-2 metaG... | ecosystem: Host-associated > Plants > Roots >...
CGGCCACGGTCACGGTGTCTGTACTGGCCTGGGGGGGGGACCCCCCTGGAACCCCCCGATGGCCTAGCGGCCCCCGCGACTCCGTCGCGTCGGCCGCGGCCCCCGGCCCGGCGGGCGTGCTCACCGTGCCACCAGCGCGCGGGTGACCGAGGTGAAGAAGCCGAGACCGCCACTGCCCGGGCCGGTCAGCGGGTCGATCGCGTGCTCGGGGTGCGGCATGAGGCCGACCACGTTCCCCGCTGGGTTCGTCACGCCGGCGATGTCGCGCGCGGAGCCGTTCGGGTTCCCGCCGGTGTACCGGGCAACCACCTGCCCATCCGCCTCGAGCCGGGCCAGCGTGGCGGCGTCGGCGAGATAGGCGCCCTGGCCGCTCTTGAGCACCACCGTGATCTCCTGGCCCGGCTCGTAGCCGCCGGTCCACGGGGTGCCGTCGTGCTCGATACGCACCCGGACCTCACGGTCGATGAACCGGAGCCCGGTGTTGTGGGTCAGCGCGCCGGGCAGCAGGTGCGCCTCGCACAGGATCTGGAACCCGTTGCAGATGCCGAGCACCGGCAGCCCGGCCCGGGCGGCGGGCACCAGGTCAGCCATCACCGGCGCGAACCGGGCGATCGCGCCGCAGCGCAGGTAGTCGCCGTAGGAGAAGCCGCCGGGCAGGATCACCGCGTCGACGCCGCGCAGGCCGCGGTCGCCATGCCAGAGCGGAACCGGCTGCGCCCCGGCCCGGCGGACCGCGCGGGCGGCGTCGCGGTCGTCGAGTGACCCTGGAAAGGTGACGACCCCCACCCTGGCCGTCACGGGCGTCCTCCCACGGGACGCAGGTTACCGGCTCACCGGCACCGGAATGGGTCAGCCGGCGTCGGCGAGTTCGCCGTCTTCGAGTTCGCCGTCCAGGGAGTCCGCGAACGGGGCACCGGGACGCCAGGCCAGGCGCTTGCTCAAGGAGACCACCGTGCGGTGCTCCGGGCCGCTGGTCATGCTGACGTCATCGACGCAGGCCCGCATGATGTCGATCCCCCGTCCCGACTCGGGCAACGCGGCGATGTCCTCCTCGGTCACCGCCTCCCTGGCATGTGCCCCGGGGCCGGAGCCCACCCGGAGCAGCGAGCGGCCGAGAGTCGTGGGGCGCCCGCCGCGGCGCCGGGGGCGCACCGGCGAGGCGTTGCCCGGCCAGGGACGGCGCCGCAGCCCGGGAATCCGGCCGCCGGCAAATCCCTGCCAGGTGTTCTGTACCTCGATACGGCAGCCACGCCGGCCCAGGCTGGCCACCACCTCGTATCGGCGCCCCGGGCCACCGTGGCGCACCACGTTGGTGCAAGCCTCGGTTACCGCGAGTAGCAATTCTGCGAGCCCGTCGTCCTCGGCACCCAAGCCCCGCAAGGCATCACCAAGCATGTGGCGCATCACCGGCACGCTCAGTGCCTCGCGCGGAAACACCAGGCAGAGCTTCACGTCCACGTTAGGCTCCTCGGCACTGGACACCGGCGTATGCTCCTGCCCCCTGGTTACCGTTCGCACGGTCCACGATGGCCACTTTGAGTGCTTTCCCCGCCCGGGCCGGGATAACCGTCGAGTTGAGTGACACCACGGTTAACATGCGTGACGTAGCGCTGGTTTAACATCCCTGGGCTGGGTACGCCAAACTGATGCCTTCACTCCGCGCACGCTGCGATTCACTCCGTGCGCAGCACGAATTCCTCTATCACGGGGTTCGCCAGCAATTCGCCGGCAAGCTCTCCGAGCCTGGTCAGAGCGCTGTCATCGGCCTCGCCGCGCAGTTCCACCTCGAACCGCTTGCCCTGCCGCACGCCCACCACATCGCCGTATCCAAGTCGCTGGCAGGCGCGCGAGATGGCCTCTCCCTGCGGGTCGTGAATCTCGCGCTTCAGCATCACATCGACAATGATTTTCGTCACTTTTCCCAGCCTTTCCTTGCTCCTTGCCTACCGGTCACGCAGCGTACGCGACACGCGGCAGGCCGGTCAGCGTTCATCTGGGGTTAGCCGCATGCCGCGACGTCTGTCACCATGGCCCTAACGGGTCCCGGCCCACCAGAGCCGTTACGGACCCCCCGCCGGCCGGTCGCGGCGATCCCGCAGCCGGCCCCGATCACAAGGAGTGGCACGTGGCCGTCGATGCTGACGGTGCGGTCACCGCCGCACCGGGATCCGCCAGCCTGGACCGGCAGGCCGGATCGCGCGTGGAAACCATCCAACTGCTCACCCCCGAGGGTGAGCGGCTCGAACATCCCGAATACCCGCTGGAATTGTCCACCGACGACGTGAAGGGCCTGTACCGCGACCTCGTCCTGGTCCGCCGCATCGACACCGAGGCGATCGCGCTGCAGCGCCAGGGCGAGCTTGGCATCTGGGCGTCGCTGCTCGGCCAGGAGGCCGCCCAGGTCGGCTCCGGCCGGGCGCTCGGCCCCCGTGACATGGCCTTCCCCACCTATCGTGAGCACGGGGTGGCCTGGTGCCGGGGTGTCGACCCGATAAAGCTCCTGGAGTTGTACCGCGGCGTCAGCCACGGCGGCTGGGATCCCGCTGAGCACAACTTCCACATCTACACGATCGTGATCGGCGCGCAGACGCTGCACGCCACCGGCTACGCGATGGGGATCCAGCGCGACGGTCTGGTCGGCGAGGACGGCGAGGCGGTCATCGTCTACTTCGGCGACGGCGCCACCAGCCAGGGCGACGTGAACGAGGCATTCGTCTTCGCCTCGGTGTTCAACGCCCCCGTCGTGTTCTTCTGCCAGAACAACCAGTGGGCCATCTCCGAGCCGCTGGAACGGCAGAGCCGCGTCCCGCTGTACCAGCGGGCCAGCGGATTCGGCTTCCCGGGCATCCGGGTGGACGGCAACGACGTGTTCGCCTGCCTGGCCGTCACGCGCAAGGCGATGCAGGCCGCCCGGGAGGGCCAGGGCCCCACGTTGATCGAGGCCTTCACCTACCGGATGGGCGCGCACACCACCACCGACGACCCGACCAGATACCGGCTCGCCACCGAGCTGGAGGCGTGGAAGCTCAAAGACCCCATCGAGCGGGTCAAGGCCTACCTGGTCCGCACCGGCGCCGCCGACGCCGCGTTCTTCGAGGCGATCGAGGCAGAATCCGCGGAGGTGGGCCGCACCGTCCGGCAGGGCTGCCTGTCCATGCCCGACCCGCAGCCACTGGCGATCTTCGAGAACATCTACAGCGAGCCGAACGCGCTGCTTGACGCCGAGCGGGAGCAGTTCGCCGCGTACCTGGACACCTTCGAGGCCGAGGAGGTGGCACGGTGACCGTGCTCACGCTGTCCAAAGCGCTCAACGAGGGCCTCCGCAAATCCCTGGAAGCCGACCCCAAGGTGCTCATCATGGGCGAGGACGTCGGCAAGCTGGGCGGGGTGTTCCGGGTCACCGACGGGCTGCAGAAGGACTTCGGCGAATCCCGCGTGGTGGACACGCCGCTCGCCGAGTCCGGGATCGTCGGCACCGCGATCGGGCTCGCCCTGCGCGGCTACCGCCCGGTGTGCGAGATCCAGTTCGACGGCTTCGTCTTCCCCGCGTTCGACCAGATCGTCAGCCAGCTTGCCAAGCAGCGGCTGCGCTCGCTCGGGCACGTCAAGATGCCCGTGGTGATCCGGATCCCGTGCGGTGGCGGGATCGGCGCGGTGGAGCACCACAGCGAATCGCCCGAGGTGTACTTCGTCCACGCGGCCGGCCTGCGGGTGGTCGCCTGCTCCGGCCCGGCGGACGCCTTCACGATGATCCAGCAGTCGATCGCCTCCGACGACCCGGTGATCTTCTTCGAGCCCAAGCGCCGGTACTGGGACAAGGCCGAGGTGGACACCGCCGCGGACCTGTCCGGGGCGGTGCCGCTGACCTCGGCGCGGACCGTGGCCGAGGGCAGCGACGTGACCGTGGTGAGCTACGGGCCGCTGGTGCGGACCTGCCTGGAAGCGGCGGTCGCGGCGCGCGAGGACGGGCGCTCGCTCGACGTGATCGACCTCCGCTCGCTGTCCCCGCTCGACATGGGCAGCGTGGTCGCGTCGGTGCGCAAGACCGGCAGGTGCGTGGTCGTGCACGAGGCCCCGGTCACCGCCGGGCTCGGCGCCGAGATCGCCGCCAGGGTCACCGAGGAGTGCTTCTACCACCTGGAGGCCCCGGTCATGCGGGTCGGCGGGTTCTCCACCCCCTACCCGCCGTCCCGGCTGGAGGAGTACTACCTGCCCGACCTGGACCGGGTGCTCGACGCCGTCGACCGCGTGTCCGCGTTCTGAGACGGGAAGAAAAACATGGCTGACGTGAAGCAGTTCAAGCTGCCGGATGTCGGGGAGGGGCTGACCGAGGCGGACATCGTTTCCTGGAAGGTCAAGCCGGGGGACTCGGTCACCGTCAATCAGGTGATCGTGGAGATCGAGACCGCGAAATCCCTGGTGGAACTGCCTTCTCCGTTTGAGGGGGTGGTTACCGATCTGCTCGTGTCCGAGGGGCAGTCGGTGGACGTGGGGACGCCGATTATTGCGGTCGACGTGTCCGGGGAAACGGATGCGGGGGGGCCTGGGCCGCACGGTGCTGTGACGGCGGGCGTTCAGGATGAGACTGCGGCTCGGGAGCCCGGGATCGAGGGGTCGCCGGCGCCGAAAATCGAGCGGCAGGCCGTGCTGGTGGGGTACGGGGTGAAGCTGGGGACTACCACACGGCGGCCACGTAAGGGGAAGGGGAAAGCGGGAGGTGGGTCCGGGGCTGGACTGCACCCGGCAGAACCCGTCGGTCCGCCGGCTGCTTCGGGGAACGGGGCTTCGGGGCGGACGGGGACGGCCGAGCGGCCGTTGGCTAAGCCGCCGGTTAGGAAGCTGGCCAAGGATCTGGGAGTGGATCTGGCCGCGCTGACCGGGAGCGGGCCCGAGGGGACGATAACCCGGGAGGATGTGCAGGCAGCCGCCGCGGGGCCCGTGGCTGATGTACCGGCCGCCATGTCGGTGCCCATGGTGCCGGCCGGCGGGGAAGAACGCATTCCGATCCGGGGGGTGCGGAAGCATACGGCGCTCGCGGTGTCGTCCAGTGCGTTTACGGCGCCGCACGTGACGGAGTTCCTGCAGATCGATATGACCGAGACCATGTCGGCGGTGCGGCGACTGCGGGAACTGCCCGAGTTCGAGGGATGGCGGCCTTCGCCGCTGCTGCTGGTGGCCAAGGCGCTGATGCTGGCCGTGGCGAGGCACCCGATGATCAACTCGTCGTGGGACGAGCAGGCCCAGGAGATCGTGGTCAAGCACTACGTGAACCTGGGCATCGCCGCCGCCACCGACCGGGGCCTGCTCGTGCCCAACATCAAGAACGCGCACACGCTGTCCCTGCCCGGCCTGGCCCGCGCGCTGTCCGAACTGGCCACGACGGCGCGGGAAGGGAAGACCCAGCCCGCCGGCCTGGCCCGCGGCACGATCACGATCACCAACGTGGGCGTGTTCGGCGTGGACACCGGCACGCCGATCCTGACCCCGGGCGAGTCGGCGATCCTCGCGCTCGGCCAGGTCAAGCAGGCACCCTGGGTCCACGAGGGCGAACTAGCGGTGCGTCAGGTGACCACGCTCGCGCTGTCCTTCGACCACCGGATCGTGGACGGCGATCTGGGCTCGGCGGTGCTGCGCGACATCGGCGCGATGCTCACCGACCCGATCCGCATGATCGCCTGGGGCTGATTTCGTGATCCTGAAGGATTCTCCGCGTATGCGCAGGAGAATCCTTCAGGATCACAGCGCCGCTCAGAACGCCTCTTCGGGCAACTCCATCAGGTCCAGGGTGGTGGCCTCGGCGATCTCCCGCTCGACCGCCAGGCGCGGCAGCACGGTCTGCGCGAAGAACCGCGCGGTGGCCAGCTTGCCCTGGTAGAAGGCGCGGTCGGCAGCACTCAGGCGGTCCGCCTGCTCGCCGTCAAGGGCCGCGAGCGCCACCTCCGCCTGGCGGGCCAGCAGCCAGCCGATCATCAGGTCGCCAAGCGCCATCAGCAGGCGAGTGGTGTTGAGCCCGGCCCGGTAGATCTCCTCCGGCCGCTCCAGTGACGAGGCAGCGTACCCGGCCAGCGTGCTGACCAGGCCCTCGACGTCCCCGGCCGCCCGGGCCAGGGCGGTACGCTCCGGCTTGAGCCTGCCGTTGCCCTCCTCGCCGGCCGCGAAGGCGGTGATCTCACCCAGCAGCGCGCGCAGCGCCCTGCCCTCGTTCCGGAGGATCTTGCGGAAGAACAGGTCAAGGCCCTGGATCGCGGTGGTGCCCTCGTACAGGCTGTCGATCTTGGCGTCCCTGATGTACTGCTCGATCGGGTAGTCCTTGAGGAAACCCGACCCGCCGAGGGTCTGCAGCGACAGGGTGAGCATCTCGTAGGCGCGCTCCGAGCCGGTCCCCTTGACGACCGGCAGCAACAGGTCGTTGAGCGCGATCGTGTCCTGGTCCGCCCCGCCGGCTGCGGTCTGGATCTGGATCGCGTCCTGGAGGGCCGCTGCGTAAAGCACCATCGCCCGCATGCCTTCCGCGTAAGCCTTTTGCATCATCAGCATCCGGCGCACGTCGGGGTGGTGGGTGATCGTCACCCGCGGCGCGCTCTTGTCCGCCATCCGAGCGAGGTCGGCGCCCTGCACCCGGGTCTTGGCGTACTCCAGCGCGTTCAGGTACCCGGTGGACAGCGTCGCGATCGCCTTGGTGCCCACCATCATCCGGGCGTGCTCGATGATCAGGAACATCTGCCGGATGCCGTCGTGGGTGTTCCCGACCAGCGTCCCGACCGCTGGCCGGCTGGCGCCGAACGTCAGCTCACAGGTGGTCGAGGCGTGCAGGCCCATCTTTTCCTCTACGCCTGTCACCTCGACGCCGTTCCGTTCGCCCAGCGTGCCGCCGGGGCCGACGAGGAACTTGGGCACCAGGAACATGGACAGCCCCTTGGTGCCCGGGCCGTGCCCCTCGGGACGGGCGAGGACCAGGTGGAAGATGTTCTCCGCCATATCGTGCTCGGCGCAGGTGATGAACCGCTTGACGCCCTCGATGTGCCAGGTGCCGTCCGGTTGCGGGATGGCCTTGGTCCGGCCCGCGCCCACGTCGGAGCCGGCGTCCGGCTCGGTGAGCACCATCGTGGAGGTCCAGCCCCGGTCGATCGCGATCTCGGCGAAGCGCTGCTGCTCCGGGGTCCCCACCAGCCACAGCACCTGGGCCATGGACGGGCCGCTCGCGTACATCCAGACGGCCGGGTTCGCCCCGAGCACCAGTTCCGCCACCGCCCAGTGCAGCGACCGGGGCGCGCCGGTGCCCCCGAGGCCGGGCGGCACGTCCAGCCGCCACCACTGGGCGTCAGTGAACGCACGGTAGGAGCGCTTGAAGGCGTCGGGAATGGTGACCGTGCCGGTGGCCGGGTCGAACACCGGCGGGTTGCGGTCGGCCTCGGCGAAGGAGGCCGCGAGCGGGCCGACGGCCAGCCGGTTCACCTCGGCCAGCACGCTATGCACCGTCTCTTGGTCCAGTTCCTCGTACGGGGGCTTGCCGAGCACGTCCTGCCGCCGCAGCACCTCGAACAGGTTGAACTCGATGTCACGCAGGTTGCTCTTGTAGTGACTCAACTAAGCCCCGCCTCTCGCGCGGGGACCGCCCGGCCCCGTTCCGGTCCGGCAGGTCCTACTGGTCAGTAACTTATTTTATCCTACCAGCCAGTAACGAGATTCGGCGAGGGTGGTTCCGCTGAGCATGGCGCCGTTTTACAGTGAGGCCGGAGCGCGGTTCCGCGAGTGAGGTGTGCGATGACGCTGGCCCTGACCGAAGGAGCACCTGGCACTGGCCGAGTCGGTGCGTGGCTGGGCCGGGCACGCCGCCCCTGCCCCCGTGATCAGGTCGGCGGTGGACGCCGGGGACCACGGTGCCGCGCTGTACCGGGACACGCTGCGGCCCGGCCTGGCGGCCCAGGGGCTGCTCGGCCTGCACCTGCCGGAGGCACTGGGTGGTCAGGGCGCGGGCCTGCCCGAACTGGCGGTGGCGGCGGAGGAACTTGCCCGGGCGCTGGTACCCGGCGGGTTCCTGCCGACCGTGCTGGCGGGCGCGGTGCTGGCCAGCGCGATCGATGCGGCGGCCGACACCTCTGAGCTGGAGGGCCTGGTCAAGGAGCTTGCGGCGGGCTCGCTGACGGCCGCGGTCGCGCTGGGGCCGGGACTGAGCGCCGCGCCGGGCGACGGCGGCAGCCTGGTGATCGACGGGACCTGCGGGCCGGTGACCGGTGCGGGCCTGGCCGACCTGCTGATCCTGCCCGCCGGGCAGGGCGAGGCGCAGGCCTGGGTGGCGGTGGACGCCGGCGACGTGACATTGACCCCGCTGGACAGCATGGACCTGACCAGGCCGGTGGCCCGGGTGAGCGCCAGCAAGGTGGCGGTGCCGGCCGGGCGGGTGCTCTCCGGGCTCCCCCACGGCCTGGTTCCCGGCCTGGCCGCGACGCTGTTCGCCGCGGAGGCGTGCGGTATCGCCGCCTGGGCGGTGGACACGGCCGCGTCCTACGCCAAGATCCGCCACCAGTTCGGCCGGCCGATCGGCCAGTTCCAGGCGGTCAAGCACCGCTGCGCGTGGATGCTCACCGCCTCCGAGCAGGCCGCCGCGGTGGCCTGGGACGCGGCGCGGGCCTGGGCGGAACCGGCCGGGACTGAGCCGGCCGGGGATGGCGGCCGTGACTTCGCGGCCGGGGCGGCCGCCACCGTCGCCATCGACGCGGCGGTCACCTGCGCGCACGAGTGCATCCAGGTACTCGGCGGGATCGGCTACACCTGGGAGCACGACGCTCACCTGTACTACCGCCGGGCTCTGTCGCTGCGCGCGCTCGCGGGCAGTTCGGCCGCCTGGGCCGGCGAGGTCGCACGGCTCGCCCTCGGCGGCGCCACCCGCTCGCTTGCGGTCGAGCTCCCGGAGGAGGCCGCCGCCGTGCGGGCCGGTGTCAAGACGGAACTCGCGGCCATCGCCGCGGCACCCAAGGCCGAGCAGGCACGGCTGCTGGCAGCGGGCGGCTGGGTCACCCCGCACCTGCCGGCACCGTGGGGCCGGGACGCGAGCCCGCTGGAGCAACTGGTCATCGCCGAGGAACTGCGCGGCGCCGGGCTGCGCCCGCCGGGGCTTGGTATCGGCGCCTGGGTCGTGCCGGCCCTGGTCCAGTACGGGACCACTGAGCAGCAGCAGCGGTTCCTCCCGGACACGCTGTCCGGGGCGACCGTCTGGTGCCAGTTGTTCAGCGAACCAGGTGCGGGCTCCGACCTGGCCAGTCTCAGCACCAGGGCGGTGCAAGTGAAGGGGGAAGGGGAGGCGGGCGGGGGGGGATGGCGGCTATCGGGGCAGAAGGTGTGGACGTCGCTGGCCAAGCACGCCGCCTGGGCGATCTGCATCGCCCGCACCGACCCGGACGCGCCCCGCCACGACGGGATCAGCTACTTCCTGGTGGACATGGCCTCGCCGGGGATCACCGTCCGCCCGCTGAAGGAGATGACCGGGGACTCGCTGTTCAACGAGGTCTTCATCGACGACGTGTTCGTGCCCGACGACCTGGTCGTCGGCGAGGTCAACGGCGGCTGGAAGGTGGCCCGCACCACGCTGGCCAACGAGCGGGTGTCGCTGTCGCAGTCGTGGACGTTCGGCTGCGGCGCCGCGGACCTGCTCGAGGTCGTGGCCGGGCTGCCCGGGTCCCCCGATGCGGCGCTGCTGGAGCGCACCGGGCACCTGGTCAGCGAGGGGCACGCGATCGACCTGCTCGGCGTTCGGGCCACGCTCAAGCGGCTGTCCGGCACCGAGCCCGGCGCCACCGGCAGCGTCCGCAAGGTCCTCGGTATGCGTTACGCGCAGCGGATCGCCGAGGAATGCTGGGCCCTGTCCGGCGCGGAGGGCGCCGTCTACGGCACCCGGTGGTCCCGGGCCGTTCTGTTCAGCCGGGCACTGACGATTGGGGGCGGCACCACCGACGTCCAGCTCAACATCATCGGCGAACGGCTACTCGGCCTGCCCCGCGACCCCGCCCCCGGCGGCTGACCCCTCTGCCCAGCCCGGCACCCGGGCGGGGCGAACGCAACCAATCGACCAAATCGCCATCAGTCGGAAGATCGTTGTCTTAGGGTCGCCTTACATCCGACATCTGGCCATCGGCCGATACTGGGGGGTTTCCAGCTCTTTGTCTGCCGACGTCGTGACAAAGAGCGTTGCCTTCCCGCCTGGCGTGGGGCACGTGTCGCGTGCCTGGAGGGGAATCCGATGACATCGCTTGGAAAATGGGCCGTTCCCGCGCGCGTCCGCACCGCCGCGCTGGTCCATCACCCCGCCGCCGCGGCGCCAGTACATCACCCCGCCGCCCCACCCCGCAGGGGGGCGCGCAGGTCATTCTCGGTCCTGCTGGTGACGGCCATGACCGCCGCCGGGCTGACCGCGGTCGCCGCGGCCGGGCCGGCCGGCGCCGCGGCCACCCACCCGGCCGCTCATGCGGCCACGAGTTCCGGGCCGGCCGGCGACGAGACCACCGGCTCGCAGAACAACCTGCGCGACGGGTGGGATCCGAACGAGCCCACGCTGACCCAGGCCGCGGTGGGCGGCGGGCAGTTCGGCCAGGTCTTCAACACCGCGGTCAACGGACAGGTGTACGCGCAGCCACTGGTCGTCGGCAACACCGTGATCGTGGCGACCGAGAACGACTGGGTCTACGGGCTGAACGCCACGACCGGCGCGATCGTCTGGAAGACCTCGGTCGGCCAGGCATACACCATCACGTCCTGCGACGACCTCACCCCGAAGATCGGCATCACCTCCACGCCGGTGTACGACCCGAACACCGGCTCGGTGTACGTCATGGCGATGGTCAAGCAGACCAGCGGCTGGCAGTTCCGCCTGATCGGGCTCGACGCCGGCACCGGCGCCATCACGCTGCAGCAGCCGATCACCGGCCACCCCACCAACGACAGCCACATCTCCTTCCATCCCATCCCCCAGGGCCAGCGGACCGCGCTGCTGCTGGTGAACGGCTGGGTGTACGCGGCGTTCGCGTCGCACTGCGACCACACCCCCTACGCCGGCTATGTGTCCGGCGTGGACGTGGAGACGACGCCAGTCAAGACCACGCTGTGGACCGACGAGGCCGGGGTCAGCGAGGACCAGGCCGGCATCTGGCAGAGCCAGGGCGGGCTGGTGTCCGACGGGGCCGGGCGGATCTTCTTCACCTCCGGCAACGGCATCTCCCCCGCCAAGGGCCCGGGCAACAAGCCCCCGGGCCAGCTTGCCGAGTCCACGGTCCGGCTGGCACCGAACCCGACCACGGGGGCGCTGACCGCGAAGGACTTCTTCAGCCCGGCGAACGCGCCCAAGCTCGACGCGGGCGACAAGGACTTCGGTTCCGGCGGTCCGGTCGGGCTGCCGTTCGGCACGACGACCTTCCCGCACATCGTCGCCCAGGCCGGCAAGTACGGACGGCTGTACCTGCTCAACCGGAACAATCTCGGCGGCCGCCAGCAGAACTCCGTCGGCGGGGACGAGGACCTGTTCGAGATCGGCCACCTTGCCGGGCTGTTCGGAAGCCCCGGCGTCTTCGGCGACACGACGACGCTGACCGCCGGCAACGCCGCCAAGGCCAACGACTACCTCTATTACGTCGGCAACAACGACTACCTGCGCGCCTTCAAGGTCGGGGTCAACGGCAGCGATAAGCCGACCCTGACCGACCAGGCCAACAGCACCTTCCGCTTCGGGTTCGGCTCCGGCTCCCCCGTGGTGACCTCGAACGGCACCGACGCCAACTCCGGGATCATCTGGGTGGTCGACAGCCCCAACGGGGGGGCCGGCACGAACGCCTGGCTCGGCGCGTTCGACGCGACGCCGCAGCCCAAGGCGGGCGGCGGCACCAAGATGCACGAGATCTGGTCGGGCACGATCGGCACCGCGGTCAAGTTCACGACCGCGGCCACCGCCAACGGCATGGTGTACGTGGGCACCAGGGACGGCAACGTCTACGGGTTCGGCATCACCAGCGGCGCGGCGCTGAAGAGCAGCGGGACGGCCGCGTTCGCCGACACCCCGGTGCACTCGGCCACCACCGCCGCGGCCACCGTCACCGCGACCAGAACCGTGACGGTGACCGGCGCCGGTGTGCGCGCGATGACCGACCCGGATCCGTTCACGATCGGCCGGGTGACCGTGACCCGCGTTGGCGGCGGCGCGGCCACGGCGAAGTTCCCGGTCACCCTGCACAAGGGCGACGTGCTGCGGGCCCGGGTGAAGTTCGCACCGGGCGCGGTGGGCGGCACCACCGGCGCGGTCGCCTTCACCACCAGCGCCGGCCCGGCCGGCAAGGTCTCCGTGCCCCTCGTCGCCGACGGTACCCAGGCGGGGCTGTTCGCCACCTACCCCAGCCTCTCGTTCGTGCTGAACACCAACGACGGCGTGATCTCGAACGTCCCGCTCGCGATCAACGTGTGGGCGGAAACCAGCATCGTCAACGGCAGCGACACCCCGCTGCGGGTAACCGCGGTCACGGCGCCCACCGGCCAGTACACGATCGCCGGGCTGCCCAAGCCGGGCACCGTCATCAAGCCGGGCCAGGCGATCCCGGTTCAGGGCGAGTTCACCCCGACCAAGCTCGGCGCCGCCAACACCTCGTTCACCATCACGACCAACAAGGGCCAGCACCTCACCGTGACGCTGTCCGGCACCGGCATCAAGCCGATCATCAAGTTCGCCTCGGTGCCGGCGCAGGTGAACTTCGGGTCCGTCCAGGTGGGCCACACCAAGAAGATCTGGGTCGACATCACCAACGAGGGCAACCAGTCCGCGCTGATGTCGGGCGGGGCCACCCAGGGTGCGCCGTTCCATGCGCAGCTCAACATCACCAAGGGCCTGCCGGTGAGCTCGACCAACGACCTGACGGTCCCGATCCTGTTCACGCCGCACAAGGCGGGCCCGTTCCACGGGCTGTACAAGGTCACCTGGCGGGACGTCTGGGGCAGCCACTCGCTGGAGGTCCCGATCACCGGCACCGGCGTCGGGTGATCCGGCCCGGGTCCACCGTCCTCCTGGCCAGCCGCTTACCAGATCTTTCGCAAGCTGTCACTTCAGGTATGACAATCGGTTACATCCTGATAACGACAGTTTTAATTTCTTTACCAGATGTCATCATGGCAGAAGGGGCGCAGCCTTCCCGCTGGGCGTGGCGTACTCGTTGCCTGCCTGCATAGGGGATTCCGATGACATCGCTCGGGAAATCAGTTATTTGCGCGTGCGCCCACACCGTGCTGGGCGCACGCAAGTCGTTCTCGGTCCTGGCGATCACGGCCGTCGCCGCCGCCGGGCTCACCGCGGTCGCCGGGACGGGCACCGCAGGTGCGGCAGCCACCCACGCCGGCCGGCATCATCACGCGGCACCAGTGGCACCCGGGTCCGGGCCGGCAGGCGACGAAACCACGGTCTCGCAGAACGACCTGCGCGACGGCTGGGACCCCAACGAGCCGACGCTGACCCCGGCCGCGCTGCAGAACGGGTCCTTCGGCCAGATCTTCAAGACCGCCGTCAACGGCCAGGTGTGGGCGCAGCCACTGGTCATCGGTAACACCCTGGTCGTGGCCACCGAGAACGACTGGGTGTACGGGCTGGATGCGACGACCGGCGCGGTGCTGTGGAAGACCTCGCTGGGCACGCCGTACCACATCACCAACTGCATCGACCTCACCCCGAACATCGGGGTCACCTCCACCGGGGTCTACGACCCCTCGACCAACACCGTGTACGAGATGGGCCTGGTCCACGAGATCAGCTGGCAATGGCACCTGTTCGGGCTGAACGTCAGCACCGGGGCGATCACGTTCAAGCAGCGGATCGTCGGCCACCCCACCAACGACCCGCACCTGTCGTTCAGCGCGCTGCCCGAGGGCCAGCGGGCCGGCCTGCTGCTGATGAACGGG
>Ga0207692_10000501_pt1 | contig 13810 bp, 16 predicted proteins | sample LARL52metaG_FD_184345 | JGI IMG/M metagenome (GOLD analysis project Ga0207692, IMG submission 184345) | Corn, switchgrass and miscanthus rhizosphere microbial communities from Kellogg Biological Station, Michigan, USA - LAR L5-2 metaG... | ecosystem: Host-associated > Plants > Roots >...
GCGCTGCGGGAGGACTGGGAGCGCCGGGCCGCCGTCGTGGCGTCCTACCGGGAAGCGGCCGGGATCACCGACCCGGCGCAGGCGATCGGCCCGGTGCCGACCGGCCAAGCGCAGCTGCGCGAGGCCTTTCACGCCTCGGTGGTGGCCCTGGAGCTGCCCGGCGAGCAGGCCCTGCTGCGGGCCATGGGCCGGGGCCAGCTCGAGGCGCAGGTGAGTGCCTACGAGCGGGCCGCGGCCCTGGCCCCGCGCGACGTCAGCGCCGAGCTGGCCGCCGCCGACCGGCGCTGCAAGTCCGACATCGCCCGGGCGCAGGCGGCCCGGGAGGCCGGCCAGGACGCCGAGGCGGACACGGCCGGGATCCTGGCCGAGGAGACCGCCGGGGAGCTCGCCGTCCTGCGGGTCGCCGACGCGGCCCGGCGGGAGTGGACCGAGGCGCACGCCAGCAAGGCCGCGCAGGCCCGGGCGGCCGAAGCCGAGCTCCGGCGCCGCGACCAGGCCGAACGTGCCGTCCGGGCCGGCCAGGCTGCGTGGGAACACCAGCTGCGGCGGGAGCGCGAGGCGGAGTTCCGGGCCAGGCTGCCTCAGATCGTGGCCGAGGCAGAAGCCCGGTACGCCGCCGAGGCGGGCAAGGCTGAGCCGGAGGCAGCGTGGGAGCAGCCCAAGTCCCAGGCGCAGGCCGAGGCGACCCCGGAGCCCTTCTGGGAGCCTGGTGAGGCCATGGCGGACATGGACTTCGAGGCGGAGATCTAGCAGGCCTGTCAGGCCTATCAGGGCATGCAGAAGGCCCCGACACGGGACCGAGGCCTTTGTCCCGGAACCGGGGCGTGGCCGGACGTTAGCATAGGGATCATGTCCGCCCTGCCTGTCGATCCGACGCAGCATGAGGACCCGCTCGACCCCGGGCAGATCCTCCGCGCGCTGCCCGATCGCGAGCGGGAGACGTTCCTGGCGGAGTACCGGCGGGCAGTAGACGACGCTCGCGACCCGGCCCGCTGGCCGGAGCTGCGGCGGTTCCTGCGGCTGTGGGCCTGGCGGGCGGTCGCCGTGGCGGAACCGGGGTATTACGAAAGCTGGGAGCAGGCGAACGCGGGCACGGGCGGCGGGATGCTCCTAGAGGACGCGATCAAGCTCTACCGCCCCGGCCCGTGAGCTACCGGCCCTGGCTGGGGGAGCAAGTGCTCCGCCAGATGAGGGGCCTGCCCGCTGAGGGGTTCGACCTCCTGGTACAGGTTCTGGCGCGCATCTGCGAAGACCCCTACGACCGCCTGTTCAGCAGGGCTATCCGGGCCGATGACCCAGCTAGACGGATGGCCGAGATCGGTGATTTCGGGTTCGTGGAGTTCCTGGTCGACGATGCGGCCGGGCTGGTCCGCGTCGTGACCCTCGTCTGGGTTGGCTGATCCAGAGCAAGATATCCGGATATACGGATGAATTACGCACTGTTTCGCACGCCAGCCGGCGGCGGCCCGCGGACAGCGTCGGCGGCGAGCACCGGCCACCGGCAGGCCGCGAAATCGTACTCGTCCGGGTCATCCAGGCTCAGCCAGCCGTCGCGCTCGCTAGCCGGCCGGTGCCGGGCGGCCTGGTACTGAGCGAGCCGGGCCCGCCAGCCCTCCCGGTCCTGCCGGTACCGCTCGGCCCGCTCGCGGTGGATCCCGGCCGCGCCGGTGGATTCGGCGACGTCGTCAAGGCTGGCATCACCGCGGCGCCAGCCGCCGCGGCCGCGCTCGGCGAGCCCGTGCTCGGCCAGGATCCGCAGCGCGGCCGACGTCGCCGAAGGACTCAGCCGCGCCGCCCGGGCCACCTCGGCACCGCGGGTCTCAGTGCCGTCGAGTACCTGGTGGACGAGCCCGGCTGTGCCGCCGAGGAGCAGGAACACCGGGTGTATGCCGTCGATCCGGCCAGCACGACGGCGACGCCAGCGGACCGACTCTGCGTAGGCGTCCGGGATCCGGAGCGCGATCCTGTCCGCCCGGGCCATCCGGCCCCGAGTCACGACGTCGAGCAGCGGGTCAGGCTCGGCGTAGAGCATGGCCAGGAGCCGGGACACCGTCCGTTGCGAGAGACCCGAGTGCAACGCCAGGTTCCTGGTACCAAACTCCAGCACGGCTGACCCGCTGACCATCGCCGCCTGGCCGATGGCGGCAAGCAGCTGCCGGACGGCGACAGCGCGGCGGCCCCACCTCCTGACCCGCTCGGGGTCGGCGGCCGCGCAGGCAGTACCAGTCACCCACTGGCGAATCAGGCCGAACTCATCAGCACCGCCGGTAGCTGCAGGGGGGCGTGAGGTACTGACGCTAGTGAGCCAGTCACGCACGTTTTTCTCCCCGCCTGCGAAGACGACCGCTTTTCGCCATTCGTAGAGCAGGAGCCGGTCAAGCCGACGGGGTTCTGAGGACCGCTCATAGAGCCGCGCGAGCCCCCGCCAGGCGCCCGAGCCGATAGCGGCCCAGACGTCGGCCAGCTGCCAGCCGCGAGCCGCGGCCCCGGCCAGGACGGCCATCCGCGCGGCCGAACGGTCCGGGTAGCATGACCGATCCCACCGTCCGGTGCGGGCCGCCTGGTCAAGCCCAGCACCGAGAGGCGCGCGGCCGCCGAGGCGCGGGATCCAGGGCGCGCCGGTGTCGTCCAGCTCGGCGGTCACGCAAGCGGCACTTGCCTGATCAGGCGCGGCCGCCGACCGCGCCGCGCTGACCTGCAATTCCGCTGCGAACTCAGTCAGCAGCGCCGACCACACTCCCGGCCCGTTCGGGTGCTCCGCGGCCGCCCTGGCTTCGCTCAGCGGCGTTGAGAGCAGCCTCCAGCCGCCGGACTTGTGCCGGGAACCCGGAGGGCTGATCTGAGCGCCCATGGACGCCATCGGCGCCGGGTCGACGGCGGGGAACCGGAGGGCGATCGCCCGGGCGAGGTCGCGCAGCTCGCGCCAGGGCAGCGCCGCGGCGAACAGGACGAAGACGTGACGGCCGCCGGAGGGTGACACGTCAGCGAGGACCTGGCCGCCGCACCGGGCCACGAGCCCGGCCAGCTCCCCGGCCTGAGCGGCCACCCCGGCCGCAGGATCAGCATCACGTTGACGATCGTGCTGTCCGCGACGATCGTCAACGTGGCCGCCGGCGCGGGCCACGTCCAGGTCGAGCGCCAGCATCCGCCCGGTACCCCGGCCGGGGTCGTACACCGGCACGGTGCACGGCTGGCCCGGCGGGCCGGCAGGCAGGGGCCCGGCGTGCCGCGCGGGATAAGTACGGCCGCCGTCGCGCGAGATCCGGGCATGCGGAGTACCGGCAATCGAGGGCGTGACCGCATGCCAGGCAGCCTCCGCGCCGCTGCGCGAGAGGCCGTCAGAACTGGCCGGATTCGCTGCTGCGACATCCGGCGTGTCGCACGGGGACAATGTTGATCTAGCCGTGCGACCTGTTAGTGTGGCCACGGATGTACGGCCTTTCAGGTGAGAGGCCTTCTGTTCGGACCCGCCTCCCGGCTGCCAACCAAAGAGGGCGGGACTCAGAACGAACGGGTATGCGGTTGTGATGGCCCCCCTTTAGCGGGGGCCTCGCTGCGTTACGGGGCTAATGCGGCTCCGGTTTTTGCTCGAGACCAGTAACGGTCAGCATCCTTGCCGGCTCAGGACCAGATCGTGAGCCGGCGCGCCGGCTCATCTGACCGGCAGTCCGGGACAGGCGGTAACAGCCAGGACCAGGGCACTTTCGGCATAGCAGGACATTTAGGTCATCGAGCGCGTCCAGCGCTCACGGTTCCTGCGGTGGATGCTGATCATCTACAGCTACGAGGAACCGGGCGATGTCGTCCTCATCGTCGCCTTCCAGGACGCGAAAGCCTCAGTGCTACGCTGAGTCCCGTGGTGCACTCGATCCCCGAGGACGACTGGGTCTCCGCCGAAGCCGAAGCGCTCCTCGACGCGACCCCTGGCCTCCGCGAGGACCTGCGTGCCGCGATGGACGAGTTGCACGCAGGGACCCTCCAGACCGTCGACGCAGCCACGGCCCGAGCGCGAATCGAAGCTCGTATCAAGTCCCGCGGTTCATCCTGAGCGGGTGCCCGAGCACCGGCGTCGCCTGACATGGCGGGACCGTGCCCTTAAAGAGCTGGAAGACCTGGCGGACGTGATGCCAGCGGCAGCGCTGACCGCCGTCGAGGCGATGGAGCGCATGGCATCGACGGGGTTCAACTACGGGCGAGCCACATCCGAACCCGGCGTCTGGTATTTCCCAACCGGGAAGATCGGCATCTACTACGCGGACGACGGGACGACGTTGACCGTGCAGGCCACGGTGGACGCCCGGCGTCTGCGAGAACTCCCGTATTGACGTCCTCCTCGCCGTGAACGACGGGGATTCCTCCAGCGCGGCTCATGCCGTGCTCCGGTGGGGTTCTTGCTTCATTTGGCTCCTTCGTATTGGCCCTTACGGAGTAGCGGCGGCGTTTCAGCATGGGCGTTCAGGTGCCCGTCCTCGGGGTCGTGAGTGAGCGCTTCACGAAACTCGCTCGAACCCCGGTGAGGTCGAGCACTGGTCCCCGATCCGGCGTCAGACTGCTGGGGCCGTGACCTCAAGATAAAAGCCACCGCCTTGCGGGCGGGGATGTAGGCCGAGCTGTCCCCACATGGCCATGAGGCCATCTCGGCCGCAGTGCCTCACGGGCCCGGCGACTATCGCCGGCGGGCAGGGTCACGCTCGACCTGGTACCGCTCGAGGGCTCGGCTGAAACTCGTGCGTACTTGGTTAGCGACCGCGCCGAAATGTGACCCGAGCGGGCCATCAGCACGGGCGTCCCTGTCCCGTCCTCCGCACCATGGGTCAGCGCGCTGTGCCTGAGCTGGTGCAGCGTCGCGCCACCGGAGGCCTCGGAGAACAGGGTCGCCGCCTGCTGGTAGCTGAGCCGGGCCGTCCCCGGGTTGCCACACGATGACGTCGACCGCCCCGCGCTTGCGGCGCACCCTAGCGCGCCGGTTAGCCAGGTCCAGGTCCTCGGCGTCGAGCGCCAGCTGTCCCGCGGGAATGGCACCTCCGGCGGGACTGGCTCCCACTCGTCATCTCCGATAGCGCGCACTCTCGCTCAGCGGCACCTAGTTGCGGCCCACTGTCGCCCGGGTCAGCGGCACCTTCGCGCTCATACCGGTAGAAACCTGGACAACACCGTGTCGTAGAGTCACACTTCAGGTAGGAATATTGAATCTGTTATCGCACTGAGGAAAAACTGGGGATTATGTTCGATAGCGGCTGCGTCACGAACAGAAACCGAGTTCCTCGACGTCACAGCTATCGTCAGAGAGGCCCCATCGAGGATGGAACGGCGAGGTAGCACGGCGAGGGGCGTGAGGAGCTGATGGCTACTTCCGGGGCTGGGTCCAGCGCAAATGCGGATCCGGATCCGGCCGAGCAAGCGGATGCGGCCGCTGACGAGCGTGAGCTCATCGCCCGGCTAGCTCGCGCGCGTGCTGCGTCGGGTCTGTCGCAGGCGCGCGTAGCAGAGCTGATGCAGACTTCACAGTCTGCCGTGGCAAGGCTCGAATCTGGCCGGCATGACGCGCAGCTTTCTACCCTGGCGCGGTATGCCGAAGCTCTAGGGCTTTCACTGGACTTTGTAGAGGACACGAAGGCGCGGGCCGGGGACTGTAGCGCAGGTCACCGAGCCGAAGCCGCCAGGGCTTCCCCACAGGGGCAGGCTTCCCTTGAGCAGCCGCAGCACGCAGCGCCGCGGCCGGGACGGAAACCGAAGGGCAGTGTGCCCGTCGTCATCCCGGAGACACCCGGCAAGCCCGATCCCGATCACGTGCTGACCTGGCGGCAGCGCAAGGTGCTCCAGGTCATCCTGGAATCCGCGCAAAAGCGCGGTTACCCACCGTCGATGCGGGAGATCGCCGAGGCAGTCGGCTTGACGAGCACGTCGAGCATTACCCACCATCTCAGCACTTTGCAGAAGAAGGGATACTTGCACAGGGACCTCGGCCGGGCGCGGACCGTCGAGGTGCGCCTGCCGGGCCACCCGGCGGCACGGCCAGAGCCCGGCTCAGAAGAGGGCAAGCCGTCCGGCATCCCCGACGGTGACATCGTGTCACGGGAGGCGGCCTACGTGCCCCTGGTCGGGCGGGTCGCCGCAGGCAGCCCGATCCTGGCTGAAAAAGCCGTGGAAGACGTCTTCCCGATGCCCAGGCAGGTGGTTGGCGACGGCACGCTGTTCCTGCTCAAGGTGGCCGGTGACTCGATGATCGGCGCCGCGATCGCGGAGGGGGACTGGGTCGTGGTCCGGCAATCTCTCGCGCATGATGGCGACCAAATCGCCGAGAACGGCGACATCGTGGTGGCCATGCTAGACGGCGAAGCCACGGTGAAAACGTACAAGCAAAGCGACGGGCACGTCTGGCTGATCCCGCACAACCCGGCCTACACGCCGATCCTCGGCGACGAGGCCATCATCCTCGGCCGCGTCGTCGCCGTCCTGCGCAGAGTCTGATCCGAGTCTTTAACCCCTCTCAGGAGGGTTCCCCGCCCTGAGAGCCCGGCGGCCATTCGCTGGAACTCGCCTTCCACCCATCACACCCGGCCTGCAGCCACAGGCAGGCCAGCTTGAGCACCTGCCGGTCCGGCACCCGCCTGGCCATCTCGGCCAGCAACCGGTCTTGGCCGATCTCGCGGACCGACACCTTCGATGAAGCCCACTCGAAGCCGTCCTGCGCAAGCTCCGTACTGCATAATACGGCAACTGTCACATCTATGGTCGTAGTCGTACCGCATCAGGTGTCAGTTTGCTGGTGATGACGGCAGAAGTTGACATGAAAAGCCCCTAGAAGGCTCTTCTAGAGTGCCCTACGATGGCATGAATTGCCGCTACTTAGGAAGTACATAAGCGACGGCGCCGGGTACCCGCTACGTACGTCGTCAGCGATCTTCCCCCGGGCTTCCCCGGTCGCGCGGGAGCGTGGCTTCAGCGCGACGCGAAACCGGCCAGCGATGGCCATCTGGGTCCCGTACGCGCTGTTGGCACCAGTCGGCTGAAGCCTCTGATTAGCAAGGGCAGGCAGGCCCGCAAGAAAGTTGGAACTTTTGCTCGAATACCTCTTCCGAGATAATCGAAATCGTGATCTAATCACTGGCATGAACGCAATGGCCACCGGAACCTCAATGGCCCGGGCAGCTCAGAGCAATCGCGTGGACACCATACGGATCGGCGTAAGGTCTACCATCCCGCTCGCTTTGGCGAAGCCACTGCTGGCGACTGCCCTGCTCTTCGGGAAGCGGCCGACCCTGTCGGTCACGGCGGCCGAGGCAGCAAACTGGCCGAGGAGGCCCTGCTGGCTACGGCAAGAGCGGTGGTCCGCGCCATCCGGAGCAGCCGAGGCTCCGAACGGCGAAGCCATCCAAGCCCGCCCCGCCGAATCTGGCGGGGCCCTCAAAGCCCGCGTCGTCAAACCCCGCGGGACCCCCAAAGCTCGGCTCCGCCGTATCCGGCGCCACCGAACGTTGCGGGGGAATGGTGACCAGAAGCACTCCCCCAGCAAATGACCCATAACCTCCAGGGGCCCGTCCAGAAAAGTAGAGTGGCGCATCCAGCGATGACTCAACTTGGAGGAGCACGGGATGACAGTGAGCTACACTCACCCTGTTAAATTCCAAAAGGAGCGGTATGCAGGACTCTCCCACCCGCAAAGGAGTTTTGTAGCTGCCCCGATCAATAATCGTCAACTTCATGCGAGCGGAAAATGCCCCACAACCGTCGCCGGCGCCGTAGCCAGCCACCGCTTGACGATGAGCCGCAGCTCATATCAGCTGAGAATAGTCAGCATACGAAACTGCGGATAATAGCCTACAGCCGTAACCTGTCTCATATAGTAACCGATCTGCGCCCGCCAGGTTACTGGAAGCATTTCGGGCAAGGAGCGATAGACGAACTTAACGACCAGCCGTGGCGGGCGCAGATTCCACTGGGATACCGCAACGGGCGGCGCAGGGTATATAAGTTCCAGAAAGGTCGTTATCCTGAACCGTCAGCCGGTCCCGCTGGAATCAGGTGAACACGATCCGGATGCGGTCACTTTCCCCGGTGGGAGACTGTATACGGAGGATGGAGCCCTTCTCCTGCTCATCGGTGAGAAGCTTCAGCACGGCGATGCCCCGCCTGGCCACATCCCCCGGGGTGATGTGGTGCTGCTCGGCCAGGGCTAGGGCGTTGGCAAGAGTTTCGCCCGTGAGCGTGATGCTGCACCGGGGCGTCGGTGCGGCCTCGCGGCCGCCGCTGCGATGGTTAGCGCGGCGGGCACGGCGAGTGCGGCCAGTGGTCACGAGTGCTTCTGCCTTCTCTGTCTCCGTCATGTTCCGAACGTACGGCACCGGTAGCCTCGCGGCAAGCTCTGTACTGCAAAATACGGCAACCATTGCATCTATAGCTGCAGACATACCGCATCTGGTGCCGGGATGTGGGTACTAGCGGCAGAAATTGTCATTGTAGAAGCCTTGAACCCTACCTATGATTTCATGAAATGCCGCCACCTCACAGGAGAGTGCATGAGCGACTACATCCCCGAGGATGAGCTGGACGAGGAAGACGAGTATCCCGCCGTTGAAATCGTCTCCGAGGCTCCCGTGAACTCCTCGATTGAGCGGGAGCGGGAGCGTGACTTCAGCACGACGAGGAACCGGCTGGCGATGGCCATCTGGGTTCCGTACGCGCTGATCGCGATCCTCGTCACCGTAGGCGGCCTGGCAGGTAAGTTCGGACCCGAGGTCGTGGATCCGGTGGTTGCCGCCTACGCGGCCTCCGCCACGGCTGTCGCCTACTTCTTCTTCCGGCACCGTTCCCCTCCCGCCCGGCTGCGGGTCTGGCACGACTGCAGCTGCCGCAATCACCACGCGCACTGATCGGAGAGCCATGACTGAACCCTCCCCAGCGGAAGCCCCGCTTGATCCATTCCTCGCCGAACTGAGCTACCAGGTAATAGAGATGCTGCGGTCTTTCAGCCGGGGTGTCTCGTTTAAGGACATAGGCACCCGGTTTCAGTGCGATGAGCGTACTGTTTCCCGGCAGCTGACGACCCTGGACGAGGCGTTCTTCAAGACCCAGCAGCTGCACATCATCGAGCGTCCCAGCGGAAGAGGCAGCTATCAGCTCACTTCCGCTGGGGAGGTCCTTGTTGATCTTCTCGAGCCCATTACCGACGCCACACGCGGGGCTGTAGAGGCTGCCGCCAGCTCAACGAAACGCGTCAAGGTCATCTGCACCTCGAACTGTCTCGAGTTGTTCCGGCACCTGAGTGATGCCCTCCCGCATGACCGGACCTTTGACCCCATCCCGGAAGCCAGGCGAACGGCAGAGATCGACTTGGCGCGGGAAGCAGATACCTGCATCTTCCTAGCATCAGTACTGATGTCTGACGTGCAGAACGCCGCGGTCGGTGAAATATGCGCCTGCAACGACAGGATGGAAGTCCTGCCGATCAGGGTAGACCCGCTACAGCTCTTGGCTCCCGACGACCTGGGCTTCCGATCCCGTGTCACTGTCCGGCAAGTCATTGAGACCGGCGTCACCTTGGTAGTCCCGACGGGTGGAGTGGCGTGGGATTTCCTCAACCGGAGTTATCCAGACTGGCGCCGTCTGCGTCCCTTCCAGCACGTCGCTGCGACCGATCTTGACTTCGGCCTCAAGTGCCTCGCCCATAAGCTGATTCCACGTTCGGCGATGGTTGTCCACGGCCTAGGACCGGACATGCTCAAGCGATACTCGCTTGATAACGCCCGTCTCCTCGAATTCGATACGAGTAATTCTCACGGCATGGTCGCAGTCACGGGAGTCTTCCACAGCCGGGTCGCCAAATCACAATACGATGATGACCCGTATGAACTTCTATGGAAAGCGGCGCAGTCGATCTGGGCGGAAAAGGAGCGGGTCATTTGAGCAGCGAGCAGATAACCATGCCACCAGCGCCGCTATACGACGGGATCGTAATCAAGATCAGCGGTGAATCGCTCGGCGAATACGGGCTGCTGGAGCCTCAACGTTTCGCCGCGGTGGCACAGATGATCGCCGCTGTGCACTCCATGGGTGTTACCGTCACCGTAGTCGTCGGCGGAGGAAACATCTTCCGCGGCGCACTGGCCGACCAGTGGGGGCTGGAGCGGGAACAGGCGGACGCTGTCGGCATGGCTTCAACTGGAGTTAATGTCCTCCTGCTCCGCGGCCTGCTCCGCAACCTCGGCCTCGTGCCAGCAGTCTTCTCACGCGGGCCTGCCGAGGGAACAGGCCAGCCTTACGATCGCGAGCACGTCCGGACTTCCCTCCAGAAAGGAGCAATTGTATTGCTCTCCGGTGGCCTCGGAGTGCCTGGGATCTCTACAGACGTCGCCGCCATTGAGGCTGCAATCGACACGGGGGCGCCTGCAGTCATCATGTCCAAGAACGGCGTGGACGGCGTTTACACGCGCGACCCGCACGACCCGCAAGGCGGCGGGGATGCTTCGTTTATCCCAGATCTGACCGCTTCCGAAGCTCTTGAGCGAAACCTCCAAGTGATGGACGCCACAGCGCTTCACCGGGCCCGCGATCATGGCAAGCTCATCCATGTTATTCCGGCTGCGGAGACATACGCGCCACGCTATGTATTGGAGGGTAAAGAAATCGGGTCACGGATAATCCCGGTGTAAAGATCGCGGCGGGCCGTTGGCGCGGGTGCTGCAGACCGCGGACTACGGCCCAGTGGTTCACGACTCCCAGGGATGCGCCTAAGGAGCGCGCGGACGTACTTATCGCTAACCTTCCCCTGGCGAGGGGTGCAGGACAGGTGACCCGTTGCGGATGACCGCGGCCCGGCGCATCGATGTCGCTGATGCCGGATGCCGGTAGCTATGTGAGCAGGCCTCCGATGTTGTCATGCCAGGTAGGCGGCGACGGTGTAGGCAGCGTTGCGGTCCAGGCTGTCGCGGGAGTGGTCGTACCGGCGGGTCGTGCGGGGGTCTTTGTGCCCGGCATAGTCCTGCACGTCGCGCAGCGAGGCACCGGCGTCCAGGGCGAAGGTGATCGCCGAATGGCGCAGGCAGTGCGGCGAGAGCTGCTCCCACGCGCCGATCCCAGCCGTGCGGGCCAGGCGACGCACCAGCTCCCACAGGTGGCCCTGGACGAGCCTGCCGCCGGTGGCGGTGGCCAGCAGCGGCCCGCTCAGCTGCCGCCACTCCGCCACCCCGGCCCGCTCGGCCCGGTCGGTCAGGTAGGCCTCCAGGGCCGCCACGGTGGGCGGGGTGAGCGGGATCTTCGCCTTCCGACCGCCCTTGCGGACCACCCGCAGCACCCGGTGGCCGGAATCCTCGCCGAGGTCGGTGACGTCGGCGGCGCAGGCCTCATCGACGCGCAGCGCGTTGTGCAGCAGCAGCCGCACCACGGCCGCGGTGCGCAGCGCCTGGGCGCCGGTGTCGGCGTCGGCGGCGGCGACCAGGGCCCGGGCCTGGTCCCGGTCCAGGCCGACGGTGGCCGTGTAGTCCGGGTCCACGACCGGCCGGGCCACGCCCTCGGTGGGAACCCGGCCGATCAGGTCATGGGCCGCGCAGTACCGGTAGAACGACGACAGCGCCGACAGGCGGCGGCGCACGCTGGACTCCGCCACCCCTGCGTCAAGCTGGGTGGCGGCCCACAAGTCCACGTGCACCCGCCCGGCCGCCAGCACACCGGTCTCCCGCCCGGCAAGCCAGGCCAGCCAGGCCACCACATCCCCGGCGTAGGCGCGGCGGGTCCGCGCCGAGCGCAGCCCGGTCAGCCACGCGGAGACCAGGAGCTGCTCCCGCTCCCCCAGCTCGCCGACCACGGGCAGCTCGGCCCGCACCCGGTGCAGCAGCTCGCCCGCCAGCACCGCCGGGCCCGCGCCGGGCGCGGCCGCGGAGACGGGCGCGGGCATTCGTTCGAGGTCACGTGGCATGGCCGGATGGTAGCGCGGTCTGCTGACATTGACCGGGTGATACAGCGGGTTATCACCCGCTCAGCGGCGAGCGGGGCGGGGCGGGCAGCGTGGTCGTGAGCGCGTTCTCGGCAGCCGGCGGGAGTCCCAGGGAGCGGTGGAGTTCTTCCTCTGTCGTACCCGCCAGGTCCTGGGACCGGCTGAGCAGGAGTGCCGCGGCAACGCGGATAAGCGTGTTCGTGGTTATCCGCTCCCCCGCTCCCCTGCGGTTCCTGTTAAGTACGCGGGCGAGGATTGACAGTTGCGTGATCTGGTCCGGCCAGATCAGCAGCTCCTTGCGTTCCAGGCGCAGGTACTTCGGCAGGCCCGGGACCTCTGCCGGAGGCCGGGGCTCCGGGGCTCCGGCCGGCCGCACGCCCTTTGGCCGGACTGCCTCCGGGGTCTGGGGCTCGAAGGCGGCAAGTCCCAGCCGGACGATCTCGCTCGCGAACTCGGGATATGAAAGCTTGGGATTCACATGCATGCGCTGGTACAGCCAGGCGCTGTTGAGAGCTGCCGCGGCCGCCGGGCGCAGGCGGATCGTCGTCGCGGGCCGCCCCTCCACCGCCGGGACGGCCGGCGAAGGCACCGGGATCCCGTGTCCTGGTGCCGGCCGGGTCCGCTCACTCCGGCTCACTGCCTGTCCTCCAGGCTCGCCTGGGGCCACCGCAGCGACGGCTGCGGCCGTTCCGGCACGTTCTCAGGAGTCATGCCAGAAGTCTGCTCCTCGGAATCGCTGTTCTCAGAGCTCAACGGAAAGGGATCATGCATCTTTGTCCCCCATGGGGGACAAAGATGCGGGGGGCGAGAGCCGCCTCAGACGCTAACGACTCGTCGGCAGCCGGCCAACCCCACAGGCCCTGGTTCGTGCTCGATCGTCTCGCCAGACTGCCATCGGCAAACTCACGAACCCACTGACTGTTGCTTACTAGTCAGCCGTAAGTTTTCAGCCTGACTGGAGCGCGAAGACCGGTCGCACACTAGGCGGCCGACCTACTGACCTGCGGCTGCCCGGGCCTCGGCTTCCACCTCAGCCCGGTGCCGGTCGATCACGTTAACCAGGGCGCCCATGATCAGGTGCTTCGGCAGCCGGGTCGCGAAGTGGACGTCATCGACCAGTGCGGCCAGCCGGTCGGCCGAGGCCTTCGGCATATACCAGCTGCGCATAGTCATGTCCGCCGCCGCAGCCCTAGCAGGCTGAGCAGGCTCGGGAGTCCTGCTATACCTAGCAGGCTTATCAGGTCTATCAGGCGTGGTAGCAGGAGCGGCTACCGCCACATCAGCGGCTTGGACAAGGGATCCGAGCGTTTTGCGCTGACCCGCCATCACAACCGCCCGAGTTCGATCAGGAGCTCGGCCTGGACCCGCCGGACGTCGTCGAGCGCCGAGGGCCAGGAACGGTCACCGCGGTATTCGGTGATCATCCGGCCGTCGAGCTGCGCCTGGCTGTGCGCCACATAGCGGCGGACGAACGAGATCATCCGGGGAATCTCCAGGCTGTCGAGCAGGCCCCAGGCCGCCTCTACCGGCCCCGCTCCCCTAAGCGGGTCGGCCATGTTGATCACGACCCGGTGAGGCACCTTGTGGTCGTGGCATAGCCCGGCTGTCCGGAGCGTCGGCTGTACGGCCGCCCGCTCCGGGATCATCGGGATGACCGCGAACGTGGCCGCGGCCAGAACCCCGGCAAGCGTCTCGGTGTCCTCCAGGTTTCCCGGGCAGTCGACAAGAATCGCGTCATAGTCGCGCACCGTCCGCATCTGCTCGAGGACCCGCGGGTCGTTTTCCGCAGCGAAGTCGAACGGGACCGAGTCCGATGCAGTGATGATCTCCTCGGCCGTGCGCTGCGGGTCGATGTCGACCACCAGCGCGCGGCCGGAT
>Ga0207692_10000506_pt1 | contig 13765 bp, 12 predicted proteins | sample LARL52metaG_FD_184345 | JGI IMG/M metagenome (GOLD analysis project Ga0207692, IMG submission 184345) | Corn, switchgrass and miscanthus rhizosphere microbial communities from Kellogg Biological Station, Michigan, USA - LAR L5-2 metaG... | ecosystem: Host-associated > Plants > Roots >...
CTCCCTCCGGGATGCCGGGCGGGATGCCGATGGTGACCGTCTCCTCGCGCACCGCCCGTCCGCTGGCCGCGCAGGCCGGGCAGGGCTGGCCGGTGACGAGTCCCCGGCCCTCGCACTGCGGGCACGTGGTCACCTGGCGGACCAGCAGCGGGCCGTGGCGGCTGGTCATCTCGCGCTGGCCGGTTCCCCCGCAGCCGGGGCAGCGACGCGGAGCAGTGCCGGGCCCAGATCCGCTGCCCGCGCAATGCGGGCACGGGCCCGGGCGGCGGATCGTGACCGCGTGGTTCCCGCCGGTCAGCACCTCATCCAGGGAAATGACCAGGTCCAGGTGCACGTCCTGGCCGCGCGGAGGGACTGCCGTGGCCGGGCCGAACAGCCGCTCGAACAAGCCGCCGAATGCGGTCGCGCCGGATCCGAAGATGTCGGTGAAGTCGATGCCGCCCCACAGGTCTTCCGCGGTGGCCCCGGCCAGGCCGGCGGACCCTTGCGCGTCATAGCTCGCTCGCCTGGCCGGATCGGACAGCACGCCATAGGCTTCGGCGATCTCCTTGAACCGCTGCTCCGCGTCCGGGTCGGTGCTGATGTCGGGGTGGTAGCGGCGGGCCAGCCGACGGAACGCGGCCTTGATCGTCTCGGTACCGGCATCACGCGGGACGCCGAGCACCTCGTAGTAGTCACCCGAGCCGGTCATGGCTGACCCGCCAGGGCGCCATGCGTGCTAACTGCCGAGCCCATGCTCCGACTCTCGCCCTGGCTCCAGCCCTGCGCTACAGCCAATCGGGCACCCGCACCGGGACCTTCGGCCTCGGCCAGAGACCACCGGGAAGCTGCGCGACCTCATTGACGCAGTGGCCAGACACCTGACCACCGCCTCTGGCCGCATACCGGGAGTACGTGCGGTACCTCGAGCTGCCGGTTGCCCTTGGGGAAGTGCCTGCGACCGGGAGAAACCTTTGAGAAGGATGGATGTCCCGCCACGAGAGGACGTGCGACCCTACCGGGTTCACCATCACGTGGAAGCCTGCCAGGTAGGAGGATTGTGTGCAGCCGCGAAGCCCGTCGGCCGGACGGCTGCGGACCATGAGGGGCGATGGACATGGCCGCCGTTTCGCGGCAGGGCGAGCAGCCGCTGGACGCCGACTATTACGACACCGTGGATCTGGGGCGGGTCGGTGCCCGGCTACCCGCCGCCGCGCCGACGGCCGCATCGCCGCTGACCAGGAGCTCGCCTGCGGGTGAGGTGGTGCTCGGCTACGTGCGCGACCAGGTGGCGGCGCTCTGGCGGTATGACCCGCTGGTCCGCTGTGATGCGCCGGACGCCGTGCACCAGATGCGGGTGGCTACCCGCCGGGCCCGCAGCGCGCTGCAGGCCTTCGGCACCATCATCGACCGGGAGGCGACCCGGCCGCTGTGCGCGGAGCTGAAGTGGCTCGCGGCCGCGCTCGGGGCGGCCCGCGACGGCGAGGTCATGCTGGCCCGGCTCACCGCCGACCTCGCCGCCATCCCCCCGGCCCTGGTCGCCGGGCCGGTGCAGGCCCGCATCACCGCCCATTTCACCGCCGAGCTCGCCCCGGCGGGCACGGCCGCGCTGGCTGCGCTCGACGGGCAGCGGTACCTGCGCCTGCTCGGTGACCTGGATGCGCTGCTGGCTGACCCGCCGCTGACACCGCTGGCAACCCGCAAGGCAGGCAAGGTGCTGGCGAAGCCGGTCCGGCGTTCAGCCCGGCGGCTGCGGCGCGCCCTGGCCGCCGTGCCCGCCGCTGAGGACCGTGACGCGGCGATCCACGAGGCCCGCAAGGCTGCCAAGCGGGCCCGGTACGCCGCCGAGGCGGCAGTGCCCGCGCTCGGCCGGGTGGCCGGCCGCCAGGCCGCCCAGGTCAAGGAGCTGCAGCAGCTGCTGGGCGACCACCACGACAGCGTCGTCGCCCGGGCGGTGCTGCTCGATCTGGCCGCAAAGGTCCGGGCGGGCGGGGAGGACACCTTCACCTACGGCCTGATGCACCAGCGCCAGGCCTGCCAGGCCGCCACGATGGAGCAGGCTCTGCCCCGCTTCACGGTCGCGCGAGGCGACCGGACCACGGGCCACTGACGGGCGGAGGCGGTCGTGTCGAGGTGCGTACAGATGTCAGGGCCCGTACCGGCCATGCCAGAGTCGCCGGCGGCCTTTATCAACCGGGAGCTGAGCTGGCTCAGTTTCGCCCGCCGGGTGCTGGCCCTGGCCGAGGACCGGGAGCAGCCCCTCCTCGAGCGGGTCAAGTTCGCCGGGATCATGGGCATGATCTGCGACGAGTTCGCGATGAAGCGGATCGGCGGCCTGTTCAAGCAGGTCCGGGCGGGCGCGCATAAACGCGGGCCTGATGGGCTGGCCCCGGCCGAGGTGCTCGAGGCCTGCCGCGCGGAACTGCGGTCGCAGCAGGAGTCGGTCGCCGTGCTCGTGGAGAAGGAACTGCGCCCGGCCCTGTCCGACCTAGGGGTTCCGATCCTGGATACCGGGGATCTCGATCCGTCCCAGCGGGAGTTCCTCGCCCGGTATTTCGCGGACGCGGTGGAGCCGATCCTCACCCCGCTGGCGGCGGACGCGGCCCATCCGTTCCCGTTCATCAGCAACCTCGGCCTGAACCTGGCGGTGATGATCGCCGAACCGGGGCAGCGGAAGCGCCGTTTCGTGCGGATCAAGGTGCCGGCCAGCCGGCCGCGATGGGTGCCGCTGCCGGGCCAGGCGGGCTGGGTGCCGCTGGAGCAGGTGATCGCCGGCAACCTGAACGCGCTGTTCCCGCGGGCAGTGGAGGCGGACTGCTTCTTCTTCAGGGTCACCAGGGGAGCGAAGGATGATCCGTGGGCCGACCAGGTCACCGACCAGGACGCCGACCTCTCGCCTGGCGCCATCATCGGGATGGTCACGGCCGAGCTGACCGCCCGCAAGTACGCGGGGGTGGTACGCCTGGAGGTCAGCGCGAGCATGCCGGCCGAACTCCAGGGCTGGCTCGCGGCCCAGCTCGACGCCGATCCTGCCGACGTCATCGAGGTTCCCGGGCTGCTGAGCCTCGGCGACCTCATGGAGCTGCCCGTGGACGGCCATCGCGAGCAGCGTGACCCCCCGCACGAGCCGGTGACCCATCCGCGGCTGCGGCACCTGGACCAGGCCGGCCCGTCCGCGATCTTCGACGAGATCCGTCGCGGGGACATCCTGGTGCACCTGCCGTACCACAGCTTCAACACTTCCATCCTGCGGTTCTTGCAGAGCGCCGCGACGGACCCCGCCGTCCTGGCGATCAAGCTCACGATCTACCGCACCGGCCGCCATTCCCCGATCGTCGCCGCGCTCAAGGAGGCGGCCCGCCGCGGCAAGCAGGTCGCGGTCCTGGTCGAGATCACCGCGCGCTTCGACGAGGCGCCCAACATCAGCTGGGGCCAGGAACTCGAGCAGGCCGGAGCGCACGTCGCCTACGGCGTGGAGCGGGTCAAGACGCACGTCAAGCTGGCGCTGGTGGTGCGCCAGGAACCGGACGGCATCCGCCGGTACGTCCACGTCGGCACGGGAAACTACCACGAGGGAACGGCCCGGCTGTACGAGGACCTGGGCCTGCTCAGCGCGGATCCCGAGCTGGCCGCGCACGCGGCGGCGGTCTTCAACGAGCTGACCGCCGGCATCGCGGTACCGGCCCCGGGCCAGCTCCTGGTGGCGCCGCACGACCTGCGCGAGCGGTTCACCACCCTGATCCGGCGTGAGGCCGAGCACGCCCGTGCGGGCCGCCCCTGCGGCATCCGGGCCAAGATGAACCAGCTCCAGGACACCCAGATGATCCGGGAGCTCTACCAGGCCAGCCTGGCCGGGGTCCCCGTCGTCCTCAACGTCCGCGGCCTGTGCTGCCTGCGGCCCGGAGTCCCGGGGCTGTCGCCGACGATCCGGGTCTTCAGCATCCTCGGCCGGTTCCTCGAGCACAGCCGGATCTACCGGTTCGAGAACGGCGGCGCGCCCGAGTTCTTCATCGGCTCGGCTGACCTGATGACACGCAACCTGTCCCGGCGGATGGAGGTCGTCACCCCCGTCCGCGATCCGGTCATCCAGGACGAGCTGGACACCATCCTGCGCACCTACGAGGAGGACAACTGCTCGGCCTGGGACATGCAGCCCGACGGCGAGTACATCCGCCGGCACCCGGCCCCCGGCGAGGCCCGGCGCGCAGCCCAGCAGGTGTTCATCGAGCGCACCGCATCGTGCTGATTTCGGGGTATATGTCCGGCTCGGGACCAAGGGTCGCGCACGGGCCGGCGTTAGGCCCTGTACCGGGCCGCGGGACAGGCAGAACCTGGCGGTCAGCAGGCGCGGCATCCGCCGCACCCGCATGACCCCCGGGGGGACACCGATGGGCCACAACGCCAACGGCACCGCCGCCAGCGCGGCCGGACAGCCGCCAGGCACTGTCCGGCTGGCGGGCATGCTCACCCTGAGCTGCCTGATCAGCCAGACCGGACAGGCCACCGTCACGTTCGCCGGCGAGCTCGATTACGCGTCGGCGGACCCTGCCTACGGGTACGTGCGCGACGTCATCGACGCCCGCGGCGGGCGGATCCTGCTGGACATAGGCGGCCTGAGCTTCTGCGACGCTCGCGGCCTGGGAGTGCTCGCGCGGATGAGCAGGCACGCCGGACAGGCCGGGTCCTCGTTGCACCTGGTGGCGCCGCCGCCGCAGCTGCTGAAGATCATCCGCATTACCGGCCTGGAGGACGAGCTGCCGGTGCATCGCCGGGATCAGGCCGGCGAATGCAGCCCCGAGGCGGCAGTACCCATTCCAGGGCACCATCGCGACCACCGACGGGGAGAGCGTGCGGGTGTCCCGCTACCCTAGCCAGGGCAGGCCCCGGTCGCGCGGCGGCGCGGCTGCCCGGTATGCCGGGCAACGGGTTCGGGAGGGTCTGTGACTGCTCAGGCGGCTCCCGTGGCGGCGGCTGGACCGGAATCGCGCCGCCGCTGGCTGGGATTGTTCTTCATCGCGCTCGGCGTGGCGATGATCATCGTGGACGCGACGATCGTCAACGTGGCCGTGCCGCAGATCATCAAGGATCTCGGGATCACCTCCAGCGACGCGCAGTGGGTGCAGGAGGTCTACACCCTGGTCTTCGCCGCGCTGCTGCTGGTGTGGGGCCGGCTCGCCGACCGCTATGGCCGGCGGCTGCTGTTCGTCACCGGGGCGGCCGCCTTCGCGGCCGCCAGCGTGCTGGCCGCGCTCGCCCGGTCCGGGCCGGAGCTGATCGGCAGCCGGGTGCTGCAGGGTATTGCGGCCGCGATGATGCTGCCTACCTCACTGTCGCTGCTCAACGCCGGGTTCCGGGGCCGCGACCGGGCCATCGCGTTCGCGGTGTGGGGCTCCACGATCGGCGGCACGGCGGCGCTCGGCCCGCTGCTGGGCGGCTGGCTGACGACCTCGTATTCGTGGCGGTGGGCCTTCGGCATCAACATCCCGCTCGGTATTGCCGTCGTGGCGGGGACCCTCCTGCTCGTGCCGGAGTCCGGGGAGCTGCCGGCGGCTCGCGGCAATGACCTGGTGGGGGCCTTGCTGTCGGTGCTCGGGTTCGGCGGCATCGTCTTCGGCCTCATCCAGGGCCGCAGCTACGGCTGGTGGACGCGGACGGGCCTGGTGAGCGTCGCCGGACTGGGCTGGGGTGGCCCGTGTCGCCGGTCCCGGTGGCCTTCGCCGCGGGTGTCATCTGCCTGGCGGCCTTTGCCGCCGTCGAGCTGCGCCGCAACGCGGCGGGCCGGCCCGTGCTGCTCGACCTGAAGCTGTTCGCCATCCCGTCGTTCCGCAACGGCAACATCGCGGCGGCGATCGTCAGCCGGGGGGAGTTCGGCCTGCTGTTCGCGCTGCCGCTGTGGTTTGAGAACGTCCGCGGCTACAGCGCGTTCCGGACCGGAATCGCGCTGCTGCCGCTGGCCATCGGCAGTTTCGCGGCGAGCGGCTTCGGCGCGCAGCTGGCCAGGAAAAAGGGACCGGTGTTCACGGTGCGGCTGGGCATCGTCCTGGAGATCGCCGGCGTGGCCGGGATCGGCGTGGTCGCCGGCCCCGCGACCGCGTAGTGGGCCACCGTGCCGCCGCTGTTCGTGTACGGGCTCGGGGTCGGGCTGGCCACGGCCCAGCTGACCGGGGTGGTGCTCGCCGACGTGCCGGTAGCCAACAGCGGCCAGGCATCGGGCACCCAGAGCACCAGCCGGCAGGTCGGCTCGGCGTTCGGCATCGCCATCTTGGGCACGGTGCTGTTCAGCGCGTTCGGCACCCGCTTCTCCCAGCAGCTGGCTGGCATCCCCGGGCTGCCGGCCGGGCAGCGCTCCGCCCTGGTGGCCGGGATCAAGCAGAGCGCCGGAGCAGCGATCGGCCAGCTGGCCGCCAGCCCGCGCACCGCAGCGGCCGCGGCCATGGCGAAACAGGCGTTCTCCCAGGCGACCCGCCTGACCGCGTTCACCGCTGCCGCCTTCCTCGCCCTCGGACTGCTCGCCAGCCTCTCCCTGGGCCGCGCGAACGCCTTCCACCAGGCGCACGACCCGGATGCCTGAGTCACCCAGCCGGGGAGGCCGTCACCTTCGCCGGACGATCCTGGTCTCCGTGGAACCAGGCGCCCGCGTCGCCGCGGCTGACGGGAAGTTCCTCCACGCGAGCGGCCGCCGCGGCCAGGGCCGCCTGCGAGACGCGGTAGTGATGACCGCACAGCAGCAACTCGGTCTCGCGGGGCCGACCCGGGGCGGGCGGCATGACCACCCGGACCACCGCCCTGGCCACGCAGCAGCAGGCCTGGTCACCCGGACCGGACAGCAGGGCCGGATGCGCCGGGCAGACGAGCGCGGTCGTCCCGCCGGCCTTGCTGGCCGCTGACGGGCGGAATCTCGCGTTCACGGCGCCAGCTTGGCCGGGCACGCCCCCGCCGGGAAGAGACCTAGCTCACTTCCGGCGGTGCCCAAGGTCCCGCCCCGCCGGGTTCCCCGCTGGCTGTTCACCGCCGGCCCGGGCGCAGCCGCTCCTGGGCCGCGGTCGCCTGCAGCAGGCGTTCCCCGTAGATCCAGTCAACTGCTTGTTCATGGCCGGCTTCCCGGTCCTGGCTGAGCACGGCGATCTCCTCTGCTATCGCAGTCAGAGTCGCGGCGGCGGCGGCGATGTGGTTGCGTGCCTCCTTGGCGAGGTCGGCCCGGCGCCGCAGCGCCTCGGCGCGCCGCGCCGAGGCTTCGGTCTTTACCCGCTCTGGTGCGGCCCTGGCCGCGGCGTGCTGGAGCGCGGCCGCGAGGCGATCGGCCTGGTCCTCGCTGGCCGCCAGCAGGCCGGTCGAGTGCTCCAGCGTCTGGGCCAGGCGTCGCTGCTGGTTCTCTACCGTCGCGTACAGGTCACGTGCGCGCTGCTGCCGCAGGTCGTGCTCGCTGGCGTCGTTCCCGGGCCCGGCCCGGTCCGGTGCCCGCGCTGTCCCCGGTGCCGGGCGCCAGCCGCGGACCGCCCGGACCGCGTCCAGGTGCTCGTGCACCTGGCGCAGCATCGGGCTCACGCAGCCGGTCTCGGTGCTGCGCCATCCGCAGGAGCAGGCGGCATAGTAGCCCTCATCGCCGGTCAGGCGGCGCCAGCCGTCCCACCGGTGCCCCGGCACCTGGCTGGGCAGCAGGCCGGCTTCGGCCTGCGCCGGTTCGTATGGCTCTCTCGGCGAGTCAGGGCGGTCCTGGCACCGGTGCTCGTGACTGAACTCCGATAGACGCCCGGTCGCGGCGGCCCGCTCTTCTGGCTCTTCGGCTTCGGGGTTCCCATCCATGGGACTCACCTCCCAGGTACTGCGACTGGACGTGGTGCCCCGAGGACAGGTCTTCGGGATCGACCACGTCCACGGCTATCAAGCTATGTCCAGCCGCAATCGAGTCAAGGGACCTTGGTCCCCGGCGTGCACGTCCCGTGGCCGGGCAAGCCACAGAACTACGTTGATGGCCCAGCAACGGTGCGGACCGGGCGAGGCGTTCAACCTGCTGCGCCGGCGCCCCGACCGTCGAGTGACTATGACTGCCGTGCGTGACTTGCTGGTACCTACGTCAGGGATACGGCCTTCGCCTACCGGCTGGTGGCCGGGCGTATCGCCGAACGCTGGCCGATCCGCGACGACCTCGCCATGCTGTTGCAACTGGGTCCGATTCGTCCACCGGGACAGATCCCATAGCCCTGTGCTCACGCTGGGCGGGTCACAGGTACGCACCTGGCGACCCTGGCGCTCAGTTGGGGGCGTCACGGCCGGTCCGGCGAACCCCGGATGAGCGTGACCATGAGGCCGAGATCCGGGATGATGCCGCCAGCCTGCGCGATCTCGCGGCGCAGGGCCGGGACGTGCGGGCATCCGGACGCAACCATGCGGCGTATGCGCGGGACGAGGCCGCGCTGCAGCGTGACATGGCCATGTGAGGCCGGCTGCACGCCGCCGGCCTCCGTGACAGGGCAGCCGAGGCCCGTGCGGCAGCAGCCAGGGCCGGTCGAAGCCGCCGCGGGAAACAAAGATGCCGGACGGCTGGCCCGGATGTGGGAACAGGCGGCATGGACATGGCAGGAGCTGGCCGATGAGCGGGAGGCCGCGGCGGCCGACCGGGACGCGGCCTCGGCGGCACGTCAGCAGGCAGCCGTCGAGCGGGCCCAGCAGGGCCTGACCGGATCGGCATCGAACAGCTAACCCGCACACCTCAACCCGTCACGCCGGCGAGTTCTGGCCTGGGCCCGCTGGCGTGCCGGCGGTCACTGGGGGAGGCGGCGCAGGAACGGGTCGGCGAGGTGCTCGCTGGTCACCCGGATGCGCGCGTCCACGGCGGTGACGCCGTCCGCGCGGACGATCACCGGGTTGAGGTCAAGCTCGGCGACCTGGGGCAGGTCGTCGGCGAGCCGGGAGACGCGGAGCAGCATGTCGCGCAGCGGCCCGGTGTCGGGCGCGTGCTCCAGCAGCGCCGGCGCCGCGCGGATGGCGCGGATCAGGTCCTCGGCGTCGGTGCCGGTGAGCGGTGCGAGGCGGGCCGCATGGTCGGCGAGTGCGCCGGAGTTGATGCCGCCGAGCCCGAACACCACCACCGGGCCGAACACCGGCTCCTGGACGACGCCGGCCAGTGTCTCGATGCCGCCGGTGATCATGGGCTCGACCAGCACCCCGGACATCCGCCCGGCGAAACGGGCCTGCAGGCGGCCCATCGCGGCGCTCACCTCGTCGGCGCCGTGCAGGTCCAGTTCGACGGCGCCGGCCGCGGTCTTGTGCAGCAGGCCGGGCACGTCGGCCTTGAGCGCCACGTGACCGCCCAGTCCGGCCGCCGCCGCAACGGCCGCATCGGCACCGGCGGCCCGGCGGAATTCCACCATGGGCAGGCCGTAGCAGCGCAGCACGCCGTCGGCCTCCTCCGCGGACAGCCAGCCGCCGCCTGGCATCCGGGCCAGGAACGAAGCGACGATCGTGCGGGCAGGCTCGGCCCGGACGTCGGTGAGCTCCGGCACCGTGCCGGGCGGCCGCGACCGCCAGGTACCGTAGCGGGCGGCCCGGGCCAGCGCCCGGGCTGCCGATTCGGGGTAGGCGTAGGCGGGCACGGACGGGGCGGCCCCGTCGCCCGGCAGCAGCCGGACGGCCTCGGGCTGGTCCAGTACCACCGCCGTGACCGGGACCGGCAGCCGGGCGGCAGACAGCACCGGGAGCAGGCTGGCCGAACCACCAGGCACGACCACGGCGATCAGCCCGGCGACGTTCTCCTCGGCCGCTGTGATGCGCAGCGCCTCGGTGAAGGCCTGCGGGCTGACCGCGGCGGTGGTGTCCACCGGGCCGTCCACCGATGCCGCGGCGGGCAGCACCTGGCGCAGGCGGTCGCGGGCCGGCCCGCCCGTCGCGGCCACGGCCAGGCCGGCGTCGGCGCAGGCGTCGGCGGCGAGCGCGCCCGCGCCGCCGCCGTTGGACACGATGGCGACGGTGGTGCCCGCCGGAACCGGCTGGGAGGACATCAGCACGGCCGCGTCGAGCAGTTCGCCGAAGCTGGTGGTGGCGATGATGCCTGCCTGCTCGAACAGGGCCTGCCGGGTGATCAGCGGCGCGGCGGCTGCCGCGGTGTGCGAGACGGCGGCCCGCCGATCCGGAGCCGACCGCCCGGCGTGGACGGTCAAGATGGGGATCCGGGCGCCGACCCGGCGCGCGGTCCGGGCGAACCTGCGCGGGTTGCCGAACGATTCCAGGTGCAGCACAGCCAGTTCGGTGGTGTCGTCGGCCTCGCACCACAGCAGCATGTCGGTACCTGAGACGTCCAGCTTGCCGCCGAGCGCGGCGAAGCAGGAGATCCCGATGCCCAGCCGCCAGAACTGCGCGAGCAGCGCCGCGCCGACCCCGCCGGACTGGACGGCCAGTCCGACGTGACCGAGGACCGGATGGTGCGCGACCGGGGTGGCCGCCAGCCTGATCCGCGGCATCACCACGCCGCCCGAGGCCGGCCCCGCCAGCCGCATGCCCGCCCGGCGAGCGGCCGCCAGCAGGCCGGCTTCCTGCGCCGGGGTCAGGCCCGCGGTGATCACCGCCAGCGCCTTGACGCCCCGGGCCCCGCACTCCCCGGCCACCTTCACCACACCGGCCGCCGGCACTGCCACCACCGCCAGGTCGGGTGCCTCGGGCAGCGCGGCCACCGACGGGACGCATCCGATGCCCTCGACGGCGATCCCGTGCGGGCTGACCGCGTACAGCCGGCCGGCGAAACCGGCGTCGCGGATGTTCAGCAATATCGTCCGGCCGGCCGATCCGGGGCGGCGGCCCGCACCGACCACCGCGACCGACCGGGGCGCCAGCAGCGGCTCCAGGCTCGCCACATCCGCGTGCCGGTCCCGGCCGGCCACCGCGTCCAGATAGGCGCTGGCCTCCCCGAGCCCCGCCAGGCGCGGGATCGGCATGAACACGTCCACCACGCCATTACTGACCCGGCGCCGCAGCGCGAGTCCCGAGTCGCTGAGCAGGCGCAGCACGGCGTAGTTGTCCGCCAGCACCTCGGCGGTGAAGGCCTGCACGCCGCGAGCCCGGGCCAGGGAGACCAGGTGCTCCAGCAGCAACGTGGCCACACCGCGCCGGTGCACGCCGTCGGCGACGGCCAGCGCCACCTCCGCCGAGGTCTCATCGGGGGCGAGCTCGTAACTGGCCACCCCCGCCAGTTCGCCGCCCAGCAGGCCGAGCAGCGCCACCATGCCCGGACGGTCCTCAGCGCATACCCGCCGGGCCTCACGCTCGGCCGACACCCGGCTCGCGCTGAAGAAACGGAAGTACAGGTTATCCGGCGACATCGCCTCATGCAGCCGCGCGACCGCCTGGTAATCCTCCGGCCGGGCCGGCCGTATGGTCAGCGTGGTGCCGTCGGCCAGCAGCCCATACGAGCGCCCGGACCCTCCGACCGCCGCAAGCCCGGTCAACCGGTCACTTCCGGCTCCCGCGGCCACCCTGTCACAAACCCATCATGCCATCGGTGAGGGCCGGGCATATCCTGCCGCTGGTACCGCGGTGAGCGGCTGGCAGCATCGGCTCCCTGCGAGCCGACCCGAACGGCACGCGAGTGTCCAGCGTGACGCTGCCTGAGCAAGCGACATCTAACGGCCTTTTGGTCCAGTGCGGTTCGGTGACCTGCCAGTCCGCGTCCCACGCGGCCAGCCGACGCCGTCCCAGCATGAGGTGAACGGAGAAGCCCGCGCCGAGCAGGATCAGGCCCAGAGCAAGCGGGGCGAGGACGGCAGCGAGTTCAGCCGCGTTGCGCACCTGCGAAAGCTGGAGCGGCCGGTCGCCGGTCGGCCGCCCGGCCATATCTACCCACACCATGACCACATGGCCAGCTGTGGTACCCGGGGGCGCGAGAACCGTGCCGCTGTGCCGTGTCCCGTCCGGGGCGGTCCACCTGGCTTGCGCATTTACCTGGTTCTGGCGGTACTGGGCGGCTGGGGCGGTGGCGAGCAGCACCGCCGATACCTGATGCCAGGTGGCCTGCTGGGCCTGAGCGATACGGGCGGCGTTGCCGTAGACGGCGTGCCCGCCGGCTACTGCGGCGAGCGGAGCCGCGGCCAGGAACGCAACGACCAGGCCGCCGACGACCACGGCCTCGATCCGGTCGATGGTCCGCCGGAGCGGGTTGCGGTCAGGCCACAGCCCGCGAACCGCCCTCGCGGATCGCGTCGCAACTGCTGCCGGCCGTCGTATCATCCTGTCCCGCCTTCGCTCCAGGCTCGGCCTACCTCGGTCCTGCGGGCCAGAGGCGATGCTCCCCCTTTCGGCGGGGCCTTTGACCTGAAACCGCAAATCGCCGGACTGCCGGCCAGGGCTGCGGAGCACTGGTCCTGGCGCATGATGACGTACCGCGACCCCATGGGTGTCAGGGACCGTCTACGAGACAAAGCCTCTGTGCCGGACGGCCAGGAACAACAGGAATCCCGCGCTATGCGGCTGCTGCGGCGGGCTCACGGCGTGCAGGTGGTCGCTCTCTTCCCCAGTCATGGTCAGCGCACCGGTCTCGTCATAGACATCGGCGCCGACAGCGCGCAGGGCGACGCGGCTGACCCGGTAGTGGTGACCGCACAGCAGCAGATCCGCTGGATGCGGGCGCCCGCAGCCCGCCGGGATAATCCCGGGATAACCACCGTGACCACTGGCCTGGCCGGGCAGCAGCAGGCGCGGTCAGCGAGGAAGAGCCGCCTGGCCGGTCCCGGCAGCTCATCTTTGAGCGGGACGGGATCGGCGCCGTCTTGGTGCGCGAACTAGCTCGTCATGAAACCAGTTCACGATTGCAGGCGTCGGCGCGTAGGGGCAGAAGTCTTGCAGTACGCCGGCCAGCGACCGCATGCGCCGGCGAGCACGCCCGCACGTGCGCGTGGCGCTTGAATGTGGTGGGCCAGCCGCGGCGATGGCTTCTGACCTGAACACCGCCCACCTGGGCGCGGCCGATGCGCGCAGCCGCCGCACCGGTGACGCGGTATCCCGCGGTCGAAGGGTCAGGGCCAGCGGCATCGACAGGACCATCTCCGGTGGTCAGGACCAAAGGCTCTTGATGCTGGTGGCCAGGGGAGGCAGCGTGGCATTGTGCTGCCGCTCGGCGTGGCAGGACAGTCAAGGCAGGTGGGTGCGATGGAGCAGACGCATGCCAGCTGGGCGGTCGACGAGCTGGGCCCGGCACTGGTTGCCTTCCTCCGTCCCTGCGCCGGGGTCGAGGCCGTCGTGGTCGTCGACAACGTGGCGCTGGGCCCGGCGATCGGCGGCGTCCGGATGAGACCGGATATCACGGCCGGCGAGGTGGCGCGTCTGGCTCGTGCCATGACCGTGAAGAACGCGCTGGCGGGCCTGCCGCATGGCGGCGGGAAGGCCGGCATCGCGGCACCCGGGCTGGCCGCGGCCGATCATGAGCGGGTGATGCGCGCGTTCGCCCGGGCGATCCGGCAGCTCACCGACTACACTCCCGGCCCGGACATGGGGACCAGCGAAACCTCGATGGCGTACGTCCGCGATGAGATCGGCCGGGCCGTCGGCCTGCCCAGCGTGCTCGGCGGGGTCCCGCTCGATGAACTGGGCGCGACCGGTTTCGGGCTGGCGGTCTGCGCCGACGTGCTGAGCGAGGCCAAGATGCTGGACCTCGGCGGGGCACGCGTGGTCATCCAGGGTTTCGGCGCGGTGGGCTGGCACGCCGCCCGCCTGCTGGCCGAACGGGGCGCGGCGATCATCGCCGTCTCCGACAGCCGGGGCGCCACCTGGAACCCCGGCGGGCTTGATGTCGCGGCCCTGA
>Ga0207692_10000507_pt1 | contig 13743 bp, 10 predicted proteins | sample LARL52metaG_FD_184345 | JGI IMG/M metagenome (GOLD analysis project Ga0207692, IMG submission 184345) | Corn, switchgrass and miscanthus rhizosphere microbial communities from Kellogg Biological Station, Michigan, USA - LAR L5-2 metaG... | ecosystem: Host-associated > Plants > Roots >...
GGTGATACAATCTGTTCTCGCGCTGGATTGCAGGCTATCGCGCGCTGCACGCTGATGCTTCCGCCGAGATTCTGCGGATTATCAGTCGCGACCTCGATCGTGGGACATTTGAGCATCGCTCTAGCGATCGGCGGCGGGCGGTAGCGGCGGAGTAACCGTTATGAGTGTGCGTCTCGATCACGGTGACGAGACTTTGAGCGAGGTCCACGAAATCAACGTCACGCCGTTCATCGACGTGATTTTGGTTCTGTTGATTATTTTCATGATTGCGGCGCCGCTCGCGACCGTCGACATTTCGGTGGATCTGCCGGCCGCCAATGCCGAACGGACACCGCGGCCCGATAAGCCGCTGTTTCTTACACTCAAATCCGATTTGAGCGTTTCGCTGGAGGAAAACACGGTCCAGCGAAGCGCACTTGCCAGCGCTCTCGATCAGGCGACCACTGGCGATAAGCAGCAACGCGTCTTTCTGCGCGCCGACAGGACCGTGCCCTATGGCGAGTTGATGAGCCTGATGAACGATTTGCGAAGCGCCGGATATCTGCACGTGGCTTTGGTCGGGCTTGAAGCGGAAAAGCAATGAACGCGACCGGTGTCACACAGCCGATGCGGCTCTGGCCAGAGAGCGCGCGCTGGGCCGTATGCTTTATGCTCGCGGTCGCGTTCCATGTCGCCGGTGCTGCCGCTCTGCTGGCGCGTTGGAACAACAACGATGATCTGGTTGCCAATGCGCCGGTGATTACAATCGAACTCGCGGCCCTGCCGGTGGCCCCCGAAACCACACCGAACGAAATCCCGCCGGGACCGCAGCAGCAGGAAGCCGAGCCGGAACCCGAGCCCGAAAAGCCGCTTGAAAAGAAACTGGAGTTGCCGCCGGATCCGAAGGCTGAGCCGTTGCAGGCCGTTATACCGCCGCCCAAAGTCGAGAAGCCGCCCGAGAAAAAGCCCAAGCAGAAGCACGCAAGCCTTCCGAGCGCGCCCAGCTCTGCCGAGACAAGATCTGAACGCGCGGCGGCACCAATGCCCGGGGCCAATTCGCACAACCCGAATGCAGTGCCGAACTGGAAGTCGCAGTTGATGGCCCAGCTCGAGCGCAACAAGCGCTATCCGTCCGAGGCGCAATCACGCGGTGAGCAGGGTGTTGCGCAACTTGCATTCAGCGTTGACCGCGGTGGTGGCGTACATAATGCACGCATCGTGCGGAGCTCGGGATCGAGTGCGCTCGATCAAGCAACCCTGGCGATGGTCGGACGCGCGGCACCGCTGCCACCGCCTCCGCCTGAAATTACGGGTAGCCAAATTCCGATCTCGGTGCCGATCCGCTACAGCGTGCGGTAACCGGCGTCAGCCGGCTTTCTGGTTCGCAGATGCCGCGCTTGCTCGGACGACGGCTCGTTCTCCGAGTGCATGTCCCAACATCACCAGCACCGGACCCGGTAGATTCGCTTCCGCAACCCTCAAGGGAAGTTCGCTGATCGGTGCTGTGACGACAGCTTGGTCGGGCCGCGTGGCGCGGGCAATTGCCAGTGCCGGCGTCTGTGGATCGAGACCTTCGGCGGTTGCTCTCGTGACCAGAGCTGCGAGCGTACGCGTTGGCATATAGATCGCTGTCGTGGTCGTCGGATCGGCAAAGCTTTGCCAGTCAAGATCGCCAGGCAGTGCGCCCTCGCTGGCATGGCCTGTGACATATTGCACCCGGCGTGCGCGCTTGCGGTCGGTGAGCGGAAGGCCAAGCTTGGCCGCAGCGCCTTGCGCGGCGGTGATACCGGGCACCACGTCGACCGCGATGTTCGCCTCCTCGCATGCGGCGATTTCCTCGGCGGCGCGGCCAAAAATGAGGGGATCGCCGCCCTTGAGGCGGACCACGCGTTTGCCCTGCCGGGCGAGGCCCACCATCAAGGCATTGATGTCTTCCTGCTTGCAGGAAGGCTCGAAGCCGGTCTTACCCACGAGCATTTTTTTTGCTTCGCGGCGAGCAAAATCGAGCACCTCGCGAGAAACCAGATCGTCGAACAGGATCACGTCGGCTGACTGCAGCGCGCGGACGGCGCGCAAGGTCAGCAATTCGGGGTCCCCCGGTCCGGCTCCAACCAGTGTTACCGATCCGTTTTCGACCGTTGTCCCAAGCCCCTTCACCTCAGCAATGAAGCTCTCGAAATCGGTCTGACCTGGTTCGTGGTTAGGGTCGGTGACGGCCTGCGCGGTGAACAAATGCCAGAACTTGCGCCGCCCGGAAAATGACAGCCCTGACGCTTTCACCGCACTGCGCCAACGCGCCGCGGCAGCGGCCCAGCCGGCAAATCCGTTGGGCAGAAGACCTTCGAGCTTGGCGCGGATTGCCTGCGCGAAGACCGGCGCAGCACCATCGGTGGAAATTCCGATCACCAGTGGTGAACGATTGACGATCGCGCCGAACGAAAAATCGCAGAACGCCGGCTTGTCGATGACATTGACCGGGACGCCGGCGGCGCGCGCAGCCGACGCAAATTCGGCAGCGCCTTCGTCGTCCTCAAATGCGCCGACGGCAACGGCGGCATTCTCAAGATCGTCAGGAGACCACGTGTAGTGATTGATGACGATCGCGCCGCGCGGCGAATTTGCGGCCAGCTCCTGCAGCTCATCACATATTTCGGTCGTATAGACGTCAACGCGTGCGCCCGAAGCCGACAGCAGTTCCGCCTTCCATGCTGCCGCCGGACTTCCGCCCGCCACCATCGCCCGCTTCCCGTCAAGCGACAGGAATACAGGAAGCCGCGCCAGCGCACCCATGCGCGCGGGCTTTGCGTCTGACGGAGTTCGATGCTCGTTCACCGACATGGCCCCTTAATACACGTCGACCTGATAGCGGTCATTCTTTTTCAGATCGGCAACATAGCGCGCTGCGTCTTCCGGGCTGCCTTTACCGTGTTCGGCAATGACGTCTGTCAGAGCGCGTTCGACGTCTTTCGCCATGCGCAAAGCATCTCCGCACACATATATGTGCGCGCCACGCTCAAGCCAGGCCCAGAGATCCCGTCCGTCATCACGCATGCGATTCTGGACGTAGATTTTCTCGTCGCCGTCGCGCGACCAGGCCAGCGTCAGACGGGTGAGATGGCCCGACTTGCGCATGCCCTTGAGTTCTTCCTCGTAGAAGAAATCGTAGTCGCTGCGCTGGTGTCCGAAATACAACCAGTTCGGGCCGGGCGCATTGGTCGCAAGCCGCTCCTGCAGAAACGCGCGGAACGGCGCGATGCCGGTGCCGGGTCCGATCATGATGATCGGCTTGTTCGGATCGGCCGGCAATGCGAAATGCTGCGCCTTCTGCACGTAGACGCGCACCTTTTGGCCCGGCTCGATACGGCCCGCGAGGAAAGTCGAGGCGACTCCGAGACGGGTGCGCTCGTTGATCTCGTAGCGCACCGCGTCGACCGTGAGGGACACGCGACCCGCATCTATCTTGGGCGAGGACGAGATCGAGTAGACGCGCGGCTGCAGGGGGTCGAGCGCTTCAACGAAGGCTTCCGGATCCGGCCTGATCCCCTCGAATTTCTTCAGGGCCGCCAGCACGTCGAGCGTGGCGGCATCGCCGTCGGGATCCTGCCCGGAGGCGAGCGCCTTTGCTGTCTTGCGCCGGTCTCCGCCGGTCAAAAAGGAAATGAGCTGGAACAGCATGTCGGGCGCAGGCGACAGCGACACGCCATCGCTCAGCGTTTCACGCAGCGTGCGCCCGCCGATCGGGAAATCAGGCGGCGCGTCCAGCGCCGCAATCACCGCATCAACCAGACCGGGATCGTTTATCGGATAGATTCCGAGTGAGTCACCGACCTCATAGGCAAGCTCTTCGAGACCGAGCTCGATGTGCCATGTCTCCTTCTGCGAACCGTCCTTGTTGAGACGGCAGCGTTGCGCGAGGGTCGCGACGACCGGATTGTCCCGCGAATAGCCGAGCTTGGCCGGTGGCGCGACGGCAGTTTTTTCGACCGGCGGCGCGGCACCCGACGCCTCGAGCTCGCGGAAAAGGTCCTTGAGCATGCGGGCGGTTTCCTTGCCGCCTGGCACGCACAGATTCAGACGTCCTTCCTTCTTGACGAAGATCGCGTCCGAATAGTCTTTGCAGTTGTAGCCGCACTGCCCGCAATCCTGTTGCGCCATCGCTGCCATCATGCGGCGGGACAGTGGCTTGCCCTCGGCAAGCTTCATGCGGTCGACGAGCGGCATCGCCGGATCGTGCCAGGGGGCGCCGTCATCAACTTCGGCCGTCGGAGCCAGCGCGACACCGGGTACAAGCTGCGCGACCTCCTGCGCCGTCAGTGGCGTCACACCTTCCGTCAAACCATAAAGCCCGGCGAACAGGCCGTTCAGCCAGGCACGCTGCTCAGGGGAGAATGGTGCATTTTCCGGAAGAAAGGACGGGATCGGCGGGCGTGGCGTGATGCTCATGCAGCCTCCGCGGCGAATACCCTGAGCGCGTCGACGTCGTGCCGGCGCGCGAATTCGATGAAGCTTTCCTGTGGCGAAGCACGGTGTGCGAGATAGGCTTTCAGGATGCGTTCGATCCTGTGCGGGGCGTCCTCGGCCTTCACGTCGCGGTAAAGTTCGCGCCCGAGCGCCGCGTCGGGTCCGAAGCCGCCGCCGACGAGGATGTGATATCCCTCGACCGGATCGGCATCCTCGTTGTCCTGTACCTTGCAGGCCAGAAGGCCGATTTCCGCCACGAAATGCTGCGCGCAGGAATGATGGCAGCCGGTCAGGTGGATGTTGACCGGTGTGTCCAGAGAAATGCGTGTTTCGCACCAGCGTGCGATCTCTTCAGCGTGCCGCTTGGTATTTGAAGCGGCGAATTTGCAGCCGGTATTGCCGGTGCAGGCAACGAGACCGGAGCGCAGCGCATTCGCTTCGACGGCAAGGCCAAGCCCTTCAATGCGCTGTCGCGCATCTTCGAGCCTGTCGGTCGGCACGCCGGAAATCAGGAGATTTTGCCAGACCGTAAGACGGATATCGCCGTCGCCGAACTCGCGCGCGATATCGGCGAGCCCCCGCATCTGCACAACGCCGAGATAGCCGACCGGCACCACCACGCCGATCCAGTGCAGCCCTTCCTGCTTCTGCGCGTGGATGCCGATATGAGCGGTACGTGAGAACCGTGGCCGTGGAGAGAGGGCGCCAGGCACGGCCCGGTCGAGCTCGCGGCCGAGCTTCTCCTCCACGAGAGCAAGGAATTTCTCAACGCCCATCTTCTCGAGCACATATTTGAGTCGCGCTTTGGTGCGGTCAGTGCGATTGCCGTGATCAATGAAGACCCGCACCACCGCGTCGGCCACCAACGTCGCCTCCGCCGGCCTGACGATGACACCGGTGTCGCCGGCAAAACTATGGTGGCCGGTCAGCCCGCCGAGGCAAAGACGAAACTGGACTCCAGGCTCGAGCCCGAAGCCTTCGTTCACCTGCACCGCCTGGAAGCCGATGTCGTTGGTGTCTTCCAGAACCGGTATCAGTCCGGCACCATCGAACCCGACGTTGAATTTGCGCGGCAGCCCGTAGAGCGAGCGGTCGTTGAGAATATGGAAGTGCCATTCCCGCGCGTAAGGACGCGTGTCGATCAGTTCCTGCGGATCGATGCCGGCGGTCGGCGTGCCCGTGACATTGCGGATATTGTCGGCACCTGAGCCGCGCGAGCAGAGGCCGAGATCCTGGATCGCTTCGATCATGGCAACGGAATTCTTCGCTTCGATCTCGCGGATCTGGATATTCGCGCGCGTGGTGACGTGCGCGTAGCCGCCGCCGTATCGCTCGGCGAGGCCGGCGAGCCCCCCAAGCTGCGCGGACTTCAGAATGCCGTTCGGCAGTCTCAAACGGCACATGTAGGAATTCTGGTTGGGCGCGGCGTAGAACAGCCCGAAGTAGCGCCAGCGGAAATTATCCGCCGGCTTCGGATACTCGTTTTTTGCGGCGTGCGCCTTCAGGCGCTCGTAAGTATCGAAGGGATGCTCGTCGCGCTTGAACGTCTCCGGATCCGACAATTTGCCGCCTGCGGCAACGATACGATCCTGCGCCTTGCGGGCAGCGGCCTCGGGACCGATCGCTTCTTTCGACGCGGGCGATGCGTCCGAACCAGGCGCGGCGATCCCCTTCGTCGTCTTGGCGATCTGCAGTCCTGCGACAAACCCTTCGAGATATCGCTTTTGTTCGGCCTCGAAGTCGCCAGACGTTGTTTCGCCTGCCGACCTGGTCGTAGTCCCGGCTTCAGTGGTCATCCGTTCGGCACCTGCACAGTCTCTCCGCCTGCTATCTCAGCAATGACCGTGCCAGACGATAACGAACTGATATCAAATGATATTTTTGAGGTTCAGAACATCGCTGCCCGGTAATTAGCCGATAGCGGCGCGATTTTGTGCACTGCAACTAAGATGGGCAGAGGGCCCGCTGTTGTGAGCCCAACGAGGTGCCGGCGTATCCATGCACTGCGGCCCATTTTCGCGCTGAAAGCGCAGAAGGGACGCGCAAGCGCGGGGTCATCAGCAGTTGGCATGTCAATTGCTCAAAAGCGATTGAGAAACTGCAACCGACCAAAAGGAGAGCGCTCCCGTGTCTTATCTCGTCCCTTCGGAATTCGTCACCAAGATGATTGACGCCGGTGAGTCAAAAATCTTCATGTCGACAAGAGACACGCTCGTGCGCGCCTACATGGCCGGCGCGATTCTGGCATTGGCGGCATGGTTCGCGATCACGATCAACGTGAACACCGGCCAGCCGCTGGTCGGCGCACTTCTGTTTCCGGTCGGATTTTCCATGCTGATCCTGCTGGGCTTCGATCTGCTGACGGGTGTGTTCGTGCTCTGTCCCCTGGCCTGGCTCGACAATCGGCCGGGCGTGACGATCAAAGGAATTTTGAGAAATTGGGGTCTCGTTTTTGTCGGCAACTTTTGCGGCGCTCTCACGACAGCCTTTTTGATGGCATTCGTAACAACGTACGGATTCACACAGGCGCCCGATAAGGTCGGCACGGTCATTGGAAACATCGGCGAAGCCCGGACTCTCGGCTATGCAGCCCACGGAGCAGCCGGCATGGCAACGTTGTTCCTCCGCGGCGTATTGTGCAACTGGATGGTTTCGACCGGCGTCGTCGGTGCCATGATATCGACGTCAGTGACGGGCAAGGTCATCGCCATGTGGATGCCCATCCTGGTCTTCTTCTACATGGTCTTTGAGCATTCCGTGGTGAACATGTTCCTGTTCCCGTCCGGGCTGATGCTCCACGCGCCGTTCTCGATCGCGGATTATTTCATCTGGAACGAGATTCCGACCGTGCTCGGCAATCTGGTGGGCGGCCTGTCCTTCACCGGCCTCACCCTCTACGCCACGCACGTGCGGACCGCTCCCAAGCGCGCCGCCGCGCTCAAGCGCGTCGCGTGATGCAATTTGCTATCGTGGAGCCCCAACCCGAAAGGGTTGAGGCTCTTTTCTTTGGTCCGCCGATGCCAAGCCAGCTCACAATATCGATCGGGCAGTATTCCGACAAAGGCCGCAAGGATACCAATCAGGATTTTCACGGCGCGCTGATTCCGGAAGAGCCTCTCCTGAGCCTGAAGGGCATCGCCATTGTCCTGGCCGACGGCATCAGCACCAGCGAGGTCAGCGGCGTCGCCAGCGAATCGGCAGTTAAAAGCTTTCTGACGGACTACTATTGCACGTCGGACTCATGGTCCGTCAAAACATCGGCGCAGCGCGTCATCGCCGCGACAAACTCATGGCTGCACGCGCAAACGCGCCAGAGCCAATACCTTTACGACAAGGACCGCGGCTACGTGTGCACGCTCAGTGCCATGGTCATCAAGTCGACGACGGCGCACATCTTCCATATCGGCGATGCCCGCATCTACCGCGTCGCCGGGCACAACCTCGAACAGCTGACCGAGGATCACCGGGTCATCGTCTCGTCCCAGCAGAGCTATCTTGGGCGCGCCCTAGGCATCAATCCCCAGATCGAGATCGACTATCGTGCCGTCACGGTCGAAAAGGGTGACCTTTTCCTGTTTGCGACCGACGGCGTTTACGAGCATGTCAGCGGTCGATTTATCGCCGAGACAATCGAGAAAAATGCGGGCGACCTGGATGGCGCGGCAAGAACGATCGTCGCAGAAGCCAAGCGCCAGGGCAGCCCCGACAATCTGACGGTCCAGATCGTGAAAATCGATGCGTTGCCTGATACCGAGAGCAGCGAGATCATCAGGCAGGCGTCGGAGTTGCCATGCCCTCCTTTGCCGGAGCCCAGAACGGTGCTGGACGGCTACCGGATCGTGAGGGAGATCCACGGCAGCAGCCGGAGCCACATCTACCTGGCGGTCGACACTGCGGATAGCGCGATGGTTGCCGTCAAGATTCCGTCAATCGACCTGCGCGGCGACCCTGCGTATCTGCAACGGTTCATGATGGAGGAGTGGGTGGCCCGGCGCGTCAACAGCGCTCACGTCCTGAAGGCCCCCATCCAGTCAAGACGGCAAAACTACCTCTACGTCGTGACGGAATTCGTCGACGGGCAGACCCTGACCCAGTGGATGATCGACAATCCCAACCCGGACCTGGAAACGGTGCGCGGGATTGTCGAACAGATCGCCAAAGGGCTGCAGGCATTCCACCGGCTGGAGATGCTGCACCAGGACCTGCGGCCCAACAACATCATGATCGACAGGACCGGGACGGCGAAGATCATCGATTTCGGCTCGGTGAGAATCGCGGGCATCACGGACGACGCGGGCGGCCCCCACGAAATCCTGGGAACGGCCCAGTACACCGCCCCCGAATATTTCCTCGGCGAGGGTGGATCCCAGCGTTCCGACATCTTCTCGCTTGGAGTCATCGCCTATCAGATGCTGACCGGCCAGCTGCCATATGGCGCCGGGGTCGCCAGGACAAGGACGAAAGCCCAGCAAAAAAAATTAAGATACAAATCTGCCCTGAGCGACAGCCGCGAGCTCCCGGCATGGGTCGACGGCGCGCTGAAGAAAGCCGTGCATCCTGATCCGTATCAACGCTATGACGAGCTGTCCGAGTTCGTTTTCGACCTTCGTCATCCCAACAGGAAATTTGTCGGGTCGGCGGCGAAGCCGCTCATCGAGCGCGATCCGTTGCTTTTCTGGAAATGCCTGTCCGCGATCCTATTCGTTGCTGTTCTGATCATCTCGGCCCTGCTCGTCGTGCAGACGGGCTGGCACTAGGGCGGCGAAAGCTTACTGCGGCGTGTATGGTCTGACGTTTGCGTGGAAGTCGGCGCCGTTGCCACTCGCGGCGATGTGGCCGGACCGGATGACAAAATCGCCAAAGCGCTCGCCATTCTGCCGCCCCGAGACGTAAGCCGCAAACAACGGCTCGAGCGCAGCCACGATCCCCGCGTGATCGAGATCCTCGGCGTAGAGCTTGTTCATGCGCGAGCCGTCGAAACCCGCACCGAGATAGAGGTTGTAACGTCCCGGTCCTTTGCCGACCAAGCCAATCTCAGCAAGGTAGGGCCGCGCGCAGCCATTGGGGCAACCCGTCATGCGAATGACGATATCGTCCGCGGAAAGCCCGTGCGCTGCGAGTTGTTCGTCGAGGGCCGTCAGCAAATCGGGCAAATAGCGCTCGCTTTCGGCAAGGGCTAACCCGCAAGTCGGCAGCGCAACACACGCCATTGAATTGCGCCGCAAGCCTGACCAGGGCGCAAGCAAACCCGCTTCGCGCACGATGCGCTCGATCTCCGCTTGCTGGCTCGTTGGCACGTTCGCAATGACCAAATTCTGGTTTGGCGTGATGCGGAACTCGCCGTCGTGCATCTGAGCGATGGAGCGCAATGCTGTTTGCTGAGCGGCACCACCCACATCGTGGACGCGGCCGTTCTGTACGAAGAGTGTCAGGTGGCTGCGTCCCTCGCTCCCCTCGCTCCAGCCGTACCGGTCACCGGTCGACGTGAACGTGAAGGGCTTCGGCGGCGCGAGTTTAACATCGGCGCGGCGCTCCACCTCGGCACGAAAAGCGTCGAGACCGCGATCCTCGATCGTGTACTTGAGCCGCGCGTGCTTACGGCTCTTGCGGTCGCCCCAGTCGCGCTGCACGGTGACGACGGCCTCGGCGATTTTGACGGCATCCGCGGTTTCGCAAAAACCCATGACGTCAGCGGTGCGCGGATAGGTATCGAGCTCACCATGGGTCATTCCCATGCCGCCACCCACCGTCACATTCCAGCCGATGATATTGGCGGCACCGTCCGCAATGGCGATGTAGCCGAGATCGTGCGCAAACACGTCGACATCGTTCGACGGCGGCACCGCGACCACGACCTTGAATTTCCGCGGCAGATAAGTCTTGCCATAGATCGGCTCGACAACTTCCCCCTCGCCGCCCGCGATCCGCTCGCCATCGAGCCAGATTTCCCGGTAGGCGGGGGTGTGCGGCAACAAGTGGTCGGATACGGAGCGCGCCAGCTCAATCGCGACGGCGTGCGCGCGCGACTGCTCCGGAAGGACGTTGCACATGACGTTGCGGTTAATGTCACCACAGGCCGCGATGGAATTGAGCAGAACCGTGTCGATCGCTTTCAGTGTCGCTTTCAGGTTCGACTTGATGACGCCATGAAGCTGTACAGTCTGCCGCGTGGTCAGCCGCATGGTGCCGTTGCCGTAAACCCGGGAAACCTCATCGAGCGCGAGCCATTGTTGCGGTGTCAGCACGCCCCCCGGAATTCGCACGCGGATCATGAAGGCAAACGCCTTCTCCATTTTCTTGCGCGTGCGCTCCGGCCGCAGATCGCGGTCGTCCTGCAGATACATGCCATGGAACTTCACCAGCTGCTGGTCATCCTCGACAATGCCGCCGGTGATTTCCTCACGCAGCCCTTCGGCGAGCGTCCCCCGCAGGTAGTCGCTCGCTTCCTTGATGCGCTCGTTGCGCGAGACATCGTCGGTCATTGTTTTACCCGTGGAAGACGCGCGTAAACGCGCTTATGGGCCGTCCAAATGCAGGATCAATACGTATCCTGCAGATAGCGCTTTTCGCGCTCCAGTGTCACCACCGCCTGCTCGGCCGCCTCGGGGGACAGAGCCTTTACGTCCGCATAGGCACGCACCAGCGCGGCACGAACGTCCTTCGCCATCGCTTTGGCGTCACCGCAGACATAGAAAAGCGCACCGCCGTCGAGCCATTCGATCAGCTCGGCGCGCCGGTCCCACAGCTTGTGCTGGACATAGATCTTCTCCGGCGTATCGCGGGAGAACGCGACATCCATGCGCGTGAGTGCACCGTCTTTCAGGGCATCCTGCCAGTCCAGCTGATAGAGGAAGTCGTGCGTGAAATGCCGGTCGCCAAAGAACAGCCAGCTGCGGCCCGTGGCCTCCGTGGCCCGGCGTTCCTGGACGAAAGCGCGGAACGGTGCGACGCCTGTGCCGGGACCCACCATGATGATATCCTTATCAGGCGCCGGCAGCGCGAAATGCTTGTTCGGCTTCACCTTTACGCGCACGCGGTCGCCGCGCTTGAGCCGCTCGGCCACGTAGCTCGACGCGACGCCCTTGCGCGCGCGGCCATGGCTTTCGTAACGCACCGCCGAAATCAGCAGATGCGCCTCATCGCCGACTTCGCGCCGTGAGGAGGCAATCGAGTAGGCGCGCGGCGCAAGCGGCCGCGTCAGCGCGCGCAGTTTCTCGGCATCGAGCGCGATCGGAAACGTCGCGATGAGATCGATGAGCTGACGGCCAACGATCCATTCCTTTGCCTGGCCCTCGTCGAGCAAGGTCCTGACGTATTGGTGGCCGGTCGACGACGCATAAGTCTCGACGGTCTTGAGCGAAAGCGTGGTCACATCGCGTGACTTGATGAACTCTGCGCGCAGCTTTTCATCCCCGGAAAGGCCGGCAGCCCTGAGCAAGTCGTCCACATAGGCCGGATCGTTTTCTGGATAGAGGTCGAGCGAATCTCCCGGCTCGTAAGCGGGCGCACCACCTTCGAAGCTGAGCGCGAGATGGATGGTCTCCTTGTCTGACCGCGAGGAGTTGAGGTCGACGTACTCGATGATCTCGGCTTCGACCACATCGTTGTTCAGCGCGAGGGCGGGCTTGGCGCCGAAATCGACCTCGATCACGCGACCGCCTGCATTCGGAGGCGCCAGCGCCTTCACGGCGTCGCCGATCCAGCGGCCGGCAGGCTCGGCAAAATCGAGATCGCAATCGACGCGATCGACGATGCGCTTGCCACCGAGGGCGGCCAGCCGCTCATCGATCTTCTTGCCGATCGCGCAGAATTCCGCATAAGCGGTGTCGCCGAGCGCGAGCACACCGAATTCGACGCCCTCAAGGCGCGGCACGCCCTCGCCCATCAACTCGTTATAGGCACGTATCGCCCGCGCCGGTGGTTCGCCCTCGCCCCAGGTGGCGGCGATGAAGACGAGTCGCTTGGCGGTCGTGAGCGCCGACAGGTCGAGATCGGCCATGTCGATGATCGTTGGCTTGAGACCATTCTTGCGCGCCGACTTGGCGAGATCGCCGGCAAGCTTCTCCGAATTGCCTGACTCGCTCGCATAAACGATCGTCAGCGGCTCGGCCGGACGCGCAGGCGCGGCCGGTTGCGGCGCAACGGCACCTGCCGCTGCGGCATCAAGACCTGCGAGGAACCCGGCAAGCCACGCCCGCTGGTTGGCGCTGGCAGGGCCGACCACGCGGTTGAGGAGATCGATCTCCTCTTCGGCGAACGGCGCGGTCTTCGGAATTGGCGACATTTCCATTCTCATTTCTCGGCGGCGCGACAGGCGCCGTCGTATTGCAGGGCGTCAGATCGACGCCGGGAACAGGTGGTTGACGATGGCGAGGATGACGAGCAGCCCCACCCCGATGCCGAGGCTCCAGCCGATCAGCTTCTTCTCGATCGGCAGAAGCGGCTCGACCTCCGCTTTGCGAAATTCCTCGCCGACATTCACTTGCGACATTGTTTGCTCCTTGCCTTAGCTGGCCAACGGCGGCTTCACGCCGCTGAAGAACAGCCAGGAAATCAAAAGACCGACCCAGATCACGAAGCCGAACAGGCTCACGACATAGACCGCGGCAAGCCGGCCGACGCCCTCCTGCCAAAGCTTCTTGAAGTTGGAGAGCACCCCGATCGAGAAGAAGGTCAGGATAAAGAAGACGACCCGGATAGTGTTGGCTTCGCCCATCGCCGCTGGCACTTTTGTCGCGATATTCGCCGGCGTCGCCAGCGCGAGATAAAGCCCGACCGCGAAGGTCAAGACGAAGCCGATGACAAATTTCGGAAAGCGTTCCCAGATCTCCCGCACGCTCGCTTTGTCCGAGGTGCGATTGATGTGGTTTGTCCAGATGTAGCCGAGCACGAATGCCCAGATACCGATGAAGATGTCGATGAACACCTTGATCGTTGCCGCCGTGCCGAGGATCCAGCCAGGCTGATACTTGATGCCTTCCGCGGCGTTCTGCGCGAGGATCAATGACTCCGTGATGGCGCCGGCGGCAACCGCCGCACCGTCGGTCTTGACGGCAAGACCCATCCAGGCGCCCGCCACCAGCGGCTCATGCGACAAGAACGTCTGGGCCAGAAATGGCAGCAACAGCACTTCGACGACCGCAAACACGACGACCAGCGAGGAGACCAGCACCGGAATCATCGGCCGCGCGCGGATGGCGCCGCCAGTGGCAATCGCCGCCGACACGCCGCAGATCGAGATACCGGACGCGAGAGGCGCCGCCCATTCGCGATTGAAGCCGAACCATTTGCGGGCAACGAAAT
>Ga0207692_10000509_pt1 | contig 13742 bp, 14 predicted proteins | sample LARL52metaG_FD_184345 | JGI IMG/M metagenome (GOLD analysis project Ga0207692, IMG submission 184345) | Corn, switchgrass and miscanthus rhizosphere microbial communities from Kellogg Biological Station, Michigan, USA - LAR L5-2 metaG... | ecosystem: Host-associated > Plants > Roots >...
CAAGAAGGAGCGCCATGAAAACGCTTCCCTTGGCAGTTAAAACCGCCCTTAGACGAGTCTCAAATTCAGGCCAAAATCGGCGCATTGTTTCTCCTCTCGCACTCCGGATAAAGACACAAACTGAACACATCGTCGATGCACTTCTGTTTCCAATGTAATGTTTCGTAACAATGCTTTTACTATCAGTTATTTACATATGTATCTTATTGTTTTGTTATTGCTGGACATATTATTTGCCATAGCTTTTAATCCCCATTTTCGTAGAGCCTCGCTCGCTTTTCAACGAATTCAGCCCGCACTTGCGCTCACACCGGGGTGCTAGAATCGTCACTCCGTGACCCGCACCCTCGACAAAGCTCCCACGCGCCAGCTCGATTCCGTCCCCATGCTGGATCTGCAGCGCCAGTATGACCAAGTGCGCGCTGAAGTGCTAGCGGCCGTGGGACGCGTCTGCGCTTCGCAGCACTACATTCTGGGAGCCGAGGTCGAAGCGCTGGAGCGTGAACTGGCCGAGTTCTGCGGCGCATCCCACGCCGTGGGCTGCTCCTCCGGCACCGATGCCCTGTGGCTCGCTCTCGCCGCCGCCGGAGTGCAGCCCGGCGATCAGGTTCTGACCACACCTTTTAGTTTCTTTGCTTCTGCGAGTGCCATCGTGCGCGCGGGCGCGCGCCCGCTGTTTGCCGACATCGATCCGATGACGTTTAATCTTGACGCCGCCCGGGTCGAAAGTTTTCTTCACTCCGCCAAACGTGACCATCTTCGGGCGCTGCTTCCAGTTCATCTCTATGGCCAGTGCGCGGATATGGATTCGCTGCACAAACTCGCGGACGAATTCCATCTCGCCTTAATCGAAGACGCCGCGCAAGCCATCGGCGCGCGCTGGGGTGAACGAAGCGCGGGATCGATGGGCGCAAGCGCAGCGTTTAGTTTCTATCCCACCAAAAATCTCAGCGCCTACGGCGACGCCGGACTGGTGACTACCAGCGATCCAACCATGGCCGAACACATGCGCCGCCTGCGCAATCACGGCAGCCCGCGCCGCTACCTTCATGAAGAGTTTGGATGGAACTGCCGGCTCGACGCCATCCAGGCCGCGATCCTGCGCGTGAAGTTGAAATACGTGGAGGGATGGAACGACGCCCGTCGCCAGCGCGCTGCCCGATACGATCAGCTGTTTGCCGAGGCCGGGCTGACTTCATCCGGTGACCAGGCTGAAAACTCAGCTCCCATTCAACTGCCGCGGACTTCCGCTAAAGCCCACCACGTTTTCCATCAGTACGTGGTGCGAGCGTTTCGCCGCGAGGAACTTCGTGAGTTTCTCACCGCCCGCAAGATCGGCACCGAGATTTATTACCCGATCCCGCTGCACCTGCAGCCCTGCTTCGTCTATCTCGGCTGCCGCGAAGGCGACTTCCCGGAAGCCGAACGCGCCGCTAGAGAAGTGCTGGCCCTGCCCATGTTCCCCGAACTCACCGAAGACGAGCAGCGATGCGTGGTGAAAAGCATTGCAGATTTTTATTGCTAGACGTGCTGTCTTTACCTACGCCCACGCTTAGGCGTTTCTTTCTGCTCGCCCGGTGCCAGCACTCTGCGCACCATCGGAGTATTCAGCTTGTACTTACGGTCGCTCAGGTTCCCGCTGTCGTCTTTTACATGCAAAACAAACACCGGCAGCGTCCCCTCTTTGTCGAAGTTCTCTCTTGCGATCATGACCGGCAGCACGCCCTTCAGCCCATGCTCGCGGTAAGCGGTTTCGTAGCGATGCTTCTTGACGTTCCAGGTGAAGACGCGAATCTGATCGTAGTCATAAGGCAGCCCGTCGTGCGGCTCCGTCAGCGCGCACAAATACTGCGGCACCTTTTTCCCCGAACCTTCTTTCCCGGCATCCTCCACCGAATCCAGAACAAAGAACGCGACAAACCGCTGTCCCTCCGCATATTGCGCAATCTCGAGCGGCACATCGATATCCACCATGCGCGCCAGCACCCAGCCCACCCGGTCTCCAGCATCGCGCACCAGCCACCAATCCTCCAGCGCCGGCCCGGTCGCGACCTTGCCCGCACTCCTGCCCGGCTTGGTCGGCACCGCCGCCAGTCCAGCCTGCTTCTCCGCCGTCGCTCGCTTTAGCACGGAAACCTTGGCGCCCGCCGACAGCTGATACAAATGTTCGCTTTCGCGTCCCGGCGTCACGTGCAGGTTCGTATCGTTGCGCAGCACGCCGGGCGACTGCACCGGATCGTTTAAATTATCTTGTGTCAGCTTCTGCAGGCCATCGTAGGTTTGCTGGTCCACCAGGTAGCGTTGCTCGATCCAGCCCTCGAGCCCGGTAGCAGTACGCACGCGCGAAAACCGTTTCTCGCGGTCCAGCACCTCCACCCGTTCTCCATTTTTAACCGTTCCGACGCGGTTGTAGACGGTGGAGACCTGGTCGCGCAGGCTGGCCTGCGGCGCCGAGACATAGTTCACCTCCAGCACCCGATGTCGTCGGTTACAGCCAGGGATCCCGAATAAGAGTACGGCCCCCGCCGCCAGCCAAAGACCCCGCCGGCACAGACTGTTTCGTTGGGATATTCTTCTGAGGTTTGCCAAGATCACTTCCCACTATAGCGCGTCACTCCCGACTGACAGCCCACAACCCCTTCGGTTACCATAAGTAAAGACATGCGTACCAACTCTAGAAATCATTCCGCTCTCATCCTATTGTTTACGGTCTTCGCCGTTTTAACGGCTCCTGCGGCCGACACCGTGAGCCCCGTCCTGCGGCCGCCCAAGGGCGCGCAGGTGGCGATCGTGGTGTTCGAAGACTTGCAATGCCCGCAATGCCGCCGGGTCGCTCCCCTGCTGGAGCAGGCTTCGAAGACTTACAAGATTCCCCTGGTGCGCCACGACTTTCCCCTGCCCATGCACAACTGGTCCTACGACGCTGCCGTCATGGCGCGCTACTTCGATGCCACTTCAAAAACCCTGGGTAACCAGTTCCGCGACTACATTTTTGCCAGCCAGCTCGAGATCAATCCCAAAAATCTTCGCAGCTATGCCGAAAAATTTGCCGGCGAACACAAAGTCGAATTTCCGTTTGTGGTTGATCCGCAGGGAAAATATGCCGCCGAAGTCAATGCTGACCGTGATCTGGGCAAGGGCATCAAGCTCGAGCACACGCCCACGGTCTACATCGTAAGCAACCGGCATCCCGATAAACCATTCGTGGAAATGAAGGACACCAGCCAGTTGTATGCCTTGATCGACGCAATGATGAAGGATTAATTCCAGTGCGAGCGGTTCAGTTTTGACGATGACCAGGAAGCAGGCCGATGAGGAGGGTTCGCCTCTAAGGTTTTCCTTCGTGTGCCTTCGTGCCCTTGGTGGTTAAAGTTCTTGACGTTGGTCTCAGCGAAGAACCGTCAGCAGTCTGGCAAGCAGCAGAATGGATAACCCGATAGCCGCAATGCTGTTGGCCCGCAGCAACCGATAGCTCGCCGCCCACGGAAACATCAGCACATCAAACAGCGGCCGGATTTTTTCCGGCCAAAACAACCCAGCCACTCCAAACGCCAGGCAAACCTGCACCACCAGGCACAATCCCAAAACGCTCATAAGTTACGTTCCAGCGAAACTGCGTTCTATTGAATCGCGAGTCAGGTATTTTTGGGGAGATTACGAAAGTACCGCGAAACAGTTCCCGGATCAAGCAAAAATTCAGCGCCGACGAACGTTCAACCCCTCAATCAACAAACTCTTTGTCATTCCGACGGTTCGCGAAGCGACCCGGAGGAGCCTGCTTTTCGCCGGAAGCATCTCACTCCACCCAGGGATTCAATCTCCAAACCCAATCCCAATCGCCCGCGCTGCACTCACCAACTCCCCTTTCGGGTCAACTGACTTCAGATGCCCAATCGCATGCGCCACATCGACAGAAACGATCGAGTCCCCATGCAGCGCCACCATCATGCCAAACCCTCCGGCAGCGACCAGGTCCACCGCGGCCACACCGAATCGCGTAGCCAGAATGCGGTCGAAAGGTGAGGGCGAGCCGCCACGCTGAATGTGTCCTAAAACACTGATGCGCACTTCTTTTTTCGAACCGTTCGCAATGGCGTTACCAATTAGGTTCCCGATAGAACTGGCGCGCCGGTTTTCCTTCATCTCCGGCGGCAGCTTCACCCCTTCCGCCACCACCACAATCGTGAAGTGCTTGCCGTTTTTTTCCCGCTCCGCGATATACCGGCAAACATGCTCAATCGTAAAAGGAATTTCCGGAATCAGAATCACGTGCGCTCCGCCCGCAATGCCCGCCTCCAGCGCAATCCACCCGCAGTCCCGCCCCATCACTTCAACCACCATCACGCGATGATGTGACGCGGCAGTGGTATGAATCTTGTCAATCGCGTCCGTGACGGTGTGCAACGCGGTGTCGAACCCGAACGTAACCTGCGTAGCGGAAAGGTCGTTGTCGATGGTCTTGGGCACGCCGACAATCTTCATGCCCTTCTGAAAAAGCTCGTAACCAATCTTCTGCGATCCATCGCCGCCGATAGTGATAATCGCGTCGATGCCTAGCTTGGCTGCGTTGGCAATGATCTGGCTGGAAATATCTTTGGAAACTTCCTTGCCGTTCTCGACAGTCTTGTAATGGAAGGGATCCCCACGGTTCGTCGTCCCGAGAATCGTGCCGCCCCGGGGCAGAATGCCGCTCACTTCCTTTAGCGTCAGTTCAAACGCCTTCTCCGGCCAGATTAGCCCGTCGAAGCCATCCGGAATTCCAATCACCTTCCATCCGTACTTAATGATGGCCGCCTTGGTGGCGGCGCGAATCACCGCGTTGAGGCCGGGGGCGTCCCCGCCTCCCGTGCCGATGCCGATGCAGCGTATGTCAGCCATAGTCTTTAGCCGTTAGTCATTGGTCCTGGCAGAATCCACAAGGAAACAGCCTTTACGATAATACTTTGCCCCGGGTGGATCGCAACTTACCAGTGGACGTGGAGAGAGCGGCCTACGGTCACTGATAAACTTCGCGGACAAGACGATGGCTTGGGTGACCATCGATAAGAGCGGCGGAACCTTCTATCCGCGCGCCCGCACCACGACCGATCGCTGGCAGACCATGGAGAAAAACAAAGTGCCCCTGGTGCTCGGCAGGTGAATGCGTATACTCAGGGACGCGCGATTTTCCGACGACAAAGCTGGGGACGCTTGAGGCAGGTAACAGGCCGACATTGCGGTCTTGTCGCAGAATATTGTTTCGGTAAAGCCCGGGGTCATCAGCAAGGTACGTGGTGCTTACCATGGCCGGCGGGAAAATCGCGTTCAGGGAAGGGAAATAATTCCGAATGAAAAAATGTTCTGCCGTACCGATAGCGCTGACGTGCGTGCTTGTGGTCTGCTCCGGACTTTTGCAAGCGCAAGCCCAGGGTGCCGCTCCGTCCGCTTCCGGCGTTTGGCCTACTCATGGTTGGAGCAAGGGTTCTCCGACGAGTGTGGGTCTCGATCAGAAGGTTCTATCGGCCCTCGACGCTGATCTGACCAGCAGCAAGTATCCGCTGGTCGACAGCTTTGCCGTCTTCCGCTGCGGGAAGGAAGCTTTCAATCACAGTTACGCGCACGATTACGGGAAGATTTATGCGAAGGAGGCGAAGACGGTGGGGCCGCTGAACGCCCGCCTGACGGGGCCGTACAATTATTTCGATCCCACATGGCATCCTTACTACCACGGCACTGACTTGCACACCATTCAATCGGTGAGCAAAACGGTTTCCTCGATCACGATTGGAATTGCCATCACCCGCGGTGATTTCAAGGCTGGTTTGAACACTCCGCTGCTTAAATACTTCGATCCCGCAAGAGTGAAGAATGTGGACGACCGCAAGCGCCGCATCACGCTGCGCCACGTGCTGACCATGTCAACCGGGCTCGATTGGAATGAAGAAGTCGCCTACGACGATCCGAAGAACGACGCCGACCTGATGGAGGCCACCGACGACTGGGTGCAGTACGTGATCGACCGTCCCATGGCGAAGGAGCCGGGGAAAGTTTTCAACTACAGCAGCGGAAATTCAGAGCTGCTGGCGTACATTTTCCAGAAAGAAACCGGGCAGGACATTGAGAAGTATGCGCAGCAATATCTATTCGGTCCGCTGGGGATAGATCATTATTGGAAGCGCTCGCCGATGGGCGTGGTCGATACCGAGGGCGGACTGTTTTTGCGCAACACGGATTTGGCGAAGCTCGGGTATTTATTTCTGCACGATGGAATGTGGGACGGAAAGCAAATTGTTTCGAAAGAGTGGGTGAGGCAGTCGGTCGCGCCGTTCATCGACGCGGAAGAAGGGTTCAAGTACGGATACAAGTGGTGGCTGCTGCCGCGCGCGGGGAAGAGCGGCTACATCTGGATGGCTCTCGGCTTCGGCGGGCAGCGGTTAATGGTGTTTCCGGAAGAGAGTATGGTTGTGGTATTCACGGGCTGGGACATTCTGCACGATCCGGAGCGCGATCAAGAACTGGTCAACCGGATTTTGCCGGGAGTGCGGGGAGGTTGCACCTCAAAAAAATAGGAGCGGACGACATCAACCGCAAATTAAATGGGCCGGCAACCAAGAAGCGGTGACATTCCTTGGCTATCGGCCCATTCGATCCTGAATTGGATCGGAGGTGATGCTTTAATGCTAATCCTCTTTAACCGGATGTCAAGGATTAGTTGCAGGTTTTTGCATGGCTGCCCAAAAAGGCCTTGACAATCGAATTTCACCGGTTCGAGGCTTATTCCCATCCTCGGAAAATCCCGCAAAATCAGCCCTTTGCGTTGACATAAACTCCTTCGGAACGTTAGACTTAACAGTTTTCAAAGCCCTCATTTTTCCGTACAGTCGTAATCCATGGATGAAACGCTACGACAACTAGGCGAATTACTGCTTGGATCCGTACCCACAGTAATTCTGTTGACGCTGCTTTACGTTCTCTACACCGCGATCGTGCACAAGCCGTTGCGGCGCGTGCTGGAGCAGCGGCGCAACAAGACAGAAGGCGCGGTGGAGAAGTCCCGCGCCGATATTGCCGCCGCCGAAGCACGCACTTCGGAATACGAGCAGCGCCTGCGGGAAGCGCGGGCCACGCTGTTTCGTGCGCAGGAGGCCCGGCGCAAGGCGGCTCTCGATGCGCGAACCGCGGCGTTGAACGAAGCGCGCAGCAAGGCGCAGGTGCAAGTGCAGGCCGCGAAGGCGGACATCCAGAAAGATCGGGCCGCCGCACAGAATGTGCTGCAGGCGGAAGCGCAGAGCCTGGCGGCAGAAATCATGCGGCGCGTACTCGAACCCGCCGGAGCGGGACGCTAATGGCGCAAATTCACATTTCCAAAGCAATAGCAATGAAGGACGGCGTGACCTGCGGCAAAAGGAGAAGCCTCCGCATTCTGCTGGTTCTGCTCCTCCTCAGCCCGGAGGGAATTGCTCGATCGCAGGCGCAACAGCAGTCGGCACCAAAGAAACAGGAAGTGGAAGCTGCTCCCTCACGCCGTGGTCCGGCGCAGCAGCTTGCCCACGAGACTCGCGAAGCTGCGGGCGAGGAAAAAGATGAGACGGCCGAGTTCAAGCAATCGGCTTCGGTGCAACTGGTGTCGCGTCTCACCGGCCTCAGCCTCAGCAACGCCTACCTGTTCAGCGTGGTGTTGAATTTTGTCGTGATCGCCGCCGTCATCGCCTGGGCCAGCCGCAAATATTTGCCGGGCATCTTCCGCGACCGCACCGCTTCCATTCAGAAAGCAATGCAGGAGGCGCAGAAGGCCAGCGAGGAAGCGCGGCGCAGGCTGGCCGAAATCGAATCGCGCCTGATGCGGCTGGATGGCGAGATTGGCATGATGCGCGACGCGGCCGAGAAAGAAGCCGAAGCGGAGGAAGGCCGCATCCAGGCGGCCGCACGGGAAGACGCCCGTAAAATGGTCGAGTCCGCGCAGCAGGAAATTGCCTCTGCCGCCAAAACGGCGCGGCGCGAACTGACCGCCTACGCTGCCGATCTTGCTGTCAGCCTGGCGAAAAAGCAGATTCATGTGGATGCGGCAACTGACCGCACCCTGGTCCGCAATTTTGCCGACGAATTAGGATCCAATGCCGGCGCTGGAAAGGACGGGCACTAAGCCATGGCCTCGGTTGCCAGCACATACGCCCGGGCTTTCGCGGATGTAGTTTTGAGCGCCGGACTCGACGCCGATCGCTCCATCACCGAGTTGCGCACCATCGCAACCTTGCTATCGCAAAGCTCGGAGCTGCGTCGGGTGTGGGAGAATCCCGCGGTTCCTGCGGAGCAGAAGCGGCGCGTGCTGGACGTGGTTGCCGAACGAGACGGAATTTCCAAGCAGGTGAGGAATCTGGTCGCCGTGCTCATCGATCATCGCCGCATCAATTTCTTGGAACCCATCATCGTGCAACTCGAAAAGGAACTCGATGCGCGGCTGGGATTTGCGGAGGCGCAGATCACCAGCGCCCGCGACCTCGGCGACGCCGAAAAGCGCGGGTTCGAAACGCAGGTGGAGAAGTTGACCGGCAAGAAAGTGCGCGCTCACTACGGGCAGGACCCTTCGCTCCTTGGGGGCGCGGTGGTTCGCGTCGGCAGCACGATCTATGACGGATCGGTACGAGGGCAGTTGGAAAGATTGAAGGAAGCGATTAGCTCTTAGCTGTTAGCTTGAACCCGAGCGGGCTAAAGCAGGGCAGGAGCAAAGAGTGGGAGAGCAGACATTGCGACATCCGCGCAAAGCGCGGGAAAAAGCTAAGAGCTAACAGCTAAAGGCTAAGAGCTGATTCTATGGCACAGATCAAGGCAGACGAAATTTCGAAACTGATTCGCGAGCAGATCGAGAACTACGAGTCGAAGATCTCCGTGGACGAAACCGGCACGGTCATCACGCTGGGCGACGGCATCGCGCGCGTGTATGGGCTCGACAAGGTCATGGCCGGTGAGCTGCTTTCCTTTCCCCACGACGTGGCCGGCATCGCCATGAACCTGGAAGAAGACCAGGTGGGCGTGGTGCTGCTCGGCGAATATACCGAGATTAAGGAAGGCGACGAAGTGAAGCGCACGGGCCGCATCATGAGCGTGCCGGTGGGCGACGCCATGATTGGCCGCGTGGTGGATTCACTGGGCCGGCCCATCGACGACAAGGGTCCGATTTCTTCCGACAAGTTCATTGCCCTGGAGCGGCTGGCTCCGGGCGTCATTGACCGGCAGCCGGTGCGCGAGCCGATGGCGACTGGACTGAAGGCGATCGACAGCATGATCCCGATTGGCCGCGGGCAGCGCGAGTTGATTATCGGCGACCGCCAGACCGGCAAGACCGCCGTCGCCCTCGACACCATCATCAACAGCAAAGGCAATGACCTGATCTGCATTTACAACGCCATCGGGCAGAAGCGCTCTTCGATCGCGCAGGTAGTCAAGATTCTGGAAGACGCCGGGGCGATGGAATACACCATTGTCGTCGCGGCATCGGCCTCAGAACCCGCGCCCATGCAGTACATTTCGCCCTACGCGGCCACTGCGCTCGGGGAATATTTCCGCGACACCAAGCGGCACGCGCTGGTCATCTACGACGATCTTTCGAAGCACGCGGCATCGTACCGCGAGATTTCGCTCCTGCTGCGCAGGCCTCCAGGACGCGAAGCTTATCCGGGCGATGTGTTTTATCTTCACTCCCGGCTGCTGGAGCGCTCTGCAAAATTGAGCGACAAAAATGGCGGCGGATCGCTCACAGCGTTGCCGATCATCGAAACGCAGGCCGGCGACGTCTCCGCGTACATTCCGACCAACGTGATTTCGATTACCGACGGGCAGATTTATCTGGAAACGGATTTGTTTAACCAGGGCGTTCGGCCAGCGGTGAACGTCGGTCTCTCGGTGAGCCGCGTGGGCGGCAGCGCGCAGATTAAAGCCATGCGGCAGGTCGCGGGAACTTTGAAGCTGGAACTGGCGCAATACCGCGAACTGGCGGCATTCGCCTCGTTCGGCAGCGATCTGGACAAAGCTACGCAAGCCCAGTTGAACCGCGGACAGCGCCTTGTCGAACTGCTGAAGCAAAATCAGTTTTCGCCGCTGCCGTTCTCCAAGCAGATTCTGATCATCTTCGCCGGCACCGGAGGATTTCTCGACGACCTGCCGGTGAACCAGGTGCGCGACTTCGAAAAAGAACTATACAAATATGTCGACGCGACCGCTGGACAGCTGCTGCGAACAATCATGGAGAAGAAGATTCTGGACGATAGTTTGAAGGCGCAGCTCACGGACGTGATCAAGCAGGCCAAGCAGCAGTTTGTGAGTGAGAGGGAAGCGGTAGCAAAGTAGAAGTTCTCAGTTCTCGGTTCTCAGTTCTCAGCAAGAACTCAGGGCCGACAGATCTTAACTGAGAACTGGCAACTGAGAACTGAGAACTGATTGCCAAACATTCTCGACATTCGACGGCGTATTCGCAGCGTGGTGAACACGCGGCAGATCACCAAGGCCATGAAGGTGGTGTCAGCGGCGAAGCTGCGACGGGCGCAGGACCGCACCCTGGCGGCGCGTCCGTATGCGCAGATGCTGACGAATGTGCTGAAGTCGCTAGTGGCCCGGGCGGAGATTTACGATCCCGAAACCGGCGAGCCGAAACATCCGTTGCTGGCCCAACGCGAAGAAAAGAATATTCTGTTGATCGTCGTCACCGGCGACAAAGGCCTGGCGGGGGCGTTCAGCGCCAACATCACCAAAGCCGCAGCGCGGTTTCTTGAGTCCAAGGCCGGCAAGAATATCGACATCGAAGCCATCGGCCGCAAAGGCCGCGATTTTCTGCGCAGACGCTATCCGGCTGCAGCGGTGCAGACCCGCAGCCTGGCGGAGACTGAGGAATCGCTTGACGCACGAGCCGAGGCCGGCGAGCGGACGGGGCCGATACAAATCACGGGCGAGCATGTGGGCGTTCTGGGCAAGCTCGAATTTTCGCAGGCGAGCGAACTGGCGGAGAGTGTAATCAAGCGCTACGAGCGGGAAGAGATCGATTCGGTTTATCTCGTCTTCAACGAATTCAAATCGGTAATTGCGCAGCGCCTTATCGTGGAACAGATTCTTCCCATCGAGCAGGTCGGCGAACAGGCTGTGCGCCTGGCCGAGGAGATGACGGAGGAAGACAAGAAGAAGGCCAAAGAAGCGGCGATCAGCGCGGGCGTTGGCCTGCGCTCGACAGAGCGCGCGGACGAAGATGCGGCGCAGTTCGGCACCTCGCAGGTGGATTACATCTATGAGCAGCCGCCGGAAGAACTGTTCCGGGCGCTGCTGCCGAAATATGTTGCCATCCAGATTTTTCGGGCGCTGCTGGAATCGATTGCGGCCGAGCACGCGGCGCGCATGACCGCCATGGATTCCGCCACCAGCAACGCCACTGACATGATCGATTCGCTGACTCTGGTGATGAACCGGGCGCGGCAGGCGAAGATCACGAAGGAGATTATCGAGATTGTGAGCGGCGCGGCGGCGATGTAAGGTGCCGCAATGTGATTCGTAGAGACGTTGCTGGCAACGTCTTTTGTGCGAAGGAAAGAGAGACGTAACAAGTTACGTCTCTACGATAAAATATGGCAGAAAACATTGGACACGTAGTGCAAATTGCGGGACCGGCTGTGGACATCCAGTTCCCCGAAGGCAAGCTTCCGCCCATTTATCAGGCGATTCGCGTGATCAGCGACGGCTTCACCGTGCCCACGCCTATCAACGTGATTCTCGAAGTGCAGCAGCACTTGGGCGAGGGGCGAGTGCGCTGCATCGCCATGTCCGCGACGGACGGCATGGTGCGCGGCATGAAAGCCGTCGATCAGAACGGGCCCATCTCCGTCCCCGTCGGCCGCGGCACGCTGGGACGCGTAATGAACGTGATCGGCGAACCCGTCGACCAACTCGGTCCCGTTGAATACACAGAGCGGATGCCGATTCATCGTCTCGCTCCCGCATTCGACGAGCAGGCCACAACCGCCGAAATGTTTGAGACCGGGGTGAAGGTCGTTGATCTGATTCAGCCCTTCCTGAAGGGCGGAAAGATTGGCTTGTTCGGCGGCGCGGGTGTGGGCAAGACCGTCGTCATCATGGAATTGATCAACAACGTCGCTAAAAACCACGGTGGCTTCTCGGTGTTCGCCGGCGTCGGCGAGCGCACGCGCGAAGGCAACGATCTATGGCTGGAAATGACGGAATCGGGCGTGATCAAGCCGGGGAAGCCGGCCGAATCGAAAGCGGCGCTGATTTACGGCCAGATGACGGAGCCTCCCGGCGCGCGTCTTCGCGTCGCGTTGACCGGACTGACTGTGGCGGAATATTTCCGCGATGCCGAAGGCGCTGACACTCTGCTCTTCATCGACAACATTTTCCGTTTCACGCAGGCGGGATCGGAAGTTTCCGCGCTGCTGGGCCGCATGCCCAGCGCCGTAGGCTACCAGCCGAACCTGGCGACCGAGATGGGCGAACTGCAGGAGCGCATCACTTCCACCAAGAAAGGTTCGGTCACTTCGGTGCAGGCAATTTACGTGCCCGCTGACGACTTGACCGATCCCGCGCCGGCCACGACCTTTGCCCACCTCGACGCCACCACCGTGCTTTCGCGCGCGTTGACTGAGATCGGAATTTATCCTGCGGTCGATCCGCTGGCTTCGACCTCGCGTATTCTCGATCCGCGCATTGTGGGGCAGGAGCATTACGACGTGGCGCAGTCGGTGAAACGAACGCTGCAGACTTATAAAGACCTGCAGGACATCATTGCAATTCTCGGCATCGACGAGTTAAGCGAAGATCAGAAACTGAGTGTCGCGCGCGCGCGAAAAATTCAACGCTTCCTCTCGCAGCCGTTCCACGTGGCCGAGCAGTTCACCGGCGCGGCGGGACGTTATGTGAAGATCGCCGACACGGTGAAGGGATTCAAGGCCATCGTCGAGGGCAAATATGACGATATTCCCGAGCAGGCGTTTTACATGAAGGGGCCCATTGAAGAAGTGCTGGAAGCGGCGGAGAAGATGAAGACCGCAGCCTAACAACTGTCGTTAGTCGTTCGTCGTTGGTCGTTCGCCAAAGCCACTTGTCCAGGCGTGCGCCACTGAACGAACGATTTTGCCAACGACCAACGACGAACGACCAACGACTTTTTTCAAATGCCAGATACTTTCCAACTCGAGATCGTCACGCCGGAAAAGAAAGTGGTGCAGACGGCCGCCACCGAGGCTCAGATTCCCGGAAAGAACGGGTATCTTGGCGTGCTTCCCGGACACGCGCCGCTGATTACAGAGCTTGCGGTCGGCGAAGTGACTTTCCACACTGCTAACAATGAAGAACAGCGACTGGCAGTGGCTTGGGGATTCGCAGAGGTGCTGCCCGATAAAGTCACAATTCTGGCGGAGACTGCCGAACGCCCGGCTGAAATTGACGTGGAACGCGCCCGCAAATCCAAAGAACGGGCCGAACAGCGGCTGACCAGCGGCGATACCAATGTGGACGTCGAGCGCTCGCTTGACGCGCTGCACAAGGCTGACACGCGGCTGGAAGTGGCGGGGAAGAGTAGTTAATCTGGCGCGCTTTCAATTCCGGTGAATCATGCGACTCTTCTCAGTTTTATTTCTCTCTCTTCTTCTTCAGAGTTCGGGTTTGGCGCAGGAAGCCAAATCTGCGTCAGCGAAACCAGCGCCGGCTCCGGCTCCGCTGGTTTCTCCTGAGGTTCATTCCGACGGAAGTGTCACTTTTCGGTTTCGCGC
>Ga0207692_10000510_pt1 | contig 13720 bp, 9 predicted proteins | sample LARL52metaG_FD_184345 | JGI IMG/M metagenome (GOLD analysis project Ga0207692, IMG submission 184345) | Corn, switchgrass and miscanthus rhizosphere microbial communities from Kellogg Biological Station, Michigan, USA - LAR L5-2 metaG... | ecosystem: Host-associated > Plants > Roots >...
CGCGGACCGGGACCGCGCTGCCGTTCCAACCGAACTACGCCTCGGTCCGGCTGGCGACGGTCTGCCAGGACTTCTCCCCGCGCATCAGGAACTTCCGGCAGTACTCGCGGCTGCGCGCCGAGGAGCTCCGCCGGTCACCGATCATGCGCGGCAGCTTCATCGGCCACGACGAGCCCACCGCGTGCATCGGCATCCCCGGACCGCCCAGCGACCCGCCCCACCGCCTGGACATCGGTGCCGCGCCGACGATCCTGGTGCTCAACGCCCGGCACGACCCGATCACCCCGTACGACTGGGCCGTGCACATCCACCGGCAGGCACCGCGCAACACCGCGCTGCTGACCTACGAGGGATGGGGGCACGTCGCCTACCAGCACGGCGCCTGCACCCGCGGTGGTGTGGACGACTACCTGCTCAGCCTGAAGGCGCCGGTCGAGGGAGCCACCTGCCCGGCCGTCGAGTAGCCCGGCTGGCCGCTGAGGCCCCCTCCTCGGCCGGTTCGGCCAGTTCCACGCGTGCTGCCCGTCCATAGCTTTGTGGCAACGAGAAAGCGGTTGTCACGAAGGGGGGCAGTACCACCATGAGCTACGACTTCCGGGACAAGGTCATCGCGGTCACCGGTGGCGCGGGCGGCATCGGCAGTGCCATGTGCCGGCGCTTCGCCTCCGGTGGCGCCCGCTGCGTCGTCGTCGACATCGACGAGGCCCGCGCGAAGAGCGTCGCGGAGGACCTCCCGGGCGGCGGACACCTCGGCCTCGGCTGCGACCTGATGGACTGGACGCAGATCGAGCAGCTCTTCGAGCACGTCGGCGAGGAGTGCGGCCGGCTCGACGTGCTGGTCAACAACGTCGGCATGACCAGCACCGAACGGTTCGACGAGCGCAGCGTCGCGAGCATCGAGCGGGAGATCGCGCTCAACACGACCTCGCCGCTCGTCACCACCCGGCTCGCGCTGCCGCTGCTCAAGGCCTCCCGCGACCCGCGGGTGATCAGCACCGTGTCCCTCGCCGGCATCTTCCCGCAGGGCGAGACACCGGTGTACTGCGCGTCCAAGTTCGGGTTGCGCGGCGCCATGCTGTCGATCGGGCTCGACCTGCGCGAGAAGGGCGTCCTCGCCGGGTCGGTGCTGCCGTCGGCGACCGACACCCCGATGCTGCGCCGGGAGGCCGTCGAGGGCGGCAACTCCATGCAGTTCCAGGAGCCGCCGCAGCAGCCGTCCGACGTGGTGGCCGCCGTGGTGAGCATGCTCGACAAGCCTCGGCTGGAGGCCTACGCGCGGCCGAGCGAGTCGATCGGCGTGCGGCTCGCGATGCTGGTGCCGAACCTGCTGCCGAAGATCCTCCCCTTCTTCCGCAAGCGCGGTGACCGCGGGATGGTCCGCTACCTGGAGGACCTGGAGCGCCGCGGGCTGGCCCGCCGCCAGGGCGACCGCTGGGAGCTCGTCGACGAGCGCTGACCCACCGCACCTTCACGAACCTGAACCACCACAGCGCGAAAGGCACCACCCCGATGACGCACGTCCCCGCCACCGAGCCGATTCCCGAGCGTCCGTCCTGGCCGTTGGTCGGCCACGCCCTCGACATCCCGACCGGCGCCGACGGCCTGCTGCACGTCATGGCCGAGGCCAAGGAGCTCGGCCCGCTGTTCAAGCTCCGCGTGTTCGACCGCGAGATCAACTTCGTCTCCGGGCTCGACCTCGTCACCGAGCTGTCCGACGAGACCCGGTTCCGCAAGAACCTGCACCCGGACCTCGTGCTGCTGCGCGACATCGCTGGCGACGGGCTCTTCACGGCGTACAACGACGAACCCAACTGGCAGAAGGCGCACGACGTCCTGATGCCCGCGTTCTCGCTGGGTGCCATGCGCGGTTACCACTCGACGATGCTCGACGTCGCCAGGACGCTGATCTCCAAGTGGGACCAGGCCGACGGCGCCGTGGACGTCGCGGAGGACATGACCCGGCTGACCTTCGACACGATCGGGCTGTGCGGTTTCGGCCACGACTTCGAGTCGTTCGCCCGCAGCGAGCCGCACCCGTTCGTCACGGCGCTGACGCGGGCGCTCGACTTCGCCCAGGCCAAGGGCGAGGCGCTGCCGTGGACCGGGTTGTTCCAGTGGGGCAAGGCCGAGCGGTTCCGCGAGGACCTGGCCTGCATGCACGACCTCGTCGACGACGTCAACATCCGCCACCAGGCGATCACCTTCATCATCGCCGGTCACGAGACGACGAGCGGCGCGCTGTCGTTCGCGTTGCACTACCTGACCAAACACCCCGAGGCGCTGGCCCGCGCACAGTCCGAAGTGGACGTGTTGTGGGGCGACGCGGAGAACCCGGAGCCGGAGTACGGCGACATCGGCAAGCTGGCCTACATCCGGCAGGTGCTCAACGAGAGCCTGCGGTTGTGGCCGACCGCTCCCGTCTACGGCGTCGAACCGGTCGAGGACACCGTGATCGGCGGCAGGTACGCGGTGCGCAAGGGCGAGGGCCTGCTCGTGCTGATCCCGGCGCTGCACCGCGACCCGGCGTGGGGAGACAACGTCGAGCTGTTCGACCCGGAGCGGTTCGCGCCCGAGCGCGAGGAGACCCGGCCGGTGCACCTGTTCAAGCCGTTCGGCAGCGGCGAGCACGCCTGCATCGGCCGCCAGTTCGCGCTGCACGAGGCCACGCTGGTGCTCGCGCTGCTGGTGCACCGCTACCGGTTCATCGACCACGCCGACTACCAGTTGAAGATCAAGCAGACGCTGACGCTCAAGCCGGAGGACTTCACCCTGCGCCTGGCCCGCCGCACCAGCGGTGAGCGGCGGCGGGCGGCGGCCACCCCTGGCACCGGTCAGACCACGACCGCCGGTGCCACCACAGTCAGCCGTGCAGCAGGTACCGCGCTGGCCTTGCTGCACGGCTCCAACCTCGGCACCTGCGCGGGCATAGCCGGAGACCTCGCCGCCGACGGCGACGAGCGCGGTTTCACCACGACGGTGGCGCCGCTGAACGACCTGGCGGGCAGGCTCACCGCGGACGGCGGCCCGGTGGTGATCGTGGCCGCCTCGTACAACGGCCGTGCCACCGACGACGCGGCGAAGTTCCTGGCGTGGACCGAGGAACTCCAACCCGGTTCGCTGCAAGGACTTCCGTACGCCGTGCTCGGTGTCGGCGACCGCAACTGGGCCGCCACCTACCAGCGCGTGCCGGCGTTGATCGACGAACGGCTCGCGGCGGCGGGCGCGGTCCGGCTGCTGGAGCGCGGTGCCGCGGACGCCGCCGGTGACTTCGCCGGCACCGTCGACCGCTGGACCGCGGACCTGTGGACGGCGCTGCTGGAGCGGTACGGCACCGCCCAGGCCGCCGCCGCGGCGGTCGCGGAGGAGTCCGGTACCGGGGTCTACGAGCTGGAGGACGCCTCCGAGTCCGTCACCGGTGAGCTCGCGGCCCGGCACGGCGTGCGGCCCATGCGGGTCCGGGACGCGTACGAGCTGGTCGACGTGGACCACCCGCTCGGCCGGTCCAAGCGGTTCCTGCGGGTGCGCCTGCCGGACGGCGTCACCTACCGCACCGGTGACCACTTCGCGGTGCTGCCGCACAACCCCGAGGACCTGGTGCGGCGCGTCGCCGCCCGGTTCGGCCTCGACCTCGACCGCACGGTGCGGGTCAAGTCGCGCCGCCGCGGCCGGGGCAGCCTGCCGGCCGCTCACGTTGCGCCGCCTGCTGACCGACCTCGTCGAGCTGCAGGACCCCGCCACAGCCGAGCAGATCGCCGTGCTGGCCGAGCACACCGCGTGCCCGCCGGAACGCGCGCCGCTCGCCGCGACCGAACCCGGTCACGACAGCGTGCTCGACCTGCTGGAGCGGTACCGCGCCTGCGAGCTGCCGTTCGAGCGGTACCTCGAACTGCTTCCGGTGATGCGCGCCCGGCACTACTCGATCTCGTCGTCGGCGCACGCGTCGCCGGGCGAGGTGGACCTGATGGTGTCGCTGCTGTCCGCTCCGCACCGCCGTGGTGACGGCACGTTCCACGGCATCGCGTCGCACTACCTGCAGACCGTCGAAGCCGGTGACGTGATCCAGGCCAGGGTTCTCCCCGCGGGCGAGGACTTCCGGCTGCCGCTCGACCCGTCGGTGCCGGTGATCCTGGTCAGCGCGGGCACCGGTGTCGCGCCGTTCCGCGGCGTCGTGCTCGACCGGGTGCACACCGGTGAGCGCGGGCCGTTGCTGTCCTACTTCGGTTGTGACCACCCGGAGGTCGACTACCTGCACCGCGCCGAGATGGAGGCGGCACAGCGGGCGGGCGCGGTGAGCATGCGCCCGGCGTTCTCGCGGGCACCGGAGAACGGCGTGATGTTCGTCCAGGACCGCATCGCCGCCGAGGGCGACGAGGTCTGGGAGCTGCTGGAGCGCGGTGGCCGGGTCTACGTCTGCGGTGACGGCCGCAGGATGGCACCCGCGGTGCGCGAGGCCTTCCAGGAGCTCTACCGCAAGCACGCGGGTGGCGACGAACGCCAGGCCGCGCTGTGGTTCGCCGGGCTGCAGGAGTCCGGGCGGTACGTCGAAGACGTCTGGGCGGGCTGACCCGTGACGAGGCAGAACGGCGCGGCGCTGTCCTTCGGTGTCGCGGTGGCCCTGATCGCCGGGGTCGCCATGGGCAGTGCCGGTACGAACGTGATGCCGGTCTTCATCGACGACTTCGCCGCCCGCGCCGGGTTGTCCGGCGCGGGGGCGGGCCTGGTCGGGGCGGCCCAGCTGACCGCGACCGCCGTGGTGACGTTGCTGCTCGCGGCCCGCGCGGCCAGGCCGGGCAGGGTCGGGATGACGCGCTTCGGCCTGGCGGTGACGGCGTTCGGGGCGCTGTGGGTGGGCGTGGCCGACGACCCGGTGACGTTGCTGCTGACGAACCTGCTGCTGGGCATCGGTCTCGGCGTCGTCTACGCGGCGGCCACGGCGGCACTGGCGGCAGCCGAGGACTCCGACAGGGCGTCCGCGGTGGCCGTGGCCGGCACGGTCGTGATCGCCGCGTTGATGATCGTGGCGGTGCCGTTCACGGGGTCCTTCCTGCTGGCGGTGTGCTGCGTGCCCGCCTGGTTCCTGGTGGCGAGGCTGCCGGAGAGCCCGGTCGCGGCGGCGGCAGCGGCGAGGACGGACAGGCCGTCCGCCGTGCTGCTGCTCGGCACGGCCGCACTGTGGGCGATCACCCAGGGCACCTGGGCCTACGCGTCCGTCCTCGGCCGCGAACGCACCGGCATGGACACCGCGGTCGTGTCGGTCGTCCTGGCGATGTCCAGCGTGGTGGCGCTGGTCGGCGCGGTGGCGGGCCCACCGGCCGCGCACCGGTTCGGCCGGTTGCGGTCGATGGCGGTGTTCGTGGTCGTGAAGGCCGCCGCGATGGCGGTGGTCGTGATCGGCGACGAGCCCGTGCTGTTCACGGTGGCCGCGGTGGTGTGGCAGGCGTGCCAGCTGGCCGTCCTGGTGCAGATGGTGGCCGCGGCGGCGGCGCTCGACCCGTCCGGACGGCTGGTGGCCGCGCTCAGCGGTGCGTCTGCCCTCGGCACCGGCGCCGGACCGTTGGCCGTGGGTCTGTTGCTGGACCACGCCGGCGCGGAGGTGCTGGGCGCGGTGTTCGCGGCCGGCCTGGTGCTCGCCTCGGTACCGCTGCTGCGGATGACCGCGGCGGCCCCGCTCGTGGCCGCTGAGGCCAGTTCCCGGTGACCGCCGGGCCAATACGTTGAAACCGCACGAGAAAGGCGGGCTCGTGGACAATTGCGACACGTGCGTGATCGGGGCAGGACCGGCGGGACTCGCCGTGGCGCGGGCGCTGGCGGAACGCGACCTCCCGTACACGCACCTCGAACGGCACACCGACGTCGGTGGCATCTGGGACGTCGACAACCCCGGCAGCCCGATGTACTCCTCCGCCCACTTCATCTCCAGCCGGACCAAGTCCGGGTTCGGCGGCCTGCCGATGCCGGAGTCCTTCCCGGACTACCCGTCGCACCGCCAGGTGCTGAGCTACCTGAGGTCCTTCGCCGACGAGTACGGCCTGACCGGCCGGATCGAGTTCGGCGTGGAGGTAAGTGACGTCGAGAAGAACGCCGACGGCACATGGACGGTCACCAGGACCGACGGCCGCGCCACCGTGCACGCGCAGGTCGTGGTCTGCACGGGCGCGCAGTGGCATCCGAACCTCCCCGAGCTGCCGGGCACGTTCACCGGCGAGGTCCGGCACACGATCGGTTACCGCGACCCCGATGAGCTGCGTGGCAAGCGGGTGCTCGTGGTGGGCGCCGGCAACTCCGGCTGCGACATCGCCTGCGACGCCGCGCGGACGGCGGACCACGCGGTGATCAGCATGCGCCGCGGCTACTGGTTCATCCCCAAGCACCTGTTCGGCCGCCCGGTGGACACGTTGTCCAGCGCCGGACCGAAGTGGCTGGAGCAGAAGCTGTTCGGCGCCCTGCTGAGGTTCCTCGACGGCGACCCGGCGCGGCTCGGCCTGCCGAAACCCGACCACCGGCTGTTCGAGACGCATCCCGTCGTCAACTCGATGCTGCTGCACCACCTGCGGCACGGCGACATCACCGCCAGGCCCGGCATCCTGCGCGCCGACGGCCGGACCGTGCACTTCACCGACGGGACCTCGGACGACTTCGACCTCGTCCTGTTCGCGACCGGCTACCGGCACCGGGTTCCGGTGGCGCAGCGGTACTTCGGCGACGAGCAGCATCCCGACCTGTACCTGTCGGTGTTCTCCCGCGCGCACGCCGGGCTGTGCGGCGTCGGGTTCACCGAGACGAACTCGGGCGCGTACCGGCTGTTCGACCTGCAGGCCCAGCTGATCGCCTCGTTCGTCCACGACGGACGGAGCGGCCGGGCGAGTGCCGACCGGTTCGCCCGGCTGATCCGCGACGACCGGCCCGACCTCAGCGCGGGGCTGAAGTTCGTGGCGTCGCCGCGGCACACCGGGTACGTGGACAGCGGTGCGTACCTGAGGTACGTGACCCGGCTCGCGGGCGAGCTGGGGTGGCGGACCGAGGGCAGGGCGGCGGGAACAGTGGCGGAGGTGGTGTCGTGACGACCCTGGAAGTGCGCAACCCGGCCACCGACGAGCTCGTCGCCGTGGTGTCGGCGGCGGGCGAAGCCGAAGTGGCCGAGGCGGTGCGGCGGGCGGCAGAAGCGCACGAGGGCTGGTCACGAAGACCGCCGCGAGAACGTGCGGCGGTCCTGCTCGCCCTCGCGGCCCTGATGGAGCGCGACGCCGAGATCCTGGCCCGGCTGGACAGCGAGGACGCGGGCAAGCCGATCACCGAGTGCCGCACCGGTGACGTGCCCGGCGCGATCGAGTCGGTGCGCTGGTTCGCCGAGGCCGCGGACAAGGTCTTCGGCCGCGTCGCCCCCACCGGTCCCGGTCAGCTCGGCGTGATCAGCCGCGAGCCGGTCGGGGTGGTCGCCGCGATCCTGCCGTGGAACTACCCGCTCGCCATGGCCGCGTGGAAGATCGGTCCCGCGCTCGCCGCCGGGAACTGCCTGCTGCTCAAGCCCGCGGAGGCGACCCCGCGCTCGGCGCTGCACCTGGCGAAACTGGCGCGGGAGGCGGGTTTGCCGGAGGGCGTGCTGACCGTGCTGCCCGGATTCGGCGAGGTCGCCGGGGCGGCACTCGCGCGGGACGCCGTGGTGGGAGCGTTGTCGTTCACCGGTTCCACGGAGACCGGGCGGCTGGTTCTCGCCACCGCCGCGCTCACGAACTTCAAGCGCGTCTCGCTGGAGATGGGCGGCAAGAGCCCGCAGGTGCTGATGCCCGACGCCGTCGAGTTCGACGACCTCGTCGACACCATGGTCGAGGCCGCGTTCCTCACGTCCGGCCAGAACTGCACGGCCGGCTCGCGCATCCTGGTGCACCGGGAGATCGCGGACGACGTGGTGGCGCGGTTCACCGCCGCGATGCGCGCCCTGGTGATCGGTGATCCGTCCAATCCGGACACCCGGATCGGGCCGCTGATCAGCCACAGCGCCGTGAAACGCGTTGCACGGGCGGTGGAGAACGCGCAGGCGGCGGGTGCGCGGGTGCACGCGGCCGAGCTGCCGGAAGGGCTGCACCCGCGCGGTTGCTACCACCCGCCGACCGTGGTAACCGACGTCGCGCCGGGAGACCCCTTGCTCACCACCGAGTTGTTCGGGCCGGTGGTCAGCGTGCAGACGTTCACCACCGAGGAGGAAGCGGTCGAGCTCGCCAACGCGACCAGGTACGGTCTCGCCGCCTCGGTGTGGACGCGGGACATCGACGTCGCGTGGCGGCTCGCGCGCGGCATCCAGGCCGGTGTCGTCTCGGTCAACACCTACAGCGAGGGCGATCTCACCACGCCGTTCGGCGGGTGGAAGCAGTCGGGGTTCGGCGGGGCCGAGAAGTCCACGACCGCGTTCGACCAGTGGACCAGGGAGAAGACCGTCTGGCTTCGAACCCGGTGATCAGGTCTGGTCCAGGACCGTGCCGCGCAGCTGCAAAGGAGTCATGTCGTGCCAACGGCGAATCGCCCGCCGCAGCGCGCGGACGTCGGAGAAGCCGACTCTGCGGGCGATGTCGGCCAGCGTGATCTCCGGCTGGCGCAGCAGCTGCTCGACCCGCTCACGCCGAACGCCGTCGACGAGAGCCTCGTAGGTCGTGCCGCACTCGGACAGGCGGCGGCGCAACGTGCGTTCGCCCGCCGCGTGCCTGCGGGCCTGCTCGGCGAACGTCGGCACGTCCGGCAGGCTCTGCGCGATCGAGATCTCCAGCACCTCCAACAGGTCCTGGCGGGTCCGGCGGGACGCGATCTGGCCGTCCAGCAGGGTCTGCAGCGACGCGTAGGTGACCGGGTCGTGGCCGGGCATCTCGGTGCGCACCCATGCATCGGGGAACACCAAACCGTTGCGCGGCGCGGAGAAGCGGACCGGAGACCCGAACATCTCGGTGAACGGCGCGGTGTCGCGCGGCTCGGGGGAGGTGAACTCGACCTGGCGCGGGCGGAAGTCGGCGCCGAGCGCGAGCCTGCTGACCGTCACGACGCTGGCGAACGCCTCCTGCGCGAGGAAGGCGCCGACGCCGTCGTCCACCGCCGGATCGGGCAGGTCCGCCCACAGCGTGAACCCCGCGTCGGCCTCGCCCGCCGACCACACCACCATGGCACCTGACAGGTTCTGGAACCGCACGCCCGTCTCGACCGCGGTGCGCAGCGTGCCCGCGGCCATCAGCGCGAACCCCATCAGGCCCCACGCGGTCGGGTGCTGCCGCGCGCCCACGCGCAGGCCCAGGTGGTCGCTCCCGGTGAGCGCCAGGGCACGGCGGATGACCTCGCTGCCCTGCCGGTAGGAGACCCGGAGATCAGGCGACTGGAGCAGCTGCTCGTGCAACCCGACGTGCGCGAGCGCGGGCCGCAGGTCGGCACCGAGCTCGTCGGTCACCGCCGTGAGGTACCGCAGGATGATGGGCGCGATCGTCGCGGAGGTGCTGCGGTTGGTCGCGCGAGCGGAGGCCTGCTGCGGGCCGGCGGACATCGCACAGATCCTTTCTGGTCGCTGCGCTCCGGGTGAGGACGAAGGTGCCGATCATCTCCCGTCACCCGTTCGAGCGAACAGTGAGGACGTCCGTTGTTCGGTGAGTCACGGATCTTCGTCCGAAGCTTTCGGAATCTGTTCCGCGCCTCGTTGTCGAACGTCGTCGAACAGGCCGTCCGCAGGTCGAGTTCAGTCCATATAGGACAAGAGTTCGTCACTTCGTGTACACGGTGTTGTCATGTCCACGATATACGAAATTTTCTCACGTTATCTTAGCCTCGCGTCATGACCGATCGGCGCACGTTCCTGATCGGCTCCGGCCTCGTCGCCGGAGCCGCGTTGAGCAGCACTCCCTCGCACGCGTCGAGCGGCGGCTACCAGTGGCTCGCCGGTGACCACCACATCCACACCCAGTACAGCAACGACGCGATGTACCCGGTCGCCACGCAGGTCGAGCGCGCCGCCCGGCACGGCCTGAGCTGGCTGGCGATCACCGACCACGGCAACGCCCCGTTCGCGAAGTACAGCGTCGCCCCGCTGGTCGCCGACATCGCGGCGGCCCGGCGGCAGCACCCCGACGTGCTGGTCTTCACCGGTCTGGAGTGGAACATCCCGGCCGGCGAGCACACCACGCTGATGCTGGCGCCCGGCCGCAACGAGGGCAGCCTGCTGCAGGAGTTCGTCACCAGGTTCGACGCGCGGGTCAACGGCACGCGCGACGGCACCCCGGCCAACGAGGCGATCGCCGTGCAGGCGTTGAAGTTCCTGCAGCACGCCGTGGCCACCGGCCGCATCGCCGACGCGCTCGTGCTGCCCAACCACCCCTCCCGGCTGGGCATCAACTCACCGCAGGAGACCCGTGCCTGGCGCGACACCGCGCCCGGCATCGTGATCGGCATGGAGGGCGCGCCCGGCCACCAGGCCGCCGGGCTGCCCGCACCGGGCATGGCGCGCGGCCGCGGGCTGTACGACTCGGCGCCGGGCAAGTTCTCGTTCCCCGGCTACCCCGCCGAGAGCTATCGCACGTGGGGCGGCTTCGACTGGGCGGCGGCCACGGTCGGCGGCCTCTGGGACAGCCTGCTCGCCGAGGGCAAACCGTGGTGGATCACCACCACCTCGGACGGCCACCAGGGCTGCGGTGACTGGGTGAAGAACCCGGTCGACCGGCTGGACCAGCAGTCCTACGACGAGATCCCGTACGACAGCGAGGGCCACACGTTTGCCACGACCGGCCGCTTCCCGGACCCGGTGAACGCCGGTCGCCCGGTCGTCGAGTACAGCTCGTTCCCGCCCGGTGCCTACAACAAGACCTGGGTCGGCGTGACCCGGTGCGGGCACGGCGAGGTGATGCGGGCGATGCGGGCCGGCCGGATGTGGGTCTGCCTCGGCGACCTCGTGGCGGGACTGGACCTCCGGCTGCGCGGGCCGCACGGGCAGGGCGCGGCGATGGGCGGGACGCTGCGAGCACGTCGCGGTGACGTGGTGGAGGTCGTGGTCCGGGTCGACCTGGCCGACCGCCCCAACTTCGCCGGGTTCGTGCCGAAGCTCGCGCGGGTCGACCTGGTCGTCGGCGGCATCACCGGTCCGGCGTCGGACCGTTCGGCGTTCCACACGCCTGCCACCAAGGTCGTTCGCTCGTGGGACGTCGGGCAGCGCACCGGCACCGTCGAGCTGGTGCACCGGATCACCGTCGACGGACCGTTCTACGTGCGGGTGCGCGGCACCGACGGCAAGCGCGGCTCGGTCGGCTACCACGGTGCCGCGGTGGACCCGGCCGGGCCCGCGCTCGACGTGGTCGGCAAGGCCGACCCGTGGGAGGACCTCTGGTTCTACTCGAACCCGGTGTTCGCCGCGGTGAGCCGCTGAACGCGCCCGAGCGCGGCGCGCCGGTGCTCGATGAAGGGAACATTCATCCACCTGAGGTGGAGGAAGGTTCCCTTCATCGAGATCAACGCGCGGCTGCGGGTCAGCTGATCGTCCACTGCTGGTTGGACGCGCCGTGACAGGTCCACACGATCACCTTGGCGCCGTTGCCGGTGGCGGCGCCGTTGACGTCCATGCACAGGCCGGACTTCGTGTTCGTGACGGTGCTGTTGGCGTTGAACTGCCACTGTTGCGCGGTGCTGCCGTCGCACGACGCTATCGTGACCGCGGCGCCGGTGTTCGTGCCGGACGCCGTCGCGCACTTCATGTTCGTTCCGCTGTAGATGGTCAGCTGACCGGACGCGGTGCGCGCCCAGGCCTGGTTGGCGCCACCGTTGCAGTCCCAGATCTGCAACTGGGTGCCGGGTGCGGTGTTGCCGACGTCCAGGCAACGGCCGGATCCGGTGCCGCGGATCGCACCGGTGTTGCCGGTGCCACCCGTGCTGTAGCCGGCCGCGATGATGTTGGCCTGCACCGCGTTCTCGGTGTCGTCGGACGGATATCCGGCGACCATGGCGCCCTCGTAGAACGTGCCCGCGCTGAGGTTGGCGCCACCGTCCGGTTTGCAGCAGTCACCGCCGCTGCCGAGGATGATCGCCCCCTGCTTCTTCATGGGGCTGTAGCCGGACGGCAGCGAGCCGTCCCACAACGTCGTCATCGAGCCGGACTGAGCGTTGCCGCCCTTCATCGCGAACCGCGAGGTGCCGTTGTTCTTGAGCATCGCGGTCACGAACTTGTTCGGGAACGCCCTCTGGTTGGGGTTCCAGGACTTGCTGCCACCGGGAAACAGACCCCATTCCAGGTCCGCCTGCACCCACGGGCCGGTGCCGGAGCAGCCGCCGAACCAGCACTGGGTGCTGAAGTTGATCGCGTCCATCGCCCCGGCGGCGTCCGCTTTCCTGGTCGTCTCGCTGTTGCCGTAGTCGAAGCAGCAGCCGCCGTTGACGTGCGTGCCGCTGGTGACCATGTACATGCCCTCCGGCGCGCTGCCGGTGGGAACCCCGGTCAGGTGGCCGTCGCGCCAGTAGCTGTTGCTGGGGTTGATGTAGAGCGAGTACGCCTTGCCGCCGCCGACGGTCAGCGACTCGGAGGTGGCGTTCGCCGGGCGGCTCTGCGGTGAGCCCGGCACCTGGGCCGAACCCTGGTACCACAGGTCGTTGCCGCGACCGGACTGGTCGTAGATCACCGTGACGACGCACGACGTGCCGGCGCAGAACGCGTCCTGGACCGCCCCGTCCGCCGTGCCACCCGCGGCCAGCACGGGGATGTTCTTCGTCGTGTTGTCCGACGAACGCCGGACCTGGTAGAGGTTTCCGCTGTACGCGCCGTAAAGCGCGCGGGTCGTGCTGTGCGCCGCCACGCACGGCGTGCCGCCTGCGGCGTAGATGTCGCACGGTCCCGTGCCGGCCGCCAACGAGTTGGGCGCGGGTGCGACGGCGAACATCACCGCGAGGCATGCGCCGACCGTCGCGAGCCGGCGACGGGGGTGGGATGAAGACAGCATTGTCTTTCTCCTCGGGAAGGTTCGGGCTCTACCGGCCCCAGATCCGCCAGGTCTGGTTCAGTTCGGTGCCCTGGGTGACCGCTTTGCAGGTCCACTGGATGATCTGGGCGCGCGCGGCCGTGGAGATGCCGTTGACGTCGACGCACTTGCCGCTGTGCCGGGCGACGAGCTGGTAGTCGTGCGGGTCGTTGCCGCTGTAGGTGACCTTGCGCAACATGAACTGCTGGTTGGTCGCGTCGGCGGCGCAGGCCTGCTGCGTCACGGCGGCACCGTCGGCGGTCCCGCTGATGCCGAGGCACTTGCCCGACAGCTGGTTGCTGACGGTGTAGGTGTCCGCGACGCCCTGCACCGGAGCGAAGTTCCACAGCTGCTGGTCGCCGCCCTCGCAGTAGAACTGTTGCTGCTGCGTGCCGTCGGCCATGCTCAGGTCCGTGTTGTCCAGGCACTGCTGGGAGTGCTGGGCGGCGGCGACGGACTGGAAGCCGCCGGCACTGGGCGGCAGCAACGTGATGGTGAACGTCTCGTCGATGTTGTTGTGCGGCACGTTGACCGTGATCGCGTTGCCGGACAACGACACCACGCTGTTCTGGACGGTGACCGGCCCCTGCACGGCGCCGCCGTTGTTGTACGGGATGCGCTGCACGAGCACCCGCACCTGGTTGTTCTGCACGATGCCGGTCGTGGTGTCGAGCCGCTGCAGTCCGACCGCGAGGTTGCCGGTGGTGCTGCCGCCGCCGACGAGGATCTGCGCCGTGCCGTTCGCCTTGGTCGCGAAC
>Ga0207692_10000511_pt1 | contig 13713 bp, 8 predicted proteins | sample LARL52metaG_FD_184345 | JGI IMG/M metagenome (GOLD analysis project Ga0207692, IMG submission 184345) | Corn, switchgrass and miscanthus rhizosphere microbial communities from Kellogg Biological Station, Michigan, USA - LAR L5-2 metaG... | ecosystem: Host-associated > Plants > Roots >...
GAGCGAGGCGATGTTCCAGAAGCCGGTCATGATCATGGCCGTGTTGCCCTGGGCGAAGAGCTGGTCGGGACTGGAGATCCGGAGCGCCTCGTAGTCCTTCTTGGACGGTGCCACGTGGTGCTTGTGCACCAGGTCGGCGTAGAACTGCATGGCCTTCACGTTCTCCGGTGAGTTGATCACCGGCTTGCCGGCGTCGTCGAGGACCCTGCCGCCGTTCTGCAGCATGAACGCCATCCACCACGGCCACCAGTCGCCGGCCGCGAAGCCGTAGCGCATGGTCCGGTCACCGTCCCTGACCGTCAGCTTCTGCGCCGCGGCCAGGAAGTCCGGCCACTTCCAGTCCGCGGTCGGATAGGACACGCCGTCCTTGTCGAAGAGATCTTTGTTGTAGTACAGCACCATCGGGCCGGTGCGGTCCGGCAGTGCCCACGTCTTGCCGTCGCGGTCGTAGGAGTGCGCGGCCCGATGGCCGAACCTCCCGACGAGGTCGAGCTTCTCCGCGTCGATGAAGCTGTTCAACGGCAGCAGCTGGTTCTTGCTGCTGTAGCTGTGCACCGACTCGGCGACCTCGATGATGTCCGGCGGGTTGCCGTCACTGATCATCTTCTGGATCGTGCTGCCGTAGTCGCCGTTCTTCGAGATGTGCAACAACTTGACGTCGACGCCGGGCACGCGCGAACTGGCGAGGTCGATCCGTTGCCGATAGGTCTTGGCGTCCTGGTCGCCGCCCCACACCGCCACGGTCACCACGGGTTTCGGCGCGGGCGGCGCGGCGGAGGTGCAGGCGGATGCGACGAGGCAGGCCACCGCGGCGGCGGCCGCGGACACGGCTCTGTGCGGGCGACGTCGGCCCATGGTGATTTCCCCTCGGAAGTTCGGTCGAGCAGTTGGGTTTCGAAGACGAGCGCCGCCGTGCCCGCGGCCGGCAAAGGCTCTCCCCGCGCGTCTTCGCCGCCGTGGAGCTCCCGTCGCACGCGGCTTCCGCAAGCCGTGCCGCGGTTTCCTCCCGGCTCCAGTCGCATGACCTGTTCCCCGCATGCGCCCTGACCGGGCACAGTACGTGATCTTCATTCAATTTTGAAGTGGTTCCCCCAACGGTCGGCCGAAGTGTTATCGGCCGCCCACCAGGCTGTTTGCGCAAACAACCTGGCCCGCCTGCGGCGATTCGGCCGCCACGGTGCGTGACAACACCTGGTACTAACCGCCGGGCATCGTCGAATCCGCGGTCGAACCGTTGTCGAACGACAGTCCTGATCGACCATGCGCGCGGCAATCGCTTGCGCGGTTCAGCGCGACCGGTTCATCGTTGCCGCCGTGGAGCGCAGAAAGGCTGGATCATGATCAAGGGGCTTCTCGCCGCGGCAACGGTTCTGGCGTGCACGGTCACTCCGGCGGCCTCGGCCGCCACCGCCAGTTCGCCCGCCGACCCGAACGTGAAGTACTTCGGCCGCTGGAACACGAGCTCGTCGAGCGCCTACGTCTCGGAGTGGGCGGGCGCCTACCTCGTCGTCGGCTTCACGGGCCGGACGGTGAAGCTCAAGCAACGCCGAACGATCGACTTCTTCGTCAGCATCGACGGCGGGCCGGACGTGGCCTACGTGAACCGGACCGGCACGGTCGACCTCACCCCGGCCCCGCTGGCCGCGGGCAACCACACCCTGCGCGTGTCCTACCGGCCGGTCGCCGGCTCGTACAAGGGTGACGCGGTGTACCAGGGCATCGAGCTCGACGCCGGCGCGCACACCTTCGCGCCGCCGGTCCCGTCGAAGATCATCGAGTTCGTCGGCGACTCGATCACGGTCGGCCAGCTGTCGTCGAAGCAGGCGCTCACCGCCTACGGCTGGCTCACCGGCGAGAAGCTCAAGGCCGGGCACACCCAGATCGCGGTCGGCGGCGCGTGCCTGCACCCGGCGGCGGACGGCTGTCTGAGCATGCGCGAGGGCTTCCTCCGCACCGGCCTCGCGTCGACCGCCCCGGCCTGGGACTTCGGCCGCTACCGGGCGGACGCCGTCGTGATCAACCTCGGCACCAACGACGTCGGGCACAGCGTCACCAAGGACCAGTTCCGCGCCTCCTACGTCACGCTGCTGCAGCGCGCGCGGGAGAAGTACCCGACCGCGGCGATCTTCGCGCTGGGCACGTTCCGCAAGCGGTACGTGCCGGAGACCCAGGCGGCGGTGCAGACGCTCACCGACGGCGGCGACCGCGACGTCTTCTTCGTCGACACCACCGGCTGGATCGACGAGGCCACCGACACCGTGGACAACGTGCACCCCAACGACCAGGGCCACCGCAAGATCGCTGATCGGCTGGCCCCGATCGTCGCCGCGAGGATCTGACCGCAGGGCGCCGCCCGGTGCTCGATGAAGGGAACATTCATCCACCTGAGGTGGATGAATGTTCCCTTCATCGACAGCGGGGCGAGGGTCAGGGTGAGGCGAAGCTCGGGTGCGGCGGCTGGTTGTAGCCGGTGTTCTGCCACGCCACCGCCTCCCGGTACTGGCGGTCCTCCATCAGCGAGGGCCGCCGGATCGACGTCGGCTCGGTGGTGGAGTAGATCCGCAGCGCCCGGTTGTCCGTGGTGCGCCAGATGACCTCCTCGCGCCAGTCGCCGAGGATGTCCGCCTGCAACACCGGTGTCGACTTGGTGCCGTTGTTGGCGGCCACGCCCGAGCCCGTGAGCAGCCGCGTGTCACCGTCGGGACCGTACTTGTCGATCGTGGTGCCGTTCAGCAGCTCGCGTTGCGCGTCGCCGTCCCACCAGATCACGAAGTTGGTCGAACCGGGCTTGCGCGCCGCGACCCGGGCGCCCGTGGTCGCGGACCGCAGCCCGTCCACCGCGGCCGACCACGCCTCCGCACCGGGGTTGCCCGCCCAGATGTCGTCGGCGACGGCACGGCCGTTGTCGCAGCCGCACGACGGCGCGCTCCAGAGGATCTGACCGGTGCGCGCGTCGCCCATCCAGTCCGCGACCTCGTTCGTGTGCTCCGACGGCTTGAACACCTCCAGGCCCGGCCGGGACGGGATGAAGTCGCCGACGTGCAGGGCGTCGCCGTGGTGGGTGCCGTTCTGCCACAGGCCCCGGCCGTTGTCGTCGATCGCCATCGACCCGTAGATGATCTCGTCGCGCCCGTCGCCGTCCACGTCGGCGATCGACAGCTGGTGGTTTCCCCTGCCCTCCCAGTCCGAGCGGTTCGGCTGGGACGCCGAGTCGAACGTCCAGCGCTGGGTCAGCTGACCGCCGCGGAAGTCCCACGCCGAGATGACCGAACGCGTGTAGTAACCGCGGGCCATGACGATGCTGGGCCGCGAACCGTCCAAATAGGCCGTTCCGGCGAGGAACCGGTCGACCCGGTTGCCGTAGCTGTCGCCCCACGACGACACGTTGCCGCGTGGTGGCACGAAGTTCTTGGTGGCGAGCACCGCGCCGTCCGTGCCGCGGAACACCGACAGGAACTCCGGCCCGGTGAGGACGTAGCCGTCGGCGTTGCGGTGGTCGGCGTTCGCGTTGCCGATCACCTGCCCGGTGCCCGACCGCGTGCCGTCCGCGGTCTTCACGGCGATCTCGGCCTTGCCGTCACCGTCGTAGTCGAAGACCTGGAACTGCGTGTAGTGCGCGCCCGCGCGGATGTTGCGGCCGAGGTCGATGCGCCACAACCGGGTGCCGTTCAGCTTGTACGCATCCAGGTACACGTTGCCCGTGCGGCCCTTCTGCGAGTTGTCCTTGGCGTCGGCGGGATCCCACTTGAGGACGATCTCGTACTCGCCGTCGCCGTCCAGGTCGCCGACCGACGCGTCGTTCGCCACGTAGCCGGAACCAGGGCTCTGGATGGGCACGTCCTTGCTCGTGGCCAGGGTGCCGGCGGAACGCGTGGCCGCCGCCTCCACGCCACCGCGCACCGGGCGCACCGAGTAGGACGCGTCCGCGGGCGCACCCGCGTCGAGATAGCTCGTCGCCGTCGTCACCGGCGCGCGGTTGACCTTCACGCCGTCGCGGTAGACGTTGAACGCCACATCAGCGGCGTCGGAGCCGAGCAGCCGCCACGACACGAAGTTGCCGTCGCCGTGGACCGACCGGATGCTGACGAGCCCGCGGTCCGGCTGGACCTGCGCCTCGCCGGCGAGTGCGGGCGCGCCGCTCGCGGTGAGGACCACCGCGAGCAGCACCGAAATCGTGGACCGCTTCATCTCACATCACCGCGCACGGCCGGTCGTTGAGCGTGAACGACACCGGTTTCGCGTTCGTCCCCGCCCAGCTCGCGGTGAACCCGAACCCGACGGACACGTTCGGTTTGATCTCCTTGTTGTAGCCCTGGTCGGTCACGGACACCGCGGCACCGGTCTGGGCGAGCTTGCCGTTCCACAGCTGGTTGATCACCTGACCGTTGGCGAACGACCACTTCAGCGTCCACCCGCTCACGGTCGCCGAGCCGGTGTTGGTGATGTCGACGGTGCCCTGGAACCCGCCCTGCCACTGGGTCTGCACCGCGTACTTCACCGAGCAGCCGGTGGCCGGCGGCGGCCCCGTGGTCGTCGTGGTGGTAGTCGTCGTGGTCGTGGTGGACGTCGTAGTCGTGGACGTCGTAGTCGTTGTGGTGGGCGGGGTTCCGGTCATCTCACCGAGCACGACGCCGCGCCCGTTGGTGCCGAGGTAGACGCGGCCGTACACGCGCGGGTCACCGGTGATCGCCGCCTCGATGTTGCCGTACTGGTGGCGGTCGTCGTTGATCCGCACCCAGCTCGCCCCCGTGTCGTCGGACCGGAAGACGCCTTTCACACCACCGGTTTCACCGATCAGGTACAGCGCCGGGTAGGCACGTCCCGGAGCCGCCTTGCCGAAGCCGATGTTGAGCGAGCCCGCCACCCCGGCGACCTTCGCGAAGCTCGCGCCGGAGTCCGTCGAGTGCCACAGCCCGCCGGTGCCGGCGAGCCAGACGTCGCCTTCCCCGCCCGCCACGGCCTTGAACCGCGCGGACGTGGGCAGACCGGTGGCCGCCGTCGCCGTGAACGTGGCGCCGCCGTTGGTGCTCACGTAGAACTTCCCGGCGGAGAAGCCGTAGAACTTCAGCGGGTTGACCCGGTCCGACTTCACGACCGCGCCCGCCGGGATGCCGGTGGACGCCGTCCAGGAGTTGCCGAACCCGGTCGCGTAGTACACGCCCGCTCCCGCGGGAGACCAGACGAACCTGCTGCCGTCGGCGGCCGCCGCCACCGTGCCACCACCGGTGACGCCGCCGGGTTCCTGGCCCTGGAACCAGTTCGCGCCGCCGTCGGTGGAGAACGCGACCCGGTTGTCGTTGGGCCTGCTCGACTTGTCGAAGTCACCGACGCGCACGACCGTCGCCGGGGTGAGCTCGGCGAAGTCGAGGCTCGTCGTGGTGGTGAAGTAGGGCTGCGTGAACATCCTGCGCGGCACCGCGTCGAGCCGGTCGTGCCGGAACCCGCCGATGTCACCGAGCGCGCTGATCAACGGCGGCCCCGACGGCGGGCTGATCAGGTCGTTGACCGCCGTCTCCTCCAGGCCCGCCACCATCGGCCTGATGGTGAACTGGGTGCCGCGGTCCCACGCGGTGAGGTCCGTGGTGCCGTAGAGCGTCGCGCCCGTGCCGTACATCATCCGGTCGGAGTCGAACGGGTCGATCTCCAGCGACTCGGTCATCCAGCCGAGCTTCGGCGCCGTCTCCGGCGGTGCGGGGTTCGCGCCGAGGTCGAGCCACGGCACGGCGCTGATGTCCATCTTGTAGCGGAAGCTGCGGTTCGGGTAGCTCGTGAAGTCCCAGACGCGCGTCCAGGTCGCGCCGTAGTCGGTGCTGCGGAAGAAGACCACGTCCGGCCACCACGAGATCTGCGTGGCGACCATGAGCGTGCCGGGCTTCAAGCGGTCGACGGTCAGGCCGCTGTAGCCGAACGTGTCGTCCGCGCTGGTGGACGGCACCGGGCTGATCCGCGTCCACGCGCCGGTGCCGGTGTTGAGCTTCCAGACGTCGCCCTTGGCGCCGTCGTAGGGACCGCCGGTGTCGCTCGTGGCGAGGTAGAGGGTGTCGCCCTGGAGCACTCCCTTGTGCGGCAGGAACCCCGTCGGCTGCCCGGCCACGCGTTCCCACGTCGTGCCGCCGTCGGTGCTGCGGTAGACGTTGTTCTGCTTGTCCGCGACGCCCGCGTAGATGGTCTGCGTCGCCGACCCGGCCGATCCGGTGCGCGGGTCGAACGTCACCCAGAGCACGCCCTGGTTGTCGCTGAGATAACCGGTGGAGTCACTGGGGTCCTGCGCGTAGTTGCCGGGGTTCGGGAACGACGCGACCTTGCCCCACGTGGCGCCGAAGTCCGTGCTGCGCCACAGACCGTTGCCGCTCGGCGCGCCGAAGTACAGCACGCTGTTGCGGTTCGGGTCGATCGCGAGCCGCTCCCCCGCGCCGCGGCCGGGCATGTTGCCGCCGACCTTGAACGGCAGCTGGGTCGTCTGCCAGGTGGCGCCGCGGTCGGACGAACGCAGGATCGCGCCGTTGTTCGGGTCCCAGCTGTTGGTGTACATGCCCGCGGCGACGTACACCCGGTTCGGGTCGACGGCGTCGGTGGCGAGGCTCGCCACGCCGTTGAGGCCCCAGTTGTCGACGCCGACGTGGTCGAGCAGGGGAATCCACCTGCTCGTGCTGGGATTCCACCGGTACGCGCCACCGATGTCGGTGCGCGCGTAGATCAGGTTCCGCTCGCTCTGGTTGAAGACGATGCCGGGCACGAACCCGCCACCCGCTATTTCGACGTTGCTCCACGAGTACGACTCGGCCGCGGCGGCGGGACGGTCCGTGTTCGCCACGTGGGCCACCACGACGAGAGCGGCCGTCGTCACCGCCGCCAGTGCGCCTGCGAGAGCTCTCCGCATCGAGAATTCCCTTCTCGGCAATTTCAGCGGAGTGTCCCCGCCGGACGCTCTTCAGTTCAAACAGCAGTTCCTCTTTCCGCATCGATTCGACCACGCCGGCCGTCGAAATGCGGTTGATTCACGGAATCGGAGCCTTCGCGAGGGCCTCGACCTCACCGAGGGTGAGGTGTGCGGGCGGCAACGGGTCCGGCACGGCCGCGGTGCCGCCCGATCGGCCCGTTGCCAACCGACGGCTACTACTGCATCGTCCACTAGTACGTGACCCGGAAGGTGGCGTCGTACTTGTCCACTGTGGAGGAAGAGTTGCTGATCGGGTCGATGCGCAGCAACGAGTTGTAGTGCCGCAGGTAGCGGTCCGGGTAGTTGAACGAGCGGAACGACGACCAGCTCGCGTCGGCGAGTCCCGGCATCTGGCGGAAGGTCGCGTCCGCGCGGAACGCCGAGGAGCCGTCGTTGGCCTCCAGCCGGAGCGCGTAGTCGAAGTGCCGCAGGTAGGAGCCCGGGAAGTTGACCGACTCGAAGGAGACGCCGGAGGAGTCCGCGAGTCCCGGCACCAGTTTCCACAGCTGGTCGGAGTACGGGTCGAACGGGTAGGCGTCGATCCGGCCGACGTTGTCCGCGTGCCGCACGTAGCGGTCGGGGTAGTTGTAGGACTTGATGCGCCGCCACGCGGGCGTCCCCCACCGGGAGGTGAGGCCCGACAGCTCGGCTGCCGTGATCGGGGTGATGCCGAGGTGCTTGGAGTTCAGGGGTTGCGTGTAGTCGCGGTCGCTGAGCAGCGCCCAGCCGCCGCTCGCGAGATCGGTGGTCTGCCAGCAGAAGAACCTGCCGTTGGGGCTCCACGTGTCACCCCACATGTACCAGCGGTTCTGGGTCAGCGACTTGACGATCTGCGGTGCCTCGACGCCGCGTCCCGGCGAGATGCCGGTCTGGTAGGTGGTGAAGCTGCCGGGGTTGAGCGAGGTCGAGCGCGCGCCGACGAGGGTGCTGTTCGTGTTGTTCTTGACGTAGAGGTAGTTGACGCCGTTGACGGTCACGACGTTGCCGTCGATAGTGGCGTGGCCGGGGTCGTAGAAGACCTGGGCCGTGCCGACGTTCACGAAGTCGGTGGTGTAGTTGACCATGATGACGTCGTGGCCGCCGTAGACCGCCGAGTAGATGATCGCGTACTGGTTGCGCGACGGGTCCCAGAAGGCTTCCGGCGCCCAGCTGTGCGTGGGCATCGAGTGCAGCTTGACCCTGCGGTAGCCGGTGAACGTGCGCAGGTCCGCCGAGTCCCAGACGTGCACGTACTGGTTCTGCTGCGACCAGTCGGTGCCCTTGAGGTCGGTCGCGATCACCACGAACGCGCCGTTCCGCAACCGCAGGACGAACGGGTCGCGCAGGCCGCCGGTGCCCGCGGTCGGTGTCACCACCGGGTTGTTCTGGTTCAGCGGCATCCAGTCGAGGCCGTCGGAGCTGACGGCCAGGTGCAGTCCGTAGTCGGCGGCCGCCATCGACGGCGACTCGGTGAAGTACGCCATGGCGTAGCCCGAGTAGGTGGCCTGGGCCTGGGCGAACCTGGTGCCGAGGGCACCGGCGACCGCGGCTCCCGCCGCACCTGCGAGCAGTCCTCGTCGACCGATCATCGCCAACCCGTCCGTCGGCCGAGCAGCCGGAACTTCCCGCCATCAGGGTGTTAGCGTTCACATCCACCTGACGGCAGTGCGGGGGCTCCGATGTTCGGGGGTGAGTGGCCGCTGCTGCGTGCCGGGTCGCAGTATGGTGCCGGGGAGCCGCGTCTTCAAGATGCGGCTCTCCGGTTTCACCGATCACACTTGCATCCGGTTGGTGTTAGCGCTCACTCAGGTCGGCTCAGTGCTCCAGCAGGGAGACGCTGGTCCGGTAGCCGGAGTCGCCGACGTACGGCACCTGGCGGCCGATGCCGATCGTGACGGACACGTCCTTCCCGGCGATGTCACCGGTCGGGAAGTAGCGGCTCGGGATCACCCCGCCGGGGCACCAGCTGCGCGGGTTGCTCGTGGTGTTGTTGCGGAAGATGCCGGGGTTGCCGTCCGGGCTGTACTGCTCCAGGTTCGCGCAGTCGACCGCGGTGGAGAACGAGCCCACGCGGGTGCCGTTCACCGCCACGGTGACCGTGGTGTTGGAGTACTCCTCGCCGCCCGCCGCCGAGCCGTAGCCCGCGATCACCAGCGCGATGTCGCCGCGGTTGCCGGTCGCCGTGTGCCGCACCGGGCCCGCGGTGATCGAGTTCGTGGTCTCGCGGACACCGGAGATCATCCCGGTGACGTCGTGGTCGCGCGCGGTCAGCCGCGAGGAGGAGATCAGCGACAGCGAGTACCTGAAGCCGACCGCCTTGAACTCGGGGGTGAGCTCGGAGTGCGAGTCGCACGGGTCACCGCGGTACGGGTTCGAACCGCCGCCGATGCCGAGGTAGACGTCCTTGTCCGGGTCCGCGAGCGCACCGGCGTACGGCCCGAGATCGGTGTCCGGGAAGGTGTAGTTCGACTTGGTCCCGCGCCAGTAGTCGCTGAACGGGGTGATGAAGTCCTGCAGGGTCACCCTCGGCGTGGCCGCGGTCGGGGTGGTGCCCTTCGGCACGGCGACGTAGAAGACCGTGCCGATCCGGTCGTAGTTGTCGCACTGCGCGTGGTAGCTGACCCGAGCCCGCAGGTCGTCACCGATCAGCGCCTTCTCCGCGTCGGTCAGCTTCCTGGCGAACTCAGTGCCGCGGTTCCACATCAGCACACCCGCGGGCGGGGTGTAGCCCGCCGGGTCCGCGCTGGTGTAGATGCCGAACTGCGGGATGTGGTCGAACACCGCGATGCTGCCGCCGCCGGGGTCACCGGAGCTGGTGCCGAGCACCTCGAACTCGTAGATCCGGGCGGCTTGGTCGGTGCTCTGGGTCGGCGTGGTGACGACGAGCTTGGCGTACCGGGCGCTGGTCGCCGTGATCGGGTGGGTCGTCGTGCTCGCGGTGTTGTCCGTGACGGTCACCGCGGTGGTCCAGGTGGTGCCGTCGGCGGACAGCTGGATGCCGAACGCCCTGGTGTTGTAGCTGACCGGCTCACCGCCGGCACCGGCGTGCGCGATGGCGAAACCGGTGACCGACGCCGTGGCGCCGAGGTCGACCTGCAGGTACCTGGTGGACGCCGCCGAGCACCACTTGTCGCTGTTGCCGCCGGTGGTGCTGCCGTTGACGGCCTTCTCCGGGCCTTCGGTGCTCGCGCACGCGGCGGAACCGGTCGCCGGTCTGTTCAGGGCCAGGTTGGTGGCCGCGGTCGCGGGCGGTGGGATGACGAGCAGGGAGGTGATGAGCAAGCCCGACGACACGATCGCCCGGGCCGTCTTCAGCTGAACCGTCATGTGCGCCGATGCTGCCGAGCCCGTGCCGGTGCGCGGTAGAGCCGTTCGTCTGCCAACCACTGGTCCACTGTGGACCGGACCGCCACCCGGCGGGGTCGGCTCCAGCCGGGTAGCTGAGGGGTTCCGGACGCCCGGCAGCTGGGCGGAGCGGCCGCGCGCCGGAAGACTTCGGTGCAGACCCCCACCCGAGGAGACAGCGCGATGTTGAAGCGGATGCTGAGTGCCTTCGGTGTCGGCGGCCCGTCCGTCGACACCGTGCTGGACTCGCCCCACGCCATGCCGGGCCAGGTCGTCACCGGGCAGGTGCGCATCCAGGGCGGCAGCGCGGACACCGAGATCAGCCAGGTCGTGCTGTCGCTCGTCCCGCAGGCCGAGCTCTTCCGGGTGGTCGTGCAGCAGGGGGTGCTGGTGCCGGCGGGTCAGCTGGTGTCGATCCCGTTCGGGCTGCCGATCCCCTGGGAGACCCCGATCACCGCGCTCGGCGGCACGCAGCTCGGCGGCGTGACCGCGGGCGTGCGGACCGAGCTGCTGATCACGGGCGCAGCGGACGAGCGCGACCTCCGCCCGGTGGCCATCAGCCCGTTGCCCTCGCAGGACGCGGTGCTGGAGGCGGTCGGCCGGCTCGGGTTCTCCTTCCGCGGCACCGACGCCGAGGTGCCGCAGAAGCTCTCGTTCCTCCCGCCCGCCCGGTTCACCGGGCGGATCCGCCAGGTCGAGCTGATGTTCGTCACGAACGCGCAGGAGCTGCAGGTCGTACTGGAGGCGGACCAGCTCGGCGGTGACCTGTTCGGGCGTTTCCGGGTCTCGCACCAGGAGGCGCTGGTCACCGACTGGACCTCGGCCATCAGCGGCTGGCTCGCCCAGGTGGCCGAGTTCGCCGGTCAGCCCAACCAGCTCGGCCGGAGCAGCGGACCCGGCGTCGGAGGCATGGCGTGGTCCTGAGCGAGATGACCGACGAGTTCTTCGGCGACGAAGACTGATCCCCACCAGAGTCACCCGAGGAGCACCAGTGGCCATTTCCGGAATCTTCAGCGCGCTGATCATCGGCCTGATCATCGGCGCACTCGGCAGGCTGGTCGTGCCGGGCAAGCAACGCATCCCGCTCTGGCTGACCATCCTGATCGGCATGGGCGCGGCGTTGATCGGCACGTTCGCCGCCACCAAGCTCGGCGTCGCGCACACCCGCGGCATCGACTGGATCGAGCTGATCATCCAGATCGCGCTCGCGGCCGGAGGTGTGAGCCTGGCGGCCGGTCTGTACCGCCGCGAAAAGGTCTAGCACCGCCCCAAGAACCTGCACGGCAGGAGACGCCACCCCTCCTGCCGTGCAGCCCAAAATCGCCGGACGTTCGCTTGTCCGGCAACGGGAAAGCGCTTTCACACGGGTGATTGACGGCGCGAACGAGCCTCCCCTACGTTGCGATTTCGGGATTGTTTTCCGGAAAGGCGGGGGATCATGCGCAGACGTTCGTTCCTCGGCGCGACCGTCGCGGCGGTCGCGATGTCCGGCACCAAGGCAGCGGTCGCGGACAGCAGGACGAGTTCTCGCTGGGTCAACACCTGGGTGTCCATGCCGCAGCTGTGCGAACCCGGCAACATGCCGCCACCACCGTTCACTCAGGACAACCTCGTGCTGGCCGACGCGACGCTGCGCCAGACCGTCCGGGTGACGATCGGCGGCCGGCGGATGCGGTTGCGCTTCTCCAACGCCTTCGGCGGCGCGAACCTCCCGATCACGGCGGTCACGGTCGCCCTCGCGACGAAGCCGGGTGCCGGCGCGGTCGAGCCCGGCAGCACGCGCCGGGTCACGTTCAACCGGCGGTCCTCCGTGGACATCCCGGTCGGCGCGCTGGCCGTGTCGGACCCGCTGGACTTCGCGCTCAAGCCCGGCACGAACGTCACGGTGAGCGTGTACCTCGCCGACGGGCAGGCGTCCAGCTCGATCACCGCGCATCCCGGTTCCCGCACCACGTCCCACCTCCTCGCGGGCAACCACGTCGAGGCGGACGACCTGCCCGGCGCGACGACGACCGACCACTGGTACTTCCTCAGCGGCATCGAGGTCGTCGCCGAGGCGTCCGGGGTCGTGGTGATCGGCGACTCGCTGACCGACGGCCGCGGGTCCACCACCAACGGCAACGACCGCTGGCCCGACCGGCTCTTCGACCGGCTGCAGGCCGAACGCCGCGGGGTCGCGGTGCTCAACCAGGCCGCCGGTGGCAACCGGGTGCTGCACGACGGTCTGGGCCCCAGCGTGCTGGCCCGTCTCGACCGGGATCTGCTGGCGCAGAGCGGTGTCGCGTGGCTGCTGCTGTTCGAGGGCATCAACGACATCGGCACGGCGACTCCCGACGAGAGCTCCCAGAAGAAGGCCGCCGAGGACCTGCTCGCCGGGTACGAGCAGATCGTCGACCGGGCCCACGCGCACGACCTGCCGGTGTACGGCGCGACGCTGCTGCCGTTCGGCGGCAGCTTCTACGACGACGCAGGTGGTTTCCGGGAGACGGCCAGGCAGACGGTGAACCGGTGGATCCGCACGAGCCACCGCTTCGACGCCGTCATCGACTTCGACGCCGCCGTCCGCGATCCGGCCGCACCGCGGCAGCTGCTGCCCGCGGTCGACGTCGGAGACCACCTCCACCTGAATCCGGCGGGTTACCGGACTCTGGCGGAGGCGGTCCCCACGCGACTCTTCCGCCGGTAGTGCGTGAGGGGTTCCGGCCATCCCTGGTCGGCCGGAACCCCTCACGACCTCATCTCACGGGTTGATGCGCTGGTACGCCGGTTTCGGCCGCAGGTTCGTGTCGAAGAGGCACGCGGCCCCCTCGCCGGGGAACGTCCCCGGAATCCACGAGTGGCGGTCGGTGTAGCCCCACGTCGTGAACTCCACGCACCGAGAGACGGCGTGGCACGCGTCCCAGATCTGCTTGTAGTAGCTGGCCTGGGTGTTGAGCTTCGCCGCGTCGGCGGGCAGGGGGACGCGCACGTCGGCCTCGGTGATCGCGATGTCGAGTCCCAGCGCGGCGAACCGCTCCATGTTCTGGCGGAAGCTCGACGGGAAGGCGTACTTGGTCGCCAGGTGCGTCTGGATGCCGATGCCGTCGATCGGCACGCCCTGCTGCTTGAGCGCCTTCACCATGTTGTACAGGCCGGTGCTCTTGGCGTTGATGCCTTCGGTGTTGTAGTCGTTGATGTAGAGCTTGGCCGACGGGTCGGCGGCACGGGCCCAGCGGAACGCGTCCGCCACGTACCCGTCACCGAGCTTCTGCTGGAAGATCGACTGCCGGTGTGAACCGTCCTCGTTGAACATCTCGTTGACGACGTCCCATGCGCGGATCTTGCCCTTGTAGCGGCCCATCTCGGTGTTGATGTGCTGCTGGGTCGCACTGCGCAGGTCGGCCGCGTTGAGGTTGTTCAGGTAGTTCGGGTACTGGCTGTGCCACACCAGCGTGTGCCCGCGCACGGTC
>Ga0207692_10000512_pt1 | contig 13709 bp, 12 predicted proteins | sample LARL52metaG_FD_184345 | JGI IMG/M metagenome (GOLD analysis project Ga0207692, IMG submission 184345) | Corn, switchgrass and miscanthus rhizosphere microbial communities from Kellogg Biological Station, Michigan, USA - LAR L5-2 metaG... | ecosystem: Host-associated > Plants > Roots >...
CCCGGTCCGAGGTGACGAGGGCCGCGTGTTCTTCCACCGAGAGCGGTTCCTCGGTCACGACTGCCCTCAGCACGACGCTCATTTGTGGTCACCTCCGCGCAACTGGTCCAGGGCATGCTCCACGACAACCGAGAGCACGTCCAGGCCGTCTCGGACGCCTCCGGTCGAGCCCGGCAGGTTGACGATCAGGGTCCGGCCTGCCACGCCTGCCACGCCGCGAGAGAGGACCGAGCCGGGGACCTGGGGCCAGCCGGACCTGCGGATGGCGTCGGCGAGGCCGGGGACCTCGTAGTCCAGGACGGCTCTGGTGGCTTCCGGGGTGCGGTCGGTCGGGTTGATGCCGGTGCCGCCGGTGGTGATCACCAGTGCGGCTTCGGCGGACACGGCCGAGGCCAGGGCCTCGCGGACCGGGTCGCCGTCCGGGACGACTACGGCGGAGACCTCGAAGCCGCGCTCCTCCAGCCAGGAGACGATCAACGGGCCGCTGCGGTCGGGGTAGACGCCGGCGGCTGCTCGGTTGGAGGCGGTGACGACCACTGCCTTCACGGACGCTCCCACAGGCCCGACTTGCCGCCTTCCTTGCGTTCGACGCGGACGGCGTCCAGGGTGGCGGCCGGGTCCACGGACTTCACCATGTCGTGCAGGGTCAGGCCCGCCACGGAGACGGCGGTGAGGGCTTCCATCTCCACGCCGGTGCGGTCGGTGGTGCGGACCGTGGCCGTGATCAGGACCGAGTCCGCGGCCAGGGCCAGGTCCACCACCACCGACGACAGCGCGATCGGGTGGCACAACGGCACGAGCTCCCAGGTGCGCTTCGCGGCCATGATGCCGGCGATGCGGGCCGTGGCCAGGGCGTCGCCCTTGGGCAGGCCGTCGGAGCCGAGCAGGTCAACCACCTCGGCGGTCGTGTGCAGGATTCCGGTGGCCACGGCCGTCCGGGTGGTCTGCTCCTTGCCGGAGACGTCGACCATGCGGGCCGCGCCTTGGGAGTCCAGGTGGGTGAACTGCTTGGTCATACCGAGATCGTATGCCTGGCCCCCTGAGCACGGCCCGTGTCGAAAGCCCTTACGAGGTCGCGGCTTTGCGGACGGCTTCGGCCACGGCCGGAGCGACCGTGTTGTCGAAGACCGACGGGACGATGAACGACGCGTTCAGGCGGTCACCGTCCACCACGTCGGCGATGGCCTGCGCGGCGGCCAGCAGCATCGCGTCGGTGATGGTGCGGGCGTGCGCGTCCAGCAGGCCGCGGAACACGCCGGGGAACGCCAGCACGTTGTTGATCTGGTTCGGGAAGTCCGAGCGGCCGGTCGCCACGACGGCGGCGTGCTGCTGGGCCTCCATCGGGTCGATCTCCGGGTCCGGGTTGGCCAGGGCGAAGACGATGGCGTCCTTGGCCATGGTCGCGACCTGCTCCGCACCGAACAGGTTGGGCGCGGAGACGCCGATGAACACGTCGGAGCCGACCAGGGCGTCGTGCAGGCGGCCGGACTGGTTGTCCTTGTTGGTCGACGCGGCGATGGACTTCAGGTTCGAGTCCAGGCCGGGGCGGTCGCGGTGCACGATGCCGTCGACGTCCACGGCGATGATGTCGCCGGGCTCCTGCGCCAGCAGCAGGCGGATGATCGCCGAACCGGCCGCGCCGACGCCGCAGACCGTGATGCGGCAGTCCTTGATGTCCTTGCCGACGACGCGCAGGGCGTTGCGCAGCGCCGCGACGACGACGATCGCCGTGCCGTGCTGGTCGTCGTGGAAGACCGGGATGTCGAGCTTCTCGCGCAGGCGGGCCTCGATCTCGAAGCAGCGCGGCGCGGAGATGTCCTCGAGGTTGATGCCGCCGTACACGGGAGCGATGAGCTCGACCGCGCGGATGATCTCCTCGGTGTCCTGGGTGTCCAGGCAGACCGGCCAGGCGTCGACGCCCGCGAACTTCTTGAACAGGGCCGCCTTGCCCTCCATCACCGGCAGCGCGGCGGCGGGACCGAGGTTGCCCAGGCCCAGCACGGCCGAACCGTCGGTGACCACGGCGACGGTGTTGCGCTTGATCGTCAGGCGGCGCGCGTCGTCCGGGTTCTTGGCGATCGCCTCGCACACACGCGCCACACCGGGCGTGTACGCGCGGGAGAGGTCGTCGCGGTTGCGCAGCGGCACCTTCGACGAGATCTCGATCTTGCCACCGAGGTGCACGAGGAACGTGCGGTCCGACACCTTGCGGACGACGATGCCGGGCAACGTCTCCAGCGTGTCGGTGATGTCCTTCGCGTGGTTCGCGGAAAGGGCGTTGCAGGTGAGGTCGATGACGACGCGGTCGTTGTGCGACTCCACGACGTCGAACGCCGTGATCACCCCGCCCGCGCGGCCGACGGCCGTCGTGAGGTCACCCGCGGCGCTCGCTGACGGCGGCGCCTCCAGGCGAACGGTGATCGAGTAACCAGGGCCGGGGACCGGCATCGTCTTCCTCCCACGAAGTGCTGCTCAAGCGGGAAGTGAGCCTATCCCCGGCCCCTTTGCGGTACTCACGCGACTCGACCAGTTTTAAGACCGGCCTGACAATCCACTCAGGACTTGTTGATCTCGGTGACCGGGTGCGTGTAGCCGAGGTCCTCGACCGGCAGCGGGAACGTCACCGAGCCGAACGGGGAGAGCGCACCCTGCGAGTCGCTGGTCAGTTCGGTGACGGGGTGGCCACCGTCCGGGCCTTCCGGCCAGTGCGGGTCGACCCGTCCAGGGCGTCCTTTCGCCACGATCTCCTCCTCGGTGGTGCCCAATGACGCGACAAGTGTGACAGAGCACGATGAGATCTCCAGCGGCCCATATACCGTGGTGAGAATGTCCGGCATCACACTCGCCGACTGGCTGCGCGCCCAGGACGACGTCGCTCTCGTGGCACTGCTGCGCGCGCGTCCTGACCTGGCGACGCCCCCACCTGCCGATATGTCCGTGCTCGCGACACGGGTCGGCACCAGGGCGTCGATCGCGCGTGCCTGCGAGGACCTCGACACGTTCACGCTGGCCGTGCTCGAAGGCCTGGTCGTGCAGGGTGCGGACACCGAGCCCGTGGCGTTGCCCACACTCGGCGCGGTGCTCGGCCCGGACGTGAAGCCGAAGCCGCTCAAGCAGGCCCTGGCGAAGCTGAAGTCGCTCGCGCTGGTGTGGGGTGACGAGGACGGGTTGTCGATCCCTCCGGTCACGCGGGAGGCGTTCGGCACGTATCCCGGCGGCCTCGGGCGCGCGACCGGGCAGACGTACGACCTCCAGGGCATCACCGAGGGCGAGCAGCGGGTCCTGCAGAAGCTCGCCGCCGGGCCGCCCATCGGCGACACCAAGGACGCCTCCCGGGTCGTGCCGCTCGACAAGGCGGAGACGCCCGTCCAACGGCTCCTCGCCCGCGGTCTGCTGCTACGGCGCGATCCCGGCACAGTTGAGCTGCCACGAGAGATCGCGCTGCAGTTCCGCGGTGACAAACCACTCGGCCCCATCCAGGTGGCCGAACCCAAGCCGAAGACGAGCAGCCTCCAGCAGTCGAGCGTCGACGCCACCGGCGGCGGCGAGGCGCTGGAGCTCGTCCGGCACGTCGAGAACCTGATCACGAGCTGGTCGGCCGAACCGCCACCGGTGCTGCGGACCGGTGGCCTGGGCGTCCGCGAGCTGCGCAAGGCCGCGAAGGACCTCGACGTCGACGAACGCCGGGCCGCGCTGCTGATCGAGCTGCTCGTCGGCGCCGACCTGGCGGCGAACACCGAGGCCGCCGAACCGGAGTGGGTGCCGACGACGAAGGCCGACGTGTGGCTCGCCGCGACCGCCGAGGTCCGCTGGGCCACGCTCGCGCACGCCTGGCTGGAGCTGCCGCGGTTGCCCGCGCTGGTCGGCAGGCGGGACGAGAAGGACAAGCTCTTCACCCCGCTCGCGGACGAGATCCGCCGCGCGCAGGCACCCCGCGACCGCCGGTGGGTCCTGGAGGCGCTGGCCGCGTTCGCCAAGGGCACGGCGATCGCGGACCCCGCGGACCTGGCCGCGCTGCTCGGCTGGCGGGCGCCGCGCCGGGGCGGGCGGCAGCGCGACGAGCTGGTGCGCTGGACGGTGGAGGAGGGCACCGCGGTCGGTGTGCTCGCCCTCGGCGCGATCACCAGCGCGGGCCGCGTGCTGCTCGACGAGGGTCCCGGCCACGCCGCCAAGTCGCTCGCCGACGCCCTGCCCGCACCGCTCGACCACGTCCTGGTGCAGGCCGACCTGACCGTCGTCGCGCCGGGCAGGCTCGAACCCGAGCTCGCGGACGAGATGGCGCTCGTCGCGGACGTCGAGTCGGCGGGCAGCGCGACGGTCTACCGGATCGGCGAGGCCACGGTCCGCCGTGCACTCGACGCCGGACGCACCGCTGATGAGCTGCACGAACTCTTCAAGATCCGCTCACGCACGCCCGTTCCGCAGTCGTTGACCTATCTGATCGACGACGCCGCACGGCGCCACGGGAGGCTGCGCGGCGGTGCCGCCGGTTCGTTCCTGCGGTGCGACGACTCGGTGCTGATCAGCGAGGTCCTCGCGCATCCCGAGGCCGCTCGGCTGGAGCTGCGCCGGATCGCACCGACGGTGCTGGTCAGCCCGCTGCCGCTGGCAGACGTGCTGGACGGGCTGCGCTCGGCCGGGTTCGCCCCGGCGGCGGAGGGCCCGGACGGCCAGGTCCTGGACCTGCGGCCGGGCGGTCGCCGGACCACACCACGGCAGCGGACCGCCCGAAAAGCAGCATCACCCGCCGTGCCCGCCGACGAACGGTTGGGTGAACTCGTCCGGCTGGTCCGAGCGGGTGATCGTGCCGCCGCGACACCACGGGGTGAACGCGTGGCCGTCCCCGGACACCTCGGCGCCGGGCCGTCCGCCACCCTGTCGTTGCTCCAGCAGGCCGCACGGGCGCGACGGAGAGTGCTGGTCGGGTTCGTCGACTCCCACGGCACGGCCGCACAGCGCGTGATCGAGCCGCACGTGGTCGGCGGGGGTGTCCTCGAAGGCTACGACCACAGCTACGGAGAGGTGCTGAGGTTCCCTCTCCATCGCATCACATCCGCCGCATTGGTTGACGAGGACTGACGGACCGTCATCCCCCGGTCGAACCGTGCGTCCACCCTTGCGTGGCCGGAGTGCGACCTAGCGTCGAGTGGCGTGAGCGTTTCACGACGCTCGCTCGACGAAGGAGGAGCAGCGCAAATGGCCATCACCCGGTGGGCGCGTAAAGCCGTCCTCACCGCAACGGCACTGGCATTCGTCCTGCCGTTCACAACCGGAACAGCTCAGGCCGAACCGATCATCCAGGTCCTGGAAGACAACAACGTCAACGTCACCGTCGGCCTCAGCAACAACAACGTCGACTCGGTGCCGGTCAGCCTGGGCACCCTGAACGTGCCGCTGTCCACCGGCGAGGGCTTCGACGTCAACGCCGGCGCACAGGCCGCGCTCGACATGGCGGCCGCGATGAAGGAAGCCATCCACTCCGGTCAGGTCCCCGGCGTGACCATGGGCGCCGCACACGTCCAGGCGGTCAAGGAGGTCGAGGCCGCGCCGCCACCGGCAGCTCCCGCCGTGGCCGCGCCACCGCCCGTTGCCGAACTGGCAGCACCACCGGCCGCGCCGCAGGCCGCACCCGAGACCGCACCGGTCCTCGAGTCCGCCGTCACGGTTGCTGACGACACGGCGACGGTGACCGACGCGCCCAAGGGTGGCGACGAAGGCGACGACGACGATGACGTCGTCGTCAGACCGTCGGGCTGCCCCAACATCACGGCCCTGGGCATCCTCAGCGTCTGCCTGCTGCCGAACCTGATCCAGCTCCACATCTGACGAGCCGCACGCGGTTCCGGGAGGAGGTCATCACGACGGAGGCAACCCACATCTGATCAGACCGCAACGACGAGGCGAGCGCCGCACCCGAAGGTGGCGCTCGCCTCGTCGCACGTTCTGCGGTTGTCCCGGCGAAGTGAGGTCAGCCGGCGCGGACGGACATCCACTGGCGCATCGCGTGCTCCACCAGCGTGATGAGCGTCTGCTTCGTCGACTGCCGGTTCCGGGCGTCACACGTCACGATCGGCACCGACTCGTCGATCGTCAACGCCTCGCGCACGTCCTCCAGCCTGTGGTGCAGGAGGCCGTCGAAGCAGTTGACGCCCACGACGTACGGCAGCTGCCGGTCGTCGAAGAAGTCGATCGACGCGAACGCGTCCGCCAGCCTGCGGGTGTCGACCAGCACGATGGCGCCGATGGCACCCCGCACCAGGTCGTCCCACATGAACCAGAACCGGTGCTGACCCGGCGTACCGAAGAGGTACAGGATCAGGTCGCTGTCGAGCGACACGCGGCCGAAGTCCATCGCGACCGTCGTGGTGACCTTGTTCGGCGTGGCGGAGAGGTCGTCCACCCCCGCACTGGCCTCGGTCATCACCGCCTCGGTGGTCAACGGGACGATCTCGGACACCGAGCCGACGAACGTCGTCTTGCCAACACCGAAGCCACCCGCCACCACGATCTTGGCGGAGGTCGTCGGCTTCCGTGCGCCCTCGGCGCCCTGGGGACTAGAGCCTGCGAAGCCCACTGAGCACCCTCTCCAGGAATTCCATGGAAGGCCGGTCCCCCACGACCAGACCGCCCTGGTGAATCAAAACCAATCCCATGCTTGCCATGTCGCCGATCAACACCCGCACGACGCCCAGAGGCAAGCGTAGGAGTGCCGCGACCTCGGCCACCGACCGAGTGTCCACACACAGCCCGCAGATCGACCTGTGCTCGGGAAGCACCGCGGCGTCCCGTTCCAGGCCGCGTTCGCTCGTCGAGATCAGTGCCTCGATGGCGAGGTCGTAGTCGGGTCGTGTGCGTCCACCGGTGCGCGTGTAAGGCCGCACCAGTGAACCCGAGTCCGCAGAAGAATTCTCCTCCGGACGCACAACAGGCTGCGCACCGGTGCTGTACGCCGGCTGCGCACCGGTGTTGTACACCGGTTGCGGGCCGGTGGTGTACGGCAGCTGTTCCGGCACGGAGTCCGGCATCTCGTGCTGGCCGAAGAGGTCCGCACCGGGGCCACCGAACAACCCGGTGCCGTAGCCGTCGATGTCGAACCGGTTCGGCACGTCGTCGTACGGATACGACGACGAGTCATCCACCTCACGCTGAGACATATCGCCTAGCCCTTGCCCTGTAACCCGCTCATCGTGGGGTGCGTCCTCGGCTTCCTCTGGTTCTTGGGGGATCGCGTCAGGCTCGTCGAACTGGAACCCACCAGCGGCCCACTCCTGGTAGTTGAAGTTCCTACCGAAGCCCCGGCCTCCAGCGCCAGATCTTCCAGCCATCTCTTCTCACCCCTGAACTGCCAGTGAGGTCTAGCGACGGACCACGCCCTGAAGCTGCGCGCGCAGCTCAGGGGTGAGTTGTTGACCGACTCTCTCCACCAAAAGCGTCATCTCGTAGGCCACCAGGCCGATGTCACAGTTTGGTGCCGCCAGGACGGCGAGGCACGAACCGTCACTGATCGACATGAGGAACAGGTAGCCCCGCTCCATCTCGACCACGGTCTGGTTGACCCCGCCTGCCTCGAAGCAGCGGGCAGCACCCTGTGTGAGGCTGACCAGCCCGGACGCGACAGCGGAGAGCTGCTCTGCACGGTCCCTGGGCAGGCCCTGGGACCCCGCGAGCAACAGCCCGTCCGCGGACACCACGACGGAATGTGCCACGCCGGGCACCCTCCGCACGAAGTCGGTGATAAGCCAACCAAAGCTGCCTGGCTGCGCTGCGGTCGTCACTCCTGCTCCTCGTTCTGCCGGCTCGACTGGTCACCAGCGTATGCCTCGATCAATGCGTGCCGGCCTCGCCGGACACCGCTCTGAAGGCTCGACATCCGTCCGCGCACCGCGTCGGCGGAGCGTGGCGGCAGCGGGGGCCGCTGCGCTGTCTGTGTCACGGCCTGCGGCTTGGGTGCTGCAGATCCTGGCACGAGTTGGGCCTTCGGTGTCCGTTTCGGCAATCCTGCCGCTGTCTTCGACTCCGGCGTCTTGTTCAACAACGCCTGAGCCGCCTGCCATCCCTCATCGGCAGGCGATTGCCAAGCCGACTCGGAAGTGGGTGCCGCCGCTGGAGTCTCCTCCACAACGGGCTCCGGTTCCACAACTCGCTCCTGCTCGGCGGGTGCGGTCACTTCTTCCTCGACCGCCTGCTTCACCCTGGAGCGCGGTTGGCGCACGGGCAGGCCGGCTGCCGACGTGGTGGTGGGTGTCACCGCCGGAACGGGCTTCCGGGTGCGGGTCGGCAGTTCCGGCTCGGGCCCGTCCGAGAGCGGAGGGGTCGTCACCGGCTCGTCGATGTAGTCGACGCCGGACTTGTCCTTGTCCAGGCCGCCGAGCCTGGCGTCGACCCGTCCGTTGGTCTGCGCGGGCTCCGTGCTCTCGGCGGACGGTGGGACCGGCACCGCCGTGGACGCGGACGTCTCGCTGCCGACGGCCTGGAACCACTGCGACAGCACCGCCTCGTAGATCGGCAGGCGCTCGGTCGGCGCGTCCAGGTCGTGCTCGACCTGCTTGCGGGAGGCCTCCGAGGTGCCGTTGCGGTGCGCGAGCTCGGTGTCGACCGGGGCCCGCGAGACGCCGTTGCCGGAGGCCGGTTCCACGTCGATCGGGGGGATCGGCACGAACTGCGTGGTCTCGTAGCCGGGCTCGAAGGAGATCTCGCCGTCGTCCTCGTGCCGGTCCTCGTAGGCCGTGAAGAGGGTCGGTTCGCCGAAGGAGCCCTCCGGCTCCACGGCCGCCAGCTGGTCGCGCCGCCACCGCTCGGACGGCGTCGAGTCCTGCGCCGGCATCTCGTCGTGGGCGGACGTCTCGTTGTAGACGGGGACCGCCGTCGCGCCCGCGCCGGTGTCGGTGAGCGGGCTCGGGACGAAGCTGACCGGGATGCTCGGGCTCGACTCGTCGATGCGCGGCACGGCGCCGGTGGCACCGCCGAACGCGCCCGCGATGCCGCTCGCCCTGGTGGCCGTCGTGCCGATCTCGGTGGTGAGCTCGGTGCTGCTCTGCGCGGGCGCCATGCCGAACGCGCCGGCGATCCCGGATCCGGACGGCGGGGTCGTGGGGCCGGCACCGGGCGCGGAGACGAGCGTCTCCGGCACGAGCACCAGCGCGGTCGTGCCGCCCTCGATGTCCTCGTTGCCGCGCAGGCGGACCTTGATGTCGTGGCGCTTGGCCAGCCGCGCGACCACGTACAGGCCCATTCGGCGGGAGACCGCGACGTCGACGTCCGGCGGGTCGGCCAGCCGCTCGTTCGCGTCGAGGATCTCCTGGTCGCCCATGCCCACGCCGCGGTCCTGGATCTCGATCGCCAGCTCGCCCTTGCGGGTCTTGGCCGTGCGAACGGTGACCTTGGTGACCGGGTCGGAGAACGCCGTGGCGTTGTCCAGCAGCTCGGCGATGAGGTGCACGAGGTCGTTGACCGCGCGGCCCTGGACGGTGAGGTCCGGGGTCTGGCCGACCTGCACGCGGGCGTACTGCTCGACCTCGGAGACCGCGGCGCCGAGGACCTCGGCGGCCGGGACGGGCCGGGTGAGCCTGCGCGAGAGGTCGGTGCCCGAGAGGACCAGCAGGTTCTCCGAGTTGCGGCGCATGCGGGTGGCGAGGTGGTCCAGCTCGAACAGCGAGGCCAGCTGGTCCGGGTCCTGCTCGTCCTGCTCCAGCCGGTCGATCAGGTTCAGCTGGCGTTCGACCAGGGCCTGCGAGCGGCGCGACAGGTTGACGAACATCGCGTTGACGTTGTCACGCAGGAGGGCCTGCTGGGCGGCCAGTCGCACCGCTTCACCGTGCACCGCGTCGAACGCGCGCGCCACCTGACCGACCTCTTCACGCGTGTGCACCGGCACCGGCTCGACGGCGGTCTTGGCCGCGTCCTCCGGGTTCGGGTCCGCGAGGATCCGCTCGACCGCGTCCGGAAGACCGTGGTCGGCGACGTCGAGGGCGGTGCGGCGCAGCGTGCGCAGCGGGTTGAGGATCGAGCGGGCGACGAACAGCGCCATCAGCAGCGCGAGCGCGAGGAACGCGAGCACGAGGCCGGACGCGAGGTACGCCTGGGTCCTGGTGGTGCCGGCGAGGCTGTCGGTCTTGTTCTGCAGCTGCTCGACCAGCAGGTTCTCGACGTCACGGGTCAGGTTGACCGTCAGCGTGGCGGCGATGTCCCACTTCTCGGACGTCAGCTGCGTGAAGTCCTTCTTGCCGGCCTGCTGGTTGATCGCCGATTCCTGCATGTCGTTCGCGGTGTCGACGATGAGACCGGTGACGGTGTCGTCGTAGATCTTCGCCTGCTCGGGCGTCGCGGACTTGCGGAAGTCGTTGCGGGCGGCCGCGAGCTCGGCGTCGGCCGACTGCAGGGCGCGCAGCTGGGACGGCGTGAACGCCTTGCGCTGGAAGACGTCGAGCAGAATCGCGCGCTTGAGCGACTCCTGCTCCTTGATCCGCGCGATGGCGTTCGTGGTCAGGTGCAGTCGCACCAGCTCGGGGTCGTTGATCTCGGAGATCGTCTGCTCGCCGAGGCCGATGAGCGTGTCGATCGACTCCGAGTAGGTGCGCTGGACGGCCTCGGCGGGGTACTGCGTGTCGCGCACCGAGTTGCGGAGGCTGTTCAGGCGGTTGAGCTGGTTGAACGCGACCTGGAAGCGTTGGACGGCCGCCGGGTTCAGGTCGGAGCTCAGCTCGGCGATCTTGTTGCTGAAGGCCTCGCTGGTGTCGTTCACCCGGCGCAGCTGGCGCTCCAGGACGACCCGGTCGACCTTCTTGTTCGACGCGACGTAGCTGACCGAAAGGTCGCGCTCGCGCTGAAGCTGCTGCACCAGGTCCGCGACCGCGGTCTCCAGACGGATCTGGTTCGCGAGGTTGTTGAGCTCCGTCGCCGCCTGGAGGTCGGTGCGCACACGCAGACCACCCAGGACGAGCGCGCAGACCGTCGGGATGAGCAGAACGGCTAGCAGCTTGGTCCGCAGCCGCCAGTTGCGCAGCCGCCACCCCGCAGACCGGGCAGGTCCTGAACCGGGTCCGGCCGCGACGTCTGCTTTCACCGCGTTCGGTGTCACATTCATCGTGCCGTCACCCAGCGCAGCCAGTCCGTCACCCGATTCGGGCCTTTCGGAGCGTGTGGTGTCACCCACGCCAAACTGGCTGGGACCTCTCTCACGTCGGGCCACTCTGGGCTTCCTCTTCCAGCAGCAGTGTCCCGGTCTCTCCCCAGGACCGAGCATGGACTCGTCAAACGGGCCGAATTGCAGCACAGAGGTCGTTCGCCCGGTGAGGCGACCTACCCCGTCTGAAGACACGTCGGTCTACTACGACCTGTGCCACCCGGCGGGGAGCGTAATGGCCACCCCCTCCTCGGGGGAAGTCTCCAGAAGCACTCACCGTATCGAGATGGGGTGTCCTTTCATACGTTCAGGTGGTTAACATCCCCGGTCGTCGGCATGCCTCATGTCCGTCCGAACGCGCAGTTCGGACTGCGGACCACCTGGCCTGTGGCGACACTCACTGATCAACTCGATGCTACTCAAGGCCTACCGGCGAGAGGTGCCATGGCTACCCGAGCCAAAGCTCTGCGACTTGTCGCAGTGCTCATCACGTGTGTTCTGACCGCGAGCTGCAGCGTGTTCGGAAGTTCGTCGAACAGCGGCACCGCGGACGTGGAGCGCAACATCCTGCGCATCGGCGTGCTGCCGGTCGTCGACGTCGCCCCGCTGCGGATCGCGCTGACCGAGAAGCTGTTCGAGAAGGCCGGCTTGCAGGTCAACCTGGTCACGCAACCCAGCGAGGCCGAGGCCATCAAGCAGCTGGACACCACGCTGGACATCACGTGGGCCACGCACGTCAGCCTCTTCCGCTCCGTTGCCGAGGGCACCGAGCTGCAGCTGCAGGGCGAGGCCTACCAGGCCGGTCCGAACTCGATGGCACTGGTCACCTCCGCGACGTCGGACTACGACGACCCCGGCAAGAAGCCGAACCCGATCATCGCGGTGAACAGCGAGACCGACATCGGCGCGCTGACCACGCGTGCCGTGCTGGACACGGCCGCGGTCGAGAAGGGCAAGATCAGGTTCAAGCCGATGCCGTTCGCCGACATGGCGACCGCGCTGAAGGCGGGCCAGGTCGACGCGGCGTTCATGATCGAACCGTTCATCACGAAGGCGCAGCGCGACATCGGCGCGAAGATCCTCACCGACACCGCGCGCGGCCCGACACTGGACTTCCCGATGTCCGGCTACGCGTCGTCGAAGAAGTTCGCCGAGGCGAACCCGAAGACGCTCAAGGTGTTCCGCGACGTGCTGCGCGAGGCCCAGCAGCGCGCGCAGGCCAACAAGCTGGCCGTGCAGGACTCGCTGACCAGCTACGCGGACGTCGACCAGCCGACCGCGGCGCTCGTGTCCGTGGGCACGTTCCCGCTGTCGCTGAACCCGATCCGGCTCCAGCGGGTCGCCGACATGATGGACACCGAGGACGTGCTGTCCGGCCGTCTCGACGTGCAGCAGCTGCTGCCACCGGGTACCACGAATTAGTTGTCGCCGGACATGAAAAAGGCGGGCCGTTTTTTCGGCGGCCCGCCTTTTTCACTTCCCGGAAACGGCCGTCACGCAGTAGGTGATTCCCGGCGCCGGTTCCGCGTACGAAACGGCAGTCGCCTCACCGCATTCGGCGGTCGCGGCCTTGACTACCTTTTCGATCTTGACGACCTTCTGGACGACGACCTCGTTGGCACCCTTCGAGCAGTCGACGACCTTCATGCCCTCCATGTTGATCTTGACGAGCTCCTCCTCGTAGCACTTGCCCTCCTCGAGCTTCTCGACGAGGCAGAGCTTCATGCCGGAGCCGCGGCGACCCTTCTCGGTGTACTCGGCGTAGTCCTGGCTGGGACAGGCCTCCGAGGTGTTCTTCGAGGCCTTGGCCACGAAGTAGTTCGCCTCCGCCGCACCGCAGTCGACCTTCTTGTACTTCGGGCTGATCGTCGTGCCGGTGACGCTCGCGCAGTCGCCCGCCTTGGCCGACGGCTCGGTGATGGCGCTCAGACCACCGCTGATCAGCACCTTCACCAGGATGCCGACGCCCACCAGCACGACGATGCCGACGATCGAGCCGATGGCCTTGCCGGCGCCGCTCTTCTTGGGCGGCGGCGCGTACGGCATGGGCTGGCCGGGCGGCATCTGACCACCGGGCGGCGGGCCGTACGGGTCACCGGGAGGCGGGCCGTACGGGCCGGGCTGACCCGGCTGTCCCTGCGGCGTCGCGTACGGGTTGGGCTGCTGACCGTACGGCTGCTGCGGCTGCCCACCGGGAGGCGGGCCGTACGGCCCTGGTTGCTGCGGGTAGTTGGGGGTGGTCACTGGATTCCTCTCCGATGGGACTTGCGAAAGACGGCGAAACCGGAGCCGTCGGGAGCGGGCTCCGGTTTCGGGAGGCCTGACAGGCCGGTCCATTCGCGTGCGCGCGCTTGCGCCGAACAGCCCACGCCCCCCGGCACGGCCGGAGGATGAGGTTGCCACGCAGGCGAGGAATCCGCCGGGGCTTTACGGAAACGTTACGGCCGCTTGGTGGTCAGCCGATCGCTAGCGGTGTCCGAGGCAGTAGGTCAGCTTCACCGAGGGGTAGGCGAGGGTCTTCTCCCCCGCCGCGCAGGCCGGTGCCGGCACGTCCCTGCTGAGCTTGTCCACCCGGAACGCGTTCTGG
>Ga0207692_10000517_pt1 | contig 13687 bp, 15 predicted proteins | sample LARL52metaG_FD_184345 | JGI IMG/M metagenome (GOLD analysis project Ga0207692, IMG submission 184345) | Corn, switchgrass and miscanthus rhizosphere microbial communities from Kellogg Biological Station, Michigan, USA - LAR L5-2 metaG... | ecosystem: Host-associated > Plants > Roots >...
ATGCGATCTAGCTGGTCCTGGTCTGCTGTGAAGGTACCCTCTACTGTGACGGTGTAGACTGTAGGATTGCCTTCAGCATCCTCGATGAAACCGTGTTCGCGATCTACTCTAGTCATCGGATTTCTCCTTAGAAATACGAGTCATGAAACTCCCTTGAAGAACTCAATTATCAGGACGTACAGGAGCATGAGGAACAGCAAAATCATCAGGAAGATGACGATGCGCACGCTAGTAAGTTTGCTTTGATCCCTCAATAAAGGTCTTGGTATCTTCTCCTGCGTTAGGTGAATCGCTTTCGTAGCACGTTTTTACCGTACTGCCGAAAGCCTCTTTGTTGTGCTTGCACAGAGGGCAATCTGGCTTCTTGTTGTGATTTGGCAGACTGCGGAGCTCTTTGTAGCGACTGTTCGTCGGTTCTCCGGATGCCGCGTCCTTCGGGTCTGTGGATGACATCTGTAATGTCCCTACCTAACAGGTGTATATAGGGAGCACTAGCTCCCACGACTTCGTAGTGATAGTTGGTTTCGATGGTACCTTGCTTCAGTTTGTAGACTGCCACCCCTTGCGTACCTATGTTGCATGAATTACGCGCTGAAGTATATCATAAGGGCGTATGGGCCGTAAAGTAATGCGAGAAAGCAGAATGCGGGCACAGCAGACGCACTACTTGCCTGCTTTCCGCGAGAAGGTGTTTAGGATCTGGCTGCACAACGAACAGAACGCGAGCCAGACTGCGAAGATCTGCAAAGATAAACTACGTACTGAAGTTTCGGTGGGTACCATTACCAGATGGCGGGACAAATTCGACTGGGAAGCGAAAGCCGCCGTCTACCACAACGAGCTACAGCGGATGCTGCGCACCAGCGAAGACCCGGTCTTGCAGCAGTTGGCAATGGACGATATCGAGACCGCTAAGGTACTGACTCAGATCCAGCATATCATGCGCGAGGTCTTGCGTTACCCCAAGCGCTATGGTATGTTTCCCAAAAACGTGGGTGAGGCAATCAACCTCATGAAGTTCACGCGCGAGGAGCGCGAGCGCATCCTGAAGAAGAGCAACGGGCAGTCTATCACAACACCTCAGGGTGGTGCTATTACCTACTACGACCAGAGGAAGAACGAGCTGAAGGTAAGCTTTGACCAGCTACCACCAGAGCAACAGCGTATCCTGATCGGGCAGTTGTCCAATGTAAGCGGCCAGGCGAGCCGCGCTATCAGGGTTGCACGACAGGAGGCGTTCGCTGATGAAGAAGAATAGCATTTTGATTGGTGCTGGTGCCTTTGTTGGCGTGGTACTCCTGATGGTCTACGCAATCTGGTGGGATGCGAACCAGCATAGGGAATATATCGAACACGAGCATGAGTCCTGGGATGGATAAACGCATGCAACTTGATGAGTGTGCGTGTGGGCGACTGAAGCAGGCAAGATACCCACGATGCAGATGGTGTAGGAGCAAGCTGAACCTCAGTGAAACGCCATCTCATATCGCTCATCGTAATAAGCATAGTGATATACATAGTGGCGATACGGTGCGGTCCGGGACCAATAACGTTCCATGAGCCGACGCCAGTCCCAAGACCCACCGCCAGATTCCCCCAACCCTCCCCAGGACTATGTTTGCCCCAGATGCCTTGCGCTAATAGTACAGATACGGCGCGGGGAATTGAAGGGTGCGGTGCTGAGTTGCCACCCACTAGATCAGATTGCTGACATGATCATGAAACCATACATAGAGACAAAGAGTATGAACTGATGGACTCCATGACCAACCTGATTCTGTCTGTGAATGCACAGACAGACCAGATGTCCGCGGAGTTCAAGGACCCAGAGACAACGCCTGCGCGTAAGGAGGAAATCCGCAGGCAATTGTCTCAGTTGTACGAAGAATTGAAGAAGTATGTCGATAAGTGATGTAACCGCTGGCTTTGCAGAACTGATCAAGGACAACCCTACTGTAGCCAGCGAAATATTGGGTGATATAGACCCTATTACTTGGATGTCCGCAAGGGCAAATTTGCGCACCGAAAAATTGGAGCCCCTGGAGTTCAAGGACCACCTGCCTATGGTGGATGTATATAGGGACTGGCACCCGCTTATTGTGGCCCAGAAGGGCTCACAGATCGGTATGACGACATGCCAGATATGCAAGCTGCTGTATTATTGCGACACCCACAATATTACGGCAATCTACACCATGCCGACGGCAAAGGACGTCTTTGAGTTCTCACAAGCTAGATTTGCGCCAGTTATCAAGGCTTCTAACTACCTCAGTGCCAGGATGGGCAATGTTGACAATGCCACGCTCAAACGTATGGGCGCGAGTACGCTATACTTCCGCGGTGCTCAGAAACACAGCCAGGCTATTTCTGTCCCTGCAGACATCATCGTCAACGACGAATATGATTTCTCTGCTCAAGACGTCATGGACACTTTCGAGAAAAGGGTGGGTGCTAGCAAGCTCAAGTGGTTCTGGCGCTTCAGTACGCCGAGCATCCCCGACTTTGGCATCAATGCGCTCTATAAAGATACTGATCAAAGACACTGGCTTGTTAGATGCACAAGCTGCGGCAAGTGGCAAGACGTTACCTTCGAGCACAACCTCCTCAAACGGAAGGGCGGGACTCCATACTTCGGGTGCCGAAGATGCAGCGTAAAGCTGAACCGTCGTAATGGTGCATGGGTAGCCAAGCACCCACAGAAGGCGACGGATGCTGTATACGATGACCAGGGTCGTTTGGTAGCCCCTGCTGACGGTATGCGTGGGTATTGGATCAACCCACTGACTTTCACATACGTTACAGCTACGAGCGTCTGGGCAGAGTGGCGCAAGGTAGAGCGTAAGAACACCAACTTCGCTCGCAAGCGTTTCCACAACTTTGACCTTGGTCTGCCGTACCTTACTGGCGAGGGCCTTATCACCCGTGACACTATTCTCAGGACAATGCAGGCATCCATCCCAGATACAGGTTTCAACGTTATTGGAGTCGATCAAGGTGATTTACTCCACTGGGTTGTACGAAGAGTCCTTCCCACCGGCAGAATGGCCGTGGTTGCTTTCGGTGTTACCAACGACTTCTACAAAATTGATAGCATCATTAGTCTGTACCGTGTGCGGTCGGGAATTATTGACGCCCTCCCCAACAAGCACAACGCGAGAGATCTAGTACAACGCTTTCGTGGGCGTATGTATATGGCATACTACAAGGACCAGCGTGAGGAGAAGAAGTACATAACCGAGAACAAGCGGCGTGAGCAGGAGAAGCGCAAGAAAGAACAGGAAACCGAAACCAGCACTATGCACCTGGACAGAACTGAAACTCTGGACGATAGTGCTCAGGACTGGATCGATGGTATGGCGTTTCTGGTTGGTGACCCCTTGAAGAACCTGAACGAGGAACAGGAAGAGTTCATCAAGCAGATGACCAATATGAAGCGCGACCTGCAAGAAGACGCCAAGGGCAATACCGTAGCTGTATGGCTGAAAGTGGGTGATGACCACTATCGCCACGCGGATAACTATGCGAAAGCAGCCGCTAACATATATGGGCGCGGTAGAATAGAAGACCTGCATGTGGGTGGCGCTCTCGAGGGTCCAGGTGGTGGAGGACTACGGTTGCAGGACCTAGTTCCAGCAGGTATGGACTTGCGAAGCACATTTGCTAGCTTGAAGGGGTTCTAGCTTGAAGATTTGTCCAGGTTGCAACGAATCTACCGACAATTTTTGGAAGAACACGCGGTTATGTAAAGACTGCGAGTATTCCAAGAGACGAAGCAGGGGTAGAGAACTCGCCAGGCTTAAGATCCTGGCTGCGATTACCAAGTTGGGTGGGTGTTGTTCTTGCTGCGGTGAGACCATCCTGGAGTTTCTTACCTTTGACCATATGGATGGCCGGTATGGTACGGGGCACGAGAAGCTCAACAACTATAGCGTGGCTTCTAGAGTTCTCAAGGGCGATACCGATATACGTGTGTTATGTATGAATTGCAATCACTCGTATGGGATGAGAGGATATTGCCCGCACCGTCCTTTTGGTAGATTTGGGCAGCTTATTGTTGTAGGTGTCCGTAGAAAGACCTACAAGAAGACAGGGTTTAGTTCAAAGTAATCTACTTTTGCTAGCCTGAAGGGATTTTAGTACGATATGACCTAATGCCACCAGGACGACCAAGGAACATAGTCAAGGACCTACAGCCGGAGGAGACCAGGGACAAACCTAGTCTGACAGAGCTAGGTAAGTCTATTATCTCGCCGTTCTCCCTGTTTGATGTCGAAGAGTTATTCGACGAGAGTGCAGTAACTCTTGCCGACTTGGACAGGATGGTACAGACCGATGGTCAAGCTATGTCTCTTTACCGCATTCTCACTATGCCTATTCGTGCTGGTGAACTGCGCGTCAAGGCAGTAGATGGTGGCACCCAGGAAGCAAACTTCATACAGGCTCAGTTGGTAAACCCACCCGAGCTTGGTGGCATGACTACTCCCTGGTCAGGAGTAATCCAGAACATTGCCAAGTTTGTGCTCACAGGGGCAGAGGTTCTGGAGAAAGTGCATGAGGTGCGCAATGGGCATACGGTCCTACGTAAGCTTGCTCCTCGCCCTCGCCACTCAATTATTATCCGAATGGATAGCAAGGGTGGCTTCAACGGTGTCACGCAGATTTTGCCGGACGGCAACGTAATCATCCCCAAAGAGAAGTGCGTCCTGTTTGTGCAGGGCAAAGAGCACAACCCTCTGTACGGTCGCTCCATGATGCTTCCGGCTTACGGCCACTACGAGATGAAGCACAAGCTGTACTACATCTCTCACCTGGCTTACGCCCTGAATGCTATTCCTATCCGTGAAGGTAGCATGCCTCCGGGTGTACAGGATAGCGAGCGCAAGGCATTCCAGAACGCACTCGACAACGTGGGCGTGAACACCAGCATTATCGTACCCGAAGGCTACAGCATGGAGATTCATGAGACCCGGCAAGTGGCAGACAGCATGCCCTTGATCGACCATCATGACATCGAAATGGCTAAGGCTGTGTTGGGCCAGATCATCAACATGGGGACGACCGTTTCTGGCGGTTCGTATTCCCTGGGGCAAACGCAGCTCGAAATGCTGCTGTTGTCACTCACTGCACTGCGTGACGACATTGCTCAGGTAGTCAACAGTTATGTTATTCCAGAGTTGATCGACTGGAATTTCAATAGCCAGAAATACCCTCAGATCAAGTTGCTACCACCAAGCACTGATTTGAAGGTATTGACAAAGGAAATCTTCCAACATATCAGCGCTGCTCGTCAGGTAAACACAAGCCCTGAGTTCTGGTTGGCACTAGAGCGCAAGATGGCAGAAATGCTTGGGTTTGAAGACGAGATCGATTACGACAAGAAAGAAGCTGATATGATTGCGAACATCAACGAACGACAGCAAGCGCAATCAGGCGTATCCCAGGTAAAGGTCGCTCAGAAGCAGGCTGCAACCGCAGCGAAAGTAGCAGCTAAACCGACTCCAGCACCAGTGGCTCCCGTAGCCCCCGCGCAACCAGCAGCGGCTCCTGCTGCAACGAGGCGACAACCAACGCGACCAGCACAGACTAGGACGTAGTTATGCCTTGGACCGTCAAGAACCCACCTAGACCAGCTAAGAACTGGTCTGCGGCTGCGAAGCGCGTATGTGTCGCCGCAGCAAACAGTACCCTCAAACGTGGAGGTAGTGATGTAGACGCGATTCGTGCATGCATTGGCGCAGTGAAACAAGCACACCCAGAAGCAATAGGCAAAAAGAACGATGACCTTGCAGTCATCAAGAGTCGCGCCAGCCTGCCGGATTCCGCATACGCAATTGTTGAGACAGTGAACGGTACAAAGGTCCGTAAGCTGCCTCATCACAACGCCAGCGGCAAGCTAGACCTAAACCATCTACGCAATGCACTGGCTAGGGTGAATCAGGTGACAGGAGTGTCGTCAGCCGCAAAGGCAAGAGCTCGATCACATCTTCTAGCACACGCCCGTTCTGCTGGTGTGGGTGAGCATACCGCTGACGCACATCTGACAGAGTTCTTCGCATTACCTACTCTAGTCCTAAAGGAGGAGAACGGTCGGTACAGTAGTCGCGTACCTGTTTTGCCCGAGGGCAAATTCAAGCATCCGTGGTACGGTGATCTCGACTTTACTGCGCCAGTGCTACGTTCCGTCAAGCGTCACTTCGACGCGAAGATACTTGGAACGGACATCATGGTCGACGAAGGCCATGACAGAGGCAAGGCGCTAGGTTGGTTCAGGAACGTACACCACGGAGCTAGCGAAATAGGCGGACAGAACCACGTTGGGCTGTTTGCTGATGTCGAGTGGACGGACCTTGGCAGGTCACTGTTGGAGCGGGACATATACCGTTACTTCAGTGCCGAGATTGGTGCGTTTACTGGACCAGATGGCAAGACGGTCAAAAACGTTCTGTTTGGTGGCGGCCTGACAAACCGTCCGTTTTTCAAGCAGATGCCTGCTGTCAAGTTTGGTGAAGGCAAAGCCGACAACCGCATTCAAATCGGGTTGTTTGGCGATGTGCTTTGGGAATTTGACGACGGTACACACAAGGACGAAGAAGAGGACGATGATCGTTCCTTCTTCACAGGGTATTCCCCTGAAGCGTCTGATGAAGACGTTGAAGAGGACGAAGATGAGGAAGAGGACGACGAGGAAGATGAGGACATGAAGTACGCGGATCTCATCGCACATCTCAACAAGAACTTCGGGCTGGCATTGAGCGATGATCAGGCAGCTACCGATGCGATCGAGGGTGCTTTCGGCAGCGCAGCTTCGCTTGAGAGCACACGTACCAAGTTCGCTGCTGCTGGCTTCAAGTTCGATGCCGATGCGGACATTGCCGAAGTGGTCCTGGCAGGGTACAACGCCTTGAAGACGCAGAACAACGAGAACGCTGACGCCATCAAGTCCATCCGCAAGGAACTGGACGACACCAAGGCCAGTACGGCGGTTGACAAGCTCGTAGACAGTGGCAAGGTGCCTCCTGCCAAGCGCGATCAGTACCTCAAGCTGTACAACACTAACCACGAGCTGTTCGAGGAGATGACCAAGGATCTCGAACCCTACGTGCAGCTTGGTGAGATTGGCGGCGATGGCATTTCTCAGGAGCCTGGGCACGCGAGCGCTGAGAAGTTCTCCGATCCCAGCAAGGCTACCGAGGAAGCAGATCGCTACATGCAACTGGTTCCTGAGCTTGAAGGTCGCCTCGCGGCCAAAAGGAAGTAGATGATGCCAGCAGTACCTACTGGAAATACCCGTGCATACGGGTCAATTTCCACCATTCCGGTTACTGACCCGATTGAGATCTTGCGCTCGACTGCACTCCAGTGCAAGATCTCCGGGGCTGCCAGCATCGCGCCTGGCACAGCCCAGATCAACCCTGGCATGGGTCTGATCAAGGATGCCACGTCCGGGCAGTATCGTCCTGTGGTGCCTGCTTCGGAAGCAGCGGAGCTCGTGGCTGCAAACTACGTGTACCCCAACGCTACCGACCAGCAGGTGTGCGACGTGTATCTGTCGGGCATCTTCAAGAAGTCGGAGCTGAACAGGTGGTACACAGACGGTCAGCTCGCAACCGTGTTCGTTGGCTGCAAGATTCATGCCAATCTTGACGCCGTTATCATCCTAGGGTAGGTAACGACATGCCAGAGATTAGCCTGCTTCAGCCAACGGTACTCAATGGTTTTGTGCGCCGCAAGCCGTTCCCCCAGAATCTGTTGGGACTCTCGCTTATGGGTGCCCGTACGGGTTACCCGTTCCCAACGTGGGCTTACGACATCGTGCAGGGCAACCAGCTCATGTCCAAGCCGAACGTGCCAAACCAGGAAGCCCACATTCGTCCGCAGCGTGGTGTCGGGCAAGTGGCTGGTTCGTTCATCTACATGCGAGACAAGAAGGTCTTCACCCCGACCGCCATCCACTGGCTGCGCACCCCTGGTGACATTGCTAGGAGCGCCGCAGAGGCAAAGGTCGCTGAAGAGGTGTCTGACCTGGATGATGGTATCGAGCGCTTCGTCGAGTGGTCGACGTGGCAGATGCTGCTCACGGGTACCCTGGTCGTCAACCGCCCAGATGCACCGCGTGTCAACATCAACTACCAGATTCCTTCAAGCCACTTCTTCACGCCTGCGCCACTGTGGACGGACCTGGCAAACTCCAACATCCTGGCGAACGTCACGGCGTGGAAGTTGCAGATCCAGGTCGATAGCAACGTGGCAGTGCGGCGCGTGTTCCTCAACAGCACGACACTCTACAGCGTTGTGTTTGCGAACCAGAAGATCCAGACCCTGCTTAGCAATGAGATGCGCGATGCCTTCCTCAAGACTGGCATTATCTCAGGGCTGGCTGGTGTCGATTGGGTGGTGTACGACAACACCTATACGGACGACTGGACAACCCCAGGTACACCCACAACCAAGCTGTACATTCCCAACAACAAGATCCTTTTCCTGGCTGAGGAGCGCTCTGCCTATGGCATCATGGAAGGGCCAACCGCGGACGACGAAGCGCCAGCCAATAACACCGGAAAGTACACCAAGTCATGGAAGGAGAAGGACCCAAGCACACGCGTCGTGCTCGAGGAATACCCGTTCGTTCCAATTCTTCCCAAGCCCGACAACGTCGGCGTTGCGACGGTAGGCTAACATGACACAGACACCACCAGCTGAAGAAGAAGTCCAGTTCGCCGATTACTATCAGGTGTCTGGCGGGTATACCGTTGGAATGACGGTATGCCAGGACGGTGAAGTCATCGAAGGTAGCTCGATGGGCTTTACCAAGATGCACCCTCCTCTCTCGGAAGAAGACCAGACTACCAAGTATGGTTTCGTGATGTACAAAGAGTACACACCCGAGGAGGATGAACTCGCTGCTATCAAGGCTGCATCCGGCCAGATCAGGACACTGGCTGGTATGCAAGCTCCTGGAGAGCCGCCTGTAGTGACTCAGGCTACTACGCAGCCTGATATCAACACGCAGAGCCGCGAAGAACTGCGTGTACGCGCAAAAAAAGTCGGCCTCAACTTCCCAGCTGACACTGACCGTGACCAGATGATCGGTGCCATTGAGAAGAAGGAGAAGGAACAGGCGCAGGCTGCGGCTGAGTCACAGGCCGAGGCGGCTGGTACGGAACCACCACCCGAAGAAGAGGAGACACCAACCCCATGATGTTCAAAGTAACGGGCAGCAAGCCCTCGCGACAGGGCGGCTCCAGGCAGTCTGGAGTACCCAAGGTCAAGATGGGTCCCATGACTGGCACCAAGGGAGCCAAGAAAGTCGCTTAGGCGATAGGGAGAATGATGTGATTGTCCTGGGCATTCGCGTATCCAACATCAACGAGATTATCCTGGATTTCGACACGATTAGGATCTACCGCGATACTGCCCAGGATGGCCCATTCTCCGACCCGCCAATTGGGACTATCCCATTGGTGATGAGTACGGTCAACTACGAGTACGATGACGTAGATGGTGAGCAAACCAGTTGGTACCGCGCTGAGTACTTCCAGGCTACACCATCAAATGTGAGTGAGAAATCATTACCGTTTCAAGGCATACCAGCGGAAGGACCGTTGGGTATCCTGACACCAGACTACATCAGGGCAAATACAGACTTTCCAGTGCTGGCGTCTATGAGCGATGCCAAGCTGTGGAACTACATCTGGCGTGCAGAAGCTCTGATGTATGGTTGGTCTCAGCAGTACGGCGGTTTCTGCACTACAGACAAGGCTAACTGGAACGTGATGAGCAGAATAGCCGGTCTGATGGTCGTAGAGCAGTTGTACATTACAAGCGATGCCAGCATACGTGCGCGCAGGGTAAGTGGCGTCCAGAGCGAGAAGATTGGCTCCTACAGCTATACCCTGAACACCTCCAGCGCCGCCAGTAACAGCACAGACTACAACGACCCGTATGCGTTTGGCCCAGAGGCTCTAGCGATCCTAGGCTACTACACGTGCGGCACAAGCTCGATGATCCACATGAAGACTACACAGGTCTTTCCAGAGTTGGCCCCAAGACCCTGGTATCTGCTTACTCCGCAGTATGTGGGTGTTGAAGTGCGCCCCTGGCATGATTTCACAGACCTTGAGCTGCGCCGTGGCATTCTGCTAGGCCGCTGGCACGGATTTGGTACAAAGGATCCAGCCTGATGCCAATTCTTGCATTGTTAGACAGAACGTGTGACATCTGGGGCATGGTGCACTTTGACCCAGAAGTGGAAGACTCAAGAGATGGCGAAGCTTTGCTTTATCCTGCTGTGCCATGTAGGGTGGATAGCATTCTGTATCGCCGTAGTATTGAGTCTACGGTCACGGGTGGCGAGCAAGGGATCAGGCGCGCCATCATCTTCATCCAGGACCCCAGGTTGTCTTACCCGGACAACTTTGACGAGAACAACTGGATAATGCAAGACGGCATACGCTATGATATCCTCAGTATAGATGAAGCGGACGACATGTTCACCATGCACCACTTTGAGGTAAACGTACAAGGAGGAAGATTCCGCTGATGCCTGCCAACTCTTTGTCTTTGTACACTAGCTCAGGACAGACGTTTACCCAGAGAGGGCGTCCAAGCAGGACTGGTACAACGCTTGCGAAGGACAAAGTCAATGACTTCCAAGGTGCGATTGAGGATATGGCGGCTCTTAGTAGTCGCTTGCTGGTTGTTGGCGCTGATGCTGCTGTTGAACTTGCGGATGCACTGACAGAAAACACCAAAGATGCTCTGCGGAGACACATGCGTGCTCCAGGTTGGCGACCACGTGGCAGCACTGGCGAACCATTTGAATTCTCAAAGGGCAGACTTCTGGCTGCATGGGGTAGATACACGCCGGAATCTATGCGCGGCCAGGTAGACGACGTTGACAAGGTGCCTATTCAGTACAAACACGAGAAATGGGCACGAGAAAACGACGTTGCAGGCGGTAACCCTGTAGAAGGTCGTGACACTGGTGAGGAAACTGAGATCCTCATGGGTGCCATTACCGAGATCAAACGCGTCAAAGGTGCTGTTTGGACTGCTGAAGTCGGTACTTTCCTGCCGTATGCTGGTCTGGCCAATGATGGGGGCAGCATGTGGATCATCCCATACGGCAACCCGCGAGCTAAACCCGTCAAAGCCGAGTGGGAAGGCGTGCATTACATCGAGGAAGGCATCGCCAAGACGGAAGCTCAGGTTGAAGGTATCGTTACTGGCAGCATAAATGATGCCTTTGAGGGACAAACTGGCAGACGCAGGGTAAGGAACCCGAACAGGCGTGGCTAGGTCAACGGTAACAATAGACATCGAAGAGCAATTTCACTCTGTAAAGCATGCCATCTGGTCTATTTATCCAGTAGGCAGCAAGCAGAGAGTGCTTGAAGAGCGTCCTAACATACTTGTTCGGCCTAGCTGGCGCGTTACCTACCTTTCGCATCGTGATGAGCAGCTTACTTCTCGCAGGTTTCGCCAAATTATCGATTGGACGATCGATTATTACGGCTCAAACCGTGCAGACGTCATGGATAAGCTAAATCTGTTCGAACGTTCCATGAAACAAGGAGGTAAGCGCTTCCGACTCGTCAATTTGATCCCTGCATGGCGATTTAGCTGGCAGTATCCGCCCGTAAACATCGCTCCAACCGTTGGTGGCAATCTGGTTCCTGGTACATATGGTGTCCGTGTAAGCGCTATAGACATATGTGGCAATGAAAGCGCCGCAAGTGCTGAACAAGACATCACATTGGTGGCTCCAGACAACGCAATAGGCATACGCATACCACGTGTGCCCTACAGTTCCCCTCTGTTCACTAATTTCAGGGTATATGTCAATGGACATAGGGAAGTTTCCGTGGAATTGCCGCCCAGAAGTGGCTATCTCTACCCCCAGACTGTGATAAGCAATCTACTTGGCACTGGAGCTGCACCCCAGGAGCCAGATGATACAGTTAGGGTCATGTGGCAGTATCTCCGTGTCACAGGATTTGCTGCCAGTAGCAGGGAAGACGACATAACCAACGGTGTCTTTACAGGTAATATCAACCTGCAAACCACTGTAGAACAGGAGCATGATCGGGTACAACTGCCTGCAATCGAGCACATCGAGGCAGAGACCACTGTAAACAATGACGGCAGATTCACAATTGTGGTGGACGCATGACAGAACAACCGCCCGTAACCCCTGAGAATCCACAAGACACAGGGGCTGGTACACCACCAACCCCTACAGAACAACAGGCGGCGCAGACTCAACAACAAACCACGGAGGTGACGCAACCTCTGGGCTACGCAGATCACGTCCTCTATGCCCAGGCACTGTATCAGCAACCTTCCTGGGTTGTTGCAGCGGTGTTTACTTCTGGCAAGTTGGATCAGTCCCAGACGTATCTTCCCACTGCGGTACAGAGCGCCATCAATGAAATGATGATGGTACCCGACACTACATTCACCCCGGAGACCACACAATAATGCCAGGCGGTCCGTGGACACCAGCAGCACCTCCAACTCGTCCTGGTCTATACATCAACTTCATCTCGGATGCACTTGCGGCGATTACCGTAGGTGTCCGGGGAAGAGTTGCTATGATCGTCAGGGCGCAGTGGGGGCCAGCAAATCAGGTACAGGTGATTGACAGCTTTGCCGAGCTGATCAATTACTTCACAGCTGACGAATCTGGCACAAACAATGCCTACTATGCCGGACGCCAGGCTTTCATCGGTGGGGCCAGAGAGCTCCGTATGTATCGCATCATGGGGCAGGGGTCTACGAAGGCCAATGCCAATCTGGTGGATACAGCGGGTACTCCTGTACAAGCCATCAAGTTCGAGGCAAAGAACGAAGGTGTTCTCGGCAATACCTTCATGATCCAGACGCGCCCTAACCCTGGCGATGTCACCAAGACAGACATCCTACTAACGGTCGGCACGACGCTGCAAGCGGTATGGACTAGCAGTACGAGTCGTGGCGCTGTAGGACACATGAAGGACTTGGTGGCGATTGTAAACCAGGATTCGGCCAACTACTGGGTCGTTGCCACACTGATCGCAGAAGGTAACAGCATCCCGGCTACAGTGTCACTGAATCTGACAAGCGGCAGCAATGGTTCTGCACCAGTTATGCAGGACTACGTTGACCTGTTGTCTACCATTGGTCTCGAAGCAGACGATTGGGATGTCTTCACGGTAGACATCAAGAACGCCAATTTGTCTGGCATTGAAGCGACGTTGCTCACCTGGTTCAAGGACATCCGACTTGAAGGATATCGGTCGGCTATGGTACTTGGAAGCGACCTTGGTGAGTCTTCGACCACTGCTGAGGCCACTGCTTCGGGTATCAACAACGAAGGCGTCCAGTACGTCTATCCTGGCGTTATGCAGACCGACTCCCAGGGCAATGCTATCACCGTGCGAGGTGCTGCGTTTGCGGCACAGGTAGCAGGCATCCGGTCGTCGCTGCCGTTGGGCCAGGGAATGACGTACTACCCTGTACAGGAGGTAATTTCACTCGAGACCAAGTCCAAAGGTACCACGATCGACCTTCTCATCAACAACGGCGTCACGGTCATTGGTAAGGCAGGGTTGAACTACCACATCGTAAAGGGTGTGACTTGTATGGTCGTGCCTGGTTACGCGGCTGATGGTAACCCATTGCCTCAGGGCTTCAAGAAGGTTTCGAT
>Ga0207692_10000523_pt1 | contig 13619 bp, 12 predicted proteins | sample LARL52metaG_FD_184345 | JGI IMG/M metagenome (GOLD analysis project Ga0207692, IMG submission 184345) | Corn, switchgrass and miscanthus rhizosphere microbial communities from Kellogg Biological Station, Michigan, USA - LAR L5-2 metaG... | ecosystem: Host-associated > Plants > Roots >...
CGGACGGTGCTCGGGTGGCGTCCAGCGGCCTGCGCACCTGGCAGGACGACGCGGTCCCGATCTCCGGATCGCTGGTGGGAGCGAAGTTCCTGCGGCTCGTCCTCGACGACGGCGGAGACGGCGTCAGGTACGACCGCGGAGACTTCGCCGGCGCAAAGCTGACCTGCTGAGCCCGATCGCGGCGACGACGGCGACGAGCACGCCCGTGGACAGGATCTGCCCGCGGGCCTGCTCGTCGTTCAGCATCAGCACGATGACCGCCGCGATGCCGGCCAGCGCGAGCCAGGACAGGTACGGGTACCCCCACATCGGGACCGCCGGGTTCGCGATGGCGCGGCGGAGCCTGATCTGGGAGACGGCGATGAACGCCCAGACGACCAGGAGCGCGGAGCCGACCGCGTTGAGCAGCAACAGGAAGACGGTGTCCGGCCAGAGGTAGTTGAGGATGACGGAGAAGAACCCGAACGCGACACTGGCCAGCACGGCGTTGCGGGGGACGCCGTGCTGCTTGGCCAGGAGGGCTTTCGGGGCCTCGCCGCGTTCGGCCAGCGAGCAGAGCATGCGGGCGGCGCCGTAGAGGGTGGCGTTGATGGCGCTCAGCAGGGCCACGAAGATGACCACGTTCATGATCTGCCCCGCCGCCGGGATGCCCAGGCGGTCCAGCACCGCGACGTACGGGCTCGCGCCCACCTCGGAGTCGTTCCACGGCAGCAGGGTGACCACCACGGCCATGGAACCCAGGTAGAAGACGAGCAGCCTGGTCATCGAGGTGCGGACCGCCTTGCCGATGGCGTGCTTCGGGTCCTCCGCGTCGGCGGCGGCGATCGTGACGACCTCCAGGCCGCCGAACGCGAACACCACCGCCATGAACCCCGCGATCACCCCGGACCAGCCGTGGGGGAGGAAGTCCTGGAGGTTGTGGATTCCCGGGGAGCCGACGCCGGGGACCAGGCCCGCGACGGCGGCCGCGCCGAGGACGAGGAACAGGACGATCGCGGCCACCTTGAGGCCCGCGAACCAGAACTCGAACTCGCCGAAGTTGCGGACGTCGGTGAGGTTCACGGCGGTCAGCGCGGACATGAAGATCAGCACCCAGGCCCACTGCGGGACCGCCGGGAGCCACCCCGCGGCGATCTTCGCGGCGCCGGTCGCCTCCACGGCCAGCACCACACCGACCGTTGCCCAGTAGAGCCACCCGACGGTGAAGCCCGCCCACGGGCCGATCGCTTTTTCGGCGTGGACGGAGAAGGCGCCGCCGCTCGGGTGTTCCGCGGCCATTTCCCCGAGCATGCGCATGACGAGCAGTGCCAGAAATCCGGCGAGACCGAATGAGATGAGCACGGCCGGGCCGGCGAGCGCTATGCCCGCGCCCGTGCCGACGAAGAGGCCCGCGCCGATCACGCCGCCCAGCGCGATCATGGTGAGGTGCCGTTGTCGCAGGTGAGTCACGCTCTCCAGTCCTGTTCGAGTGTGCCGATGGCGGCCCGATAGTGAGTTCATGGCGGCGGAGAGTCAAATCATGTGATCGGGGTTACACCACACGGAAACCGACAGTGAGGGTGAGATCGATGAACTCGCCTAAGGGAGTACTGCCACAACTCGACACCTTTTCCGACGCGCTTGAGCGTTACTCGGACTGGGGGTGGTTGGTGTTGCGGTCGGAGAACCGGCTGCTGCTGACCACCGACCACCAGGTGTCCGCGGTGGAGATGGGAGCGGGGATCGGTGGGGAGGTGCAGCACTACCTGTCGGTCCGGTTGCTGGCCGGGCCCGTCGTGGTGCTGCCCGGGCAGCCTGGGCGGTGGCTCTTCCTCACCGAGTCGGCTGATGAGGCTTCGCAGGTCAACCTGATCCGGTTGCGGGCTCGGGGCGCGCTGACGCACCGGTTGGGGACGCTGGTGCCGTTGCCGCCCTCGCGCATTGATCGTGGCGTGGTGGGGTGGTCGGGTGGCGGGCCTGCGAAGAGGCCGTTCCTGCCGCCGTTCTCGGCCTTGGTGGCGGCTTTGCGGGCGGTCACGGAGACCGCTGGGCTGCGGTGACCGGCAGGTCGCCTTTCGAGCTTTCGGGGCTCCGCCGGATTCGCCGTACGGTTGTCCGGGCGGTGTTCCAAGGCGTCGGATTCGTGAAAGTGATCTGCCCATTCCCGGACTGTTCGCGTCACCTCGGAATCGAGGGAGAGAGGCGTCGCGCCGTGCTTTGCGCGGTAGGCGTTGAGGAGTTCCGCGCTCTTGGCGACCGGGTCCGCGACCAAGATCGGGATCGCCGGGGCGAGGAGCCGCGGGGCGACGGCGATCACCGTGAGAATCGTTCGCATGACTCACTCTGTCCCCTGGATGGGGCAGTGAAGGCACACCCGTTGGCGTAAAACCGTTGTCTTGATAGGCGGTGCGTAGTCGTTTTGTAGTACCGGGGTGTGATGCATGTCACGCAGTGGGGGTGTGGCGGGGGTCACCCCTACGACTCCCCTGCGTTCGTGAGTGATACCCCGGTTGCGTTGCAAATTCACTCCACAGGACGCTGTCGGGGCTCTACCTTTGTGATGTCAGCCACGACGGAAGGAGCTGGGAGATGGAGCGCCACGAAATTCTCGCGGACGAGGACGGCCACATTCGCGGGTACGACTAGGAAGCACTCCACACCTGCCGCGCGAGGGAGTCACCCGAAGAGACTCCCTCGCGGCTGGAGTGTTACCGGCCGGTTCGGGCGAGCTGTTCGTTCATGATTAGGAAAGCGCCCAGTCCGTGGAAGTCGTTCGTGTTTCGCGCACGGCCGTAGTAGTAGTCGGCGTCGCCGACGTTGGTGCCTTCGGAGATGTCCTTGATGTTGGTCAGGCCGTCCGAGCCGGCGGAGACCTCGGCGAGGACGCCCCGGTAGCCCTTGTCCGCCACGGCCTGGTAGGACGCGTCGAGGTAGCCGCGTTCCACGCCGCGCGAGAGCATGAAGGTGTACATCGCCGAGGCTGAGGTCTCGGTCCAGTTCTTCGGGTTCGAGCACTTGTCGACGATCTGGCACCAGCGGCCCGTCGCCGGGTCCTGGAAGCGGGCGTAGCCGGTGGCGAGGTGCTTGACGATGTTGATGAGGTCAGCCCTGCCGGGGTGGTCGGCGGGCAGGATCTCCAGCAGGTCGATCGCGGTCATGCCGAACCAGCCGATGGCGCGCGCCCAGTGTTCCGACGAGTGCTTGCCGGGGTTCTTCGCCCAGGACTCCGAGCCGTCCGCGTCGTAGGCGTGCCAGAGCAGGCCGTCGTCCGACCTGAGGTGGGCGAAGTAGGTCTTCATGTTGCGTACGGCCTCGTCGTAGCCGTACGGCTGGTTGTAGGCCTTGGCGTACATGGCGATGAACGGTTGTGCCATGTAGACGCCGTCCGCCCACAGCTGGCCGACCTTGCTGGTGGCGTGGAACATGCCGCCGTCGGACGTGCGCGGGTACGAGGTGAAGCGGGCGCGGACCTTGTCCGCGGCCTTCTTGTACTTCGCCTGGCCCGTCTCCTGGTTCAGGATGATGAACAGGGTGGCCGAGCGCATCGAGTCCAGGTTGTTGAAGCTGTTGTCGACGCTGCCGTCGGCCTGCACGAAGCGGTCCACCCAGGCCTTGATGTAGTCCAGGTACTTCTTGTCGCCCGTGCGCTTGTAGACGAGGTATTGGCCGTACAGGTACAGGCCGCGGGTGTAGCCCCAGCCGCCGAGCTTGTCCGGGGTGAAGCGTTTCATGGTCGAGTCGACCACCGCTTTCGACCAGTCCGACGGCGGTGCGGCGGCGGTGTCGTTCGCCGGGGCGATCAGTGCCAGCGACACGGCGAGAATGCCGAGGAAACGTGCTGTCCTCACTACGTGCTCCTCCTACTTGCCCATGGCGGCGGAGGCGAGGATGAGCATCCCCTGTGGTTTGGACCACGTCAAGTGGACATCGGATGTATGCGGGTGCTTGCGCGGAACACGAGCTTTGTCGGGAGTTCGCGGCTTTCGGCCTGGGCGCCGTCGAGCAGGGCGAGCAGGAGGTCCGCGGCGACCTCGCCGGCCTCCTCGGTAGGCATGGCGACCGTGGTGAGGGCGGGCGAGCACATGGCGGCGTAGAGGATGTCGTCGAAGCCGGTCACGCTGATCTGCTGCGGCACCTTGACCTCGTGCGCGGCCAGGTAGCTCAGGACGCCCAGTGCCATCAGGTCGTTGTAGGCGATGAACGCGGTCGCGCCGGTCTGCAGGGCCTGTTCCGCCGCGGCGAGGCCGCCGGCGAAGTTCGGTTCGAACGGGCCCAGCACCGGTGCGCGGTCCTTCAGGCCCTGCAGTCTGCGGTTGTGCGACCACGACAGCGCCGGGCCGCCAAGGTAGACGTACTCCTTGTGGCCCAACGACTCCAGGTGCGTGACGAGCTGGTCCATCCCGGACGCGCTGTCCATCAGCACCGATGAGACGCCCGGCGCGGTGCGGTTGATCAGCACCAGCGGGGTCAGCTCGGCCAGTTCCGCGATCACGTCGTCGGTCTGCAGCGGCGAGCACAGCACCACGCCGTCGACCTGGGCCGCCATCGCGCGGACGAGCTCGGCCTCGGCCCGCGGGTCCTCCCTGCTGTCGCAGAAGAACACCGAGGCGCCCGCCTCGCCCGCGCGGGCCTGCACGCCGCGCAGCACCGCCGGGTAGAACGGGTTCTCCAGGTCGGGCACCACGATGCCGAGGTTCCCGGTCCTGCCGGTGATCAGGCTGCGCGCGGCGCGGTTGGGCTGGTAGCCGAGCCCGGCCACGACGTCGAGAACCCGTTGCCGGGTGGCCTCCTTCACCAGGCCCGGCGCGCTCAGCGCGCGCGAGACCGTCGAGACGGAGACCTGAGCCTGGCGAGCGACATCCCTGATGGTGACGGCCACCGGTGCATCATCGCAGCCACGGTCGAGAACGACCCATTCATCGGATCTCTGTTGCTGTCGTGGGGCTCAGAGCTCCAGACCGGTGAGCACCAGCACGCGGGGCTCCGTCAGGTCCTCCATGGCCGCGCGGAGTCCCTCGCGACCGATGCCGGACTCCTTCACGCCGCCGTACGGCATCTGGTCGGCGCGGTAGCTCGGCACGTCGCCGATGATCACGCCGCCGACCTGGAGCCGTTGCGCGGCGCGGAAAGCCAGCCGCACGTCGGTGGTGAACAGGCCAGCCTGCAGGCCGTAGCGGGAGGCGTTCACGCGGTCGAAGGCCTCCTCGACGGAGTCCACCCGAGTCAGCGTCACCACCGGGCCGAAGACCTCCTCGGCGCTCACCTTCGCGTCCTCCGGCACGTCGGTCAGCACGGTGGGCGCGTAGGTGCGGCCGTCACGGGTGCCGCCGGTGAGGACGGTCGCGGAGGCCTCGTTCACCCACGCCTCAACGCGTTCGGCCGCGGCGTCGCTGATCAACGGGCCGACGTCGCCCGCCACGTCGAGCTTGTGCACGTGCTGCACGATCGCTTCGGACAGCGCGTCGTAGATGTCGGTGTGGACGTAGACGCGCTGCACCGAGATGCACGACTGGCCCGCCTGGTACATCGCGAACGTGGCGATGCGCTGCGCGGCGAACTCGACGTCCTGCCAGTCGGGGGCGACGATCGCGGCCGCGTTGCCGCCGAGCTCCAGCGTGACGTGCTTGCGCGGCACGCGTTCCTTGATGCCCCAGCCGACCGGGCCGGAACCGGTGAACGACACCACCGGCAGCCGCGGGTCCTCGACGAGCCGCGCGGTGTCCTCATTGGACAGGTGCAGGACGGACCACGCGCCGTCGGGCAGCTCGGTCTCGGCCAGCAGCTCGCCGAGCAGGAACGCGGCCTTCGGGGTGGCGGGCGCGGGCTTGAGCACGATCGGCGCGCCGACCGCGAGCGCCGGGGCGACCTTGTGCGCCACCAGGTTCAGCGGGAAGTTGAACGGCGCGATGCCCAGCACCGGCCCGCGCGGCACGCGGCGCACCAGTGCCAGCCGGCCCTCGGCCGACGGGTCGGTGTCGAGGCGCTGCAGCTCGCCGGAGAACCGGCGGGCCTCCTCGGCGGCCCAGCGGAACGTGGAGATCGCGCGGGTCACCTCGGCGCGCGCCCACTTCAGCGGCTTGCCCGAGTCGTCGTTGATGGCCTGCGCGAACTCCTCGGCGCGCTCGGCCAGGCGCCGCGAGACGTGGTCCAGGGCGGCGGCACGGCGGTGCGCGGGCAGCGCGGCGAACTCGGGTGCGACGGCACCCGCCTTGGCGACGGCGCTCTCGACGTCTTCTGGGGTGTGGAAGTCGATCATGCGAGCAGAGCTCCTTCAAGCACGTCGAGACCTTCGGCGAGCAGGTCGTCCGGGATGACCAACGGGGGCAGCAGGCGGATCACGTTGCCGTAGGTGCCGCACGTCAGCACGACGACACCCTGGTCGTGGCACGCCTTCGCCACGCGGGCGGCGACTTCGGGCGTGCGTTCGGTGAACTCGATGGCGATCATCGCACCACGGCCGCGGATCTCCGCGATGATGTCGGTCTTCTCCGCGACGGCCTTGAGCCTGCCGACCACGGTCTCCTCGATGCGGCGGGACTGGGCGTTGAGGTCGCGCTCGCGCATCGTGCGGATGGCACCCAACGCAGCAGCACACGCCACGGGGTTACCGCCGTAGGTGCCGCCCAATCCGCCGACGTGCACGGCGTCCATGATCTCGGCACGACCCGTGACAGCGGCGAGCGGCAGACCGCCCGCGATGCCCTTGGCCGTGGTGATCAGGTCCGGCACCACGCCCTCGTGGTTCGTCGCGAACCACTCGCCCGTGCGGCAGAAACCGGTCTGGATCTCGTCGGCGACGAACAGCACGCCGCGCTCACGGCACCACTGCGCCACCGCGGGCAGGAAGTCGGCGGCGGGCGCGATGAACCCGCCCTCGCCCTGGATCGGTTCGATCACGACGGCGGCCGTGTTGTCCGCCCCGACCTGCTTCTCGATCGCCGCGACGGCCTTCGCCGCCGCCTCGGCACCGCTCAGGCCGTCGTGCAGCGGGTAGGACGCAGGCACCCGGTACACCTCGGGTGCGAACGGCCCGAACCGGTGCTTGTACGGCATGTTCTTGGCGGTCAACGCCATCGTGAGGTTCGTGCGGCCGTGGTAGCCGTGGTCGAACACCACGACGGCCTGCCTGCCGGTGACGTGCCGCGCGATCTTGACCGCGTTCTCCACGGCCTCCGCGCCGGAGTTGAACAGCACCGACCGCTTCTCGTGGTCGCCGGGCGTGAGCCGGTTCAGCTCCTCGCACACCTCCAGGTAGCCCTCGTACGGCGTGATCATGAAGCAGGTGTGGCTGAACCTGTCGATCTGCGCGTGCACCGCCTCGGCCACCGCGGGCGCCGGGTTGCCGACGTTCGTGACGGCGATGCCGGAGCCGAGGTCGATGAGCTGGTTGCCGTCGACGTCGATCAGCAGGCCGTCGTCGGCCGACTCGACGTAGACGGGCAGGGTGCTGCCGACACCCGAGGCGACGGCTGCTTTTCGCCGCGCCTGGAGTTCCAGCGATTTCGGGCCGGGGATCGGGGTGCGCAGTCGGGTCATGCGCTCAGCATGGGCCTGGTCAACGGCGCGCGCAGTGTCAGAAATGGCCAACGGTGCGGGATTGGTTGTACAAAGTGGCGCATGCCCATCACGCTGCACGAACTCGCCCGCTCGCTGGGGTTGCCGGTGCTGGCCGGGGACCTGTCGAAGCCGGTGGCGTGGGTGCACGGCACGGAGCTGGCGGACCCCACGCCGTTCCTGGAGGGTGGCGAGCTGCTGCTGACGACCGGCCTCGCCACCATCGGCGCGGACTACGTCGGCCGGCTCGTCCGCGCCGGGGTCGTCGGGCTGGGCTTCGGCACCGGCCTGAGCCACGACGTCGTTCCGCCTGCCCTGGTGGAGACGGCGGCCCGAGCCGGGCTGGGCCTCGTCGAGGTGCCGCGTGACGTGCCGTTCATCGCGATCAGCAAGGCGGTGTCGAAGGCCGTCGCCGCCGACGAGTACGCGGCCCTCACCCGCATCAGCGAGGCCCAGCGCGCCCTGACCCGCGCGGCTGTCCGCACGGGCGTCGCCGGTGTGGTGCGCAGGCTCGGCCAGTGGATCGACGGCTGGATCGTGCTGCTCGACGCGACCGGCCGGCCCGTCCACACGCACAACCCGCGCGTGGTGCCCGACCTCACCGCCGAGGTCGCCAGGCTCCGCACCGCGGGCGGCCTGGCCAGCGCGGCGTTCGAGATCGCCGGGACGCACGTGTTCCTGCAGGTGCTGGGCAGCCGGGCCAGGGGAGTGCTCGCCGTCGGCACGTCCGAACCGCTCGACACCGACATCGGCATCGTCAACACCGCGGCGTCGCTGCTGACCCTCGCGCTCGCCCAGAACGACGCCGTCGACGCCGCGCAGCGCGAGGTGCGCTCGGCCCAGTTCCGGCTGCTGCTCGCCGGCCTCCCGGCCGAGGGCCTGCCCGACCGGTTCCGGGTGTCGCTTGTGGACGAACCGCCGGACGGCGACGTCTTCTGGGCCGAGTACGAAAAGGACATCGTCGTACTGTCCGGGGAACCAGCCGGGTTCAGTTCGTCCGAAGTGGACCACGGTGGAGTCGCCAGAGGACTCGCCGAGGCTCGGCAAGCGCGCAGGGCGGGCATCCGCCGGTGGGAGGACTTCGCCGGAAAGCTCGAGATCCCGGCCGGTTTCGCGGAAGCGCTGCTGCGGCCGCTCGACGCCGAGACCCGCGAGACGCTGAAGGTCTGGCTGGCCCACCACGGCGCCTGGGACCCCGCCGCCGCGGAACTCGGCGTGCACCGGCACACGTTGCGCAACCGCGTCCGCAAGGCGGAGCAGGCGTTGCAGCGCTCGCTGGACTCGCCCGGCCTGCGCGCGGAACTGTGGCTGGCCCTCAACCGCGAAGGTCCGTGAGGCTTTCCGCGTAACCGTCGGTGACGTCCTGCTCCACCACGAAAACGGACGCACCGCCTGATCAGCCGAATTTGATCACACAACGCCACAAAGGATCACTCGGAAAGCCTCATTGAGCTTTTGCCGGTTTTCGCCGATGTCGCTGAAGGCTTCTACCGCCTGGTCGACGCCGCCCACGAGCGCAAGAGCCTGGCCGTGACCTCGAACCTGCACCCCCGGGCTTTGGCGAGATCACTCAGGACCTTGGCCGCCGCGACGGTCGATCGCCTGCTCCACCACGCACACGTCGTCACATGCGGCGACAGTCACCGCTTTTTCGAGGCTGCCAGCGGCAACGGTGTCGTTGTACCGCACTGACCCGAACCGGGAGAAACACCGTCCACGGGGGAATTCTGATGTCCGCCAGTGGGTGAGCTGATTTGCCCGCAATTGGGATCTTGAACTGTTCATTGACACCCCGGTCGAATGACCTTAGCATTATCTTTTGGTGCCGAATGGTCCTGGCCTTCTCTTTGGGCCGAGAGGGGAATGCTGATGTTGCGGATCACTGCGGACATATTCTCGGGCAGACCGAATCCCGTGTGGGAGGTCCGCGACGAGGCGGAGGCCAGGGCCACGCTGCGCGCGCTCACCGCGGACCGAGGGCTGCTCACCGACGACGCCCCCGTCGAGAGCGGGCTGGGTTTCCGGGGATTTCAGGTGGAGACGCTCGGGGACGACTTCGGCACGGACTTCGGGATCGGCGCGTCCTCCTACCTCGCGGTCGGCCCGGCCGCGGGTGGCGCAGGTGCGGCCGAACTGGGCCAGCGGCTGATCGACCTGATCGCCACGAGCGAGTACTCGGGCTTCACCGCCGAGGACGTGCTGCCCTTGGACGAACCACTGGCCGAATTCCTGACCGGACAGCTGGAATCCGTCACGTCGCTGGAGTCGTCGAGTCACACATCGGTACGGGACGAGGGAAACAGCGCGCCCGCCGGGGACGTCGAGGCGGCGGTCACCTGCACCATCGAGAGGGCCGCGTTCAACCCCGGGTTCTGGAACAACGATGCAACCGTCCGGGCCAAGAACAACTGCTACAACTACGCCAGCAACTGGCGCACCAACACATTCGCTCAGCCCGGCCGTGGCACCGGCAGCATCTACACGGCGATCAACTGTGCCGAGGTGGGCCGCGCCGCGTTGCACGACGGCATGCACCACCGCTTCGACTGTTTCCCTGACGCCGAGAAGCCGCGTCCGCTGGTGGCCCTGGTGGTGTCGCCGACGCCGGGGTTCATCGACTACCACTGGTACCGCTTGCAGCGGGAGGCCTTCTGGGGGCACAAGCCCGGTGGGACGGCTGCCCGCAACACGGACAACAGCGGCGTGGTGATCACCAATCCGGAGACCGCGAACCGGGGGCCGTACACGATCTTCTGCGGCTACTTCTACGGCTGTAACAGCCAGCGTCAGCGCATTCGCTGATACCGTCGATGGCCATGCGTTGGATCCTTGTGGTGTTGTTGCTCGCCGGGTGCGGTGACGCAACAACACCAGGAGGAGGTCGCACAGTGAACGTGGAGCTGGACATCTACTCCGGTCGGCCGAACCCGACCTGGACTCTGTCGTCGCAGGACGGGGACTCGTTCGACAGCAAGCTGGCCGCGTTGCCCGCGGCTCAGCCATCGACACTTCCAAACCCCTTGGGCTATCGCGGTTTCATCGTCCGCACCCGGCGCGGCGACGACGAAACAAGGAGCGTCGTGCAACAGGGACACGTGCAGTCCACCCGAGGCCAGGCCACAACGTTCCGCAGCGATCCCGACCGCGCATTGGAACGCTGGCTGCTCGACACCGGCCGGGTCGCACTGCCACCGGACGTCGTCCAGGCCGTCGAAAACGCTCTGCGCTGATGAGAGTGCGTTCACGAACCAGTTGGCTTGGCGGTCGTCCGCGTGTGCTCCCTGAAGCACCAGTGGAGACCGGGTCGCAAGGCTTGCCGATGTGGCGTCGCTGCGGGTGCACGTTGTGCCGAGCGGGGCCGGCCTGCGACGGACGGTTGGCGGCGCACAGGTGATGGCTGATCAACCGCTGTGGTTGGTTCAGCTTCGTGGGATGGAGAGCGTCAAGGCGCAGGTCGTGCCGGACGTTCTCGGGGTTGGGGCCAGCTTTCACCTGCCCCGCGGGACGGTGTGGCTGGAGCAGGAATCGGAACGCGTGCCCTACGAGCACACGTTCTTGAAGCTCCAGGACACGGCGTTGCCGGAGGTGGAGTCGGTGGAGCTCATCGCGGAACTGTGGCTAATCAGCCCTCAACCGTGAAGGTCAATGACGCCGTGTAGCCGGACTGGACGTTCCCCGACATCGTCGCCATCTGGTGCTCGACGCCGTCGCGGAACACCATGTCCTGCTTGAGCGACGTCCGCGACAGGTTCTGGACGCTCTGCGTGTACCCGGTGGTGCCGTAGACCTCCTTGCACGTCGTCTCGGGCAACGCGAGCTGCGAGGTCGTGATCTTGTTGCCCGCCTTGGTGGCCTCGGCGAGCGACGGGTAGACCTCGAAGTGGACGTGCGGCCAGCGTCCCGAGTACGCGCCGGGGAAGACGCTGACGAACTTGAGCTTGCCGGAGGAGTCGGTCTCCTGCACGCCGCGCAGGAAGTTCTCGTTCTTCACGCGGTCCGAGTACATCGAGTAGTCGCCGTTGATGTCGCAGTGCCACAGGTACACGGCGGCACCGGCGTACGGCTTGCCGCCGGCCTTCTGCACGGTCAGCTCGATGTTCAGCGGCACACCTTCGGCCGTGCGCGACGAGGAACCGAAGCTGGAGCGGATGTCCGAGCGCACGATGCCGCTCTGGCCGAGGGCGTTGGGGCCGTTGGAGCCGTCGCCGGGGAACGGTCCGGCGGTCTCCTCGGGGATCGCCCCCACCGAGCTGCTGTCCGCGGAACCGGTGGAGGAGGTCGACGGGGCGCAGGCCACGAGGGTGAGGCCTGCGCCGCCGAGCATCGTCAACGCCCGCCGGCGCCCGATCAGCGTGGCGAGGTCGAACTGGAGGCCGCGGTCGTGGTTGTCGGTCATGGGAGCCAGCGTGCGGCCGCATTCTGTGAGCCACCTGTGGAGAAGCTGTCACAGGGATAGCGGCACGGTGCCGAAACCGTTTCGGGGGTTGAGCTTCAGCACCGTGCCGCCGAACGTGCCGGGCGTTGAGGAGACGGCCGCCCAGCCCGTTGCCTTGCCGCGCCGCTCCTCGACGGTCGACGCCGGCAGCGGCTTGCCGTCGATCACCACGCGCGTCGCGTTCGCGCAGCTCCACATTGGACAACAGCCTGATGCCGCCGGTGAGGAACGTGCCCGCGGGAACGACGACACGTCCCTCACCGGCCTGGTGGCGCGCCGTGATCGCGCGGTAGAACGCCTCGGTGTTCTTGGTGAGGCCGTCACCCTTGGCGCCGTACGCGGTGATGTCGAACTTGGCGCTGGGAAACGTGGGCGGGACGATCTTCGCGAGGATCGCGGGCACCTGGTCCCACGGCGGCTCGGCCGGCGGGATCGCGGCGTGTTCCTCGGCCGATGCCAGGGGTGCGTTGAGGAACGTCCCGGACAGCATCGTGACACCGGCGGTGGCACCGGCGACTTTGAGGAAGTCGCGGCGGTTGGTCTCCATTGGCCGTCCTTTCGCACGCGTGCGTTGGTTCAACAGCGGGCGGCGGCGGCGAGTTCACCACGATGAAACGGATTGTAAACCTTTTCGCGATAGTTTGCACCTCGTTCCGGCCCCGCGTCAACGGCTGCCCGAAGTCGGCATACTGGGCGGTGTGCTCGGATTGCGACCGGCGGAACTCGCGGTTTACGAGACGCTCGTGGACTCGTACCAACTGGGCGTGACGGAGCTTTGTCTTGCCACGGAACTGGCTGAGCGGCCTGTTCGCGCCGCGCTGAGGTCCTTGAGCGATCTTGGTTTCGTCCACCAGGTCAACGGACTGCACACGGCCGTCGCCCCGGACGTGGCGCTGGCGATGTACTTCCTGGACCGCGAGGACGAACTGCGCCGGGACCGGTTGCTGGCGGGGGAACTGCAGGTGCGGTACGAGCGCGCGGCCGGTGTGCGCGCTCCCGCGGACCTCGTCGAGGTGGTGCACGGGCCCGAGGCGATCTCGCGGCGCGTCGACCAGGTGATGCGCACGGCCAGGCGGGAAGTCTGCTTCGTGGACAAGCCGCCGTACGCCAGGCTTCCGACGTCGTTGCACCCGGTGGAGGAGGAGCTGCTCAACCGCGGGGTGCGGTTCCGCGGGATCTACGAGCGCCAGGCGCTGGAGCTGCACGACCTGCGCGCCGACCTGGAGATGGGCCTGTCGCTGGGGGAGGAGGCGCGGGTCGTCGCGGTCGCGCCGACGAAGATGATCCTGGCGGACACGAACCTCGGCCTGATTCCGTTGCACAGCACGGAGTCGACGCTGGAGAGCGCGGTCATCGTGCACCGGTCGGCGTTGCTCGACTCGCTCGGCGCGCTCTTCGCGCGGTTGTGGGAGGACGCCGTGCCGCTGTCGCTGCCGGGACAGCCGACGTCGAACGAGATGTCGATCGCGGACGCACGGCTGCTCGCCTTGCTCGCCACCGGGCTGCCGGACCGCAGCATCGCGAAGCAGCTCGGGCTGAGCTACCGCACGTTCCAGCGGCGGCTGCACCGGCTGATGGACGAACTGGGCGCGCAGACCCGTTTTCAGGCGGGTCTGCGCGCTGCGGCACGAGGTGCTAGTTCCCTGCTGCC
>Ga0207692_10000526_pt1 | contig 13603 bp, 9 predicted proteins | sample LARL52metaG_FD_184345 | JGI IMG/M metagenome (GOLD analysis project Ga0207692, IMG submission 184345) | Corn, switchgrass and miscanthus rhizosphere microbial communities from Kellogg Biological Station, Michigan, USA - LAR L5-2 metaG... | ecosystem: Host-associated > Plants > Roots >...
AGAAGAGCTGACGATGGCACACAAGAAGGGCGCGTCATCGAGCCGGAACGGCCGGGACTCCTCCGCGCAGCGGCTGGGCGTCAAGCGGTTCGGCGGTCAGCAGGTCAACGCGGGCGAGATCATCGTGCGCCAGCGCGGCACCCACTTCCACCCCGGCCCGGGCGTCGGCCGTGGCAAGGATGACACCTTGTTCGCACTGCTCACCGGCGTGGTCACGTTCGGCCGCGTGCGCAACCGCAGGGCCGTGAGCGTGGTCGCGGAAGCGGGCGCGCCGGCGGACTAGTCCGCCGCGGGTTTTAATCGAGCCACACCAGGGCGGACCGCCAGACGGTCCGCCCTATAGTCATGTGGCCACCAGAAGGGATCGACAAGTGGCCGAGTTCGCCGACCACGTCACCGTCACGGTCAAGGCGGGTGACGGCGGGCACGGCTGCGCGTCGGTGCACCGGGAGAAGTTCAAGCCGCTCGGTGGGCCCGACGGCGGCAACGGCGGCCGCGGCGGCGACGTCATCTTCGAGGTCGACCCGGGCATGGCCACGCTGCTCGACCTGCACCGCAGGCCGGTGCGCCGCGCTGGCAACGGCAAGCAGGGCTCCGGCTCGAACCGCAGTGGCGCCGACGGAGCGGACCTGGTGGTGACCGTCCCCGACGGCACCGTGGTCAAGGCGCTGGACGGCGAGGTGCTCGCCGACCTGGTGGGCGCCAGGACCAGGTTTGTGGCCGAGGAGGGCGGCCGGGGCGGGCTGGGCAACGCGGCGCTCGCCTCGCCCCGGCGCAGGGCCCCCGGGTTCGCGCTGCGCGGCGAGCCGGGCGTCGAGCAGACCCTGGTGCTCGAGCTCAAGACCGTGGCCGACGCGGGCCTGGTGGGCTTCCCCAACGCGGGCAAGTCCTCGCTGATCTCGGCCATGTCCGCGGCCCGGCCCAAGATCGCGAACTACCCCTTCACCACGCTCACCCCGCACCTCGGCGTGGTGGAGGCCGGCGACACCCAGTTCGTGGTGGCCGACGTGCCCGGGCTGATTCCCGGTGCGAGCAGCGGCAAGGGCCTTGGCCTGAACTTCCTGCGCCACGTGGAACGCTGCGTAGTGCTGGTGCACGTGCTCGACTGCGCCGCGGGCCCGGCGGGGGAGCCGGACCGGGATCCCGTGACCGACCTGGACACGATCGAGGCGGAACTGGCCGCCTACGCCGAGGCCACCGGCGCCGATATGGCCGGCCGGCCGCGGATCGTCGCCCTGAACAAGATCGACGTGCCGGAGGCGCGGGCGGTGGCCGAACGGGCCCGCGAGGTCCTGGCCGGCCGTGGCCTGGAGGTTCATGAGATCTCCGCGGCCACCCACGAGGGCGTACGGGACTTCGCGTTCGCGGTGGGCCGGGTGGTTGCCGCGGCCCGCGCGGCGGCCCCGCCACCGGAGCCCACCCGGCAGGTGATCAGGCCGCCCGCCGCGGGCGGGCCCGAGTTCGAGGTGGTCCGCACCGGCGCGAACAGCTTTATGGTGCGCGGGCAGAAGCCGGCCAGGTGGGTGCGGCAGACCGACTTCAGCAACGCGGAGGCGGTCGGTTACCTCGGCGACCGGCTGGCCCGGATCGGGGTCGAGAAGGCGCTGGCCGAGGCCGGGGCCCAGGCGGGCGCCGAGGTGGCCATCGGGGACCCCGATGATGCGGTCGTGTTCGACTGGGACCCGGATGTGCCGGCCGGCTCGCCGCACGGGCTGGGGCCCCGCGGCACCGATGAACGGCTGCCCTGGTGACCACGGACGCCCCGGCCGATCAGCCCACCCAGGACAGTCAGGACAGTCAGGACGGGCAGGAGAGCCAGGACGGGCAGGACGACCGGGACGACATCGCCGCCGCCCGCCGGGTCGTGGTCAAGGTCGGCTCGTCCTCGCTCACCACCGCCGACGGCGGGATCGACGAGGGCCGGGTCGCGGCGCTGGCCGGGGTGCTCGCGGCCCGGGTGCGCACGGGCACCCAGGTGGTGCTGGTCTCCTCCGGGGCGATCGCGGCGGGACTGGCGCCGCTGGGGCTGGCCCGTCGGCCCCGGGACCTGGCTACCCAGCAGGCCGCCGCGAGCGTGGGCCAGGGCCTGCTTGTCGCGGTGTACACGGCCGCGTTCGCCCGGCACGAGGTACAGGCCGGGCAGATCCTGCTGACCGCCGACGACCTGATGCGCCGCGTGCACTACCGCAACGCGCAGCGGACCCTGAACCGGCTGCTCGAACTGGGCGTCCTGCCCGTGGTCAACGAGAACGACACGGTCGCCACCGACGAGATCAGATTCGGCGACAACGACCGGCTCGCCGCCCTGGTCGCCCACGTGGTCCGGGCCGGGGCGCTGATCTTGCTGTCGGACGTGGACGGGCTCTACGACTTCGACCCGCGCCACCCCGGGGCGCGGCGGATCCGCCGGGTGCAGCACCGTGCCGACCTGGACGGCATTACCCTCGGCTCGCCGGGCCGCCCGGCTGCACCGGGGCAGGGTGGTGCGCCCGCGCGCGTGGGCACCGGGGGAATGGTCACCAAGGTGGACGCGGCGCTCATCGCCACCGAGGCGGGCATCCCCACGGTGGTGGCCCGGGCTGACCAGGCGGCGCTTGCCCTGGCCGGGGAGCCGGCCGGCACCTACTTCGCCCCGCACGACCGCCGCCCCGCCACCCGGCAACTGTGGCTGGCGCACGCCGCGTCCGCCCGGGGCACGCTGACGCTCGACGCGGGCGCGGTCCGCGCGGTCGTGGCCAGCCGGGCGTCCCTGCTGCCCGCGGGCATCACCGGGGTCGAGGGCAACTTCGACGCGGGCGACCCGGTCGATCTGTCCGGCCCCGATGGCCAGGTCGTCGCGCGCGGCCTGGTCAACTACGACGCAGCCGAGATCCCGGCGCTGATGGGCCGGTCCACCCGGTGGCTCGCCGCCCGGAAGGGCCCCGGCTACGAGCGCGAAGTCGTGCACCGCGACGACCTCGTGATCCTCAGCCGCGCCCCGGCCTGAAACCGGGGCCGGCCGTCGCGCCATCACCCCCGCCGCGCCGCCAGGCGCTGCGTACGGTTGTGACCCCTGCGGCCACTGTGCCAGGCGGGACGGCTTCCTCTTGGCTGTGTTTGTCGCCGTTGCCACAACGGCGACATTCTTTTGTCGCGGTTGCCACAACGGCGACATACGATTCCGGGCCGCCCTGCCTCCGGCGGCCGGGTTAGCCCCGGAAGCCTTCAGCCGGACGGCTTCCCGGTCAGTCGGAGTCCGAGCCGCCCGAGCCTGAGCCTGAGCCTGACCCCGACCCGGACCCGCCGTTGCCCGGGCCGTTCCCCGGACGGCCGAAGATTCCGCTGAACAGCGACGCCCCCGCCCCGGCGGCGCTCTCCGCGAAGCCCTTCACCAGCCCCACGAACGGGTCCGAGGTCCGGTTCCACGAGTCCTGGTAGGACTTGGCCCCGGCCTTGATCTCGTCGGTGACCGAGACATGCGGGTCGTCCTCGCGGCGCGGGTACTCGCCGGACAGGATCGCCTCGTAGTCCTCCTCGGCCACCCACCGGTCCAGCTCGGCGAACCGCACCACGGCGAACGGGTGCGTGTTGCCCTGCAGTTGCAGCAGCTTGATGAGCCCTTCCCTGACGTCGGGCACGGCGTCGTACTCGTGGGCCTGCTGCCGGAACGCGTCGTGGCTCAGCTCGGACATCGTGGCGCCGCCAGCGATCTTCATCAGGGCCCGCCGCCCCGCCGAGGGGTCCTGCCCGGCCAGCACGCCCGCCCGGTCGCAGGACAGCTCGGACTTGCGGTACCACTCCTCCAGGCCCGCGATGATCACGCGCAGCCCGATGTAGCCGATCGCGAACCAGGCCAGCCTGGTGGCGAGCCGGGTCAGGTGGTAGAGCATGGTCCGGTAGACCGCGTGGCCGGACAGCGCGTGGCCCAGCTCGTGGCCGATGATGAACCGGATCTCCTCCTCGTCCATCAGGTCCACCAGGCCCGTGGTGAGCACGATGAACGGCTTGTCCGAGCCGAGCGTCATCGCGTTGGGGATCGGGTCCTGGGAGATGAACAGCTCGGGCACCTCGGGCAGGTCCAGGATCGAGGAGCCGTCGAGCAGCAGCTCGTACAGGCGCGGGAACTGCTCGGTCGAGGCCCGGACCGAGCTGGCCAGGAACAGCAGCCGCAGGCTCCGGTCGGAGAACAGGCTGGCGAGCCGCTTGAGCAGCACGTCGAAGCCGGTCAGCTTGCGCATCGCCACCAGCGCCGAGCGGTCGGCGGGATGCTCGTAAGCGCGCGAGGAGATCCCGGGCAGGCGTACCCGGGCACGATCCGGCACCGTGTTCATACCCCGATGCTATGTGCCCGCCGGAGCGCCCGAGCAGGGGATCCAGGCCCACCACTGGCAGGGGGCCTAACCCCGCCAGGCACCGGGGGATCATGGCAGGATGGCCGGAAGCCAGGCGGGGAAGGTGAGGCGGATGTTCGAGCCCAGCGCGGAGGCCATGCCCGCCGAGGAACTCGCCAGCCTGCAGGAGTCCCGGCTGCGGGCCCTGGTCGGACGGCTGCTCGGCACCGCCGGCGTCCAGGCAGAGCGGCTGCGCGCCGCGGGCGTGACCGCCCCGGACGACGTCACTCTTGCCGACCTGCCCCGGCTCCCCATGGTCGCCAAGGCTGACCTGTGGGCGGCATATCCGTATGGCATGTTGGAAGTTCCGCCAGAGGACCTGGTCGCCGTGCACGGTTCCAGCGGTACCGGCGGCCGGCCCACGCTCGTCGGCTACACCCGCGCGGACCTGGCCCTGTGGGCGCGGATGTGCGCGCGGGCGCTGGCGGCGGCGGGCGCGACGCGCGCCAGCACCATCCACAACGCCTATGGGTATGGGCTGTTTACCGGCGGGCTGGGCATCCACCAGGGCGCGATCGAGCTTGGCGCCACGGTGGTCCCGGTGTCCGGCGGCATGACAGCCCGGCAGGTTACGCTGATCCGCGACCTACGCCCGGACATCCTGACCTGCACCCCGTCGTACGCGATCCGGCTGGGCGAGGCGCTGGCCGCGGCGGGCGCCGGGCCGGGGGAAGGGCTGACGCTGAAGGCGGGCCTGTTCGGCGCCGAACCCTGGACCGGCCAGATGCGCGCCCGTATCGAGGAACTGCTCGGCGTGGCGGCCCTGGACATCTATGGGTTGTCCGAGGTCATCGGCCCGGGGGTGGCGGCCGAGTGCCTGGAGGCGGCGGACGGCCTGCACGTCAACGAGGACCATTTCCTTGTCGAGGCTGTGGACCCGGAAACCGGCGCGCCGGTGCCCGACGGCGTCCCCGGCGAACTGGTGTTCAGCACGGTGACCAGGGAGGCGCTGCCGCTGCTGCGGTACCGGACCGGGGATATCTCATCGCTGCGCCGGGGCACCTGCGCGTGCGGCCGGACGCTGGTCCGGATGAGCAAGGTCACCGGCCGGCGCGACGACATGCTGGTGCTCCGCGGCGTGAACGTCTACCCCAGCGAGGTGGAGCGCGTGCTGCTCGCCTCGCCCGCCGTGGGTCCGGACTATCTGCTGGTGGTCGATGAGCGCGAAGCTGCGGGCCGGCTGATCGTCTGTTGCGAGTACAAAACGGCTGCCGCTACCGGCTCACCGTCCGGTGCCGGGCCGGCCGGCTCCGGAGCGGGGCAGTCGCCGGGGCCCGGGGAACTGGAGGCCAGGTTCCGCGCGGAACTCGGGGTCGGCGTCGCGGTCCGGGTCCTGCCCCCGGGCACGGTGCCGCGCAGCGAGGTGGGCAAGGCGGTCCGGGTCGTCCGGTGGCGGGACGGCGCCGCGCCCCTGCCCGGCCTGGACTGACCACGGGGCCGGTGTGCTGCTCACGGCGGATGCGCGGGTCGCTAAAGTCTGGGGATGGGAACTGGAGGCAAGATCAGGATCGGCGTGATGGGCGGCACGTTCGACCCCATCCACCACGGCCACCTGGTCGCGGCCAGCGAGGTGGCGCACATCTTCGCCCTCAACGAAGTGGTTTTCGTGCCCACCGGCCAGCCTTGGCAGAAGCTGGACAAGAAGGTGTCGGCCGCCGAGGACCGGTACCTGATGACCGTGATCGCCACCGCATCGAACCCGCGGTTCTCGGTCAGCAGGCTGGATATCGACCGCCCGGGCCCGACCTACACCATCGACACCCTGCGTGACCTGCGCGCGGAGCGCGGGCAGGATGCGGAGTTCTACTTCATCACCGGCGCCGACGCGCTGTCGCGGATGCTGTCCTGGCAGGACGTGGACGAGTTGTTCACGCTCGCGCATTTTGTCGGCTGCACCCGGCCAGGACACCGGCTCTCCGATCGGGGCCTCCCCGAGGACAAGGTGAGCCTGGTGGAGATCCCGGCGCTGGCGATCTCCTCGACCGGGTGCCGGCAGCGCGTCGCCGAGGGGGAGCCGATCTGGTACCTCGTGCCGGACGGCATCGTCCAGTACATCGCCAAGCGCGAGCTGTACCGCAGCGGCGACGCCTGACTGCGGACCCCGCCGCGTGGCCGGGAGCGGTGCCGGGGTCGGGGCCTGGGCCCGAAACGCGGACTCACCCGCCGGGGAGGGCCTGGAGGCGTCACGGCGGGTTACCCTGGAAAGGCACCTGCACCCCCAGCGGGGCCGCAGCGGCGTGGTCAGCGCCGCACACGGGCCCTGGAGAAGCAGGAAGGAAGACCTGAGGAGGCCGAGCACAACACGTGACAGCTACCGCCAGGGCCGTCGAGCTTGCACAGATCGCGGCCGAGGCCGCAGCTGAGAAGCTCGCTGCGGACATCATCGCGTACGACGTCAGCGAGCAACTCGTCATCACAGACGTGTTCCTGCTCTGTTCGGCCGCGAACGACCGTCAGATACGCGCCGTCGTGGACGAAATCGAGGAAAAGCTGCGGCAGGCCGGTGCCCGGCCGGTTCGCCGCGAAGGTGAGCGGGAGGGCCGCTGGGTACTCCTGGACTACCTCGACATCGTGATCCACGTCCAGCATGCCGAAGAGCGGGTTTACTACGCCCTTGAGCGGCTCTGGAAGGACTGCCCGCGCGTGCCGTTGCCCGAGCCTGTGGGCGTAGCGCGCAGCGCGCCGGGCGCAGCCCAGGATTCTGACCTGGGAGAAATCCAATAGCTGTTATATGGCGACGGGCGGATTGCCGTCCGGCGGGACTGCCACGCCCGGCCGCCCCGCGGAGAGGGCGGGCTTGCCGCCCACACGAAGAAGGAAGGTGCCCGTAGTGGGCCGTGACGCGGCGGGGCGCGCGTCTTCCGCTTCCGGTGCGCGAGACCCTGATAGGCGCTCCCCGGACCCTGGTACGCGCACTCCGGAAGCGGGCGCGCGTCCCCCTGACCACTCGGTCAAGCTGGTGTTGTGGCGGCACGGGCAGACCGAGTGGAACGTGCAGGGCCGGTTCCAGGGCCAATCCGACATCCCTCTCGATGAGGTCGGGCAGCAGCAGGCCGAACGCGCCGCCCGCTTGCTCGCCGCCTTCCAGCCGAGCGCGATCTTCTCCTCCGACCTGATCCGGGCTGCTGCAACGGCGGCACCGCTGGCCCGGCTCACCGGGCTCGCCGTGACACCGGACAAGGACCTGCGCGAACGCTACGGCGGGCTCTGGGAGGGGCTCACCGACACCGAAATCCGCGCGCGTTTCCCGGTGGAGCACTCGCAATGGCGCCCCCCGGAGGGAGAGACCTCCGCGGGCGTCGCCGAGCGTGCCTGCGCCGCGATGGAGCGGATCGCCAACACCCTGACACCCGGGACCCTTGCGGTCGTGGTCAGCCACGGAGCCGCGTTGCGCTTGGGCGCTGCCCGCCTGCTCGGTCTCCCCGAAGACCTCTGGGGCGCGATCGGCCCGCTGGCCAACTGCGCCTGGTCGGTACTTGGCCGTCGACGCGGCAGGTGGCGGCTCATCGAGCACAACGCTGGAACACTCCCCGAGCCAGTCCTCAGCGACGACCGCTGACCGTCTCAGATCTTGTACACTGGCGTGGCGCTGTCGGCGGGTCGACGCCACAGCCGAGGGGCTATAGCTCAGTTGGTAGAGCGCTTGCATGGCATGCAAGAGGCCAGGGGTTCGAGTCCCCTTAGCTCCACAGGTCAGAGGATATATTGATCTTGATGAAGATCATCGGACAGCCAACTGACTGCCAAGTTCATGATCGCTGGCTGAAGATCCGGCCCATGCGTTCGGCGCCCGTCCGGAGCACAGGCCGTAGCTCGTGCCGGTAGACGCGCTCGGTAGCGTGTGTGCTGGACTGGCCGACCAGGTGGGAGATGTCCTCGGTGGCCACTCTGTCAGCCGAGAGCATGCTAACGAACGAGTGGCGTAGCTCTCGTGGCGTCCATTCCTGCCCCAAGCCTGCCTTTTCGCAGATTGCTTGGAAGTCACGGCGGACGTTCCCGGCGCGCAGCCGCTCGGCGGCCTGCTGGACCCGGTGCTCGCGCAGGACGTAGTGCCCACGCTTTAAGGGGAACCGCGCCGTTATGATGTTGCTGCTGGACAGTGTCGGCGCAAGTCAGCGAGAGTGTCCCGGTCGGCGGCGACCTGCCCGACGGCCTCGTCGGCCAGCTGCGTCCGGCTGGTGATCGCCGGTCCCGCTGCTGAATACCAGCAGGGTTTGGTCATCGGTGCCGCGCTGGTAGAGCTGCTGCTTGAGCGCACCCCAGAGCTTGCGCTCGTCCTCCAGGGAGGCGGGCGGGGTCAGGCCGAGCTGTGTCATCAGCGTCCGGCGGTAGTTGTCGAAGCAGGAGCGCAGCACGTCCCCGAAGGCGAACGCGGCGCTGACCGCGCCGTGGTAGCCGACAAAGCCGACCAAGATACTAACGACCGTCGCCACCCCCCACGCCAGCCAGGAGATGTTCGCGAGCGCAAGGACGATGAGCGCGGCCGGCGGGAACGCCACGGCCAGGCTCGCCAGCAGGATCATCCGGTCCAGCCCGGACCGGTAGTCCTGGGCCAGCGAGCGCACGTCCGCGGGCAGGATCATATACAGCCGAGGCCAGTAGAAGACGGCGTCCATGCCGTACCTCTCATCGTCTCCGGGATAGTCCTCGGCGGCGCGCAGCACGTTGCCGAGCCGGGTCGGCAAGACGTCGGCCTTGCGAACCGGGAAGCCGTAGAACCGGCTCATATAGCCGATGTCGTCGGCAAGATTAAGGGCGTTCCAGCGGTTGAGATGGCGGCCTATCCGCCACTTAGCCATCGTGCTCGTCATGCCGCCGGGCCAGTATCCCTCCCACAGCCGGGTAAGGGACGTGACCAGGCCAGAGGCCACGAAGGAGAAGACCAACAGGGCCGCGACGGCCGCGCCGACTACTAGCGCCTGCTCGAAGCCGGTGCGCGCCGACCACCAGTGAGCCGCGCTGGCCCAGCCGACGCCGCCGGCGGCGAGCAGGGCCAGGCCGCCCCAGAAGCCGAGCGCGGGTAGCACGACGTTGAGGACGAAGCGCTTATCGAGGAAGCCCGTGGCCTGGCTGAAGATTGAACCCACACCGGATCACCAGGCGAACGTGTGCGCGCTGATTCCCGTCTGGGCGGGGCACGGCGGCATCGGGTCCGGCTTCTCGGGGACCACGAGGACCGTCGCGCACGCGCGGCCGTCCTCGGCGTGGCGGCAGAGGCGCGTGATGTCCCGCTTCGAGATCCGGCCAGGGAGCTGGATGTCGCCGGGCAGCGCGGCGCTGGCTTCCCTGGTGACGCCGTGCACGAGCGCGTCGATGAGGTCGTCGCCCGACCAGACGCCGACCACGGACGGCCCGCGGCTTACCACGACGACCGTGTCCACGGGGGCATCGGCCAGCGCACCGGCCCCGAGGACGGCCGCGAGGGGCGCCGTAGCGTCGACGATGACCAGGTTCGCCGTCACCGACGTGCCGCCCGGCGAGATCGCGGCGGCGGGATGACCATCGGCGTCCATGACCACCGTCCAGCGGGTACCGTCCGGGATGACCGTCCCGGCGGCAGCGGTCACCGCCGACGCGATGTCGCGGTCGCCCACGCGTTCACTCACCTGGCACTCCTTCTCATCAAGAATCACCGATCACAACATAGGGCGACCAGCTCACGGGGTCTGTGTAGAACCGCCGATCCGGCCGGGATGCCGCGAGCGCGGGCAGCTCGGGCCGGACGGCCGCCAGACCGGGATGAGCGGTGAGGTAGTCATGCAGCCCGCGGCCATCAAGGTCGCGCAGCCACCGCTGGGCCTGCCGCAGCGCCTCGCCGGGGGACTGACCGTCACCCGCGAACAGCTCGTAGAACCGGCTCATCACCAGCGCGGCCGGAACGTCGTCGGCCGACCACAGTGTCCCGACAAAGCAGGGCACGCCGGCCGCGAGAAAGCCCGCCCCAAGGCCGACGAACTCATCGGGCGTCCGGGTCATGTCGGTGACCGCGGTCTGGCACGCCGAGGCGACGACCATCCGCGCCCCGCGCAGCAGTCCGGGCCGGTGACCCGCTAGCAGGTCGAGGACGGTGAGCTGCCGCCCGTGCCCGAGCGCGAGGTAGGACTCCAGCGGCCGGTCGGCCAGCGACTGGCCGTGGCAGGCGAAGTGCACGTGCGTCACTGCGGAATCGGCGAGCTGGTCAAGGACGTTCCCGGCGGTCGCGTCCACGCGGTGGCCGCCGGTCCAGCGCACCATCGCATCGGCTTCGGGGCCGGCGAACGCGAGCCCAGCGCCGGGGTCGACGACGGCGAGGCCGGCCTGCGGCCTGCCGTCGGCCGCGCGGTGACGGGCCGACTGGTGCGCCGCCGTCAGCGCCGCCGCCGAGGGCGCGTAAGACACCGCAAGGTCATCGAGCAGGCAGCGGCCTGCCGGGCCGACCGGGGCAGCGTGCAGCGGGAACGCGCCGAGCAGCCCTACTGGCACCAGCGTGACATGGGCCGCTTGGCCGGCCCGCAGCGCGGCTGCCACGGGAGCCAGCACCTGCGGCCCGAGGACGCCGAGCGCCGCGTTGAGGGCGGCACGCAGGTCACGGCGGTCGCCGGCCTGCGCCCGGACCAGCCCGGCGGCCAGCTCGCGCAGGATCGTGCCGCTGATGCCGGGGAGCCGGAGGCTCTGGACGCGGTCGGGCCAGGTGAGCAGGGCCCAGCCGTCCAAGCCGGTGGTGAACAGGTGGCCGATGACGCTGCCCGTGAGCTGCTCGCGGGGCGGCGGCGGCAGCTCGGGCAGCCCGGAACTCGCCTCCTGGAAGGCGGCTCGCGCCGCCCGCAGCTCGTCTCTCGCCGCCTGCTCCGCCTGCCGGTGATAGGTGTCGCCGTTGACGTCGGCTCCCGAGGCGGCCAGCCGGGTGGAGGCCGCCTCGGCGGCATCCAGCCGCTGGGCCGCCGCGACGTACGCCGCGTACTGTTCCGGGTGTGCCGTCCGGGCCGCCGCGACCCGGTCCGGATCGCGGGCCAACGCCTCCCCGAGCATCCGCGCCCGGCCGTGCTCCAGGGCGCGGACCGCGTCGGCGGAGCGGTCCAGCTGGATGAGGCAATAAGCGAGCGCGGGAGACAGCCAGTTGTGCTGGCTGATGGTCTGCTCGCGGCTTCGCCGCAGCAGGCCGGTCGCGTACTGATGGTCGGCCGCGTCGCTGGCCGCTGACAGCGCTCGCACGGCCTCCACCCACTGCCCGTCCTCGCTGAGCATGACGCCCAGCGCGGATGCCGTCTGGATGATCCGCGCGGTGGGGCCGCCGTTCTCGAGCACGTCCAGTGCCTCGCGGTAACTGCGCACCGCCTCGGCCCGGTAGTCCGATCGGCGCCGCTGGTCGCCGCTGCCCGTCCCTTCCCGCGCGGCGAGGTCGCGCAGCGTGTTGGCCAGGGACATCGCCGTTTCCGCCCAGGGCAGCTGGGCCTCGCTGGCCGGCCGGACGGCGAGTGCCAGCCGGAACCGGTCGGCGGCGGCCGTCAGGTAGCGCAGCGCGTCGGCCTGGCTGTCCGCGCCGTGGGCTAGGCGCCGGTACAGCCCGCCCAGGTTGTGCTGGATGGATGCCCACTCGTGGGGGTGGTCGGCCTGGTTCAGTACCGCGGCCGCCGCCTCGTAGCGGGAGATGGCCGCTGTCGGCGGCTCGAACGCGGCGAGCCGGTTGGCCACCCGGGCCCACTCGACCGGCCGCTCGGCCTGCGGCACCAGGTCTATCGCCTCACGCAGCAGCTCTCCGGCCCGCGCCTGCCCGGCGGTGGTGGCCTCGTAGCCCCCGGCCATACGGGCCGTGGTCAGCGCCCACTCGATTGGGAACTTTTCCCGCGTCCAGACCCGGCGGGCGCTGTCGTAGGCGGCGATCGCCTGGTCGACGTTCTCGTCACGGTCGCCCTCGGTGCGGTCGAGCAGCGCGTTGCCGAGGTTGTTCTGTGCGCCCGCCCAGGCGGACCACATCTCGGCAGCGGCCGTCCGGTCCAGCGTCTGCCGCATGAGCGGGATCGCGGCCTCGACGTCGCCAGAGTGGCGCAGCGCGATCGACAGGTTCGTCGCCGCCGCGACCCACTGCCTCGCAGTGCCCGCCGCGGCGTCCGCGAGCGCCTCGTGTAGCCTGGCCACCGCCGCATGCCAGTCATCGGGATGCCCCGTGCGCTCGGCGAGCAGGCTCAGCGCCATCCCGGAGTTGGCGCGGGCAACCCTGCGAGCTTCCTCCGCGCCTGGCCCCTCCGCCTCGGCGATCACCGTCTCGAAGATGTCCGCCGCCCGGCGCAGCGCGGCGGCGTCGCCCCGTCGCTCGCCCTGCCGGACCAGGCTTGAGGCGAGCGTGACCTGGAGACTCAGCCGGGAACGGGGGGACAGCCCGGGCGGCGGGTCGGCGAGCGCCTCTTCCATCATCGCCACCGAACTAGCGATGTAGCCGGGGTCCTGACCGGGGTAGTCGTCGCGGAGCAGGTTCGCCAGCGCGACCTCGGTCTGCACCCAGTCCTCGGGGTCGGCGTCCCTGGTGCGGATGGTCAGGGCCAGCTCGAAGTCCGCCCGCGCGGCGTCCAGCGCGGCCACGTCACCGGGGGCCGCGAGCCGCGCCGCGATCACCGCGCTATTGTGCCGCGCCATCGCCCATTCATGCGGCGCCGTCTCGCGCTGGTGATCCAGGCTGTGCAGCAGCCGCTGCGCCTGCAGCAGGTCGTTACGGTCCCGCGGCGAGTCGGCCAGCTTGGCGGCCAGCTGGCCGCTTATCAGGTCGTGCAGGCTGACCAGCTCGCCAGGACGGGGCTCCATCGCGAATGCGGCTTCCGTGGGCGTCATCTCTGCCAGCGCCCGCTCCAGGATCTGGCGCAGCTCGCCCGGCGGCACCGGGGCCGGCGGGTCGCCGATCGGCATGCCCGCCATGGCCAGCAGGGCCATCCCGACCGCTGGCGAGAGCGTCCCCGCGCTCTCGGCGCCGTCATCCGCCGCCGCTGGTCCATCTCTAACCACGTTCGCACGCACGGTCGGCGGCGGTGGCGCGGGCCCGAGCGCCTGGTCGATCCCCAGCTCGCTGACCCGCCGCAGGAGATCGCGCCGGTCCCGGGCGATGCGGGCCATCTGCGGCTCTCCCTCCTGCTCGGCGGTCTCAGCGATCTGCGCCAGCAGCGTCTCGCACCGCTGGTCGAGCAGCACCGGGCTGCCCTCGATGACCGACCGGATCGCGTCCGGGCTGTCGGCTTGCAGCAGGCTGAGCAGTGCGGGCCAGCTGG
>Ga0207692_10000529_pt1 | contig 13549 bp, 31 predicted proteins | sample LARL52metaG_FD_184345 | JGI IMG/M metagenome (GOLD analysis project Ga0207692, IMG submission 184345) | Corn, switchgrass and miscanthus rhizosphere microbial communities from Kellogg Biological Station, Michigan, USA - LAR L5-2 metaG... | ecosystem: Host-associated > Plants > Roots >...
CTACTCGCTATCGCGAGGTCAGCTCGTCGCTAGCGGTGATGTATCGGTAAGTCGTGACGCACAAAAGCCCGCATCGTAGCAAAAGGGGCCAGGGCAATTCCCAGGATCAGCTTGAAGCCTTCCTTCAAGCCACGCCTGAGCCCAAACACCAGCTCGTCACGTCGAGTCATACTAGCCCTCCAGTAGATCGCGGATGAAACGGAAAATAGACGCGATGGTCGCCGCTCCGCACAAGAGAACGTCTGCACCGAACCAATATCTCTCCAGTCTCGCGACGCTCTCCGGCTCAAACGTATGCAGCCTCTCCAGGGAGCTTAGATACCACGACAGGAGCCACCCGAGCGTGAACAGCACCACAAACGTGATGGTGCTCGCCAGTAGGTGCCCCGCTAAGCTGCCGATCGACGTCCAGACCGTGTTCCTCCGACTATTCCACCCACTCATTTAGCCAAGCCTAGCAGAATTTGGGAGGTACGGGTAGCAACAGGTACACTTCGCGGGTATGGAGAAAAAGGGGTGATGGATTGGTGGGTCGAACTCGATGGTGATGCTGAGAAATTCGGTATCCGCGAGGAACCGGGGTGGACGGGGGCATTTACTCGCGCGCAAGCCCCGGAAGCCCTCTATAGCAACGGGAGCCGCGTCAAGAAGACTGGCTCGAAACCGGGTGACACTCACAAGGATGGTGCGTTTGCCACCGTGTTGGGCTCGCTCTGTGCTCCCGGTGTCGGTTGTTTGTACTTTGTTGAGTTCGATGCTCACCCTCGTAGGGCCGTGGCTGTCGCATACTATCGACTAACAAAATGGTGATTCAATGACTGCCAAAGACCGAGAAAAGTTGTCGTTGCTTGTGGAAAGGGCAATGCGAACGATACAAGTCGCGGACGATCAGCTTGAGGACGGTAATGGTGATCCGCAGATGGTTCGCGACCTTGTCAAACAATGTCGGGACCGCTGCACCGAAGCGTTGGCATTACTGCCTAGCGAAAACGGTACATGATGATACAGTAATCTTGCTGGACCAGACCGACCCCGAAGTCCCAAAGGGGTGGGGGTCGGGATCGTCCGGCTCACGTGCGCACGGGCGGACCCCCGGGGTGACTCGGGGTCCGTTTTCGAAAAGAAGAGGGGCTACTGCTGATGGGGCATACGTGTGAGCCGCGAACACGACTTTGACTCCCCGCTCGCCGAGGTGGTGATGTGGTCTCGCGACACGCTCATCATCAGGGGTGTGACCGGACGGCGCGTGATCGATGATGAGGTGGCATTGATCCATCGCGTGTGTCATTGGCGGCTTCAGAAGGAGAGCGTCCCGCGACCCTGTCGTAACTGTCCTTTGCGCGTTGATACTCCCGCTGGTCTAGCCATTCCCGGGTGCGTCAAGGAGGCTGCGGAATTGATTCTATTGGTACGCAGGGGCTAGCGCGCGAACCAACACAATGGTGATTGGCGATATCTGTGCTACGCTTTTCCGCGAACGATAATGCGCCTATTACATCGATGAAACCTATTATCACGCACCCTTGGCGTTTTCGTCCCTCTCGCGGCGAGCGTATTGAACTGAAGTGTTCAAATCCCACATGCGGCATTACGTTTATCAAAAGATCATCGCAGGTGAACCCTGCAACGCATCATTACTCTACCCGCGACTGTCGTGATACGCACTTGAAACAACAACGTACCGGCCGACCGGCGGAAGGAGAATAACGATGACATTCAAATCATTTCAACGAATTCTTGGGCTTGTGGTCTTCTGGGTGTCATTAGTAATGACGGTTCGGTTCCTATGGCTTCATAACGGATTAGCGGCGACGCTCACCGGCGTCCTGTGTGTTCTATCAGTCGGAAACCGAATGGCTATGGTGCGACTAGGCGAAAAGGATGTGTTGCAATGGCTGACCGCCAATCCCGGCTGGCATTTTGGTCTTGATATGATCAGAGCCGGGGTGTCGACGCGCGGGGATATCTATATTCAACTTTCCCGGTTGGAGCAACGAGGATTGGTTGAGCGACGCGATGAGCCGAGTCTAAAGGCAGGTATCCTAGGCCGACGTCCGCTCTTCCGGGCTGTGATGACGCATGATCAGGTGACAGCATGAGCGCTCGTAGACGCATTGTGTTGATCTGTATATTTCTGTCCACCACCATGGGTGTGTTTGAGTGCGCTTCGCATTTGATCCGGTTTAGCCAAATTCTTAATCCGGTTATCTCGCGAGAGGCTGATGGCTCAGTGTTGATTCATATGGTGCGAGACGATGTTCTTTCCTGGGTTGTCGTCATCGTGTCGGCCGTTTTGGGAGCCTTGGCTACGATGTCCGTTCGTTTACGAATGCTCCGATAGGCTGGCTCGTGCAATGAACCCGATTAGCACAGTAATTCACGTTGATAAGATATTGACGTGGCTACTTGCGCATCCAGGCTGGCACGATATGTCGGAGCTGGTCGACGCGCAGATCGTCAATACCTACGAATGGGGGTACTTCTACGTTGGCCAGCTTTGGACTAGTGGGTTTCTAGACGTTGAAGAAGACGATGCCCCTAGGTTTAGGGCCAATGGAAAGCTACCCGGGCAACATCGATGAAACTATCGTAGGGATCGATCACGAAGGGGTGGACGTTCGAAGGCGGGTGTATGACAGAGCAAGATAGGGCCCTAAGACTGCACCTATAGCGAAGGTCCGAAAGCTTCTGGCATCGAGTGATCACATTGCTAATCAAGCGGTGAAAGACGCCAAGAAATAGATGTCTAAACGTATGCGTTCGATCGTCATACCTGCTGGAGCGTCCAGAGTCCCCCTCTAACGCTTCATTTAGCTGGGCCTTTTATAAGGCATCTTCGGGGTTGGATCTTGTTCCAACCCCTATTTTCTGGAGACCCTCGTTGAATGTTGAAGGCAGATGATGAGGTTCGATTGAAGGCCAAAACACAAGGGGTATCTGTCGCTGCCCGCCGTCTCACATCCAAGATCAAATATTTGCAGGGAGACCAAGCGACCTTGTGGCGTCCCTTGGGTGGTTTCTATTCTTGGAATATCAAGGATCTACGTAAGGCGTGAGCGAGTGTAGGGCTTCAAGAGTTTAAAGCGAACATTTCCGTCGTGGAGATGTGGGTCGAGTACGACATCAATGTGCTGCGCCCAGAGACACTCCAAGAATTCTCCACCATTACTGATCTTCTTGATGGTGTAGTGTTCCACCTTATGAAACTTCATCGAGTCGCGCAGTTTGGTCTCGGTCGAGAAGATAGCTAGATACCGCCTGCTATCGATATGAACGAAGATCGGCGCTAGTCCGATTGCCAGTAGGCATCCGGTGACATTAATGCTGTACGGCTCAGATAGGGTCCTCACGGCTTTCTCCAATTAGTCCTTTATTCCACGGATGGTAGCGTAGGCACTTGCCGTTAACCAACTACTGGAGATTTCGCTTCACGAGCGGTAGTCTCTGGTTTGCGCACGCCCCGTTTTTCTATTCGGTTGCGCGGAGTTGTCTTGGGCGGTCAAAGCAACGATTTACTGCATGAACCCAATTAAGTTCACGATCGAGCTGCGCGACGCTCAGACGGGCCGAGGGATTCGACTGGAAGCTGTCTCGCGGAGGAAGTGAAGCAAGTCTGCTTACAAGCGGCCAAGACGTCAGCGTAGATATAACCACAGACGCATTGATGAGCATCGTTAGTTGGATCAAGACACTGCAGTTACCGCAACCGGTGTTCGCCGGACTGCCTGTATGTCCGTACGCACATCGCTCGATCGTTACAGTTGTCGCCTGCGAGTGTTTTGACGATGCCGCACGACTAGCGTCCTGGCTGACGTTACCAAAGGACAGCATCGCGGTTATCGAGATCCGTGATGGTAAGATCGGCGTCATTGATGAGCTTAATGAGAAGCTTAGCGAGCGCGACTTAGTTGCTCTGGTATCCGACGCGTCGGACCCGATGATCATCGACGGGTACCGGACAACTCAAATGAGCGGTGTCTTTCTTATCCTTCAGGGAAAAGCGGAATTAGAGACGGCACGTCGACAGTTGTCGCGAACCAATTACTATCGTGCGTGGACGCCACAGTGCCGCCGCAAGGTGGGATTGAAGCCGTGCTCCACGGGAAGAACCGGCGATGGAATATGGTAACGGTAGTGATGGGGTTTAAGACTAGACTTCGACAGGGAATGTTTATAGAGCAGGAAGGAAAATGCTGGATCTGCGGTAAGTTAATGCTACTCGATGTCAGTTCAAACCATCCGTATTTTGCGACATTCGATCATATCAAGCCGACTACGTTCGGGGGTACCTGGGATGTCTCAAATTTGAAGCTGGCGCACAAGGTATGCAACAGTAAACGTGGTAATGGAATCCCGAAGCCGAAGCGTGCTGTAGACAGGTGGCAAGGTGATCCCGCAGCTCAACCCTTCACAGCGTCTTGGTTACGCGCCAAGGGCTACATGTAATCCATATTGAGCCATGGGAAGGCGACGTATCGATCAGAGTTACATTGAACGCTTACGTAATCCGTCTATCGGTACGGAGGTGACCGCTCAGGTGTGCGATGCGTCCCGCCCGGTGCAGGGTTGCGATGATGGGCGGATCTGTAAGTGCGACGGTGCATATAGAGCAACGCCAACGTGGAGCGATGATGACACGCCGGAAAGCCACGAGGATTGATGCGTACCAACAGGCCAGCCAGATCAAGACGCGGCTACTGCGTACAGTGAAGTTTGGTAATCCTTGGTCTACGCAGACCCTACAGCGGTGGAAGAGTGAAGGGCGAGTATTTTGCATTCGCTGGCGCGGTCGCGATCTTTATCCAGCCTTCCAGTTCGGACCCTGTAATTTTCCCTGGTATAGTATGAAACGAATATTATACTACGTTCACAAGGAAAGCACGCGGCTGGCCGTTGCTATCTTGGTTTGAAGCTCGTAATGTGGTATTAAAATGTCGCAAGCCTAGTCACGCACTGAAAAGCGTCCCTACTAAGATATTAGCGAGAGCTGCAGAGCGATTCTATAGCGTTGAGGATTAGAGTGATGTCACGTTACGACGGGCATAAAGTGTTGAGTCAAAGGATGAAGGCCCACCTCGAAAGAAGGAAGATGAATGCTAGAAAAGCCCGTGGCGCCAAACATTCAACAGCAGCCGAGCAAGCTGTGGCCCGCGACGAAATCTCCGATTACCTTGTGCGCGTTCCACGCCCGCCTACGTACGTTGATTAGGTGTGGCGTAGTATTGCCATAAAAGCGTCTGGAAGTCGGCAGTTATCTGGAGCATCACGAAAAAAAGGAGCGATCTCTTCGCATCGATAACCAGCTAGGCCGCAACCTATCGCGGTGACCTTAAAAGTCAACTCGGGATGCCGTCGTGCGTATTGTAAGAATTGTTCCACATGATAGGCGATCGTTCTGAGCGGCAAGGTGCGAATGTCAAATCCCTTTGTTGGTATAGCGTAGCTATTACCCTGCGGTCCATCGCCACGGCCATAAATCGCGCCGTGGTGTTTCAGAGCATATAGCGCTGCGCCTTTACCGTGCCGACCGGCGAGATTTGAACCAAACACGAAGATCTCCATTACTACCTCCTGGTCCTGTTCTAGCAACCCACCACTATAGACCCTGCGCACATTACAGGCTTTTAGAGCGAAGAGTCTCTTCGAAATGTGTAACGCGTCCTAGTTTAAGCATGATCAATGAGGCATTGTGTCGCCGTAATGGACAACCGAGTTGGGTGGCCAAACGATACTTGGATGGGATGTTGTTGATAGTGTGGCATCGCTCGGTTGTCCATTCGACTCGGAGTTAACTAGTTCGTACTACATAACAATATAAGTTTGATTCTCATCTCAGTTCGTTGATATTCTCGGAATCACACCTCCTGGGAATCGTCCGCAACCACGTCAGCTAAAAACGGATCGGGAAAGCTAACGTGGAAAACGCTCTCCCAGGAGGTGTACCTATCCACGAGAATTTAATCGTTTGGTCATGAAGCGTCGCCGCGAACTGCCTAACACTAGACGTCCGCTGGTTAGGCAGCATGCGCTAGCTAAGGCCGGTTTCATTTTCAAAACCCCACATGAGTGCCAGGAGGCTTTTCAAAAGCGATTGGCGCAAACAGGGCATGGTCCTGGCTTTCGGATGGACGAGGTGCAAGAACAGTGTCGCCTATGCATGCTATGGAAGTACATGGACCAACGCTGTAATCTCTTCAGGCGTCGTGTGAGCGGTGGATCTACCAATGAATGAGCGATTGCACTTCCCAACTCCGGGCAGTCCCGCCCGCAGCAAGGGTAAGAAGCGATGCAACGATTTCAGCTCGACCGGCCTATTATGGTTAGGCGTTGGCGACAGGAGTGGGTGAATCATGGACGCGATTTCGGAGATTGCCACTGTGGGTCCGGAATGGGTACGATGCGGAAGCACCGGCCTAGTGAGTCTCACCCTTCCAGTTCTTGCCGGTTGTGCGCCTTGGAGCGCGCCTGGAGGAAACGCGAGCGTCGTAGGGAACGCTACGAGTCGAGGCGCGAGCTAATGTCCCAATTTTCGTTGCTACCGTAACGGCCGGTAGCGACCGCGAGTCCAGCGTCGAAAAATATCGCGGCAGGGGCGAGCACGCCACCGGCGAGATACTGGGCACAGGGTTACGCGAGACGTGCGAGGCGCAAGCCGGGGGTCGGGCGGATCGATAGCGCGACGTAGGATGAACCCAGCCGTGGGCGAGACGGCGGTACACTGGAAAGATCAGGCACAAATCAATGACAGTGTCCCACATCCTCGTAGAGCTTCGAACGTCCCGACCTCTATGAGGCTATCGATACTCGTGAAGTATATCATTGATACTGAGTTCATTGATACGCCAACCTGTTCTGCGTTGATAAGTCTAGCGATCGTTCGTCAGGATGGCCAGCATCGATACTTCGAGTTTAGATATCCAGTAGCAGAGCTTACCCCACGGTTTAGATCAGCATCCGGAATTCTGGTGCTATTTCGGCGCATACGACTGGTATTGGTTTTGTCGTGTGTTTGGCGGGATGATGAGTCTACCGCCGCATTGGCCGCAGCGGTTTCGGGAGTTCGCTGAACTTCGCGCGAGTGTCGAACCGGTGGGCCGAGAGCACCACGCCCTGGATGATAGTCGGTCTGTCCTACAGGCCATGAAGCGCCTCGGAATCGTCACGTGAGCCGGTTCAGTCCCGGCCATGACCAGTGTAGGCAGGCTTCCGGTTAGCCCCCACGAGAGCCAGTAGCTTCTTTCAGACACCCTCGCATCTATCGGCGATTTGCTTCCCCGCCGCGTGCGGGTCCGTCACGGGCCCAGAGCATATCTCACGCCGCCCTATTTAACGATTGTCAACATCGCACGGAGTTTTGTTTCGAGCATTATCGATCCGGCCGCGTTTCTCCCGTTGCCGGAGTATCGATACTGCAGCCAGTTCGACCGATGCGAAGAACATCTCGAAATATTCATCGTTCTCTAGCAGCGATTGAGCATGAGCCTTCTGTTGCGAGCGGGTGAGCTTACCGTCGAGTAGTAGAGTCAGAACGTGTTCAGCCAGGGGTGCCATCATTGATTGTATACCTCCATTAGATAGAGCCGTTTCAGACCGCGACAGTGCGGTACCCTTTCTCAACCGGAGACCACTTTTTTCCGGAAATCCTGCCTGCCATATCTGCTAAATAGCTCCATGTTGGTAAAGCCGGAATGCGGCGCTACACTTTCAGTACGAAGGAGGCGGGGAGTCGCGACGCAGTGATATGGGGTATCGTCGGATCGGAGGCAGCCAAGTTCACGCCGGAAGCTGAAGCTAGCGCCCGATATAAAATCGTAGGCCTCCTGCGTCCCGGAGACGTGGTGGTGAGCGGGTGCTGTCCCCGGGGAGGGGTAGACGATTGGGCGGAGGAGATCGCCTTAGAGCTCCGACTACCCTTCGTCGGGTACCGACCGCTTACCCATGACTGGGAGGGCTTCAAGGCCAGGAATATCCAAATCGCCGAGGCCTACGAACAGGGTGTCTGCATTACGCCGCGTGAGCTGGCTCCAGACTATCGAGGCAGGCGTGTAAAAGGCTGCTATCACTGCCGACGTGACGACCAACCTGACGATCACGTCGTGTCCGGGGGTTGCTGGACCCTTCAATACGGCAGACGCTTGGGTAAACCGGGAAGAGTAATTATTGTATGAAGGAGTATATCCTAGAGGGTGACCATCCGCTTGTATTGGACAAAATGTGTTGTGATTTATGCAAGGAACCGTTTCAAGCGGACGATCGAATTACGTTAATACCAAAAGATCCCGTTCCCGACGACGGCAAAACCCACACGGTCGAGGCCGTTGCTATGCACGCCGTTTGTGTACGGTGGGCGTTGTCCGCGCGTGAATACACCATACAGTTCATGGTGTTGGCTAATGGCATAAGCGATGAACACGAGGGTGAATGGCTTGTAAGTTTCGAGCCGGGTCCGCCTGGATCGCGCGGCGTGTTGAAGACGACCAAAAAGGAAAAGGAAGCGATGTGCTTTCCGAGCCATAGTGCGGCGGCAGAATTCTGGCGGCAGGAAAATGGAACTCGTGCAGACGGCAAGCCCAATCGTCCGTTAACGGTATGGACCGTAATGATCGAGCCAGTTGGAGTAGATCTCGATGTCGAGCCTGTCGATGTGGACGGTATACGATCATCCGAAGGATTTTCCTAATTCTTATGTGGCACGCCGTTTCGAAGTCGACGCACGAGGCCCTCGGTCAACATCCGATCTCATGGTAAGCGGCGATCTTGAACTGTTGCGTAAGACACTGGAGAAACGCGGCCTTTATAAGATCACCAGAAATCCAGACGATGATGCCTGTATCTTGGAGACCGGATATGACGACCTTCATTGATCAGTTTTGTCGAGGACAGATCTCTGCTGACAGAATTAACGATCATATCGACGCATGGCACCAGTGCCTCGATACCGATCAACTATTACACGAATATCTAGGTATGACTTGGGAGCAGTACTCGCGGTGGGTGAAAGACCGCTATTGCCGCCGCGACTGGGATGCATTGCAGGGGAGGATTCATGGCGCTTGAGTACAAGACATCGGAAACGGTGCACAGGTGTCACTGGCCAATGTGCGGCAAGCCTGTTCCTCCTTCGATGTGGGGCTGCAAAAGGCATTGGTTCATGCTGCCGAAGAGTCTGCGCGACCGCGTTTGGGCAACCTACCGTCCCGGTCAAGAAGTGGATAAGCGGCCAAGCGATGCTTACATCGCTGTAGCAAAAGAAGTCCGCGAGTGGATCAGTGCTCGCAAGCTGGAGGCTATATGACTGACGCTCGTTCCAAGGAACAGCGCACCGAAGCATGCGGTGCCGAATTTACTCACACGCATCAGTGCACGTTGCCGATGGGCCATGATGGTCACCATTCTGGCGGCGGCGACTTTTGGCATCCATCCGCAACAGACGCGCGTCCCTCAAATCTTGAAAGCGATCTGCTCTCCTGGGTCCGATCACACGCATGGTGTGATCTAGGAGACGCATTCCGTGCCGGATGGAATGCAGCACTCTCTCGTGAATCTACCAAAGCCGTAATCCGCTGACGAGACGTCCGGTTGGCAACCCATAGAAACAGCGCCGCACGGTGGCAAGTGGGTTTTGGTGTGGTGGCCGACAATCACCGACTGCGCCCTACCCGCTTATCGCAACCCGGATGGTTGGCACTGTCCAGTCGGTAGTTACGATGGATATGTTGAGGGAAAGCAGTTCGGCAAACCCACGCACTGGATGCCGTTACCGACCGAACCGATCCACCGCAGCGGAGAACCCGAAACCGCAGAGAAGGCAGCTCGCCAGCCAGACGAGAGTGCGGCCAGACCTGCTACTCGATCGCGTCGGCAGATTGACGTTGCGGTGGATCGCTCACCGGAGGAACCGTCCGAGCACCCCGGCACTCAAGGCTGGTGACGAGCTTGCGCACCAGAGCGCGGTGGCCACGACAAGTGCACCGTTTGTAGGCGCGAGCCGGTCACAGTACCGGCTGACGACCACGGTATGAGCCATAGGTAGAGCATGTACCTAGTCATTGCATTTAGGTGGGGATGGACCAACAGCAGTTGGTATATCGTGTACGGCGGGCCTGATCGCACGAAGGCATGTGCGATGGCCAAGGCGGAGGCAGAGGACCGCGCCGGAAAATACGGCTGCGTGGCGTACGAGTTCAACGCCGAGGGGACGGAGTACAAAGTGATCTCCTACGAACCGTCGACATATGGCGAATCCGAACCCGAGCACAATGAACGGCTTGAGTACTTCGAACGTCTCGGCCACTTCGTCGATAGTTACGCTAGCGGTAAAGTACTACTGCCAGATCCGTCCAATCCGGGGCTGATGAAGTACACGGACGTTGAGGCCCCACAAGTCGTAAAGGATGAAGTCAAAGGCCAGCGAACCATTCTGGAGGCTTGGAACCGAGCTGTGGCATGCCACAAAGCCCAGAGAAGCGCACAGAGCGAGTCCGGTTTGTGAAGTGCCCTGAATGCAAGTCGTCGGAAGTTCGCTGTGTCGACAGCCGTGAAATCGAAGGCGGGCGCCGTCGAAGCTACAAATGCGCCTGCGGTGCTAGATTTCCCACGATGGAGGTGCATGTCCCTGGAATTAGGCCAGGGCTACGTTCGCTGGATGCTCTGCATACTCAGTTTAAGGAGACCGCAGAGCAACGCGTGAAGTCGCGATTGCTGGAGATGCTGAAATGAGCGGCCTCCCTTTTCCCTTGCTTCCTACATTGTCATGTTATCGTTAGTGGTTTCCACGTGGAACCAAAAGAGGCCCATCGGCTCTAGTTGTATCTCATTGTCTATCGCTGTCCATCGCGGGGTGCAGCGTTGATATAGTAGGCTGTTAGCCAATCGCAACCGCAAGTAGGTGATGGCGCTTTGGCTGCTCCAAGTCGACTCCGTAAGGTGGCAATTTCCCTTTACCTTGAGCGTGACGTGTACGAGCGCTTGGTGGCGCTGTCACGCTCCACCCATGTGCCGCAGCAGTGGTACCTGCGCCAGGGCGTGGATTGGGCTTTGGAGAAGTACTATTCCAAACCGCCTATATCCAAGTAGTGCGTGGCTCACTTGTCATGGCGTTTGCGCGCCGCCTTCCCAGCACGACTTGCCAAGGCGCGGTTCTGTGAAAACGCCCGCTTGCGGTCGGGGATCGCCTTGCCGCCGCGTCGACCACACTCGACCGCTAGTTCGTGGTTCTTCTTAAACGTGCGCTTCTCGGCAGGAACGTTGCTGCCTCCCTTGCGACCGGCTTCTTGAGCTAGCGTGCGATCCTGAGCGAAGGCCCGCTTGGCGGCAGGTACCGCCCGTCCGCCGCTCGCGGCGATCTCTTTCATCTTCTTTTTGTCGAATAGCGCAAAGCCGCGCTTCGCCTTTGTTTTCGTTTCGTCCATTGGTTTCCCTGATTGACCCACTCGAAGTCATTAAACTTAACGTACAATGTAGCGGATCACCTAACTGCGCCTTTGAGTAGCGATAGTTTGTTGTTACTTGATGGTGAAGAGCGCTTCGTGGTTTTATGTGATCCCACTGCGCCACGGGCGAGGAGCCTTGCCTCATGACGGATACGGTTGTCAGTTTTGCCGATATGGCGTACCGGCTCAGGGGGCAACGAGTGATACCAGATGCCCGTTGCGAGCATAAGCACCTCACGCTCGACGACAACGGTGAGATCGTGACCTGTGAGGACTGCAAACAACAGGTGAATGCGTATTGGGCGCTTCACCGCATGGCGTTAATGTGGGGTAACCATGCGCAGCAGGTCCGTCGAGTCGTAGCCCAGGTTCATGAGGATCAAAAAGCCACTTTTCATCTTCGAGCTGCCAAGGTCGTCGAGCGGGCGTGGCAACGTCGAAAAAGCGTGCCGATCTGTCCACACTGCAAGGCTGGAATCTTCCCGGAGGACGGTTTCGGAACGTCCTCTATCAATCGCGCAATTGAGCTGAAGCGACGCTCACTGCGCGCCACAGAATAGCTATAACGGCATGCCGACACGGATTCGAACCGCGAACCTGTGGTTTTGGAGACCACCGCTCTACCAATTGAGCTACCGGCACGCACACCAAACTCTCTACCAGAAATAAATACGCGGACGTCGATAGTCTGGCCAGATCATTCCCTCTGAGTCTTGCCCGCGTTTCACTTGATGTAGTAAGCGATTGGAGCGAATCCGAGAGGGCTTGATTGTCATCTCGTGATTCCACCACCCGGGATCATTCATCAGCCACTCACCGGTACGGTTAATCGCTTGCCAGGGTTCCTCCAGTATTCTAACTCGGCCGTAGAAACGGAAATAGTTATAAAACATTCGAACGCGCCGAGTCTTCGCCACCCGCTTTTGGTAGCGACGTAATGAACGCTTCATGACGTGAGTCCTATATCAATGTACTTACGTCATGGCGGGTCTCCTTCATGGGGAATTTCTCGGGCAGTCACTGTAGTGCAGGCGCGGTGGCGTTGCAAACATTGCAACGTCCGGGTTAGCTCTCCAGCATTGCTGTTTAAATGCGTCGGCCGTTCGATGATGACGAGTTGTTCTCAGCGACACTAGTCCTCGGCGTCATCCTTTTTGTCGGCGCGTGTATGGCGTATGAGTACCTGTTATAAGTGGACATCACTACTTATCCCTCCATCAAGCCTGCGACGCCATTCTCTCCCTCTTCGCCACCGGTAACTAATCGTAAACAAAGTGACGGTTTCGACGATGTCGACGCTGCGCTTGAGGCGTGGGCGCGTTGGGGACGAAGCGTTTTATCTGGGATCGGTTGGCCACAATGGACGCTACTAGCACGGGTTATCGAGCAGGGCTTCACAGGTGCGGCTCAGAGAGGCGCTCGGACGTTTGAGGTCGACGAGGCCATGGAATGGGTGGAACGGGCCGTGCTGCGTTTGGCGGAGAACGAGCGTCGGGTAATCTGTAAGCACTACCTGTACTGGCAACCCCCGGAGGTCTCAGCCCAATTCTGTGGGATGAGCTACGGCCACTTTCGGGTTGTACTCAACCGGGCTCGACGACGGATCAGGGACTATTTAGCTGATCGTGGTATAGACCGCTTGCGTTAGTAACATTGATCCCTTCACAGTGCAAAGGTAGGCAAGGTGCCCGTATCTGCCATTGATACATGGTCGTCAATTGTCCAAGAACATCTGAAGATCCTCTCTACTTGCGATGCCCTCGGCCCGTTGATTGCCCAGACGACGAAGACACTGAAGAAGTGCCTGTCAACCGGTGGCAAGATCATTGTCTGCGGTAACGGTGGCTCACACGCCCAAGCCGAACATTTTGTGGCGGAGCTGGTCGTGCGCTTCCAGCGGGAACGTGGGGCCCTGGCCGGGATTACCTTAGGCTGCAACCCAGCGGTTGTGACCGCGACTTGTAATGATCTGGGTGCAAACAACGTTTTTGTGCGTGAGTTTCAAGCCGTTTACGGTCGCCATGATGCGGTCGTAGGTATTTCTACCTCTGGACGTAGCCGCAACGTGATCGACACGTTGGTGGCAGCCCGTCGCGCGGGCCTCCCTACGGTCGCAC